>JAESFN010000594.1_pt1 | contig 29050 bp, 18 predicted proteins | sample 9269411 | NCBI WGS metagenome assembly JAESFN01 (sample SAMN14505399, study PRJNA617100) | algae metagenome | isolation source: Iphinoe sp. HA4291-MV1 and co-occurring heterotrophs from trail next to... | place: USA: Maunawili Falls, Hawaii | collected 2009-07-25
CGCCAAGCACGACAACGGTCGGCCTCTCCACGTGGAAGGAGGGGATATCGCCGCGGGGCTTTTGCGGTGTGATTCGACCGCGGTAGGTCGCCGCAAACGGCAAGACACAAGCGTCTAGCTATTCGTACCGCAGCGCATCAATCGGATCGAGCTTGCTCGCCCGTCGCGCGGGGTAGTAGCCGAAGAACATGCCGACGAACGCGGCGAAGACGATGGCGATCACAGCCGCTGGGAACGAAACCACAATCGGCCATTTGCTGCCCGCGGTGATGCTGTTGATGAGCAGCGTGGCGCCCACCGAGGCTGCCACGCCCAGGGTCAGACCGATCACGCCGCCAATGCAGGAGAGGACTACCGACTCGATCAGGAACTGCCGCAGAATGTCGCGTCCCGTGGCGCCCACCGCCATGCGAATGCCGATCTCGCGGGTACGCTCGGTCACGCTCACGAGCATGATGTTCATGATGCCGACCCCGCCTACAAGCAGCGAGATGCCCGCGATCGAGGCCAAGAGCGCCGTCATCGTGCCGGTGATGATGCCCAGGATGTTGGCGATTTCGGTGCTGTTGCCAACCTCGAAGTCGTCGTCTCCATCGGGGCCGATGCCGTGGCGGTCTCGGAGCAGCGATTCGATCTCGAACTCGGCTTCCGCCATGCTTTGCGGCGTGCGGGCAGAGACCATCAGCGCGTCGACATTTTGAAACGTCGAGCCCTGCAGCCGCTTGCGAGCGGTCGAGTAGGGCATGATCAGGATGTCGTCTTGGTCTTGCCCGACTAAGTTCGCCCCCTTGGTCTGCAAGACGCCGACCACCTCGAAGGGAATCTTGTTGATGCGAATCGTTTGGCCGATCGGGTTCGTGGTCTGAAACAGCTCTTGAACGACCCGCCGGCCAATGACGCACACCTTAGCCGCGCCGATGACATCTTGCTCGGTAAAGAAGCCGCCGTAGGCGATTGGCCAATTGCGGACCGTGAGGTACTGGGTGTCCGCGCCAAACATCTCCTGCGGCGACCAGTTCGAGTTTCCGTAGATCAATTGGCCGCGGGCGCCCACGATGCACGAAGAGGCCAGCACTGAGGGGCAATCTCGCCCAATGGCTCGACTGTCTTCGGCCGTGAGCGACAGCCCGCTCGAGGTGCCTTGGTTCGCGCCGCCGCTGCGCTGGGCCCGCGGGAAGACGACGAGCAGATTCGTGCCTAGGCTTTGAAACTGCCCCAGCACGAGGCCGCCGGCGCTCTGGCCGAGCGAGACGAGCGTGGTGACCGAGGCAATGCCGATGACGACGCCGAGAATGGTGAGCCCTGCGCGCATCTTGTTCTTGGCCAAGGCGCGATAGGCGACGCGAAGGGTGAGCCAGAAGTTCATGAGGGGGTGGCTGAAAGTCCGCGGACCAACCGCACAGGCTGGAAGCCTGTGCCACGACCAGAATTCTAGTGGCACAGGCTTCCAGCCTGTGTATGAAGCGGCATCTACGTCTGAAATCCCCGCCTAAGTCTTCGGCTGCAAGCCGGTGGCCAGCTTCGTGCCTTCCACCGCTTCGCCGGCCACCAGCTCCGAATACTTGCTGTCCGAAATGCCAACCGTCACCTCGACCGCCTCGAGCAACTCGCCCTTCTTCACCCACACGTGTCGTTTGATGCGCGGGCCCTTATCGAGTTCCGGCGGCAGGCCCGCTTCGCGGCGCTGCTCCTGCTCGTCGCGGGCTTCGGCCAGCCCTTCCACCAGCTTTCGATCTTCCGGCCGCACATGCTCGGGCAGCGGGAAGTAGCGCAGCGCCGCATTCGGCACGCGCAGCACGTTGTCGTGCTTCTGCACCTGAAACTCCAGGTTGGCCGTCATGCCGGGGAGGAGCTTGAGTTCAGGGTTCGGGGCTTCGACGACGACCGTGTACGTGACGACGTTCTGCGTCGTGGTAGGGTTGAGCCGCACCTGGGAGACGACGCCGGTAAACACCTCTTCGCGGTACGCATCGACCTTGAACGAAACCGGCTGATTGGCCTCCTGCGCGTCGCGAATATGGCCGATGTCGGCCTCGTCGACGTTGGCATAGACGAGCATCTTCTTGTCCATGTCGGGCGCGACGACGAAGAGTTCCGGCATTTGGAACGTAGCGGCCAGCGTCTGCCCGGCGTCGACTTTTTTGTCGATGATGATGCCGTCGACCGGGGCGACAATCTCGGTGTAGTCGAGATTAGCCTTCGAGTTTTTTCGGTTGCCTTCAGCTTGAGCTACGTTCGCCGAGGCGACCTCGAGTTGGGCTTCGAGCGACATGCGGTTGAAGCGGAACTGGTCCATCTCGGTGTCCGAGATGTAGTCTCGATTGGCCTTGCGCAGCGCAATCGACCGGCGCTCGTTGTTGATTGCCTGCTGCAAAAGGGCTTTGATACGAGAGACATCGGCCTCGGCAGTTTTCAGCCCGGCAGTATCACGGTCAAACGCAGCCTGGTAGATCCGCGGGTCGATGCGGGCCAACACGTCGCCCTTCTTTACGTGCGAGTTGAAGTCGACGTGCAGTTCCTTGAGCGGACCGGACACGAACGTGCCGATCGTCACCCGCAGCACCGGCTGGATCGTGCCGGAGGAGCGCACCACCGAGGTAATGGTCCCCTTGTTCACTTCAGCCGTGCGGAAACTCGGCGCGCTGCGAGTCTTCCAATAGGCCTGGAGCGAAGGAATCGCCACGGCGCCGAGAATGCCCAGCACCACGACCACAATGAGCAAACGGATGGCCAGCCGCATGGTTCGAAGGCCCCGCCAGGGGCAGCATGAGGAGGGAAGGAGCCTGGGCCCGCCCGCGGCCCCAGATTGCAACCATCCTATTTGTGCTGGCGGCGAAAGTCGAGCGCGCGAGCCCCCCGGCCGCCTGATTCCGCTTGCCGCATTACGTGCTGGCACTTTCCCTGGCTCGCTCCGCGCAGCAGGGGTCAGCCCGGCGGCCATTCGAGCTGTCGGCCCCCAAGAAGATGGAAGTGCAGATGGTCGACCGACTGCCCCCCGTCGCGGCCGCAATTGACTACCACTCGATAGCCGCTGGTCAGCCCAAGCTGCTTCGCCAGGACTGGAATCGTCGTCCAGATGTGCCCCAGCAAGGCTGCGTCGCTGGCGGACAGGTCGGCGAGCGACGCGATCTCGCGTTTCGGAATGATCAGCACGTGGACCGGCGCCTGCGGGCTCACATCGTGAAACGCCAAGCACTGCTCATCGTCATGCACCAGGCGGGCGGGAATTTCGCCGTCGATGATGCGTTTGAAGATCGTTTTTTCGGCCACCGTGCAATCTCCCTGAAAGTGTCGCAGCCGAGCTAGCCGCCGAGTTGATCGAGCGGGATGCCTTCGTCCATCAGCAAGACGGGAATGCGATCGAGAATCGGATACAGCACTTGGCGGTCCTCGCGGATCAAGCCGCCGTCGAGCGGCATCTCGAGCGTTTGTCCGCCGCGGTTCTTGAGCTGTCGGCCGCCGATCGCCGCATTCAGCCGAGTCACCAATTCGGCATCCGCCAGCGCGAGCGGCGTACGATTCTCGGGACACACGAGCAACTCGAGCAGATCGGGACTAATCATTCCTTAAAGCTCCAAACCGGGGAGGCCGCCGCAAGCGATCGCCGCCCGAAAACCGCGCGAATGCGTGGGGAAACCCACGGGCGCGCTCAGAGCCGCAACGCGAGACGCGCGGCCGGCGAGCAGAAGGCGACCCAAGTTCGCGAGGCATGAACGAGCAGGGCAGGACCGAGGCGTGAAAACGCCTGATTATAGCGGCGACCGCCGCCCTAGCTCAAATCAACTCGAACGGCGCTCGTTAGACGAGCCGCTCGATGGCCGCCGGCCCGGCGTTCAACACGCTTTGAGCCTTGAAATCCATGTTGTAGCGCCTCATTTCGAGGTACATGAACAGGATCGCGATCAGGATGGCGGCCAGCGAAAGGCCGAGCATCACGGTGTAGACATCGGACTTCGCCTTTTGAACGAAGACGCCCGGCGTCTTACCTTTGGCAACCTTGGCCGCCTTCGGGGCCTTGGCTGGCTTCGGCGCCTTTGCAGGCTTGGGGGCCTTAGCCGACTTTGAACCGCGTCGTAACATGGTCCCCCTCCCGAATAGCGCCCTTTTGAAGATCCTTCAGAATCTCGGCGACCGCCTTGTCAGGTTCGATCTCCGAGGTCACACGCAGCCGGCCAAGGTACTGAGCGCCGCGATAAACTTCGAGCGTGTCGCCGGGACGCAGCCCGTCGTCGCCGCCGATGTTGAGTTCGACATAGCGTCCGCCGCGAACAACGTCGATGACGCCTTCCACCTTGACGGGCAGATCAGCCACGGCCACTTCCTTATCGATCCCCTTGTCGTCCAGGATCTGAGCGTACCGGGTGGCCAACTGCTGGAGCTGCACGTTGCGCTCCTTCTGGGCGGCCAACTCGCCTTCGAGTTGATGCAGGTTGTCGGTCAGGCCGACGACCTTTTGAAATTGTTGTTCGCGATCCGTGCGGGCCGTATGCACGTCGGTCCGCAGCGTCTTCATTTCAGCGCGCCACGTGGCGAGATTGTCCTGAATGGCCCCCAGGGCGGCGGCCGCTTGGCTCTCAGCCTGCACGAGTTGCGCGCGTTCTTGAGTGAGCAGGTCGAGATTCTTTTGTTGCATAGCCCGCTCCGACTCCAACCGAGCGAGCGCCATTCGCTTGGCGGCGCGCTCGTTTTCGAGCTCCTGCTCGATGGCGGCCTTCTCGGTTTCGAGCTGCGTCTTCTGCTGCTCGGCCTGCGACAGACGATCCTTCCAACCGCCCGACTTGACGATCTCTTCGCGGTGATTGCGATTCACCAGCCACACGCCCATGGCCGACGCCATGAAGAGCAAGCTGAATACGAAGATGAAAATGACCAGCGTTTTGCCGAGCACGTTCATGAAGGCATCTCGTCCGGAGGGAACTCGAGCGGCGGCCGACCGCCAGAGTAAGGTCGCGAATCGTTGTTGGCGGGCGCACGACCCACGAACAGGGAAGAGCTGTGGCGAGTTCGGGCAGCCCCCACTTCACCGCCCCCTCGCCAGGGCCGATGGAAGTTAGCCACTCAACTGCCTATTTACCAACGGGATAGGTCCATCGAATGGTCCCGTTAGTATAGGCAGTGCGGCGCGCGCGTGTCAATCAGCGGCTGTTAATTTCGCCAGCCTAGGCTGACCGTGCAACCTAGGCGAAGCAGACGCATCAGGCGGGTTGACGTAAATATCGCACCGCCACACGCTTCCGTCGCCGCGCCGGGCCCATTCCAGTTTATGCGCGCGGCCACCACGCGGCCAACAGAACCTGGGGGCTGACCCGGTGAGCAATCAGACCGGGGCTGGTGTCGGCAGCGGCCAGAAGGCCGGATCGATCGGCGAGACGAAACCAGCCGGCTTCACCGCCAGCAGGCTCACGGGGCAAGTATGCAGGACGCGCTCGGCGGTGCTGCCGAGCAGCAGGCCCGGCAGGCCACTACGCCCCACGGTGCCCATCGCCAGCAAATCGGCGTTCAACTTCTTGGCGGTCGTGCCGATTACCTGCCAGGGGTTGCCGTGCCCCACATGGACTTCAGGCTTGGGACCGCCGTCCGGAAGGCCGGCTAGAAACTCATCGAAGCGGTCGATCGCCGCCCGATTCACCTTGCGGCGGCTGAGGGCCGGCGGAAGCTGAAGCTCGTCGGTCTCGGCCAACTCCGGCACATCCTCCTCATCGACGACGTGCAGCACATGCAGGGTCGCGCCGGCGACGGCAGCCAGTTGAGAGGCTACTCGGAGCGCCTCCGCACTGCCGGCAGAAAAGTCGACCGGAACCAAGATCGTCCGCGGCGATTGGCCCTGCGCTGCCTTCACGACCCACACCGGGCACGGGCAGTTTCGCAGCAGCCGGTCGGAGGTGCTGCCGACCAAAAACCGCTTCCAGCCCTTTTGCCCCCGCGTGCCAGACACCACGAGGTCGAACCCCTGCGCCTGCACGCAGTGGATGAGCTCGATGTAGGGCGTTCCCACCAAGGTTTCGATATGCGTCGTCGGCGGAAGCCCGAGCTCGTTCACCTGGGCGCGGAGCTTTTTGTCGCTGCCGGCGCGTAGTTGCCGCTCGAAGGCGTCGATATCGTCGACCAGATGCCAGCGCGACAGCTTCGACATGTCGGCCATCGCCGAACGCAAATTCGAGAGCACGTGCGCAACCGTGAGTTGGCCGCCGGTCGTCTGGGCAATGGCGGCCGCCTCGCGGAGCGCGCCGCTGGCGTGTTCCGAAAAGTCCGAAGCCACCAAGATCTTTTTGAAGCCGCCGTCTAGGGTCATCGCGTTGATTCGAGCGGATGAAGGAGCGTGGAAAGATGGGGCAGCCGCATCAAGGCCATTACTCTGCCGCGGCCGACGCTGAGATATCGTAGCACCAGAGCGCGCCCTGATCGCGGATGTACAGGCGGCCCGAGGAAATGGCCGGATACGCCCAGGCTTTCATGCGGTCGGATTTCTCGGGCTGGTTGGCCGGGGTGAAACGCCCCAACTCCTGGTAGCCATCCGGCGTGGCAACCGCCATGGCCACGTCGCCGTTTTCGCCGTGCAGGTAGAGCCGACCTTCGGCTGCCGCTACCGAGGCCGCGCCGATCCCACGGTCCTGCCACTTGATCGTGCCCGTTTGAAACTCCATGCAGATCAGCGACTGGCTGTTCGTGCCATAGAGATAGTCTCCCACGCGAACGAAGCCGCCGATCGCGGCTGGCAGCTTGGGGGCGAAGTAAACCTGCTCGGCATCGACGCCGGTGTCATTCGCGGCCAGCTTGACGAGTCCGCCGCCGCTGCGGCTGGCGGCGCTGTAGACGTATTCATTGCCTGCAACCGGCGTGGGGATGTTGGCGGGGCTGCCTTCGGCCGTCTTGGTGTAACGCCAGAGCAACTTGCCGGTGGCCGCATCGAGACCGACGAGCCCCTTTTCCAGGAACTGAACGATCTGTTTCGCGCCGGCCGCGTTGATGACGATCGCCGACGCATATGCGGCCTGGTCGGCTTCAGGCAGGGCCGCTTTCCAGACCAACTCGCCGGTCGCTTTGTCGAGCGCCACGACCGTGGCCTCGGCGCCGCCGGGGCAGCAGATCACGCGGTCGCCATCTACGAGCGGGGATTCCGAATACGCCCACTTGCCCGGCACGCCGCCGAAATCGGTGCGGACGTTCTTCTTCCACACGATCTCGCCGTTCTCAGCATTCAGGCAGGCCAGGTCTCCATCGGAGCCGAGAGCGTAGAGGCGATTGCCGTCGACCGTGGGAGTGGAACGCGAGCCGGGGTATTGCGGTCCGTCGTTGGAGCCCACCTTGCCGATGGTCGTGGCCCAAATCTTCTGACCGTCGGCCAGGCGGCGGGCTTCGACATACTCGTTGTCGATGCCTTGGTTGCTGATCACGAACAGGCGGTCGCCCGCGACCGACGGGGCAGAATAGCCGTTGCCGAGGTCGGAGACTTGCCAGACCAAACGCGGGCCGCTTTCCGGCCATTTTTCGGCAAGGCCGGCTTCTTGGGAGATGCCGTCGCGATCGGGGCCGCGCCACTGCGGCCAGTCGGCTGCCTGCGCGTTATACGCTGTGAGCGAAAACGAGAACGCAAGCCAAAACAATGTGCGCGCCATCCAACCACCGTAAATGACAGGAACGCTAAGGAGCCCCCGGACTTGTGTCAGGGTAGCCCTTGTGGCGACGGCTGTCACGGGGCGGGTGCGTCTGGGGGACGACCCGCAACTAGCTCGTTAGCGCTGATGTCGGCAGCGGGAACGATCCAGCCGCTCCCCGAAACGCCCCATGCGGAATCGGGCCGCGCTCGGGCGCCGGGGCAGGCGTGGCCGCCGGGAGCCGCAGCGTAAAACAAGTTCCGCGGCCGACGGTGCTGTCGACGCGGATGCGGCCGTGATGCGCCTCGATGATCTCACGGCAGAACGACAGGCCCAGCCCTGCGCCCCCTTTGCCTGTAGAATCCGGCCCGGCCTTCGTCGAAAAGTAGGAATCGAAGATCCGTGGCAACACTTCCGGGGCGATGCCCGTGCCGGTGTCGCGCACCGACAGGTCGACAAAGTGCTGATCGACATCGGCCGACAGCCGCACGTACACGCGGCCCCCCTGAGGCATCGCCTGGCGGGCATTGATCAGCAGGTTCAGCAGCACTTGCTGGATCTGGTTGCCGTTGGCCATGGCCTGCGGGCAGGGCTGGTAGCTTTTCTCGACCGCCACGCGATGCTTAGCCAATTCCCGCTCCACCAGCAGCAGCGTGTCGTCGGCCAATTGGGCCAGGTTCGTCGGCTCGACGTTGCCGGAGCGGTTCTTGGCCATCCCAAGCACGCCGGTGGTAATGCGGGCAGCCCGGTTGCCGGCGGCCAAGATCTTCTCAAACGCCTTGTCGCGGGTTTCGGCATCGCGGTGCCGCATCCCCATTTTGGCGTAGTTGATCACCGTGGTCAGCACGTTGTTGAACTCGTGCGCCGTGGTGCCCACCAGCTCGCCAAGAGCGGTAAGTTTTTGCGCGTGAGCCAGTTGCTGCTTGAGTAGCGCGACTTGCTCTTCCAGGGAAGGCGACGGAGTCGATTCGGCCAACGACATGCGGTGGGACCTTGCTGGCGGCGAGGTTTGCCTGGTCGATCCAAACGGCGTTGGACTGCCTGCATCGCCGGGTTTGCCGGCAGTCCGTGACTGGAAGCCCTTGCCCTGGCTTTCGGTCTTAACTAACAACCTGGATTCAACTTAACGCCAGGTAGTTCATCGTCGGACTGCTCTCGGCAACTGTAGGGCAACGACGTAGAATCCCGTCCCCGGCATTTCCTCGCATGGAGGCGAACGATGCATCTCACGGCTCAACTCGACGCCGCGCTCGAAGCTGCCCGTCAACAGGGCTTTCGCATCCGGTCTGAATGGCTCGGCGGCGCGGGGGGAGGCGCTTGCCACTTGAAGGGCCAGTGGTGGATGTTCTTGGACCTGGCTCTCGAACCGGCGGAGCAACTCGAGCACGTTCATGCAGCGCTGGCTCTTGCGATCCAAGATCATCAAGCCGTGCCGGCCGCCGTGCAACTTCGTGCGGGCTGAACGCCGGACAAGGCGTGGCACGAGCAAGCGAAGACAGGCCTCGCACCGGCCCTGGCTGGAAAAATCGGCATCCTCGGGAACTTCTGACGGCAACTCGGCGTCTAATGCCGTTTCGCCCGTTTGCCAGGCCGAATCGCCCGGGAAAATCCGCATAGCCGCTTAGTTGACTCGCGCGAACACCCCAACCATTATAGACTGGTCAACCGGTCTAGCTCCTCCGCCCAGGTCCCCCACTTTGGCGGAATGGTTTGCGCCTAAACGGCTCGTCGTAACCCTGTTGGCTGCCGGTGACTTGCGACATCCATTTGTTTGACATGGTAGTAGGGATCGCTTTGAATGAAGGAGCTTGCACGGGCAAGGCTCGTGGGCGCGGGTTAGGCATGTGATCGAGATTGTCGGGGCGCCGCGCTAGTTCCGTAGAGATACGGAACACAGGCTCTCGCCGCGCCAGTCCGATCTGCCCGCCTTCGCCCGGCGCCTTTGCCGCTACTCTCGCGACAGCTTCTCTTCTGGCCTCATCATTTTCCTTTGCCCGCTTCGTGTGGGTCTGAGCACGCCCGTGGAATCATCCGCGTCCAACAAAGCACCAGCTAGCAACGTGCAAATTACGTGCGCGGCGGTCGGCGCTTTCGAGCAGTGCCTGGCGCAATTAGACGGCTGCTTGGCGGTGACCACCTACCAAGCGGGCAAGGTGGCGTTCGTTGGCTGGGACGGCTACCGCCTCACGCTCCTCATGCGGCACTTCGATAAGCCGCTGGGGCTCGCGGTCAATGAGCGGCGCATGGCGCTCGCCACCCGCAACGATCTGCTGCTCTTCGCCAACGCCCCGGCCCTGGCATACGACTATGTCGAGGATCAGCCCGGCCGCTACGACGCCTTATATCTGCCCCGCGCGAGCTACCATACGGGCGACCTGCACTTGCACGACGTGGTCTACGATCGCGAAGGGCTGCTAGGGGTAAACACTCGTTACTCCTGCTTGGTGCGGCCGAGCGTCGACTATAGCTTCGAACCGGTGTGGCGGCCGCCCTTCGTTTCCGACTACGTGCCCGAAGACCGCTGCCACCTGAACGGCGTGGCGCTCGTCGACGGCCAAGCCCGCTATTGCACTGCGCTCGGCACGACCGACACCGCCGGCGGCTGGCGGTCCACCAAGGCCAACGGTGGCGTGTTGCTCGAGGTTCCCTCGGGCGAAGTCGTGCTCGGCGGGCTCTCGATGCCGCATTCACCGCGCTGGCACAATGGCCAGCTCTGGGTGCTCAACTCCGGCGCCGGCGAGTTGCTCGCGCTCGATTCCGCCGGCAAATCCCAGGTGGTTTGTCGACTGCCGGGCTACTTGCGCGGCTTGTGCTTCATTGGCTCGATTGCGGCCATTGGCATGTGCAAGATTCGCGAGCGGCACATCTTCGGCGGGCTGCCCATTCAAGAGCGCGAGCCGAAGCTCACCTGCGGCGTGGCGCTCGTCGACACGATGACGGGCCGGCATTTAGGAACTTTTGAGTTCACCGGCGGTTGTGAAGAGTTGTATGACGTGCAGTTCCTGCCGGGAATTCGCCGTCCGATGATTTTGAGTCTCGACAAATCGGAAGCGCGGAAGGCGCTGACCGACCCCATTTCTTCCTTCTGGCTGCGACCGAGTGCGGAGATGCACGACGCCGCGGCGCCCAACTTGGCGGGGGCGCTGAACTCCGACACGTCTGCGGCGGGCTTCGGCCCCGCCAGCGCGTCGGCAGTCGCCTTTCCCACCGGAACGAGTGAATAGAGGAGCTCCGTCCATGGCGATCAAGCGCCACGTCAAGCGTTATCCCACGCATACGAGCCCCGCGCGCGGCGCAGGCTTGTTCGGCGGTCGCGTACGTCCGCTCCGGGATACGATGTACGAGCGGCTGCAGCTCGAATCGCTCGAAGCCCGGCAGATGATGACCATCGCCCCGCAGGACGTGGTCGACCAATTGGTCACCCTGCCGCCGGGCAGTGTAGTCGATCAGTACGATCGCTCGGCCAACACCGTGGCGATCGACAACGACGGCGACTTCGTCACCACTTGGACGCGCACCGAGTTCGCCACCGATCCGATCACGGGCAAATCGGTGCAGGATACGAACATCTACGCGCGCTACTTCACCGACGAAGTGCAGCGGCTCACGCTCCCCGGCTCGGCCGTGGGAGGCGGAATCGCGCTCACGCACCTGGGCTCGCACGTTCTACAGAAGGTTTCGATCACGGGCGAAGGCTCCGTACCGTTCAGCCTGGGCGGAACTCCGCAGTTCCCCGGCGGATTTGCCAATCGAATCTCCGGATCGTTCGTGCTCGGCATGGACATCGACGAGGACGGCGCCATCGGCGAATTCGAGCAGGTGACCGTCAACCTGGGCGACCCAGAGGGCATGCAGGCCGCCCTGCGCAGCCTGGGAGGCCCGCTCGCCGAAGTGCAAGTGCAGGCAGTAGGCGACAGCGCTTACTACCTGTCGTTCCCAGCCGAAGCCCTTTCCGGCAGCGGCTTCAAGAAGGTGGTCGTCGTCGACTACATGGGTCTCTCGGGCGGCTATTTGCCGACGGCCGATGTCACGACCGTTTCGCAACCGGTCACGCTGGCCGATCCGCTGACTGGCGGCGCGATCCGCTTCTTCAACGACGCCAACCGCTCGGTGGTCGCCACAAACACGGCCAAGCTCATTCAGCAGGCGTTCTCCAACCTCGGCAGCAATATCTACGACCGAACCGAAGATCTTTCGAACGAGTCGTCTAGCTTCCCGTCGTCCTTTGCCGTGCAGCGGGCGGAAACCGAGGTCACCGGCCGATACAACCCGGCAAACGACACGTTCGAGTTCGACATCTGGTTCAAGGGAGATTCGGGCAAGCGCGATTTCCCACTCTTGCAGGTCGGTCTCGTCGACGGCAGCGGCAACCCGGTCAATGGCTCGGTCGTCGAAACGCTCAAGGAACCGTCGGCTGAGTTTCGCGTGAACGAAGCCGAGGGCTTCGATCCGGTGACCGGCGCCTACTTGGGCAATGCTCAAGGCAACTCGGTCATCGCCATGGACGCTGACGGCGATTTCGTGATCGCCTGGCAGTCGGAAGTGCGCAATACCGAGGTGTTCGGCAGCCAGTCCGACATCTTCGCCCGCAGGTACAACTCGCGGGGCGAGGCGATCGGCGGACAGTTCCGCGTCAACGCGTTCACCGCCAATGCGCAGGTCGATCCGACAATCGGCATGGATCAGGCCGGCAACTTCGTCGTCGGTTGGGTGACGCTCGGCCAAGACGGCAGCTTCTTCAACAACATCATTGGCCGCCGCTTCGACTTCAACGGACAACCCCTCGGCAGCGATTTCACCGTCGAGTCGGAATTGGCCGTGGAGCAGCTCCAGCCGCACGTCGCCGTTTCCACCACCGGCTTCTTCGCGTTCACGTGGAACGACTTGCTGGGCGGCATCAACATCATGGGCAAGGCCTATCAGCCCAACGGCCAGCCCATTGCCACCACGGCTGGCGACCCCGACCGCGAGCCGGAAGCGCAGTTCGAGTTCATCGTCGAACGGATCAACGCGGATTCCGACGCACTCGAATCGACCGCGGCCTGGGATGAGAACGGCCACCTCTATGTTTCCTGGACACGCTTGCTTGAGCCGGATACCCCGCTGCATGCCGATCTTGGGAATCCGGACCGCAGCTACGGCATCCGCTCGCGGATGTTCAATCTCAACATCACCGACCCGCTCGCACCGGTCATCGAGTACGCCGCCGGCAGCGCGGGCGACATCTTCCGCGTGAACTCGGTCGATCCCGACCGCAACGAGGATTCCGATCCATTCTGGGGCTACGCACAGTACGGCTCCCAGGTCGTGTCCGACTCCGACGGCGACCTGATCTTCCTCTACCAGGGCTACGGCAAAGACACGATCTACGAGCCGATCTCCGGCTTTCTCAATGGCATCAGCTATGAGGGGACGGACTACGACAGCGCGTTGCGCTCGTTCCTGCTGCCGATCATGCGGCAGAATACGTTCGCCGAGCAACAGCAGCTCACGATCTTCCCGGGGGTGAATGGCCCCTCCGGCAGCTTCGTGGTGCGCATCGGTGACGAAGACACGCTGATCGAAAACTACTCGCTGTTCGAAACGCAAACTATCACGGTCTTCCCGGATTCGGCCCCACCGACCGGCAACTACCTGATCGAGTTCGACGGGCAAACGTCAGGCCCGATCGCCTTGACCGACGGCAAGGCCTTCTTGCAGAGCCTGCAAGATTTCATCAACCCGATTCTGCCCGGCGCCAAGTTCTCGCTCACGGCGAACGACGGCACCGACCTCAACGCGGACACGTTCCCCGACTTCGAGGCGCAGATCGTCTTCCCCGATCTGGTCGACGCCGCGCAGGTCAACATCCTGCCCGAAAATGCCGACGACACGAATGTCAAGTCGACCACGGTCAGTGATACGGAGCCGGTGACCGGCGTGATTCAAGACCTGCTGAGCCAGCGGCTCAAGGCGGGCACGGTGACGGTGACCGTCGGCGAGCCGGCCGATCTGAACGGCGACGGCATCAATGACATCCCCATGAGCATCGTGTGGGGTGGGTCGGCCGCGGGCATCGATCAGCCGCTGGTCCAAGTGTTTCGCGCAGTCGATGAGCTAGGCAACGTCATCGGCTCGCAAGAAGAACAGCTCATCACCGTCGCGCCCGAGTTCGATCCGCTGACCGGCACCTACATGTTGCGGTTCGGCGCCAACGTGGTCCGGCCGCTCACGTACACGAGCCCCGAAGGACTCGTCGACCAGGTGCGCGTCACGCTGAACTCGCTCACCGGCGGCGGTGTCTTCGCCAATCTCACTTCCGAATCCGGAACCGATCTGACCGGCGACGGCGTACCCGACATTCAATTCCGCGTGCGGTTCTCCGGCGGCACGGCCGGCATCGATCAGCCGGCGGTCGAGATCCTGCCTGCGGTCGGCGACGACGGCCAACCGCTTCCCAATGCTTGGCAGGCGGTGACCAAGAACGACGAGCTCGTCAAAGGCGCGAATGCCAAGGCGCTCAAGGGGACGGCCGATATTCGCTCGGAAACGATCGTCGTCGTCAACGGGCGTGTCGAGGAAGCGCCCATTCGCGCGGCTCGCCTGGCGTTCGAGCGCGAAAACGCGTTTCAGCGCGGCACCGCCAACGACATCATGTACATGCCGTTCGACTCCGACCAGCTCAAGGCCGTCACGCTGCCTTTGGCCAGCCAATCCGAACAGGTGGTCAACTCGCGCCGCGACGGACAGAACCAACAGTACATCATCGGCTTCCGCAACAATTGGCCGTTCGACGCCCGCTGGATCACCGGATCATTCGAGCTTACTCTGCCGGGGCCCATCACGGTCACCGTGTCGTGGCCCGACCCCGAGTCGCCGACGTTCATCGAGGACTTGGAAACGGCGATCGACGATGCGATCGAGGGCTCGGGGCTCTATGGCACCAGCTATCCCGAGCCGAACTTCGACGGCCCGGTCCGCGTCGAGGTGTTGACGAATCAGGATGTCTTTGATCGACAGGCGACCGTGTACGACCTGTCTCGGGTCGGCTTCCCCGACTACGACCCGTCGACGGATCTGATCCTGCAGATCACGTTCATCGGCGAGCACCATGACTCGCCGGCGTTCGTAGGCGTAGGACGCGTCGAATTGCTCAGCGGCGCTCCCGGAGACTTCGGAGGCGATCTGGGCGATCCGCCCCCGGCCACCTTCAATTTCGAAGAAGAGCGGCGCGGCGATGCCGGCACGCTGCAAGGCTATTCGTCGGTGGCCATTCAGCCCAACGGCAGTTGGGTCGCGGTCTGGAACGACAATTCACCTCAATTCTCGTCGACGACGCGCTCCACCGCGTTTCCGTTGCTCACGAGCGGCGACAATATCAGCCAGTTCCCCACGCTCGACACGACGACGCTCAACTTCCAGCGCTACGAGGAGTCTACGGACACAGTCGGCCCCCGGCTCACCGAGTTTATGCTGCCCAGCGGCAGCCGACTGGGCGCCGGCGGCCAGCTCACGCAGCCGATCGAGTTCCTCGTGGTCTCGTTCGACGAGAACATGACGACCACGGGCGCCAACAGCATCACCGACCCGCGCAACTGGGCCTTGCTCAAGGACGGCACCTCGATCAGCGGCGGCATCCGCAGCATCGAGTTCGGCATGAACAAGGCCGCCGATCTGGGCCTGGGCCCCCGCAGCAACAAGTGGGAGGCCGTGCTCCAGTTCGACGGCAACGGCGCCAACTCGGGCATCACCACGCTCGGGGACGGCAACTACGAGATCGTCGCCAAGAACTCTCTGCGCGACCGTTCCGGCAACCCACTCGGCCGCCGCGGCCTGACGCCCAACGGCCAAACGGTGTCGCGGCAGTTCAGCATCGCGCAGCTCGGCACCGGCGAGCAGCAGGTCAACCAAACGCCAGCGGGAGCGCAGGAAACTCAGGTCGAGAGCCCCAAGCAGGTTGCCAGCGACGCCGACGGCGATTACGTATCGGTCTGGACCAGCCGCGACAGCGGCGTCGACGGCATCTACGCCAGCGTCTACCACTCGAGAGACCGCGGCGCCCCGGCCCAGCTCGTCAAGCAAGTGCTCGTCACCACCGACCCAGGCGCGAGCTACCCCTCGGTTGCCCGCGATGCTTCGGGCAACTTCGTGGTGACCTGGTCGAGCGACAACGGCGTCGATCCAGAAACCACGTGGGATGTCTACGCTCGCCGCTACGATGCGCTGGGCAATCCGCTCGGCGAAGCCTTTCGGGTAAACACCGAAACGGAGAATGTGCAGCGGTACTCGACCGTGGCCATGGACCTGGATGGCGATTTCGTCGTCACCTGGCAGAGCCTGGAGCAGGACGAGAGCGGCTACGGCATCTACGCACAGCGTTACAACCGCGCCGGCGAGCCGCTGGGCGGCGTCGAAGAGACGCAGCAACTGCATTTCACGGGCGCGGCGACGGGGGGCTTCTTCCGGCTGATCGTAGGCACTCAGATCACTGCCGAGATTCCCTTCGTTGGCAACACGGTGCTCACGGCGCCGGGCATCGAGGCCGCGCTCGAAGCCCTGCCGAACGTGGGCGATGTCGACGTGTTCGCCGTCGGCTCGAGCGATATTCGCATCGTGTTCAAGGGCGCCGATGGCTTCCAAGACCAGGTGCAGATCCTGCCCTATCTGGCCAGCCTCGATCCGCCCGACGTGTTCATGACGGTGAGCACGATCTCGGACGGCCGAGGGGGCGAGTTCCTGGTGAACTCGACCACGGCCAACGATCAGACCTTCCCCGACATCGCCATGGAGGTGAACGGGGACTTCGTGATCACCTGGACTTCGGCGGGCCAAGACGGCGACGAGCTGTTCGAGCGCAACGTGTACGCTCGCCGGTTCGCTTCGAACGAAACGGTGTTCCCGCAGAACAACAGCGGGCGCGTCGACCCGAAGTCGTTGATGATGGATCCGTCGATGGATCTGCCGGTCAACATGATCGTCACCACCGATGATCCGGCCAACCACATCGTGCAGCCGGGCACGGGCTACGACGGCGTGGCGATGCTGGTGATGGACAACGGCACCATGGGCACAGGCTCGCTGCTGTCCGACGGCCGACACATCCTGACCGCGGCCCACAACGTCACGGATGCCTTTGGCACGCTCAGCGTCTCGAGCGTCGATGTGATCTTCACGACGCCGACGGGCCAAGTGACGATCGTGGCCACGCGGATCATCGTCCATCCCGGCTGGGACGCCACCTCGATCGGTGGCGGCGACTTGGCGATCTTGGAGCTGGAAACCGAGGCTCCACCGACCATCGAACGCTACGACATCTACCGAGGCAGCGACGAGATCGGCAAGACCTTCACCAAGGTTGGCTACGGCTTGTCGGGTCAAGGTCCCACCGGCGCTACGCTGCCGTCAGGCACGAAACGAGTCGGCCAGAACGTCTACGAAGGCTTGCCGCAGGAATTGGAGGGTGTGCTGTTCGCACCCGGCTCGGCTGGCGCCAATACGCAGCTTCTTTATGACTTCGACAGCGGCGACGCCGCGAACGACTTCTTCGCCACTCTCGGCCGGCCCGATCTGGGCTTGGGCGAGTTGGAGAGCAGCGCCGGCAAGGGCGATTCGGGCGGTCCGAACTTCATCGACGGCTTGATCGCCGGCATTACGGCCTGGGGCACGACGACCCCCAACGACGTCGACGATCAAACGAACTCTTCGTTCGGCGAGATTGCCAGCGATACCCGCGTCTCGTTCTACGCGTCGTGGATCGACAGCATCATCAGCGGCGGCGGCGGCTCGGGCGCGATTGGTCCCGAATTCCTGGTCAACGAGACCACCGACGGCGACCAGCACCACTCCTCGGTGGCGCTCGACGCTGACGGCGACTTCGCCATCGCCTGGACCAGCTACGGCAACGATGGCGGCGGCAACGGCTACGGCGGCGGCGTCGGCGGCGAAGAGGGTGTGTTCGTTCGCCGCTATGACCGCTCCGGCGAGGCGGTGGGGGGCGAATTCGTCGCCTCGACCTACCGCTCTGGCAACCAGCAATTCCCACGCGTCGCCATGGACGCCGACGGCGATTTCGTCGTCGCCTGGGAAAGCTTCCAAGATGTCGACGCCGGGACGCTGCAGCCCACCAGCTACGGCATCTACCTGCAACGCTACGTGCGCAACGAACTGGTTGGCACGAGCACCTTCTACGGCCCCAACGGTGAGCTCGGCGCCGAAACGCCGGTGAACACCTTCAAGGACGGCGAACAACGCTTCGCGAGCATCGCGCTCGACAACGAAGGCGACATGGTCATCGTGTGGAGCGGCGCCGGCCCCACCGACACGAGCGGCGTTTACATGCGTCGCCTGGAAAAGGCCGAGGACGAAACCGGCCCCTGGATCACCGACGTACTGATCGAGATCGACGGCGAGTACGAAGACGTCATTCCCGGCGGCACGGTCCCCTTGGCGGGCTCCACCGAGCCGGCGGACCTGGTGTTCCTGTTTGGCGAAGACGTGGTCCACGACCAGATCGGCGGCTTCAACAGCGTGACGAATCCGCTCAACTGGATCGTTACGCGAAATGGAATCCAAGTGCCCAATGCCGTGGTGGGCGTCACCTACGGACTCAGTCTTCGCGGCGCCTCGGGCGGACCGACCAGCGACGCGTATGAAGCGATTGTGTCGCTCGACGCCGATCCCGCCGTGCCCGGACGTCAGCCGCTCGAGACGGGCCTGTACACGATCACCCTCCGCGACAACGTGGAGGACCTGTACGAAAACGCGCTCGATGGCAACTACGACGGCACGCCGGGCGGTGCCTTCTCGCGGTCGTTCTTCGTGGGCTTCGGCAGCGGGGCAACCGGCAATCCGCCGCTGCCGCCGGGAACCCCGGTCGATCCCGACGACCCCGACTATCCGGGCGACGATCAGCCGATCAACGTGGCGCAGTTCCTGACCCAGGACCAGGTCGCGATGTCGATGAACGACGCGGGCGACTACGTCGTGGTCTGGACGACCTATCTGCAGGACGTGCTGGGCAATGTCGTCGGTCGCGTGTTCAACAACTTCGGCCAGCCGATCGGCCCCGAGTTCTTGCTCAGCCAGACCACGGCCGGCGCACAATCCATGCCGCAAGTGGCAATGGATCCGCTCGGCAACTTCGTGGCCACCTGGGCAGGCAACGGTTCGGGCGACGAAGCTGGAATCTTTGCCCGCCGCTTCGACTTCACCGGCCTCGCCGTGGGCAACGAGTTCCGCGTGAACACGTTCACTCCGCGCGTGCAGGACGAGCCCACGATCGCCATCGACGCTGATGGCGACTTCGTGATCGCCTGGACCAGCTACGGCCAAGACGCGGACAAGGACGGCGTGGTGGCCCGGCGGTTCAGCCGTTCCGGCGACCCGCTGAGCGACGAGTTCGCGGTCAACACGCGTGCGGCCGATCGCCAGGAGAAGCCCGACATTGCCATGGACGTGGACGGCGATTTCGTCGTCGTGTGGAACAGCTACGGCCAAGACGGCAGCTCGTGGGGCGTATATGGCCAGCGGTTCACGGAGTCAGGCGTCAAGGCGGGCAACGAGTTCCGCGTCAACAGCACCACCGGCGAACGCCAATTGGGCGCTCGCGTGGCGATGGACAACGTGGGCAACTTCACGGTCGTCTGGCAGTCCTACGTCAACGCCTCGACCGGCTTCGACATCTACGCCCAACGCTACAACGCCAACGGAGGCGGCGTGGGCGGCGAGTTCCAAGTAAACCAAAACGGTCAGCGGTGGCAAACGGACCCCGATGTGGCGATGTCGGGCGACGGGAAGATCTACTTCACTTGGAACAGCGTCGGTCAGGATGGCTCGGGCGGCGGGATCTACGCCCGGATGCTCAACGCCAACGGCAGCGACTTCGTCTTGAATGGGGCCGCGCTCGGCGAGTTCCGCGTCAATGTCGTGCCCGACGGGGACCAGCGAACCCCGGTTATCGGGGCCGACACCGACGGCGATCTGACCGTCGCTTGGGTCGGGCCCGAGTTCGATCCGGTCGTTGGAGTCACCGGCTCCGACATCTATGCCCGCGTCATGGGCATCAATCCGCCGGCGCCGAGCACCGTGGGCATCACGCGTCCCACGGGCAACAACAGCGGCGGCGGAAATGGCGGCGGCGGTGGCGGCGGCGGCACGCAGCACACGTGGCGCAATCCGGCCCAGCCCTTGGACGTGAACGCCGACGGCCAGGTCACGGCCCTCGACGTGTTGCTCGTGGTCAACTGGCTCAACACGACGGGCGCCGGCCAACTGGGTGCGGCTCCTTCGCCCAGCTCGCCCGGCTTCGTGTACGTCGATGTCAACGGCGACAACTTCGTCACCGCGGTCGATGCCCTGCAGGTGGTCAATCACCTCAACAGCCAGGCCCAATCGCAGCGGGCCAATGCCGCCGTGGCGCGGGCCCTGGCGGTCGAGCAAGTGTCGTCTGCGTTCTCGGTCGCCTCGACCGAGGACGAGGGCGACTCGCTCGACAATACTCTGTCGGCGGTGGCGCAAGTTCGCTCGGCCAAGACCGGCGCCGACGAAGACTCGTCGGATCTGATTTGGACGGCCCTCGGCATGCTCGCGGAAGACGAGCAAGAGGTCGCCTGGGCGTAAGCACGCTCGGCCGCGGGCCGAAACGGCAAGGCTTACTCCATCGGCGTGTACTGGCTGCTGCTAGTACACGCCGATGCTTTTTAGGCTATTGCCGCCGGCCAGGCGGGCCGTGCCAAGGCAACGCTCGGCGGCCTGCAGCAGTTGCTCGCCATTGAAGTTGCGGGGCACGATTGGCACGGTAGCCACACCCACGCTCAGGGTCACCGGCGTTGGCTCGGCAAGCCACGCCCCGCGCTGCGCGCCATGCACGAGCTCATCGCCCAAGTCGACCGCTTGATCGCGGTCGCAGCGCGGCAGCACTACCGCAAACCGCGCCTCGCCCGCCGGCAGGCAAGCCGAGCCAGGCAGGTCGCTCGCCTCGCACAGATCCTCGACATGTCGCGCCAGCCGGGCCGCGGCGTCGGGCCCGCAGCAGAACACCAAGTCCTCGTAGTGGTCGATTTCGACGAGCAGGAAGCTCAACGGAGCTCGATGCTGCCGGCAATGCCCGAGCGCGGCCGACAGCCGGCCGAGAATCGCCGGATCGTAGTCGCTGGGCCGTTCGGTGGTTTTCGTCGGCGTTTCGAACTTTAGCTCGAAGGCCTTGCTCCCACGGTCCGGCTCGCGTGGTGCGTCGCTGCACAGGATCGTGGTGTCCGATCCCATGTTGGCCACGGTCTGTGCAAGCCGCCGCGTTTCGTCCCAGGCGTTGCTTGTTTCGCTGGTCATGCTGCGAGTCTGCTGGAACAGCTCGAGCGCCGCCTGCTCCGCCACATCGGCTAGGGCCAAGTGCGCCGTGGTCAGCACCGACTGATAATCGCGTCCCGGCGGCAGTTCGACCGAGAGGCCGTCGGCCAGTTGGGCCACCTTCGCGGTGAGCGTCGCGGCAATCGCTTGCAAACGCTCGGCGGTCAGCGGCCGCGGCGTGGCCGCCTGCTCGAGCGTCTTGCCCAAGCGGGAGGAATCGCCATTGATCACTAGCTGCGTGATGTCGCAAGCCAACCGCAGCACGGCCGTGAGTTGGCGCGTAGCGGGATCCTCGGACGGCGCTTTCTCGGGGTGCGTGGCCTGCCGCACCGCCTCGACCAGCGACGGGGCGAATTTCCAATGCGCCAAGAGCGCCGCCGAAAGGTCGGTGTGTTCGAAGCCGACTGCGCTCCGCTCGAGCGGACCAAGCTCGATCCCTTGGGCGTCGGCACGGTCGACAAAGCCCGTGTACGACTCGCCCAGCCGCTGTGCGAGCACGAGCAGTCCCACGTCGTGCAGCAGCCCAGCGATGAAGGCGTCGTCGCCCGGTTGCCGCCACAGCATTTCGCTGAGCTCGCGCGCGGCCACGGCCTTAGTCAGCGCGAGCCGCCAGTAGCGCCCCAGCACGCGCGACTCGAGCCCCGTCAGCAGCGCCGGCGGCAAGCTGAAACCCAATACGAGCAGCTTGAGCGGCTTCGTTCCCAACAGCGCAAGCGCCTGGTTTAGGTCGCGCACCTCACGGCTCAACCCAAACAGCGAGCTGTTCACGACCCGCAGCACCTTGGTGGTCAGCGCGGGGTCCTTTTCGATCGCGGCCTTGAGCGCTCGCGTGTCGATCCGCGGCAGGCTCGTGAGCTCCAAGACCTCGAGCGCCACCGCGGGCAGACTGTAGAGGTCGCGCGCAGTGCGAACGAAGTAGTCGAGTGTCGGCGGAGAGGGCATGAGCGCGGGCAGTCGCAAGGCACGGGAGCGCAACGGCTTGACCACGGAAAGCTTAGCTCACGCCGCCACATTCGCCCGATGCCGGCAACAGGGCTTTTCCCGCGATGCCGGGGCGATTTCTTACGGGAACTTTAGCCCCCGGCTCAGTGCTTGTAGACTTGCGCGGGGTCGAACACCTTGCGCCCCACCACGGCCAGTCCCGCGGGCTGCACGGCGCGGTAGAAGCAGGTGTCGTAGCCGGTGTGGCAGGCCGCGCCGCCGATTTGCTCAACCTCGAGCAAAATGGCGTCGCGGTCGCAATCGAGGCGGATTCGCCGCACGTGCTGCACGTTGCCGCTTTCCTCCCCCTTCCGCCACAGGGCCTGCCGGCTCCGGCTGTAATAAACGGCGCGGCCAGTCGCCACGGTTTGCGCAAACGCCTCGGCGCTCATCCACGCCAGCATTAGTACGGCCCCCGTTTCGGCGTCTTGAGCGATCGCCGGCAGCAGGCCCCCCTCGCCACGGGAAAAATCGGGAGAATCGGCAGGCGATGTCATGCTTGGAACCGGCTGGACAAAAGGTGGATGCGAACGCCCCAGTTTACTTGGGGCGGCGCAACATGGGCAAAGGCAGCGAAACTGGAAACTTCGCTGCGGTCGCACTCTCTGGCATTTGAGGCCTCGCCTGACCACCAGGTTCAGCTTGAAGGAATTTCTTCCGATGACAGATGGCGGGCCCCCCGACAGACCGCTTGCGGCTGCCGGGTCAGCTAGCGTCGCCACCGGCGGTAGCTAGAGCCCGTTGCCTGGCCACTTCCAGATCTTGCACCACGGACAAGGTGCGGCGCTCGAAAGGAAATTTCTTTGGCGGATTCACTCACCGTACTGCTCCCCGTCCACAACGCCCAGGCTCAACTCGAAGGACAGGTGCAGCGTCTGCTCGATTTGCTGCCCGAGCTCACCTCGAAGTTCGACCTGCTGATCGTCGACGACGGTTCGACGGACGCAACGTGCGAAGTGGCGGTGGAGTTGTCGGCGCGCTATCCGCAGTTGCGCTGCGTCCGGCAACGCGAGCGCCGCGGCCTGGCCGTCGCGGCTGAAGCGGCCCTCGAGCAGGCGGCCGGCGACCTGGTGTTCGTATGCCATGAAGAGCACGGCCTCGGCATCGACGAGATCGCCCGTGTCTGGCATACCCGTCATGAGGCGGTTCCCTCGGCCAAGGCCTGGCCGAGGATCGCTGCGGAGAGCGACTTCGAGCCGCTGCCGCCAGCCGTGCTGACCGGCAAGCCGCACGCCCGGACCGACAGCGCGCAGCCGGGCGCGGTAGCTCCGCGGTCGAAGGTCATGCGAAAGCTGCGCGAATTCGCGTTCGGCGAATAGCTTTGCCGAGCAGTTCCAATGTAGCGGGAAACACAGGCTAGAAGCCTGTGCCACTCCAAGGCCCAGTACACAGGCTGGAAGCCTGTGCCACTACGTTGGCAAATTAGTCTGCGCGGTATCCGTGACACAGGGCAGCATTCGTGGCACAGGCTTCTAGCCTGTGTTGCCAACCGCTACCACTGCAGTCCGAAGGCATTCCCGCCGGAAGAGCGGCCCGTGCCGCCCTTGAGTGGTACGTTGCTCTTCCGAATCGGCGGCGGAGCCTCCTCTTCGGGCTCTTCTTCGACCTTCTTCTCCGGCACGGCTTTGGCCTGCAGTGCCTTGAGCGAGAGGCCGATGCGCTGGTTCGTGGGGTCGACGGAGACGATTTGCACCTCGACCTCTTGGCCTTCCTTCACCACGTCGCTGGCGCGGAAGACGCGGCGGTGGGCCAACTCCGAGATGTGAATTAGCCCTTCGATGCCGGCTTCGAGCCGCACGAACGCGCCGAATTCAGTCGTCCGTGTCACCGTGCCGTTCACTTTGCGGCCGGTCGGGAACTTCTCGGCCACGCTCGTCCAGGGATTCTCGGACAGGTCGCGGAACGACAAGCTCAGCTTGCCGGTAACGGGGTCGATCTTGGCGATCTTCACCTTCACCTTTTGGCCGAGCTCGAGCGCCTCATTGGCGTGCTTCAAGCGATCCCAGCTCAACTGGCTGATGTGGATCAGCCCGTCGACGCCGCCCAAATCAACGAAAGCGCCAAACGGCTGCAGGCTGCGAACGATGCCTTCGCGCACCTGGCCCGGCTCGAGTTCCGCCAGCAGCTTCTCTTTCGCCTCGGCCTGATCGCGTTCGAGCACCGCTCGCCGGCTCAGCACCAGGTTGCGGGCATCGCGATTGGCTTCGGTGACCAGGGAGTTCAGCGTCTGGCCCACGAACTGCGACAGGTCCTCGACGCGGTACATCGAAACCTGGCTCGCGGGGATGAAGCCGCGAATGTTGTTGACCTCGCACTCGAGGCCGCCCTTATTGTGGCCTGTGATGCGGGCTTCGACGACCAGACCTTCACGCAGGTCCGACCAGTTGCCGATGTCGACCGCGCCACCGGGAACGGTGAGCTCGTAAAGCCCTTCCTCGGGCTTGAAGCGGGCGATCATCACCTCGACTTCGGCCCCAACCTCCGGAGGCTGGGGGAAGACTTCGAGCGGCAGGCTGCCTTGGTTCCGCTGGCCGATCTCGATGAACACCAGGTCGCGGTGAATGCCAGCGACCTTGCCCATGTGCCGGGATTCGGGCTCCAGTTCGCGAACGGCGCTCGCGCCCCCCTTGAGCATGGAGTCGACTTCGAGGTCGCCGAGCGCTGCATCGAACTCCTCGAGCATGTCGTCTGACAGACCTTGCCGCCGATTCGGCACAGGCGTCCGCGGGCCCTGGGGGGCGAACGACTCGAACTCGCGTGGTTTGTTGCGGCGATCCCCGCGATCGCGCCGCCCGCGCTGCTCCGACGGGGCCGATTCAGCCGGCGCGGCTTCGACAGGCGCGGCCGACGGTGCGACGGGAGCAGCGGCTGCAGCAACGATCTCGGGCGGCGCCGCGTCATCAGGCACGTCAACAGTCGCCGTCGGCGGCGCAGCTTCGGCCACTACCTGCGGCGCTTCGCGGCGCTCGGGAGCGCGCGGCGGAGCGGCGGTCTCGCCGACCGGGCGTGGAGTTGGACCCAACGGCTGCGGCTGCGGCTTCGCCCAACGGTTGGGGTACGGATCGCGCTGCGAACCGATCCGCAACCGCGGACCCCGGCGGGCAGCAGCGTCACCCTCGCTCGCGGAAGACTCGCTCTTAGCCGCACTCGAAGCAGCGGCCGCGGCAGAAGTTTGGGACTCGGCAGCAGGGGCCGCCGATTGGTCGGCGCTGCCCGACGCCGGAAGAGATTCGTCGCTCATGCAGAGAGATCGTCGTTCGCCCGGGCGGCTAGCCAGCGAATAGGCCGCCCCTTCAAGTTGACAGATAGATGCTTCCAGGCTGGCGCTGGGAAGCGTAAGTTTAGCATTGACTGCCCAGGCCGCACAATTGAGCCCGGAAGCCCTTTCTAGCCAAATTACTTGGGAACCTGCCGTCCATGATCATCGTGCTTGCAACCCTCGAACTGGCGCCGGGGGCGCGTCCCGAGTTCCTCGAGGCCTTCACCGCGCTCGCCCCCGCCGTTCGCGCCGAGGCGGGGTGCATCGAGTATGTTGCCGCGATCGACCTGGAAACGCTGATTCCGCTGCAGCCCCCCGTTCGGCCGGATGTCGTCACCATCGTCGAAAAGTGGACCAGCATCGCCGACCTCGAAGCCCACCTGATCGCCCCGCACATGCGGGAATTCCGTGTGAAGGTAAAACCCTGGGTGGTGAGTACGTCGCTGCAGATCCTGAACCCGGCCTAGGCAAGTTGGCTAGGCCAGAGCGGCGCGCAGCTCCTCGAGATACCGGGGGCAAGCCTTGCGCGGATCTTCGTCCTCCTCGTATTCGAGCACCACGTAGCCCCGGTAGCCGGAGTCGCGGAGGATTTTGGCCAGTCGGGGGAGATCGCTGGGCTGCTTGCTTTGGCCGGCCGGAGTCACCGCGACCTTGACCTGTACGTTTACGGCATACGGGGCGATCTGCTCGAGGTCGGCGTAGACATCGGATCCGTGGAAATTACCCGTGTCCAAGTTCACGCCGAACCAGGGGCTTTTCACCGCCTTGACCAGCTCGAGCATGCCGGCGGGCTCGGCAGTCAGACCGCCGTGGTTCTCGAGCGCGAGAAACACGCCCCGCTTGCCTGAGTAGTCGCAACACTCCTCGATCGCTTCGATCGCCAGTTTGCTGGCCTCGGCCACGGATTGGCCCTGAGTCGCGTTGCCCGAAAAGATGCGAATCACTGGGGCGCCAAGCACGGCCGCCCGGTCGGCCCAGGCTTTCACTGAGGCGATCTCCTCGTCGCGCTTCGGCCCCTTCGGCACGCAGAAGTCGTTGCCCACCGCTGTGCCAGAGACCTCGAGTCCCAGCAGGAATGCCTGGCGTTTGAGGCCGAGCAAAAATTCGTTGGTCGGTTCCGCCGGAAAGTAATACGACGTGAGCTCGACGCCATCGCAGCGCCAGTCGGCGCACAGGTCGATCAACTCGGGCAGCGTCATCTTCGCCGGCTTGGCATTGAGCAAATCGCGGAAGCTATAGGCAGCCAGGCTGAGCTTGAACTGCGGCCCGCCACGACGCTCGACCGGCTTCATCGCGGCGGCCGGACTTCCCAAAAACGCGCCGCTCGCCGCGGCGGCAGCGCCCAACAAGAACGATCGGCGAGGCCAACCAGCGGGGACGGAAGAAGACGATGTCGAAGTGCTCATCGGGGTGGGTTCGTCTCGTGGTGAGCAGGGCGGGGAGTGCCGACTGGCAGAAAGCTGCATTGTAAACCGTGGCCGGCGCGACGCCAGCGTCCGCTTGATTCGCGGCCGCCTGGCCAAGCTGGTCCGCTGGAGACATCGGCAAGGGCCGCCCAGCAGCCCAGTCTCGCGCAGACTCCAAGCCCTTGTCCAACCTAGAATTGTGCGTAAGCTACCGGCTCTGCCGACGCCTGCTCCGCAGTCGCTGTACCGGTCGTCGCCGCGGGCTCAAACCTTCCACCTCGTCGGGCGCGTATCTCGCTATGTCGGTTGGCCCCAACTTGCGCCCCAGTGTGTTGGCGGCCAAAGAACGTCTGGCCACCGGCCGGGCCAAGATCAAGCTCCAGCACGACCGGGGCTCGCCCGGCATTCAGGTCTGCACGTTGCTGGCCGACCTGCTCGACGGCGTGATCCTCGACCTGTATCAATCGGCCCTCGACGACCTGGGCGAAGCGGGACCCGAAGGGCTCGAAGCCAATCTCGTGCTCGTGGCCCACGGCGGCTTTGGCCGTCGCGACGTGGCCCCATACTCCGATGTCGACCTGATGATTCTCCATCAGCCGGCGGTTGCCGACCGCGTCGCGCCGCTCGCCCGTCGCATGGTCAGCGACCTCTTCGACGCGGGCCTCGACCTAGGGCAGAGCGTACGTACGCCGGAGCAGGCCTGCCGGTTGGCGATGCAGGACGCCACGATCGCCACGTCGCTCGTCGAATCCCGATACTTGAGCGGCAGCGTGCGGCTGTTTCGCCGTTTCGCCGATCGCTTCAAGCGCGATGCCCGCTGGAATCGCCGCCGCCTGCAAGCGGCCATGGAAAAGGCCCGGCACGATGAGCGCGCTGAATACGGCGAAACGGTGTACTTGCTGGCCCCCAGCATCAAGCGTTCGCCCGGCGGCCTGCGAGACCTGCACCTGGTGCGCTGGGTGGGCTTCGTGGCTTACGGTTCCTCGGAGCCCGACAAGCTGCAACTCGCCGGCGCGCTCAGCCAAGAAGACTTTCGCGCTTTGCGCCGAGCGCAAGACTTCTTGCTGCGGCTGCGCAACGAGATGCACTTTCACGCCGGCAAGCCGCAGGACGTGCTCGGCCGCGCGGAACAGATGCGGCTCGCGGAACTCGCCGGCTTCAAAGGCACGGAAGTGCAACTGCCGGTCGAACAGTTCATGCGCGAGTACTTCCGCCACACCAACCAAATCAGCCTGATTTCGCAGCGATTCGTTTCGAGCGCCCGGCCCGGCTCGGCTTGGCTCAAGGCGCTCGCGCCGCTGGTGACGCACTCCGTGGAAGGCGACTTCCGCGTCGGGCCGCAGTCGATTTCGGCCACGGCGCGCGGCCTCAAGCTGATCACGCGCGACCTGGCTCAAGTACTGCGGCTGGTCGACCTCGCGAACCTGTACAACAAACAAATCGACCATGCGACCTGGGAGGCCGTCCGCAAGGCCGCGCCCAAGATTCCGGCCGAAGTGACGGCCGAGGTGGCCGGCCGCTTCATGTCGATCCTCTCGCAGCCATCGCGGCTCTATGAGCTGCTCAAGGGACTGCACGAGGCCGGCATCCTCGAAAAAGTGCTGCCTGACTTCGCTCATGCCCGCTGCCTGCTGCAGTTCAACGAGTACCACAAGTACACGGTCGACGAACACAGCCTACGGGCGATGCAAGAAGTGAGCCGCTTCGCGAGCAACACCGGCTCGCTGGGGCAAGCCTATCGCTCGCTCCGGCAGAAGCGCACGCTGCACCTCGCGCTGCTGATCCACGACCTGGGCAAGGGTTATGAGGAAGACCACAGCGAGGTGGGCCTGCGCGTCGCCGGCGAACTGACGGCGCGGCTGCGGTTGCCGCCGCACGAGGCCGAGGTGGTGAAGTTCCTCGTTCACAAGCACCTGCGGCTCTCGCACCTGGCCTTCCGCCGCGATACGAGCGACGAAGAACTGGTCGTGCGGTTCGCGGTCGAAGTTGGCTCGCCGGAAGTGCTGACGATGCTCTACCTGCTCACTGCGGCCGACATCGCGGCGGTCGGCCCCGGCACGCTGAACGAGTGGAAGCTCGAGCTGATCACCGATCTCTACCATCGCACGATGGAGCATCTGGCCGGCGACACCCAGGCCATCGACTCGCCTGTCCGCGTGCAAAAGCGGCGCAGCGACGTGCGCGGCTGCCTGGCCACCGAAGCCGACGTGCGCTGGTTCACCGAACAAATCGACGCGCTCCCCACCGGCGTGCTCTACCACTCGTCGCCGCAGAACCTGGCGTCGGCGCTGCGCAGCTTGCACGACCTGCAGCGCGGCGAGGTCACCGCCTGGGCCCGCTATCTGCCGGAGATCCGCGCGGTCGAGTTCACGGTCGGCACGTACGAAGACACCGCGCCCGGCATTTTCCATCGGCTGACCGGGGCGCTCACGAGCCAGGGGCTGCAGATTCTTTCGGCCGAGATCAACACGCTGGCCGAAGGGCTG
>JAESFN010000595.1_pt1 | contig 28997 bp, 28 predicted proteins | sample 9269411 | NCBI WGS metagenome assembly JAESFN01 (sample SAMN14505399, study PRJNA617100) | algae metagenome | isolation source: Iphinoe sp. HA4291-MV1 and co-occurring heterotrophs from trail next to... | place: USA: Maunawili Falls, Hawaii | collected 2009-07-25
AGCCCGCCTCCGAACCCGTTACTGCATCTGCTGGCTGGCCTGGTCGTTGATGGCCTTGAGCGCGTCGTCGACGCTGCCGCCCTGGGTGATGGTGGGGAGCTGAGCTACGACTGCCGAGTCAACTTCGGCGGTGTAGATGCCGTAGTCGATGCTGGGGATCTTGGCCTGCCATTCGGAGAAGTTGGCCCACACCGGCTGACCGCCGAAGAAGTCGTCGGAGGCCTTGTAGGCCTCACCGGCCGAAGCCGGGAGCCAGGTGCTGAACGCACCCTGGCCGATGAGGATCTTCTGGTAGAAGTCCACGTCGGTCGCCCAGATGGACTTGAGGAAGTCGACGGCGGCGTCCTTGCCGGCGCCCGACGACAGCACGTACCAGCTCGAACCGCCTTCATTCGAGTAGCCGGTGGCACCCTCGACGCCTTCGAGCTTGGGAATGGGGGCAACGCCCCACTTGCCCGCCTGGTCAGGCTGCGACTTGATGGTGCCGGTCATCCACACGCCGTTGAGGGCGACGGCGGTTTCACCCGAGGTGAAGGCGCCGGTGAACTCGGTCCAGCCGGAGGCCGGCTTGACGATATCGGCCTGCCAGATCTTGGCGTAGGTCTCGAGTGCGGCCTTCAGCGGCTTGTTGTCGACGATGTTGAGGCTGCCGTCGGCGTTGAAGTACCAGACGCCGGCCGACTGCATCATGATGCGGATGAGGCCGCTGCCATTGAGGTCGAGCGCGATCAGGTTGTGGCCGGTCTTGGCCTTCACGTCCTTGCCGATCTGGATGAACTTGTCCCAGGTCAGGTCCTTGAGAGCGTCGGCTTCGTAGCCGGCTTCCTTGAGGTAGTCGGCGCGGTAGAAGAGGCCAGTGACACCGGAGTCGAATGGCAGCGAGTAGGACTTGCCGTCATGGGTAGCGGCCGCGACCTTGTAGGGCGCGAAGGCGGTCATATCGATCGAGTCGGACAGCGGCACGAAGGCGCCGGGGAACGACTGTAGGTACTTCTGCGCCACGTCGTCCTGGATCAGCACGATATCGGGCAGGCCAGTGGTGTCGCCTGCGAGCAACTGGGTCTGCAGCTTCTGGCGGATATCCTCCTGCTGCATGCTGTCGTCGATCTTGATGTTCACATCCGGATGCGACGGGGCATAACGCGACGCGGCTTCCTTCATGGCGGCGCCGTTGAAGTTGGTGTCCCAGGCCCAGACGGTGACATCGACGGCCATGGCCGCCGTCATGGTGAGCAGCGAGACGCCGGCGGCTGCGGCAATGGCGAGCGCGTGGCGCCAACGCGGTGCGGTGGTAGTCATACATTCCTCCCGTTTTCATTTGGCTCACCTTGGGCAAGCGTGGTTAGAATATGCGACCAAAGGCGCATGTCCGCGACAAAGGGAAACTCGACTTGGCGGAAAGTAAGGTAGAGCAGCGGCCGGTGTACCAGCCCAACGCCAGCAGCGTTGAGGCGCACCCGACGATCCTTTCGACCTTTCACAACCACCCGCTGGTGATGCTGAAGCCGCACTGGCACGCTCAGGTGGAGGTCAACTTCATCGTTGCCGGCACGGTGCATTACCGCATGCACACGCACGAGCTGACGCTGTCGGCGGGACACATGGTGCTGTTCTGGGGCGGGCTGCCGCACCAGATGTACGACCTCTCCGATGACGCCATCTACGCCGGCGCCCACCTGCCGCTGATGCATTTCTTCCGGTTGCGGCTGCCTGAGGACGTGCCGCACAAGCTGATGCAGGGGACGACTTTGCTCAGTTGCACGCCCGATGATTCCGATGCGCACAATTTCGAGCGCTGGAACCGCTATGCCCGCTCGGGCGACGCGGTGAAGGCGCAGCATGCGGTGGATGAATTGCTGCTGCGGCTCGAGCGAGTCCGGTTCGAGCCATATGAGCTGGTTGGCAACAGCAAGGCGGCGGGGCATACGGTCGAAACCGCCGAAGTGCAGTCGTCGCGCAACGTTGGCAAGATGTGCGACTACATCGCCGAGAACTTCCTGCACGAGATCGACTCGGTCGATATCGCGCGGGCGGCGAACCTTCACCCCAAATACGCCATGAGCATCTTCAAGCGCTCAACCGGCATGACGCTCAACGAGTATGTCAGCCTGTTGCGGTTAAGCTATGCGCAGGCGCTGCTGCTGCGCGACGACGCCAACGTGCTGCGGGTCGCCATGGAATCCGGCTTCGGCTCGCTCAGTGCCTTCAACAAGTCGTTCCGCAAGATCGCCGGCATGTCGCCGTCGGATTTCCGGCGCGATGCCTTCATCCCCGGCGCCCTCGCCTCCTGAGCTTGAACTTTCGCGCATCGGCATTGTAACGATGCAGCGGTCCGGCGCGAGCAAGCTCGCCCCGGCTTTTGGTTTTCGCGGGATCGAACCGGAAAAGTCTGCAACTTTTCCTGATCCCGCTCTGTGCTCGGGGATACGCAATGTTCGTAGTGGGTGGCGAAAGCCTGATCGACCTGATCTCGGAACCGGTCGGGGCCGATGGCGTCATCCGCCTAGTGGCGCACCAGGGCGGCTCGCCCTACAACTGCGCCATCGCGCTTTCGAAGCTCGGCAACGATACCGGCTTTCTCTGCCCGATCAGCACCGATGGCCTCGGCACCTATCTGTTGGCGCCGCTGGCGGAAGCCGGAGTAAAGCCGCTGTTGAGTGAGCGGGTCGAAGCCTACACGACGCTGGCCGTGGTGACGTTCGATGCCAAAAAGAGCGCGCAATACGGCTTCTATCGCAATGCCGACCGAGCCTTCACCCGCGAGGGGCTGATCGCGGCGCTGCCGCAACGGCTCGAGGCGTTCCAGGTCGGGGGCTTCTGCCCGATCGACCCGGAGGACGCGGCGGTTTGGCTCGACGTGGCGAGGGAAGCCGCGCGACGTGGCGCGACGCTGACCATGGACCCGAACGTGCGACCGTCGCTGGTGCCGGATTTTGCCGGCTACAAGGCTCGGCTGTCGGGCTTCCTCGACATCGTCAATCTGGTGAAGGTGTCGATCGAGGACCTGGCTTCGCTCGAACAGAGCCGCGCGGTGCGCGCCACCGAGCTGACCTCGGCCGAGGTCGAGGCGCTGGTTGCCAAATACACCGCCGATTTCCTCGGCCGACCGAACTGCGAGCTGGTGATCGTCACCTTCGGCGACGAGGGCAGCCGGGCGTTCACCAAGTCCGGCTCGGCCAGGCAGGGCGTGCACCAGGCCGTGCCATTCGGCGACACGGTGGGGGCAGGCGATACGCTGATGGCCGCGGTGCTGACGCTGCTCAACGAGCAGGGAAACCTGAAGCCGGGTAAGCTCGGCGCGATGGGCGACGCAGCGCTGGCGACGATGCTGCGTTTCGGCGCCGTGGCGGCCGGGCTCAACTGCCAGTTCGTCGGCTGCCACCCGCCGACCCGCGGCGAAGTCGACGCAGTGCTGGCGAAGGGGTAGGAGCGCGCTCGCTCAGCCGCCGGCGCCCTGGTAGCGGTCGAGCGCATAGCGCCACTGCCATATAGCGATGAGGACGAAGAACGGCCCGGCGAGCAAGGCTGCCGGGCCCGCCCAGTTGCCGAGGATTGGCACGGGTTTGCCCAGCAGCACTGCTACCGGCACCGAGGCCATGAAGCCGAGCGGCACGAAGCTCAGCATGGTGGCCTGGATGGCGGTGGGGAAAATGTTGAGCGGGTAGCGCGACAGCTCCCAGAAGCCGAAGAACAGCGAGTAGAGGTGGTTGGAGCGCGTCCAGATCAGCGCGGTGGCGCCGATCATGGTAAGCGTCGCGCCGGTGACCATGGCGGCACTGAGCAGCGCGCCGACAAAGTACGCCACCCAGCCGATTGACCAAGGCACGGCAACGATCGAGAGCGCCCACGCCATCATGCCGATCCCCAGCAGGGCATGCCCGGTGTAGCCGGGGTTGAGGCCGGAGAACACCATGTAGGCCCAGGGGCTGATCGGCTTGGTGAGCAGCGTATCGAGCGTTCCGAGCCGCACTGCTTCCTCGAGCTGGCGCATCTGGGTGAAGCTCATGCAGGCGCCGAGCGAATAGCCGAGCAGGTGGAACGAGAACAAGAGCGCCAGCTCCGACCAGTTCCAGCCGGCAATCGAACCGAAGCGGTCGGCGAGGATCCAGATCACCGCGAAGGAGCTCGCATAGGTGATGACCTGCGCGATGCGGTCGATCCAGAAGGCGCCGCGATACTCCATCTGTGAGCGCAGGTACATCAGCGCCAGGCGCGGCAGGATGCGGAGGGTTCTGAGCATCTCAGCCCCCCTGCACCACAATGCGGGTCGAGGCTTTGCGCCAGAGCAGCGCCACGCCCACGGCCAGCAGCGCTGTCCAGCCGAGGCCGAGGCCGAAATAGGCGAGCGTCTCGGTGACATCGAGGCGGCCGAGCCACACGGCGGAGGGGTAGTAGACGATCCAGGCGAAGGGCAGGTGCGCCGCCACGACGGCGACCTGGGCTGGAAAGAACCAGAACGGGATCAACTGGCCCGACAGCAGGTTGAGGATCGCCTGCATCATCCACTCGAGCGAGAACGAGGTGAGCAGCCAGAAGGCAACCAGACCAAACAGCGCCGAGAGCAGGGCGATGATGGCGTAGGCCAACAGCCCGTAGGCGACGAACATCGCAGCGTGGAACGGGCTGGCCGGCGGCAGCATGCCGTAGACCGCGGCAACCACCGCGACGGTGGGTACCACCAGCACGACGAAACGGAAGGCGGCGCGGCCGAGTTCGGTGGCTAGCACGTAAAGCGGAAAGCTCGCCGGCTTCAGTAGCCACACGGCGACATCGCCGGTGCGCAGCGCCTGGCCGATGCCGCTGACGATCGACTCGTAGCGAATGGCGCCGGTGACCGCGCCGCCAAGCAGCGCGTACGTCACCATCTGCTGGAGGCTGACGCCAGCGATGCTGGCCGTGCCGCCATAGATTGCCACCCAGATGGCGACGCGGGCAAACACCTGCACCAGCTTGCCGATCATGTTGGCCCAGACCTCGTTGCGATAGGCGAGCTGGGTCAGGAAGGCGCTGCGGGCGAAGGCGAAGTAGACGCTCATCGGGCCGGCAACTCGGCGTTGCGGCGCTGGTAGAAAGTGCGGATCACCTCTTCGATATTGGGCTCTTCGACCGAGATATCCTTGAGCTGGGTGGTATCGCCGATCTCGTCGAGCACCTGCACCAGCGAGATGTCGTCGCGCTCCAGCAGGTAGTGCTTGCGCAGGCCATCGTCGGAGGTCAGGCGCGCACTTCTCAGTTCGAGTGCACCCGGGTCGGTCGCGAATTCCAGCATCAGCCGGCGCGCCGAGCCGAGGGCGCTGCGGAGCTTCGCCGTTTCGCCGTCGAAGATCAGCCGGCTGTGATCGACCATGATCAGGCGAGGGCAGATCTCCTCGATGTCCTGCAGGTCATGGGTGGTGAGGATGATGGTGGTGCCGCGCTCGCGGTTGACCCGCGACAGGAACTTGCGGACGGCGTCCTTGGCGACGACATCGAGGCCGATGGTCGGCTCATCGAGGAACAGGATCTTCGGGTCGTGCAGCAGCGCCATGACGATCTCGGCCCGCATGCGCTGGCCAAGACTGAGCTGGCGCACGGCCCGCTCGAGGAAGGGCTCGAGTTCGAGCAGCTGGCTCAGCGATTTCAGGTTCGCATCGAAGCGTGGGCGCGGGATGGCGTAGATCTCGCGGTGCAGCTCGAACGAGTCGACCACCGGCAGGTCCCACCAGAGCTGGCTGCGCTGGCCGAAGACGACGCCGATCTCACGGGCGTTGGCCTGGCGTTCGCGATGCGGCACGCGCCCGAGCACACTGATGTCGCCGGCCGATGGCACGAGGATGCCGGTCATCATCTTGATCATCGTCGATTTGCCGGCGCCGTTCGGCCCGAGATAGCCGACCGCCTCGCCCTCAGTGATGGCAAAGCTCACGTCGCTCACCGCTTCGACCTCGGTGTATTCGGTCGTCACCAGCGTCTTCAGCGCTCCCAGGAAGCCGGGGAAGCGGCGATGCTGCCGGAACCGCTTGGAAACGGCTCGTGCCTCGATGATCTCAGCCATGATCGAGGCCGCCCCCCTCGCGGCCGGACGCGACGTTAGCTGATTCCTCGGCTTACGCCCCGGCGCGGATGGTGAGGGCGTCTTCCAGGGTCATCTCGGTGTGGCGCTCCCATTCGGGGCGCGGCTCGGGGAAATCGGTGCGGAAGTGGCCGCCGCGGCTTTCCTCACGCTGCAGGGCGCCGGCAGCGACCAGCGTTGCCGAAGTGGTCATGTTGAGGAAGGAGCGGGTGACGCCCTGCGCGGTGGCCTCGATCTCGGCAATGCGGCGCAAGGCGGTGCGGAGGTCGGTGGCGTTGCGTTCGACACCGACGAGATCGGTCATGGTGCGGCGCAGTTCCTTCACCGAAACGTGGTTGCGCAGCCGCTCTTCCACCATCTCGCCCTCGACCGGATCCCAGCCGATGCCGGGGAAGGGGGCGAGCGGGTTGCGCAGCGGCTCGAGCCCGGAGATATCGGCGGCGATGCGGGCGCCATAGACCACGGCTTCGAGCAGCGAGTTGGAGGCGAGCCGGTTGGCGCCATGGAGGCCCGTCGAGGAGCACTCGCCGGCGGCCCACAGGCCCGGCAGCGAGGTGCGGCCATTGGCTTCGACCTTGACGCCGCCCATGTGGTAGTGCGCCGCCGGGGTGACCGGAATCAGCTGGGTCACCGGGTCGATGCCGAAATCGGTGCAGTATTTCGCGACGGTCGGGAAGGCGGTGAGGATGCGTGCGCCGATCGCCTCGCGGGTATCGAGGAACACCTTTCGGCCGGCCTTGATCTGCCGATAGTTGGCGCGGGCGACGATATCGCGCGGCGCCAGCTCGGCATCGGGATGTACCGCGAGCATGAAGCGCTCGCCGAGGTCGTTGACTAGGATGGCGCCTTCGCCGCGCAGCGCCTCGGTGGCGAGCGGCGCCGGGTCGGCGCCAGTGGCAATGGCGGTGGGGTGGAACTGCACGAATTCGGGGTCGGCAATGAGCGCGCCGGCGCGGGCCGCCATCCCCATGGCGTGGCCGCGCACGCCTGAGGGGTTGGTGGTGACGGCGAACAGTCCGCCGAGGCCGCCGGCGGCGAGCACCGTGGCCCGCGCGCGGACCAGCACCGGCTCGGCAAAGCGGTCGCCGAGCTTACGGGCATAGACGCCGATGATGCGGCCATCGGCGCGGGCGAGATCGACGACAGTGAGGCCCTCGACGATGCGGATCGATGGGGTCTTGCGCACCTCGGCAATGATCGCCTGCATGATGGCGTAGCCGGCGCGATCGCCTTCGACGCGTACCACGCGGTTGCGCGAGTGGGCGGCTTCCTTGCTCAGCACGTAGTGGCCGAGCTCGTCGCGATCGAACGGAGTGCCCCAGCGGGCGAGATCCTCGATGCGCGCCGCGGCTTCGGCGGTGACCGATTCCGCTTCGTCCTCATCTACGATGCCGGCCCCGGCGATCTCGGTATCGACGGCGTGGGCGTGCGAGGTGTCACCCGGACCGACTGCCGCGGCAACACCACCCTGGGCCCAGGCGGATGACGCGCCGTTGCCGAGCGGCACGGGGGAGATGACGGTGACGGGGCGAGGGGCGAGCTTCAGCGCGCAGAACAGGCCTGCCAAACCAGCGCCGACGATGAGGGCACCGTCGGCGTTGAGGACGTTGTCAGTGAAAGTCATCAGTCTCCCCCGGGCGAAACGCCCGGATCAGGCCTCGTCGACCACCGGGGTGTCTGCGGCGCGCTTCTTAAGCGATTCTATGGCGTTTTTGGCGCTCGACTTCGACTTGTAGGTTTCGGTCCTGACCATGGTCTCGCCGTTCGAGGCAACGAAGCGGACGAAGGTCTGGCCGTCCTTGGACGCTGCGAGCTCGAAGCGATAACCCTTGCCGGTTTCGTCCTTGGTCGTATCCACCACCGACGCCCCGGCGGCGTTCTTCTTCAGCGAGGCAATGGCGTTCTTGGCGCTGTCCTTGCCGGCATAGTTCTCGGACCAGAAGATGGTCTCGGCATTGTAGACATACTTGGCTACGAACTGCCCGCCCTTGGCGGCAGTGATCTTAAAGGAATGTGGCACGACGCTTTACCCCTCGGTTGCGGGCCGGGAAGTCGTGGCCCGATGTGCCAAATCTAGCGCGGCATCGGAGTCGCGCAAGCCTCAAAGTCGGGCAGACGCTTGATTTGATTGAGCTTGGAACGCCCAGCCTACCGACTGTTCGGCAGTCGGGTAGACGAAAGTCCATGGCCGGGGATACCGGCGCGCACCCCGCGGCGCGGGCTCAGTCGCGCTTCTTCGAGAAATCGATCATCCGCTGCACGGCGGCACGGGCGGGCTCGAGCAGCTCCTCGGCCACCGTCACTTCCTCGGTCATGGTGTGGAGCGACCACAGCACGTTCTCGAGGTTGATGCGCTTCATGTGCGGGCAGATGTTGCAGCCGCGCAGGAAATCGACGCCGGTCGCCTCCGAGGCAACGTTGTCGGACATCGAGCACTCGGTGACCATCACCACACGCGGCGGCTTCTGCGTCTTGACGTAGTCGATCATCGCCGCGGTCGAGCCGGCAAAATCCACCGCGTCGATCACCTCGGGCGGGCACTCGGGGTGGGCGATGATCTTGGCCGTCGGATAGGCGTGGCGCAGTTCGGCGATGTCGTCGGCAGTGAAGGTCTCATGCACTTCGCACGAGCCGGCCCAAGTGATGACCTTCTTCTGTGTCTTCTTGGCAGTGTTGCGCGCCAGATACTGGTCGGGAATCATGATCACCGTGTCACCGGCAACGCCGTTGACGATGTCGGCGGCATTGGACGAGGTGCAGCACACATCGGTCACCGCCTTCACCGCGGCCGAGGTGTTAACGTAGGTGATCACAGGCACGCCCGGATATTGGGCGCGCATGGCGATGACATCCTCGGGGGTGATCGAGGAAGCCAGCGAGCAGCCGGCCCGGCTGTCGGGGATCAGCACGGTCTTTTTCGGGTTCAGCAGCTTCGAGGTCTCCGCCATGAAGTGCACGCCGCACTGCACGATGATCGACTGCTTGACCTTGGTGGCTTCGATGGCCAGCTGCAGGCTGTCGCCGACGATATCGGCAACGCCGTGATAGATCTGCGGCGACTGGTAGTTGTGCGCCAGGATGACGGCATCCTTCTCCTTCTTCAGCCGGTTGATCTGCAGGATCAGCGGCGCATAGAAGGGCCATTCAATTTCGGGGATGCGGTCTTTCACCCGCTCGTAGACGCGCGATGTGACGCGTTCGACCGCCTTGGTGAACTTGAGGTCGAAACTCTCTGCGAGGATGGCGCGAGCCTCCTCCAGCGGGGTGAGAGCATTGATAAGCTGCACCGGACCGTCCCTCCAGACAGGTGGGACACTTAAGGTCGATTGCCCACTATTTCAATGTCGCGATTTGGCTTGATCGGCATGCGGCAAGTGCCTAACGCTCTCGCCGAACGACAGCCCTCGAGGATCGCCATGCCGCAAGACGCCGCCGCCCTTCGCCAGACTCTCTCGCTTGCGCCGGTGATCCCGGTGATCGTCCTGGACGACGTATCGGCAGCGCGTCCACTGGCCGAAGCGCTGGTCGCCGGCGGGCTGCCGGTGCTGGAAGTGACGCTGCGCACCCCGCATGCGCTGCAGATCATCGAGGAAATGGCCAAGGTTTCGGGTGCCGTGGTCGGCTCAGGTACGGTGCGTTCGCCGCTGCAGATGGGCCATTCGGTCGATGCCGGCTGCCAGTTCATGGTGTCGCCCGGCGCGTCGCCGCGCCTGCTCGAAGCGGCCGAGGAGCACAAGATCCCGTTGCTGCCCGGCATCGGCACGCCGACAGAGGCGATGACCGCGTCCGAACATGGTTACTCGTTCCTTAAATTCTTCCCGGCCGAGGCGCTGGGTGGGGTCAAGGTGCTGAAGGCCTATGCCAGCCCGCTGGCCGACATCACCTTCTGCCCGACCGGCGGTATCGATATGGCGAAGGCCAGGGAATATCTGGCTTTGCCCAATGTGATCTGCGTGGGCGGCTCGTGGATCATGCCGGCCGATGCCATCGCCAACAAGGACTGGAAGCGGATCGAGACGCTGGCGCGCGAAGCGGCGGCGTTGAAGCAGAACTAACCCGGCTAGAGCGACCGCAGGGTCGCCAGCTTGCTGCCGGCGCTGTCGATGAGGACCAGGACGCCGGCTTCGGCGTGAAATTCCACGGCGGCGGCGAGGACCGCGAGAAAGCTCTTCTCCTGCGCCATGATTGCCGGCTCGCACGCCAACTCGGTCCAGGCGATGTCGGTGAATTGCAGCGCCTCGTCGTTGACGGTGACGTTGCCACCGTAACCGTTGCAGCCGGCGCTGCCGATGGCGCGACCGTCAGTCCTGACTTCCAGCGTGGAGCGTATGCCCGATGTCACGACCCCATCGCGCAATTCCTCGAGCACCCAGGTGCCGTGGAGTGGCGAGCCGCCGGCGAAAGCCGATGTCGCGGTTGCGAGGGCGAGGAGACAGACCAGCGACAAGGAACGGCGCGACATTTCAACCTCACTTGGGACGACGGATCATACCTCCCGGCCATTGTGGCAAAGCCGTGATCCGAACTGCTATGTGAGAGCGATGGCGCCAGTGGAGGCAGAGGTTGGTGAGGAAATCGCGATCGACGGCCATCGGCCTGTCCCACCTCCGCATCACCCTCAGCGAGAGCTTCTATGTCGGGCCCGGCCGCGCCGATGTGATGGAATTGATCGCCGAGACCGGCTCGATCTCTGAAGCCGCCAAGCGCATGGGGATGTCGTACAAGCGGGCCTGGGGGCTGGTGCGGGCGCTGAACGAGGGGTTTGGGGCGCCACTGGTCGAGGCTTCGCGCGGCGGCAATGCCCAGGGGGCTTCGCTCACCGCTGCGGGCCGCGAGGTGCTGGAGCGCTATCGCGGCATGCAGGAGGCGACGCGCAAGGCGATCGCCCGGGATGTCGAGGCGCTGAGCGCATTGCACGGCGATATGTCCTATCGAAAATAACGCTTGCTGGCGCTACTTCACCTTGGCACAACCATCGATATTCCCATTCGGACATATCGAGGACCTCATGCGTCGGATTCCCCTGCTGCTTGGCATCAGCCTGCTTGCGCTCTCAGGCGCGCCGACCTTTGCTGCCGATGTCAGCGCCGCGGTCGCCGCCAACTTCACCAAGCCGGCCGAGGAACTGGGCGCCGCCTTCACCATGAAGACCGGCGACACCGTGACCTTCAGCTTCGGCGCCACCGGGGCGCTCTACACGCAGATCAGCCAGGGCGCGCCGTTCGAGGTGTTCTTCTCGGCTGACAACAAGCGGCCGGCGCAGGCGGTGAAGGAGGGCTTTGGCGTGGAGGGTACGGTGTTCACCTATGCGGTGGGCAAGGTCGTGCTTTATTCACCGACGCTCGACCTCAGCGACGGCGCCGCGGTGCTCACCGCCAACGCGTTCCAGCACCTGTCGGTCGCCGATCCCAAAACCGCGCCCTATGGCGCCGCGGCGATGGAAACGCTGGACAAGCTCGGGCTGACCGAAGCGCTGACCCCCAAGATCGTCACCGGCGAGAATATCAGCCAGGCACTGCAATTCATCGATAGTGCCAATGCGGAACTGGGCTTCGTCGCGCTGAGTCAGGTGATCGACAAGCCTGCCCCGCAGGTCTGGCGCGTGCCGGCCGATGACTATTCGCCGATCCTGCAGGATGCGGTGCTGCTGAGGCAGGGCGAGTCCGATCCGGCCGCCGCTGCCTTCCTCGAGTTCTTGAAGGGCGACGAAGCCCGCGCCATCATCGAAAAATACGGCTACGAGGTCGGCTCGGGCCAGTGAGGAACGTCTAGATGCTGAGCGCCAGTGAGATCGTGCAGCCCGTCGGGTTGACGCTGACGCTGGCGCTCATCGTCACGCTGATCCTCCTCGTGGTCGGCACACCGATCGCCTGGTGGCTCTGCCGTACCCGCTCGCCGCTGCAGGCGCCGATCGCTGCCGTGGTGTCGCTGCCGCTGGTGCTGCCGCCGACGGTGCTCGGCTTCTACCTGCTGCTGGCGTTCGGGCCGAACGGACCGGGTGGGCTCCTCGCGCCGCTCTGGGGCGCGCGTACCCTGGCCTTCTCGTTCGAGGGGCTGGTGATCGCCTCGGTGCTCTATTCGCTGCCCTTCATGGTGCAGCCGCTGCGCACCGCGTTCGAGGCTTTGGGCGACGAGCCGCTGGAGGCGGCGGCGACGCTCGGGGCGGGGCGATGGACGACGTTCTTCCGCGTGGTGATCCCCTTGTCGCGCACCGGTTACCTCACCGGCGCCATCCTCACCTTCGCGCATACCGTGGGCGAGTTCGGCGTGGTGCTGATGATCGGCGGCAATATCCCGGGGAAGACCAAGCTGGTGTCGATGGCGATCTACGATTTCGTCGAGCGGCTGGAATGGGACAAGGCCCATATCCTCGCCGGCGGCATGGTGGTGTTCGCCTTCGTGGTGATCACCGCAGTGATGCTGCTCGATCGGCGGGTTGGACGGGTGGTGGGGTGAGGGCTGACTGAAGCAGACGGCCCCCTCCCATCCTCCCCCATGAAGGGGGAGGTGCCCCGCCGGTTTACTTGGCACAATCGAAGACAGAGCCTCTACTCTTCACCTCCCCCCTTGTGGGGGGAGGCCGGGAGGGGGCCGTCTGCTTCAGTCAGCACCTAATCCAGCCGCAACAGCTCCACGAAGCGCTTCAGCGCCTTGGTCAGGCCCTTGCGCTTCTTGTTGTCGAGGTCCGCGAACAGCGCTTCCTCGAGCTGTTCCCAGTTTGCGGCCAGCACTTCGCGGATGCGGGCGCCGCGTTCGGTGAGGGCGAGGCCCTCGGTCAGGTCCGGGCCGATGGCCTGGCGGGCTACGATGTCCCGCTCGATCAGCCGGGCCAGCCGCGGTTGCAGCGCCTCCGGCTCCAGCCCCAGATGCTCGGCCAGGGCCGCTTCGCTCGCCCCCAATTCGGCGTGCAGCACGAAGATCACGGCGTCGTCGCCGGCCTCCAGCCCGCGATCGAGCAACGGTACCAGCAGCGCCTTGTGCGCCAGCTGGCCGGCTTCGATCAGCCGGTAAAGCGTTGAACGGGCTTCGGGTTTGGTCATGGGTGGATAGATAGACTTCAAGGTGGGTTCGAGCGACATGGGACCCATCCTATCGTTAATCTCAGAGAGACCAAGTGGCGGCATTGTTCACGCTTTGCAGATGACTTATGCCTCGCGGAGGCGGTGCTCGCGACGAGTGCGGCCAATCTACACGCTTCAGGTCAGGAACGCATGAGCCAGGACCTCGCCCGCATCCGGGCCTTCGTGCAGGTGTTCGATGCCGGCGGCTTTTCGTCCGCGGCGCGGCAGCATGGACGCTCCAAGGCTCTGCTGTCGAAATATGTCACCGACCTCGAGGATTATCTCGGCGTCCGGCTGATGAACCGGACCACCCGCAAGCTCAGCCTTACCGAGGCAGGAGAGGCTTATTACCGCGAGGCGAGCCAGCTGCTGCAGCAGCTCGATGACCTCGATGCGACGATCTCCGACCAGACCGCCGAGCCGCGCGGGCTGGTGCGGGTGTCGGCGCCGCGCAACCTCGGCGAAACCACGCTGGCACCGGCGATCTTTGCCTTCATCGCCAAAAACCCGCTGATGTCGGTCGATCTGCGGCTCGAGGATCGCTATGTCGACCTGGTCGAGGAGAGCGTCGACGTGGCGCTGCGCATCTCGACGCTGGCGGATTCCTCGCTGATCGCCCGCAAGATCTCCGACATGCGGCACGTGATCTGCGCCGCGCCGAGCCTGATCAAGCGGGTGGGCACGCCGGCCTCGGGCGAGGCGCTGCGCAACATGCCCTGCGTGCTCGATACCAACATGCCGTCACACAGCTCATGGCGCTTCATCGAGAACGGCACGCCGGTCTCGGTGCATGTCTCGGGTCCGGCACGGGTAAATTCTCCGGTGGCCGCGCTCCAGGCAGCGCTCGCCGGCCTTGGGTTCGCCGTATTGCCGACCTACCTCGCTGACCCGCTGATCGCCGAGGGACGGCTGGTGCGCGTGCTCGAGGACAGGATGCCCGAGGGCCCGAGCCTGCAAGCCGTCTATCCGCATCGGCGGCACCTTGCCGGCAAGGTTCGCGCGCTGATCGACCATCTGGTCGCCTGGTTCGCCGACAATCCGGTCAAGTAGACGAAATAGAGCACGGGGCGGCGATGACGGGTTTGTTGCGCAAGCTGGCGCTGGCTACGGCCGCCACACTCGGTTTCGTCGGCGCCGCAGAGGCTCACCCGCACATCTTCATCGATGCCAAGGCGACCATCGTCTTCAACGATGCAGGCGAGCTTACCGAGATCAGGAACGCCTGGACTTTCGACGAGGCGTTCTCGGTCTGGCAGATCCAGGGCCTCGACACCAATAATGACGGCATAACTTCGTCCGAGGAGATGCAGGAGCTGGCCGACGAGAACGTCAAAGGGCTGGCCGAGTACAACTTCTATACTTCGGCTGGAGAGACCACGGCCTCGCTGCCGTTCGCGTCGATGGACGAGGGCAAGTTCGTCTTTGCCGACAACCGCTCGACCCTCAGCTTCGGCATCGAGCCGCAGGGGCCATACCGCATCAAGGACAAGCTCGAGATCGCCATTGCCGATCCTGAGTATTATGTGGCGATCACCTTTCGCGACGCCTCTGACATCACGCTCGAGAATGCGCCGGCCGGCTGCGGCGTGCATCTCGAACCGCCGCGCGAGCTGTCGCCCGACCTGCAGGCGCGCCTCTACGACCTGTCGTCAGATGTTACCAAGCTGCCGCCCGATCTCGAAGCCGCGGTGCGCGGGACGCAGGGCGCCATCGTCGTCGATTGCTCTGCTGCCGCCAAGCCCGCCGCCGCCAGCACTGCCCTCGAGGCCGTGACGCAGGTCGCCGAAGCCAAGCCCGCCATGCCGTTCGGCGGCCCGCCGCCCGAGCCGGGATTCAAGCTGCCGCGCACCGGCTTTCTCGGCTGGGTGCAGAAGATGCAGGAGGATTTCTACCGCGGGCTGGAAGGGGCGCTTTCGGCGCTGAAGCACGACTGGACGGCGTTCTGGGTGCTGGGTGGACTGAGCTTCCTCTATGGTGTGTTTCATGCCGCCGGGCCGGGGCACGGCAAAGTGGTGATCGGCTCCTACATGCTGGCCAACGAGCGGCAGGTGCGGCGCGGCATCGGGCTGAGCTTTGCCGCGGCGATGATGCAGTCGCTGGTGGCGGTGGTGTTCGTCGGCATCGCAGCAGCCATCCTTGGGCTGTCGAGCGTCGCCATGGGCACGGCGGTGGGCTGGATCGAGAAGGCGTCGTATGGCCTCGTGGCGTTGCTCGGGCTGTGGCTGATCGCACGAAAACTGTTCGGCTGGGGCGGCCATTCGCACGACCACGGACCGGACCTGACGGCGAAGGCGCATCAGCATCTGCATGCCGACGACGCGCCGAAGCACGCATTGCTCAACCAGCGTGGACCGAGCTTCAACTTCCGCTCTGGCCTGCAACCTGCCGATGGCCCGGCGCTCGATGCCTATGGCCGCGTGCCGGGTGACGCGCACTACGGACACGACCACGGTGACCATGGCGACGATCATGATGGGCACGATCACGAGCATGGCCATCATCATGTGGTGACCGCCGAGCAGACCGGCGGCGACTGGCGCGAGCAGCTAGGTGTGGTGCTGGGTGTGGGGCTCCGGCCCTGTTCCGGTGCGCTGGTGGTGCTGGTGTTCGCGCTGAGCCAGGGCATCCTGCCCGCCGGCATTGCCGCGGTGTTCCTGATGGGGCTCGGCACGGCGATCACCGTCTCGGCGCTGGCGGTGCTGGCTGTCGGGGCCAAGGGCTTTGCGGCCCGCTATCTCGGCGCGGAGGGCAAGCTCGGCAGCCGGCTGGTGTGGTGGGCCGAGCTCTGCGGCGCACTGGTGGTGTTTGCCTTCGGCGCGGTGCTGCTGCTCGCCAGTTTCTAGCGCAAGACATCGTCGCCGCGACACCCTTGCACTTGTGTTCGGGGCGCTCGTGACTATGTTGCGCGCCAACAGAACGTTACCAACTACAGGCCAGCCCATGGCAACCGGACTTCCCGCCGGACACCCCCCGATTGCGACGCCGAAGGTGGGGGTGCTGCTGCTCAACCTGGGCACTCCCGATGGCACCGACTACTGGTCGGTGCGGCGCTACCTCAGCGAGTTCCTCTCGGACCCGCGGGTGATCGAACAGCCGCAATGGCTGTGGCAGCCGATCCTGCAGGGCGTGGTGCTGTCGACCCGACCGCAGAAGAGTGGCGAAAACTACGCGCGCATCTGGGACAAGGAAGCCAACGAGAGCCCGTTGCGCGTCATCACTCGCAAGCAGGCGACCAAGCTGCAGGAGCGGCTGGGCAAGAACATCATCGTCGATTTCGCCATGCGCTATGGCAACCCGTCGACCAAGTCGGGCATCGATGCGCTGCAGGCGGCGGGGTGCCAGAAGATCCTCCTGGCGCCGCTCTATCCACAATACTCGGCGACGACGACGGCGACCGCCAACGACAAGGCCTTCGACGCGCTGAAGACGCTGCGCTGGCAGCCGGCAGTGCGCACGCTCCCCGCCTATTTCGACGAGCCGGCCTATATCGAGGCGCTGGCGCAGAGCATCGCCGATGGCGTTGCGGCGCTGGATTTCACCCCCGACGTGATCCTCACCTCGTATCACGGCATGCCGGTGCAGTATTTCGAGGCCGGTGACCCCTACCACTGCCAGTGCCTCAAGACGACGCGGCTGGTGCGCGAGCACCTGGGCTGGTCCGAGGACAAGCTCAAGGTCACGTTCCAAAGCCGGTTCGGGCCGACCAAGTGGCTCGAGCCCTATACCGACGCGACCCTGATGGCGATGCCGGGACAGGGGATCAAGCGTGTCGCCGTGGTGGCGCCGGCCTTCTCGGCCGACTGCATCGAGACACTGGAAGAAATCGCCATCACCGGCCGCGAGCAGTTCGAGCACGCCGGCGGTGAGCGCTACGCCTATATCCCGTGCCTCAATGACAGCGAGCTGGGCATGGGGATGCTCGAGAGCGTGATCCGCAAGGAACTGGCGGGGTGGGTGTAGGGGTAGTTTCCCCTATGGCTTCAGATCCTTCAACGGCCCGGCCACCGCCTCCACCATGCCCCTGGTGATCGACTGGGTCAGGTCGAAATAGCCGACCCACGGGTCCGGCTCCTGCGCCTTGGTGGCGGCGGCGTCGATCTTGAACAGATTGGCGGCCTTGATCGTTTCGAGCTCATCCCAGCCGACCGGCACGGCGCAGGGCGCGCCTGGGCGGGCTCGGGTCGAGAAGGGCGCGATGGCGGTGGCGCCGCGTTCGTTGCGCAGGTAGTCAACGAACATCCGGCCCTTGCGTTCGACCTTGCGGATATTGGCGGTGAAGCTCTCCGGTTCGTTGTCCTCGAGCTTCTGCGCGAAGGTGCGGCAGAACAGCTTCACCAGCGGCCATTCGGTCACCGGCTGCAGCGGCGCGATGACGTGGATGCCCTTGCCGCCCGTGACCATCGGAAAGCTCTTCAGTCCCCATTCGCCGAGGACGTCGCGGATGTGCAGCGCCGCCTCGCGGGTGACCTTGAAGTCGAGCCCTTCGTCGGGGTCGATATCGAAGATGATGCGGTCGGGCTTTTCCAGCGTATCGATATGGCTGCCCCAGATGTGGAACTCCAGGGTCGACATCTGCACGCCGGCAAGGATGCCGGCGAGGTCGACCACGTAGAAATGGTCCTCCTTGTCGCTCTCCTTGAGCTCGATGGCGACGCGCTTCATGGTGTCGGGGAAGCCGCCGGTATCGTGCTTCTGGAAGAACGGTTTGCTGCCGCGCGGCACGCGGACAAGGCTCAGGGCGCGCTTCTCGATATGGGGCAGCATGCGCCCGGCCACGGCATCGTAATAGGCGACGAGCTGGCCCTTGGTGACCCCGCCATCGGGCAGAGCCTCACGGTCGGGGCTGGTGAGCCGGACGCCGAGCCGCTCGGCCACGGCTATTCCCATGTCGTCGGTGAGCTTCATGGATTTGAGCTTAGCGGCTGATTTCCGCTTTGTCGCCACAGGCTTGGGCGGCCTGGTTTCCAGTTTCACCTGCCGGGCCGGCTTGTCCTGCCGGAGGCCGACGAATGAGGGATGCCGCAATACGCCGTCAGGAGTGAACTCGGTGAAATCGACTTCGCCCACCAGTTCTGGCTCGACCCACCTGGCAAGCCGAACGATATCGCGCGGCACGGTCTCGAAGGGCGAGGATTTGCGGGCCCGCTTATCGAGCTCTGCCTGCAACTCGGCCGAGCTCTTCTGGGTGAAGCCGGTGCCGACGCGACCGCGATAGATGAGCTTGCCGCCTTCCCAGGTGCCAAGCAGCAGCGAGGCAAAGCCCTGGTGCTTGTCGGACGGGCGCCAGCCGCCGATGACGAACTCCTGCCGGTTGGTGCATTTGATCTTCAGCCAGCTGCGAGAGCGCTCGTGCCGGTAGGGCGCATCGGCGAGCTTGGCGATCACCCCCTCCTGGCGAGCCTCGCACATCGCCTTCAGCACCTTGTCGCCGTGGCCGCGCACATGCTCGGAATATTGCACCTCGGCGTTGTCCCTGGTCTTGCCGAGGAGCTTGCGCAGCCGTTCCTTGCGTTCGAGCAGCGGCAGCTTCTCGAGGTTCTCGCCATCCTGTTCGAGCAGGTCGAAGACGAAGTAGACCAAGGGGCCGCCGCTCGACAGCGCCTCCTTGAGGGTGGAGAAATCGGTGCGGCCATCCTTGAACGAGCAGATCTCACCGTCGAGCAGCGCCGATCCCTTGCTGAGCTTCGACAGAGGCTCGACCAGGCGATGGAACTGCGTCGTCCAGTCATTGCCGTTGCGGGTGAAAAGCCGCACCTCGGGGCCGGCCACCGCGGCGACGCAGCGATAGCCGTCATACTTCATCTCGAACAGCCAGTCGTCGCCGGCCGGAACCTCCTCGACCAGCGTCGCCAGTTGCGGCTCGCGAAAGTCCGGCAGCGCCACCGCCTTGCCTCCGGTCCACACTTTGGCCTTGGGTTCCCCTGCGGCTTTCGCCGCCTTCGGCTTGTTACCCTTGGCGATGCCTGAGAGGTCGCGGCCGGTTTCGACGCTGGTGGTGAACCTTTCGGTAAGCCCGTCGGTGTCGGTCGAATAGTCGTCGCGGTGCTTGATCAGCAGCCAGTTTTCGCGCGTGCCGTGCCGGGTTTGGTTGTCGCGGCCCTTCATGTGGACCAGCACCCATTCGCCCTTCATCCGCTGGCCGTTGAGGGTGAATTTGAGATCGCCGCCATCAAGGCCCTCGTGTGGATCGCCGACCGGCTCCCACGTACCTTCGTCCCACAGCATCACCGTGCCCCCGCCATACTCGCCCTCGGGGATGGTGCCTTCGAAATCGCCATAGTCGAGCGGATGATCTTCGACCCGCACGGCGAGCCGCTTGTCGGCAGGATTGGTCGACGGCCCCTTGGTGATGGCCCAGCTCTTCAGCACGCCATCGAGCTCGAGACGAAAATCGTAGTGCAGTCGCGTCGCGTCGTGCTTCTGCACCACGAAACGCAACGGCTTGCCCTTGGCGGTGCGTTTCGCCTTGGCGCCAGAGGGTTCGGCGGTCTTGGCAAAGTCGCGTTTCGCCCGATAATCCTTCAGCAGCCGGCTCGGGGTGGCGGCCATTTCAACTGGCCTTCCTGCGCGCTGCGGGTTTTGCCGAAGCCTTGCGGGCTGGCTTGGCTTTCGCCGCGCTGCCACCTTCGAGGCTCTTCTTCAGCGCCGCCATAAGGTCGACGACATTGTCGCCGCGCGGGCTGCGCGAGGGTTCCTCGACCTCGGCAGTGATCTTGCGGCCCTTCGACTTCAGCTTGCGCTGGATCAGCTCGCGCAACGCCGCCTGATAGTGATCCTTGAACGCCCTGGGGTCGAATTTCTCGGTCTTTTTCTCGATCAGCGCCGTGGCGACGTCGAGCAAGTCGTCGTCGCTGGATTTGGCGGGGATGTCGGCAAAGAAGCTGTCGGACTTCTTCAGCTCGTCGTCGTAGTGCAGGGTTTCGAGCAGGATGCCCTTGCCGCAGGGCTTGATCGAAACCAGGTACTCCTTGCCGCGCAGCGCCAGTTGCCCGATGCCGACCTTCTTCGATTTGCGCAATGCATCGCGCACCACCCGGAACGCATCCTCGGCAAGCTCGTCGGCGGGCGTCAGGTAGTAGGGCGTATCGAAATACATTGGCGGGATTTCGTCCTCGTCGACGAACTGCACCAGCTCGAGGGTCTTGCGCGTTTCGAGCTTCACCGCGTCGATCTCGTCGTCGGAGAGCAGCACGTAGTCGCCCTTCTGATACTCGAAGCCCTTGCGGATCTCGTCCTTTTCAACCGGGCCGACGCCGTCGACCACCTTCTCGTAGTGGATCGGCTTGCCGGTCGGCTCATGGATCTGGCGGAAGCTCGGCTTGGCGCCGGATTTGGTCGCGGTGAACATTTCGACCGGGATCGAAACCAGGGAAAGACGCAACTGGCCTTTCCAGATCGGGCGGGTGGCAGGCATGGAATCAACTCGCGAACGATTGTCTTGTCGTTCAACGGCATTTGCCGCCCGAGTGTTCCCACTGGATTCGGGCCGCCGACATTGCAGCGACTCCGGTGGGCACATACATATTTCTCAACGGGCCGGGCGCAAAAAGGGGATGAGGCAATGGACTTTACGGATCTCGACGGGTTGAGCCTGACGCTGATCGTACTGGGCGTGCTGGCGGTGCTGGTGCTGTTCGCCGGCGCCAAGGTGGTGCCGCAGGGCTACAACTTCACCGTGGAGCGGTTCGGGCGCTACATCCGCACGCTGAAGCCGGGGCTGAACCTGATCATTCCGTTCGTCGACGGGATCGGGCGCAAGATGAACATGATGGAGCAGGTGGTTGACGTGCCGCACCAGGAGGTGATCACCCGCGACAACGCCACGGTCACCGTCAACGGCGTCAATTTCTACCAGATTCTCGATGCTGCGGCTGCCGCCTATGAAGTGGCACAGCTCGAGCTGGCGGTGCAGAACCTCACCATGACCAATATCCGTACGGTGATGGGCTCGATGGACCTCGACCAGCTGCTTTCGAACCGCGATGAGATCAACCAGCGCCTGCTCAAGGTGGTGGATGCGGCGGTGCAGCCCTGGGGACTGAAAATCACCCGCATCGAGATCAAGGACATCGATCCGCCCAAGGACCTTGTCGACTCGATGGGCCGGCAGATGAAGGCCGAGCGCGAGAAGCGCGCGCTGATCCTCGAAGCCGAAGGCAAGCGGCAGGCGGCGATCCTGCAGGCCGAAGGGCAGAAGCAGAGCCAGGTACTGGAAGCCGAAGGCCGGCGCGAAGCGGCGTTCCGCGATGCCGAGGCGCGCGAGCGTTCCGCTGAGGCCGAGGCCAAGGCGACTGAAGTGGTGTCGAACGCCATCGCCTCGGGCAACGTCCAGGCGATCAACTATTTCGTCGCCAACAACTACATCAAGGCGCTGGAGGGGCTGGCCAGATCGCCGAACCAGAAGGTGCTGATGCTGCCGGTCGAGGCCGCCAGCGTCATCGGCGCCATCGGCGGCATCGCCGAGATCGCCAAGGAGACCTTCGGCGGCGACAAGCCGGCGAACCGGCCGACCAGCGGCCGGCCGCCGTCCACCACCTGAGCTGAGAGGAGGCTCACATGCAGGTCATCGACTTCATCGCCACCCACGGTGCGTGGTCCTGGGTGGTGGCTGGGCTGGTGCTGCTAGCGCTCGAACTGGTGGTGCCGGGGGGCGTCCTGATCTGGCTCGGCGGCGCGGCGCTCGTCACCGGGGGGCTGGCGTTGTTCGTCAATATCTTCTGGCCGCTGCAGTTCGTCATCTTCGGCGCGCTGGCACTGATCAGCCTCGGGCTGTGGCTTAAGTTCCGCGGCCCGGGCGTGGCGTCCGACCGGCCGTTCCTCAACCAGCGGGCGCACCGCTTCATCGGCCAGGAGGCGGTGCTCGACGAGCCGATCCGCGACGGCATCGGCCGGCTGGCGCTCGACGATACCGTGTGGCGCGTGCAGGGGCCTGATCTCGCTGCTGGCTCGCGGGTGCGGATCGTCGAAGCCGATGGGGCGCTGCTGAAGGTAGAAGCCGCCTGAACGGCACCGGCACAAGGCTTCCTTAACCATAAGCTGCAAGGGTTCGTTGACCATTATTGCCCGAGGCAGTGCAGCGTATGCGAACGAGGAAAGCCGGTATTGCCGTCAGCGCCGTGGCGCTGGCGCTGCTTGCCGTTCCCGCTGAGGCGGGCGAGTTCGTTCCGCTCGGCGACGGCTCGGCGACCAACAATGTCGACCTCCTAGGTAACCCCGCCATCGACTGTGCAAACTGCACGGCGACGCCCCCCTACGAGGCCGATACTCCGTTCGATCTCGACTGGAGCCTGGGGTTGCGCGGCGGCATCAAGGACGACGGTACGGGCGACGGGCCGACCTACGAGCTGATCGCGCTGCCCAGCGTCACCTTCAAACACCAGACCATCCGCGGCGGCTACGATGTCGGGGTGAGCGGTGAGGTGGGCTACGAGGTCGACGGCAGCACCCGCATCGGCTCGATCACCGGCACGGCCGGCGGCACGTACGAGCTCGATGCGCTGACCACGCTGGCCGGGCGCGGCAACCTGACGGTGTCGCAGGACGATCCCGACGGGCCGGACTATGACAGCAATGTCGCTGCGGCACCGATTGTGGTTTCGGGTAATGGCGAGGTCAGCGCGTCACGCGACCTCGGGGCCTTCAACCTCGCGGTGCGCGGCAGCGCCGGGCGCGAGGTTTATGGCGAAACCACCTATGACGACAACTCGACTGCCGACAACACGTTCCAGAACACCACGGCCTATGGCGCCGGCGCCCGGGTTGGCTATGAGCTGACGCCCGGTCTCGTCGCCTTTGTCGACCTCGAAGCAGACTACCTGGCGTACGACGCGCCCTCGCCGAGCCTGCTCGTAAAGCTCGACAACGCAACCTATGCGGGGCGGGGTGGGCTCAGCGCCAAGTTCAACGAGACACTGGAGCTCGAGGGCTCGCTCGGTCTCGGCTATACCGACCTGATCGACGGTTCGCTCAGCGATTTTTCCGCCGTACTTTACGACGCCAAGGCGGTGTTCCGGCCGGACGAGACGCTGACACTGACCGGCGCCTTCACCACGACGATTTCGCAGCCAGGCACCACCTCGGGCGCGACCGCCAAGCTCACCTACGCGGCGACCGCCGAAGTCGAGTACCTGGTGAACCCCTGGTTGAAGCTGCGCGCCGATGCGCAGTGGAGCGAGGCGCACTACCAGGGCATCGATACCGACGAGTACAACTGGGGCTTTGGCGCCGGGGCGGACTACCTGCTCAACGAGCACACCGATCTCACCGCCGATTACAGCTTCCTCAGGACCGAGAAGACCCCGAATCCCGCCACCGACGAGCATCAGGTGACGCTTGGGGTGAAGTTCCATCGGTAGGGTACGAGCGATGGGCTGAGCTGTTGCCCCATCCGCGATGTCATCCCAGCGAAAGCTGGGACCCATCTCGCCGTCCGCGCCAGCTGATAGTTGGGTCACCAGCTTTCGCTGGGATGACAGCCGGTGGGGAGGAGATAGGCAGGATAGCTCGCTCGGTTTGTTGTGGCAGGCCCCACTAAACCAGATGCCGGATCTGCTTGCGGAAGGCTTCCGACAGATCGGGACGATCGAGTGCGAAGGCGACGTTGGCGGTGAGGAAGCCGAGCTTCGAGCCGCAGTCGAACGACTGGCCCTTGTACTTCACGCCGCTGAAATGCTGCTGGGTCATCAGCGTCTGCATGGCGTCGGTGATCTGGATCTCACCGCCAAAGCCGCGCTCCTGGTCGGCGATCAGCGAGAAGATCTGCGGCTGCAGGATATAGCGGCCGGAGATGATCAGGTTGGAGGGGGCGTTTTCGCGCTTCGGCTTTTCGACCATGCCGGTAATGGTGAAGCCTTCGTCCGGCCCGGCGCCGCGCGCCACGACGCCATAGGAGGAGACGTCCTCCATCGGCACTTCCTCGACGGCGATGACGTTGCCGCCGCTCGTCTCGTAGGCATCCATCATCTGGCGCAGTACGCCGGGGACGCCCTTGAACACCATGTCGGGCAGCAGCAGCGCGAAGGGCTGGTCGCCGACCAGCTCGCGGGCGCACCAGACGGCGTGGCCGAGGCCGAGCGGTTCCTGCTGGCGGGTAAAGCTGGTCTGGCCGGCTGAGGGCAGATCCTTCTGCAACTCGCGCAACGCATCAGTCTTGCCGCGGATCTCGAGGGTGTGCTCGAGCTCGTACTGGCGATCGAAATGGTCTTCGATGACACCCTTGTTGCGCCCGGTGACAAAGACGAAATGCTCGATGCCAGCCTCGCGCGCCTCGTCCACCGCGTACTGGATCACCGGCCGGTCGACCACGGTCAGCATTTCCTTCGGCATCGCCTTGGTGGCGGGAAGAAAACGGGTGCCGAGACCCGCAACCGGGAACACGGCAGTGCGCACGCGATTTGGCAAGGAAGACTCCTGAACAAGGCGGGAGAGAAGGCAATAGGCGGGCTATAAGGCGTTTCTTAGCACCTCGCAAATTAGCGTCCACGCCATTAATTTCTGGTGTTTAGGGGGTAGACCATGACGGTGCTGGTCACAGGCGGTGCAGGCTATATCGGCAGCCACATGGTGCTGCGGCTTGCCGATGCCGGGCAGGCGGTGGTGGTGCTCGATAACCTCACCACCGGTTTCGACTGGGCCATCGATCACCGTGCGACGTTCGTTCAGGGCCATGCCGGTGACATCGAGCTGGTGACGAAACTCATCGCCGAGCATGGCATTACCGAGATCGTGCACTTCGCCGGCTCGATCGTGGTGCCGGAATCGGTCAGCGACCCGCTGAAGTACTACGCCAACAACACCGCCACCTCGCGCAACCTGATCGAGGCGGCGGTGAAGGGCGGGGTGAAGCACTTTATCTTCTCATCGACGGCGGCGGTTTACGGCAATGCGGGGATCGAGCCGGTGGCCGAGACCAGTCAGTTGCTGCCGGAGTCGCCCTATGGCCGCTCCAAGCTGATGACCGAGCTGATGCTGGCCGACGTGGCGGCCGCGCACCCGCTGACCTACGGCGTGCTGCGCTACTTCAACGTCGCCGGCGCCGATCCGAAGAAGCGCAGCGGCCAATCGTCGCCGACCGCGACGCACCTGATCAAGGTCGCCGCGCAGGCGGCGCTGGGGCAGCGGCCGAGCATGGGGATTTTCGGCACGGACTTTCCGACCCCCGATGGCACCGGGGTGCGCGACTACATCCATGTCAGCGATCTCTGCGAAGCGCATGCGCTGCTGCTCGACTACCTGCGCAAGGGCGGTGCATCGGTCACCATGAACTGCGGCTATGGCCGCGGCTTTTCGGTGCGTGACGTGGTCCGCACCGTCAAGGAGGTCTCGGGCGTCGACTTCAAGGTGATCGAGGAACCGCGCCGCGCCGGCGATCCGGCCTCGATCGTCGCCAAGGCCGACAAGGTGCGCCAGGTGCTCGGCTGGAAGCCGGCACACGAGGACCTCACAGAGATCGTTGACGCAGCGCTGAACTGGGAGCGCTATTTAGCCACACGAAACAGGTAGCGATTCGCCATGCAACGTCACCTCGCCTTCGTCGTCGCGTTCCTTGGTCTCAGCTCCCCGGCCTTCGCTCAACCGGTCGAGAGCTTCGAGGCCTTCATCAAGAACTTCGAAGCGACGGCGGTGGCCGCGGGTGTCACGCACGAGACCTACGCCAAGGCGATGTACGGGTTGACCCCGGATCCAAACGTGCCGGAACTGGTGACGGCGCAGCCTGAGTTCACCACGCCCTTGTGGGACTATATCGAGAAGCGCGTCACCGCGTGGCGCCTCGACAAGGGCAAGGAAGCCATCGAGCAGAACAAGGCGCTGCTGGAGGCGACCGGCAAGAAATACGGTGTCGACCCCTACCTCTTGGCCTCGATCTGGGGCATCGAGACCAATTACGGCCGCGTATTGGGCGACACGCAATACATCCGTCCAATCATCCCATCGCTTGCAACGCTGGTGCATCAGCGGCGTGTCCGGCTCGAAGGCGATACCGCGGACCTGATCGCGGCATTGCTGCTGGTGCAGCGCGGGCCGCTCGACGCCACGCAACTGGTTGGCAGTTGGGCCGGCGCCATCGGGCACCTGCAGGTCAACCCGAGCAACGTCATCAAGTATGGCACGGACGGCGATGGCGACGGCGCCATCGACCTGCAGAACTCGCTGGCCGACGCGCTGGCGACCTCCGCCACCTACATCATTGGTCTCGGTTACAAGCCCGGTCTCGACTGGGGTTACGAGGTCGATGTGCCGGATGGGTTCGACTATCTGCTGGCGACGCGCGACCAGTTGCGGCCGATCTCGTTCTTCAGCGGGCTCGGCGTAAAGCGGGTCGGCGGCGGCGCCTTCAGCGACAGCTCGATCCCGGTGTTCCTCTACGCTCCGACGGGGGCGAAGGGGCCGAAGTTCCTGATGACCAACAACTACCTGATCCTCAAGGGCTACAATTTCTCCGACAGCTACGCGATGGCGATTTCGCATCTCGAGGACCGGCTGCAGGGCCGCGGCGAGTACGTCACCGCTTGGCCGCGGGACACCAAGTTCCCCAACCTCGAGCAACGCCGGGGAATCCAGGAAGCGCTGATCAAGCTCGGGCTCTACGAAGGCAAGGTCGACGGCCGCATCGGGCCGGTCAGCCAGGCAGCCTACGCCAAGTTCCAGGCGTCGAAGGGCGAAGTCGCCGATGGGTTCATTACGCTCCACAGCTATGAGGAGCTGGTGGCTGCGGCCAAGTAGCAGCTGCGGTCGGGGATGCGGGGACAGCTGGTAGATTTATCGCGAGCGGTCTTCAATTCACCGCTGTTCGTCAGCTAAATGCTCGCCATGCAGAAGAAACCCAACCGGTTCGTGCTCTGGGTCATCGGCGCCGTAGTGGCGGCGCTGGTGCTGACCGACATGCTGCCGATGTTCGCGCAGGCGCGCGAGGCCGAGTTTGCCGTGCCGGCGATCACCCAGCAGGCCGACGATGGGCGCATCCTCGTGGCGCAGCAGGAACAGGCGCCGCCGCGCAAGAAGCGCCGCACCCTGATGGACCTGTTGTTCGGTGACGATCAGCAGCAGCAGGAACAAGCCCCGGTGGTCGAAAAGCCGGTGGTGAAAAAGCAGAAGAAGGCGGCGCTGCCGCCGCCGGAAAAGCCCAAGATCGAAAAAGCGGTCGGTGCAACGCGGCTCGCGGTGTTCGGCGACTCGATGGCCACCGATGTCGGCAAGGCGCTGGAGCGCTTCTATGCCGAGGATCCCAACATCTCGATTCTGACCCAGGGTGTCGGCTCATCGAGCTTCGTCAGGCCGGATTTCTTCGACTGGCCCAAGACGATCGGCGAGCAGATCACCGCCAACAGCTTCGATATCGCCGTCATCATCATCGGCATCAACGACCGGCAGAAGATGCGGCTCAATGGCGAGGTCTACGGCTCGCTGACGCCGGAATGGACCACCGAGTATTCGGCCCGTGTCACCAACGTGGTGAAGGCGCTGCGCGCCGCCAACAAGCCGACCATCTGGATCGGCTTGCCGCCGATGGAGGCGCCGAAATTCGGCAAGGCGATGATCCAGGTCAACGAGATCCAGCGCCTCGCGGCGTTCAGTGGCGGTGCCGAGTTTCTCGATATCTACGAGAAGTTCGCCACCGAAGAGGGCGGCTATACCGCACGTGGGCCCGACCTCAACGGCAACCAGGTGCGGATGCGCAAGGATGACGGCATCCACTTTTCCACCGCTGGCGCCGACAAGCTGGCGTTCTACCTGAGCCAGAGCCTCAAGAACTATTATCGCGGCGGCGGCACGGTGGGCATCGAGGTTGCCGATCCACTGCTCGGCACCGACGCGCAGCTGATGATGCGGCCGCCCTACCAGGGGCTGGGCCAGATGAAGCTGCTGGAAGTCGCCGGCGCGGTGATCTCGCTTACCAATACGCCGCGGCGCGCTGCCGACCTCGTCACCGCCGACATGGCCGATGCGGCGACCGTCGGCTTCGATCTCACCCAGATGATCGAGGCGCCGGTCGGGCGCGCCGATGCGTTCGGTGTCGGCAAGGTCGAGAATCCCAGCCCGAAATGAAGCGTCGCGCCGTCCTCGCCGGCCTTGCCCTTATTGCAGGAGCGTTTCCCGCCATGGCCGATGACCAGGCTCTCCTCGCTGCTGCCGGTGACAATGATGCGGCCGCGCTGACGCAACTGCTGGCCGCCGGGCAGGCAGTCGAGGTGCGCGACAGCGGTGGCCGTACGGCGCTGCTGGTGGCGACCCATGCCAACGCACTGGACGCGGCGCAGGTGCTGATCGCAGCGGGGGCCGATGTCAATGCCAAGGACGACATCAAGGACACGCCTTACCTCTATGCCGGCGCGGAGGGGCGAACCGAGATCCTCAAGCTGCTGCTCGCTGCCGGGGCCAACCTCAAGGACACCAACCGCTACGGTGGCACGGCGCTGATCCCGGCGGCGGAGAAGGGCCACCCCGAGAATGTGCGGTTGCTGCTCGCGGCGGGCGTCGACCCCAATCACGTCAACGGGCTCGGCTGGACAGCGCTGCACGAGGCGGTGATCCTTACCGATGGTGGGTCGACCTACCAGGAAATCGTCGCCGATCTGATCAAGGGTGGCGCTGACGTGAACCTCGCCGATGGCGATGGGGTGACGCCGCTCGCCCACGCCAGGGCGCGCGGTTACGCCGAGATCGCAAAGCTGCTTGAGGCGGCTGGCGCGAAGTAGCGTTTCACGATGAGCTGCACCGGCCAATGGCTGGGCTCGATCGTACCTTTCTCACCGGCCCATGGCTTCCCTCCCCCTTGAGGGGAGGGATTGAGGGAGGGGGTGGTGCGGTGATCACCGATGGACCCCCCCCCCCCCCCCCCCCCCCCCCCGCCGGGGATAGCACAAACGCCACCCGCGGGGGGTGGG
>JAESFN010000596.1_pt1 | contig 28844 bp, 30 predicted proteins | sample 9269411 | NCBI WGS metagenome assembly JAESFN01 (sample SAMN14505399, study PRJNA617100) | algae metagenome | isolation source: Iphinoe sp. HA4291-MV1 and co-occurring heterotrophs from trail next to... | place: USA: Maunawili Falls, Hawaii | collected 2009-07-25
GCGTAGTTGTACGTGCCATCTTGGAATGTAAGGTATCTCTCCGCGTAGACGAAATCGATATCATACTCGAGTTCAGCTCTCGGACTGCTAAGAATTCTGATTCCGTGGCGACATAAACTGTAGGCTTCGCGAAACGAGGCCTTGGCGAAATTTGCTTTGGCCCATATTTCGCGTTTCATCTGACGTCGCTCAAAGCGACGGGTTCTCCGTTGTTCGTTCATATCGGATGCTCATCGCCCACATCACGCCGTGGGGCGGATGCGGGACCGAGGTCCGTTGAAAAGATGTGAGATTGAGGCGAATGCCGTATACAACTATGAATCTAGTACGGTATAAATGCAAGTAATTAACGAGCAGAGTTGCATTGTGAGGGCATATTTACATTAACAGGGGGCGGTCTTGGCTACGTTCTTCAATGAGTATTTCGGTGTTGAAGCTAATGCCGTTGATGACTACGGGGCCTTCAACGTCTCGATTATCAACGACCTGCCGCTGTTCATCGACCCCTTTTTGCTCTTCAACAGCACCAAGCCCGAGTACCGTGAACTTCACGACGGCATTCTCCGCTATTTGATCTTTTTGCGGGATGCGGTGGCTGATGGCCGGGTCACCGACGATCTTGAGAAGGCCTGGTTCATGTTTCCGGAGGTGAAGCAGAACTGGTTCGGCTTCTCGCTGGTCGGCAACGGCGGCAGCGGGCTCGGCAAGGACTTCGCCTCCGCCCTGCGCGCCAATCTGCGGGCGCTGTTCGCTGACTTTGGCAAGGAGTCGGTCACGAAAGGGAGCCACCTGGAAAAGGTCTGCCTGGTCCGGAGCGGCGTCGGTCGCGACATGATCAGCGACTTCACCGCGAACCTGCTGAAGGACTTCCTCTGCCGCTACACGGAGGCCTTTGCCCTCGCACATATCGATCCGTCACAGCGCAGGAAGCTCTGGGTCAACAAGGCCCGGTTCAACTACGAGACCGAGCATTGGGAGCGGGTGCAGTACGTGCTGCCGGTGATGGACGGCGATTTTATCCTGCTCACCCCCAAGGACATGCTCACGCGGGACGAAAACTGGATCAATCGCACGGACATGATCCGGGACTTCGAGAGCATCCCAATCGCCATTCCCGATGCCGAGTTGCGGGCGCAGGTGTTCAACTATTTCGAGCGGGTGTTGGTGCGCCCGCGGCACCGCGAGCCGAGCCAGAAGGACCGCGACGAAGCTGCCATTCGCACCCTCATCGAATTCCCGCAGCTGGTCGACTACTATATCCGGCTGAAGGAGCAGGCCGGCGACCAGGCGACGGATGTGAGCTCGGAGAAGGTCGCCGAGACCAAGCTCATCTTCGAGACGCAGGTGAAGGCCCTGCAGGCCAACCTGGCCGCCAACACCGACTTCTATCGCATTGCCGGCAGTACCTACGAGGAGGCCCATGCTCGCCTGGCGTACCTGAAGGACGTCATCGAGAACAAAGGCGGACATCGGATCTTCTACCATGGCGGTAAGGCCATCCAGCGCGAGTCAGATCTCCAGATCCTCTGCCGGTTCGTCTGGTTCGGCTCGCCGTCTGATGTGGGCACGGAAGCCAACGACGGCCGCGGGCCGGTCGACTACAAAATCTCACGCGGCGCCAAGGACAAGACTCTGATCGAGATGAAGCTGGCCAAAAACACAGGGCTCGAGCGCAATCTCGAAAAGCAGCTGCCGATCTACCAGGCGGCGAGCGATGCTCGGAATGGGATCAAGGCCATCATCTATTTCAGCCACCAGGAGCTGTGGAGGGTAGAGGCGATTTTGAGGAAGCTCGGCCTGTACCAGCACAAGGACGTCGTGCTGATCGACGCGCGGAACGACAACAAGCCCTCCGGGTCAAAGGCATAGCCGAAACAGCCGGTTACCCATGAAAAAAGGCAATGCTCGCGTTGCCGCGTTCAAAGCCTCCAAGCGCAGGATCTGAGGCGGCGCGCGGTCTGTCAACTGAAACTGGGAGGGCCTGCGGGCTCTGCAGGAGCGTGACGCCGTGGTGGAGCGGTGGCTGCAGGACGAGGTCGGCCCAACCGTGGATCGCTACCGGGCCGAACCGACCAGGGCCCAGGCGCTTGATGCGTTCGGACGGCAGGCTTCAAAATTATCTTGACAGGCCCTCTTGACAGCGCTATCTACATTTAACCAAGTCACCTGTATCAAATGTCCTGAGGACATTTGATACAGGTGACTAGTAAAAACTGACATTCTCATGAATCTCAGTGGCTTATGACCATATCGAAATCCGTTGACTTTCAGTGTACCCGCCATTAATGTCCTTAGGACATTAATGGCGGGTACACGTGATTGGAATTGACGCAGCTCTGAGAAAAGCACTTGTCGCAAACCAGCGGCCGGTCGTTACGGAGTATGCTCTATTCCTTATACTCAGGCAGCTTATCAACGATAAGGCCTATGACGGTGAGCTGATCCGTCAAACCAAAAGCTCCAGCGTTGCCAACAGAGATGTCTTACGGAACCGCATCCAGTCGCTCCGCAAGGGGCGGTATGCGCGGCCTGATGAAGACTTCTATCCAGGCGTGAACGACGGGGAGCCACGGGATCCGAGCTCAGGAGGGCAGCACTACAAAGTGCTGCGCGTTGCCGACGTGCCCGACGTCAGTGCCGAAGAGGTCAGTGCCCTGGTGGATCCGTTTTGTTATCTGTCTCACCTCTCGGCCATGCAGCGGTATGGTCTCACCAATCGCAGCCCTGCCGGCCTGGTCATATCAACCCCTGATGTGAAGCTGTGGCGCGAGCAGCGCGACGCCAAGATCGCGGCGGACTTCCCGCCCGCTGAGCTTACCGAGTTCGGCATGCCGTATAAAATGTCGCTCGAGAAGATCGAGCTGCCCGAGAAACTGCGCGGCAGGACAATCGACCGGCATACGACGAAGCACCGAACCGAATTGAAACCTATTCGCGGATCCTTTGCCCGCATTCCGGCGATCGGCGAGGTGTTCGTGCAAATGATCGATCGCCCCGAGCTGTGCGGTGGCATCGGTCACGTGATTGAGGTTTGGGCCAGCGAGGCAAAAACCTACCTCAATGAGATTATCAAGGCCGTCGATGGCCATGACCAGAGCATTATCAAGGTCCGAGCAGGCTTCCTTCTGGAGATCTTGGCCGGCGCGAGCGACCCGCGCATCGATGCCTGGCAGAAATTTGCCCAAAGGGGCGGCTCCCGTAAACTCGACTCCAGCGCGCCCTACTTGGCAAACCACTCGGAGAAGTGGATGATTTCGGTGAATGTCGAATCTGAGTTCCTCCCTGCCGCCAGCTGACCTTGATGCTTGGGTTGACGCCGTCTCGGCCGATCCTGTGCGTCACCGTCAGCGTCAAGTAACCCACATTCTCCTTCACGCTGTCGCCCGAACGCCCGATCTGCGCGATGCGCTGTACCTGAAGGGCGGCATCTTGATGTCCGCGTTTTACGGCAGCAGCCGGCAGACTGGTGACGTGGACTTCTCGGCGACTGTCCCGCCAGAGCCCTTCGCCAGCGAAATCCGCGACAACCTTGATAAGGCCCTTGCTTCGGCCGCAGTGGATCTCGGCTACCTTGACCTGCTGATGCGCGTCCAAAAAATCTCCCGCGAGCCTGGAAAGACCTTCGAGACCGCGCAAGGGTCCGCTCTTCAGATGACCATCGGAATCGCGGAGAAGGGGACGGGGGCCGCCAAATGGTTCGACAAAGGCCAGGCAACTGAGGTGCTGGGCATCGACATCTCGTTCAAGGAGCCTGTGATCAACGTCCAGGTGCTCGAGGTCGGGCAGACCGAGGGGACGGTCCATGCCTACAGCCTCGAGGAGCTGATCGCCGAGAAGCTCCGAGCGCTAGTGCAGCAGATTATTCGCAAGCGCCAACGGCGCCAAGACGTCTACGACATCGCCTGGCTGATCCAGCACGTCACGTTCGACGACAATGCCCGGGCCCGGGTACTTGAGGCGTTTCTGTCGAAAGCGGGGGCGCGGGACGTCGCAGTCGACAAGGACACATTCGAGAACCCCGAAATCAAGAGGCTTGCCCAGGCGAGCTGGCACACTATGGAGGTCGAAATCGGCACCCTGCCTGATTTCGATGAGATGTACGTCCTGGTCCAAGAGTTCTATCGGAGCCTGCCATGGGCATAAGGATTTCGGCGACGCTATGAGCTTCATTGCCGCCGATGAGGATAGTCTTATCCGGTTGGCAGCGTTCGACCACGTGCGGAAGCTCTCAGAAACCCACGTTCACCTGACATCGAAAGAGGTCAACCCCGGGTTTTCGTATCTGGGCGAGCGGATTCCGCTGATCAACCCGCAGCGGGGCATCTTTAAGCCCCAGCGCATGCGATACCTGCTCTCAATCCGGACGGTCTTCCCGAAGCCGGGCGGCAAGGTCTGGTACGACGACCAGCGTGATGTGCATCGGCAGATCTTCGATGCCGAGGAAACCGTCGATTACGCCTTCATGGGCACCGATCCGGATGCGGCCGACAACCGTTGGCTGAGAGAGGCATTCGAAGCCCAGGTGCCGATCATCTATTTTCTGGGGGTAGCGCCCGGCCGGGCCCAGGCGATGCTGCCGGCGTTCATTGCTGGATGGGATGCCGAGTCGCTGAAAGCGCGCGTCGCGTTCAGTGTTCAAGGGCGCGATGCCCTGACACCGCCGGCAAGCGCGATCGAGCGCCGCTACGCCCTGAGAACGGTCCAGCAGAGGCTTCATCAGGCTTCCTTCCGAGAAGCCGTTATCACTGCCTACGACGGCCGCTGCGCCCTTTCCGGTCTCCCTGAGCCGCTCTTGCTTGATGCCGCGCACATTGTCGCGGATGGTGACGAGCGGTTCGGGCAAGCCATGGTGACAAACGGCATCCCGCTCTCCAAAATCCATCACGCGGCGTTCGACGCTCACCTCATAGGAATAGACCCGGATTTCCGGCTGCACGTCTCCGAAAAGCTGATGGTTCAGAAAGATGGCCCCATGCTGGAGGCCTTGAAGGCACTGAACGGCGGGACACTACACGGGCCTAAGCGCCTGCAGGATCGACCCGATAGGGACCGATTGGCAATGCGGTTCGAACGGTTCCGGGCGGCCGCCTAATTCTCGGTGTAAGGCGCTCAAACCATTATAGAGAGCAGTTGCTACCGTTGCGGGAGGTGAGTTATCATCTGCAACGGGGGGTATAATGACAAGCAACCAATACTTACAGAATATACTTGCTCGTGAACAAGTCGACGTCAGCCTGCATTCTCCGCTACGCAGTTGCGCAAACGTTGTTCTGCCGCACCTCCGAAATTGGGGTGGAAACTATCTCTACAATGTCTCGCCCAGCGGTTCGTTTGCGAAGGGGACGGCCGTCAAGAGCGGCACGGATATCGATCTATTCATTTCACTGTCCGAGAATACCCCGGATTCGCTCGAAGCGATCTACGGCAGCTTATTCACTCGGATGCAGCAGCAGGGATTTGCTCCTCGTAAGCAGAACGTGTCGATCGGCGTCAAAATCAATGGCCACGATGTCGACCTGGTGCCGGCGCGGCGCCAGGACGCTCGAGGGCAGGACCACAGCCTCTATAGGAATCGAAAAGGCAGCTGGACCAAAACCAATATCGCGACCCATATCGGGCTAGTTGCGAACTCCAAGCGGACAGAGGAAATCCGTGTCCTCAAGCTATGGCGCAATCAAAATGGGCTCGATTTCCCTTCGTTTTACCTCGAGCTGCTCGCTATCGAGGCAATGAAGGGCAAGCAGGTGGGCGACCTGGCCAATAACGTCTTTTCGACGTTTGCCTATTTCCGGGACTATGTAGGGAGCTCGCGCATCGTCGATCCCGCCAACACGAACAACGTGATTTCAGACGATCTGGACGCCTCGGAGAAGGCAAGGATCGCGAAGCTTGCCGGCCAAGCGGCGGCCGCCAAGACTTGGGGAGAGATCGTCCGATGACCTGGTCTCTGGATCAGCTCTTGGCTGGGCTGCATGACGATATCCAGGGCAAGTTGGCTGCCGCCCGGAAGCTGTTAGGCCATCCTGTCGACAAGGGCGACGCCAGCGAGGCAGCCTGGCTTGAGTTGCTCAGCACCTACCTACCAAAGCGCTACAGCGCCGATAAAGCCTACGTCGTCGATAGCGAAGGCAAGTTCAGCGACCAAATGGACGTGGTGGTTTATGATCGGCAGTACTCCCCCTTCATCTTCGTGATGGAGGGGACCAAGATCATTCCGGCGGAAAGCGTCTACGCGGTTTTCGAGGCGAAACAGTCGCTGAACGCTGAACAGGTTGCCTACGCGCATAAGAAAATCAGTAGCGTAAGGGTTCTCAAGCGCACCAGCCTTCCCGTTCCGCATGTCTCCGGAACGGCGAAGCCCAAGCCCCTGCATCACATTCTCGGCGGTCTATTGACCCTCGAGAGTGATTGGAAGCCGCCCCTGGGGCAGCCGCTCGCAGCGGCATTGGCCGCAGGACATCCTCTGCAGCGGATCGATCTGGGATGCGTCGCAGCCCATGGCCACTATCTCAGAGAGCTCGACGAGCGGGGCTATGCCTTCACCGCAGAGGGCAAGCCGGCGACCGCCTTTCTTTTCGAGCTGATCGCTCGGCTGCAGGCCCTGGCCACCGTGCCGATGGTCGATATTCGGGCCTATGGTGCCTGGCTGTCCCCCGATCGGCCCTCGGAGTGAGGCATGGTGCGGACGTCGGGCTTCGATAAACTCCAGCGTGAACTGGACCAGTTTGCCAAGGCAGCCAAAGCTCTCGATGGCGACATCGTTGAGCTGAAGTTTGATACGTCAAGCGCGGATAGCGTGGAAACGGCAATTGCGGAGATGAAAGCCGCTGTCCAAGCTCGTGTGTCACCTTATCTCGGCAGCAAGATGGTTCAGACGATGGTGGCCGAGGTTATTGCGAGTTATGAGCAGAAAATTCTCGAACGCGCTGCTGAATCTAAAATTGGTAGGGAAGAAAATATTATGGCTTCAGTCGAAGGTGACGATAAACAAGATCTGCTGCGCCAGATCGAGAACATTGTCTCCGATCTTCGTCGTTCTGAAACAAATACATTCGACAGGCATATCAAAAAGCTATCTCGCCTCCTCCACACTGGCGAGCTCGACGAGATTACCAACGAGCTAGTCGTTGCGGTGGATCTGGATGCATGGCTGGTCGAAGGGAGTGAAACGCAGGGCAGCATGATGGGGAGCGCGACGCTTAGCTGGCCAGAACACAATTCTGAGGAGTTGGGTCTGGTCGCGGGGCTTATCGACAAATTCGCGAAGAACCCCGATGAGGCCGCCGAATTCTCTCACACGTTTTACTACAACGGGAACAACATCAGTCGAAATCTCCAGAACATGGTCTCTCAGATGATCGTCCCGTTCGCACGTGATTACATCAATCATGTCAAGGTCCAGACTGGCACGGTTGAGGCAACGGTGCTGCCGGCGCCTACAGGCCCGGCCGCGCGCAAGGTGTTTATCGTTCACGGACGCGATGAAGGGCCTCGCGAAGCTGTCGCGCGGTTCCTGGAACGGCTGCAGTTTGATGCCATTATTCTTCATGAGCGCGCCAATCAGGGGAGGACTGTTATTGAGAAGATCGAAGCTCACGGCGATGTTGGTTTTGCCGTGGTGCTGCTTACCCCCGATGACGAAGGCAACTTTCGCGGCGAGCCCTCTCGGCCGAGGCCCCGTCAAAATGTGTTGCTCGAGCTAGGCTACTTTATTGGCCGCCTCGGCAGATCCCGGGTCTGCGCCCTAATGTGTGGTGACCAAGAGGTCCCTTCTGACTTCGGAGGGGTTGTCTATGAGACCTATGATGCCGGGCGCGGTTGGCAGCAGGCGTTAGCACGAGAGCTCAAGGCGGCTGGCTTTGAGATCGACTGGAATATCGTGATGGCCCGCTGATGCGACCGGCCGCCGTTACTCGCACGATTAATCCCCTGCCGTTCGAGCATCTCGAACCCAAGCGGTTTGAGGATCTGGTACGCCAGCTTGCCTATGATTTTAAGCCGTGGCGCCAGCTTGAAGCCACCGGCCGCTCGGGGTCCGATGACGGCTTCGATGCTCGCGGGTTCGAGATTACCGACAGCAGCGATCGAGCCGCCGAGCAGGCCGATGCGGAGGAAGAGGCATCGCCTGAGACGACTTCTGATCGTCTTTGGCTTATCCAATGCAAGCGAGAGAAGGTCATTGGCCCGGCACAGATGCGAAAGCATTTGGCGGCTATCCCGGCTGAAAGTGTCGATGGCCTATACGGGATCGTTTTTGCAGCTGCTTGCGATTTTTCTAAAGCCACCAGGGACGTCCTGCGGCAATGGGCCCGGGATAATTCGCTCAGCGAATGTGTGATCTGGGGGAAGGCAGAGCTTGAGGACTTGCTCTTCCTGCCAAAAAACGATGGCCTTCTGTTTGCCTATTTCGGCATTTCACTACGAATCCGCCGCCAGAAGGTCTCAACGGAGATCCGGCGGGAGGTCACGCTCAAGCGTAAGCTACAGAAGCTTTTCCCCGACACCGAAGGTTATGGCACACCGCTGTTGCTACGCGACCCTTCAGATGCCCGCTATCCGTTTGTGAAGGGTGAAAGCCTTAAAGCGGATAAGTGCCTTTGGCTTCCGCGCCAGTCGCTAGGCATCGGCCTGTTTGGCCTGCGCATCATCATTCGGCAGTTTTGGGCCTTTTACGACTATGAGACCCGGAAATGGGACATTGCCTCGGCCGTGGATTTCTCCATTCCTTCAGAACAGGACAATCTCTGGCACGACGTCCAAGTCGCGCCTGATCACAGCGAAAAAACCCGAGAAATAGTCGATTTTTGGTCGATGCTTCCCAAAAGCCAACAATTTTTCATGAAAATCGTAGGCTATATTCCTTATTCAGATATCATCGAGATTGATGATGTAGGCAACAATTACATGAAGATTCCAACCGTTTTTGCGCAATTCAAGGATAATTCAGTTCCGTATGCCCGTCAGAGTAAAATATATTTAAATGGATCCTCCCTCTACGGTACCGAAGGTGAGTTCGACGCCAGCAAGCATGCTGTTGTGTTCCCTGACAACCTTCGCGATCGGAGCTGGGAAGAAGCTTTCTTTGCAGATTGGGAAATAACACGAGCTCTGGAGCCGCATCCAGTGACGCTGACCGAACCGGATTGGAAACGGAAGCTGCGCGAGGAACGCGCTGCAGAGTCAGGTGGCGAAGCACTTTAAACTTTGCCCGCGGTTCACCACCAGGCCATGCCGCGACCCATTAGGACGAGGACGATCAAAGTCAGGCCGGCACCGATCCATATGGCGAGAGCTCCTTCGGCCGCGAGCTCGATGAGCCAAGGCACTTTGACTGTGAGGCGATTGCGTTGTCGGTTCATGGTGCCCACGGTGGCATGGCTGTTGATCGAGGCGGACCCTGACGCGCGTCCGGGGCAGCATCTTGCATCATGATGGTTGCCGCGTTGTCTCGGCACGCCCCGAGCTCGGGGCGTGTCAGTCCCGATGCGCGAGCCTCTTGCGGAGCTGGTTGATTGCGCTTTTGGGCCAGTGCCTGGTCAAGGTGACCACAGCTTCAATCTGGTCGACGAAGTCCTCCTCTCGGACCCATTCTCCCTTCTCTGCAGCCCAGTCCAGCATGAGACTTTCTGACACGCTGATCCGTACCTTGGCGCTGGGAGTCTTCCCGTATTGCTCCAAAAAGGCGACGAGGCAGCTGCTCAGCTCTTCGTGCAGCTCCGTGCCCTCCGGCACTTCCTCGAACCATTGTGTCAGCTGCTTTTCTGTTCGCCGACCGTCCCGTGGATCCTCGTTGAGATATTCCTCGGCAGTCATCCGCTCATAGCCGATGAATTTCGACGGCCCGAAACGCCAGTTTCCATCGCTTCCGCGATCGGCGTACCAGGCGCGCGCAAAACCGAGACGGGCCTGTAGGCCGGGACTCGCATCGAGCTCTCGGATGAAGCGATTGATATTGGCGAGCGCCTGGCGCTCGGAGGCGACGATCTTGGACATGACATCTCAGGTAAGTTGCGCTTGCGGAACTCACCTATAATCGACTCGGCAGAATTATTCAAGTCTCGCCGGATGAAGTCCCCTAAGTCCTCTGGACAGCATATTTTTATGTGTGATAATATCCTTTATCAGATATAGGAGCACGTCGTGGCCGGGGGCAAAAACAACTATCAGCTGAACGGCGAGATCGTGCTGCGGGACGTCTACCGGCTCGCGACGATGACCCTGGCAGATCCGATCGTGATGGGCTTCATGGAGAAGGATGCCAATGAGCCCCTGTATCGCCTCCGGGCACAGTATCTCGAGGATGAGCTCGTTCATCTGCTGCTGAGCGCGGCAATCAGCAATCGAACTCAGATCGAGCACATGGCGGGCCATCGGATCAAGATGGACGGCAAGGGATTTCAGCCCGCGGCATATGAGTGCGGGGTTCTGCATCCTGACGCGGACAAATATGACCGTGAGGCGCTCTCATTTCATGAGGCCTGCCACAAGATCATCCACGCCACGAACATCGTCGCGCAGACGCCGCAAGCGCCCGAGACCAGCCCGATGAAAATGGAGCTGACCCTACGCGGCACCAAAGGCAAGCTGACGTGGGTCGCGCACCTTGATCTGCTGGCTTACCTGCGCGGCACAGTCGAGAATTTTGGGGACTTCCGATGAGCCAGATCGTCACGGCTGGCAGCGCCGCGCGCGCCCCTTCGCTTATCTCAGCCGCGGGCGAAAAGGCGTCCTATCGCTTCCTCGAGTTCTTCGCCGCCCAGATCCGCAATCCGCACACGCGACGCTCCTATATCCGGGCCACTGCCGACTTTATGGCCTGGCTCGAGGGGCGCGGCATGGCGGACATCCGCCAGATCAATTCCGTGGTGATCGCGCTCTATGTCGAGCAGCTGCAGGAGGATTATCCGGCGCCGACGGTCAAACAGCGGTTGGCCGCAATCCGGAAGCTCCTAGACTGGTTAGCCACGGGTGGCGTGCTGGAGTTCAACCCGGCGACAGCTGTTCGCGGGCCGCGGCATTCTGTGAAAAAGGGCAAGACCCCGGTCCTCGCGCCAGACGAAGCGCGGCAGCTGCTGGATAGCATTGATGTCAGCACGCCAATCGGCCTACGCGACCGGGCTCTGATCGGGCTCATGGTCTATTCGTTCGCGCGGATCGGCGCCGCGGTCGCAATGTCCGTGGAAGATATCTACACACAGAACCGCCGGCTTTGGGTTCGACTGCAGGAGAAAGGCGGCAAACAGCACGACATGCCATGCCACCATAACCTCGAGGAGTACCTGGTCGCCTATCTTGACGGTTGCGACTTGCGCCAGGATCCTAAGGCGCCGCTGTTCCGGACGATCGGCCGAGGTACTGCGGCCCTGACTTTGACGGCCCTGCCCCAGGCCAATGCCTACGCCATGGTCGCTCGCCGTGCGGCGGCTGCTGGCATTGCCACCAAGATCGGCAATCACACCTTTCGGGCCACCGGTATCACCGCCTATCTTAAGAACGGTGGCGTTCTCGAGCGCGCTGCGACGATGGCCAATCATGCGTCGACCAGGACAACACAGCTCTATGACCGTCGCTCGGACGACATTACGCTGGACGAAGTGGAGCGGGTGCTCATTTGAGTGCAATCTGGGCCGGTCGGCTTATCGAATGGAAGCGACCCAGATCCTGGGTTTCGCCGCTGTCGCGATGGCTGCGGCCGCATCTCAGCCAAGGTATCCGCGCGCTTGAACGAATGGGAGAGCAGGATCTCTGCCATGACGATCACACGTGGCTGAAGGTCGCTCAGACCGTCCTAAAACAGCCCTATGAAGAGGTCGCCGAGCAGCTAGGCGATGCCCTGTCCTTTGGCTCAATGAGAGTGTTTCATGCCTGTCGCGTTGCGGACGCCGGCGTGTACTTCCGGGAGGGAATCCGGCGGAACGATCCAGATGTTCTGGCAGCGCGGCTGGCTGCCTTGCTCGATGAAGAGCCCGGCCTAGCTTATCACCGGCCGAAGGTTGCTGAGCTTCTCGCCGATCAAGAACTGTACGATCGCGACCGCGGCCGTGTTTACGTCACCGCCGACGATAAGGGCCTAATCGAATCCGCTGGCCATTACCTGATCTACGGCAGTGAATGGCTCATGTGCATGCTCGGCCATGCCGGCCACGAGGCACTGCGCCGGCGCGGTGTGCCCACCATGCTGCAGATCAATATGCCGCTGAGCGCTGCAACCGTCCATGAGCGGAGCCAGCTCGCCGAGACCCTCCTGCAAGAATGGGTGCGCATTAAGGTCAATCGGCCTGATTGGGTGCCAGATCTCGACTTCACGTTCTGCCTCAGAGGCGACGCCCCCCCGGAATGGCTGGTAGGTCACTATCATCCTGAGACGGTCGTGGATGTTCACCACAGCTACATTCCCAGGCCGACAGCGGATCCATATTGCCCCCATTGCCGCGGCGCAGATTGAGACGGCACCCTCTCGCTAGTGATTCGGGAGGAATGACGTGAGCGCTGACTTCGACTTTGACGATATGGCTCGGCTGCTCGCCCTCGAGCATGCCTTCCTCTCGATAGCCCTCATCTCGGCCGGCAATTTCTCGGGGCTGAACAACGTCAGCACCAGCGAGGCAGTTCAGATGTTTCGAGACGCGATCGAAGGGTCCGTCTACGACGCTGGAGCCCGGCCAAAGGAGCTCCAAGCTGCCACGAGCGCCCACCTGAAGCGGATGTTTGACCACATTGCCAGTATGGCAAAGCATGCCGATCAGGCAGCGTCCTAGCGATTGTCGGCCAAGAAACCGATTCTGATAAATCAAAGTAGATGGGGCCTGTTGGCCCCATCAGTTAGTGCATATAATGCGCTACAGCAGCTAATAAATAACCTGTGGCAATAATAATATAGGCAATCGTTAACAACATGGGATACTCATATTTTTTACATCATAGGCCAATTCCTAATTGATGGCGGGCTGATCTCGCCTCACCTTTTATTTATTATCGAAAGCTCTGCAGATTCCGCGTAATCCGAAACAAATACTGAGGCATAATGTCGCAGCCTGATCGACGGCGGAAGCCGGCCCATGGCCTGCATTCTAACAGGCGCTCAAACGGACCGTGAGCTTTATGGCTTAGTGGCGTAGTGTGAACCGCCGAGCGGCTTGCTTGCAGGTTCAAAGCGCCCGCCTCACAGCGGGCGCTCTGCTTCACCAGGCGAGAGGCACGTAGCACTCGCCGCGCGCCCATAGCTCGTTCTCGACGCGGTCGGCCGGGCTACGCCAGTCCGCATATTCCCGGATGTAGTAGAGCTTCTGGCCCTTCGGCAGCGCGTCATCCTCGGCCATGGCACGAAGAAGGCCGCTGTGCAGCATGCGCAGCGCGGTTGTTGTAAGTCCTTCGATTTTCATTGGTATTGCCTTTCTGAAGCCGGTTGAAAGGGTGGCTTCAGAGGTATTTATCAAAACGCGATTTTTGCCCGGCCGGCTTGGCATTTGAGCTGATCGCGGCGGCAAGCGGCCTTTGCGCTCGACGCCAATTGTGTTCGTGTTATGTTCTCATATGTGTCACGATATTCAAACCGCCGCGCTGTTGCTCGGACCGATTGCACCTGAGCAGTTGCTGCTGCCCCTGGTCGGGACCCGCATTTGCGCGGGATTCCCCTCCCCTGCCGACGACTTCCTAGACGGTGAGATTGATCTGACGCGGATCCTGGCGCCGAACCGGGCCGCGACGTTCCTTTGGCGCGTCGCCGGCCATTCGATGAAGGAGACCGGCATCCACGACGGTGACGTGGTCGTGGTCGATCGCAGCCGGAAGCCCCGGCATGGCGATGTTGTAGTGGCCGCCATCAACGGCGAGGTGAGCCTGAAAGTTTATGAAAACGATGGCCGCCCTACCCTCGCCTTTGCCAACCGCGACATGCCCGTGTTCTTCGTGGCCGACACCGCTGAGGTCGAGGTTTGGGGTACGGTCATCTGGACGCTGCACCAGCCCCGTATGCCATGAGCCGGCGCGCCTATGCCCTGATCGACGGAAACAGCTTCTATTGCAGCTGTGAGCGGTTGTTCTCCCCTCGCCTGCGCGGCCGGCCGGTCATCGTGCTATCGAACAACGACGGCTGCGCCGTCGCGCGCACGCCGGAAGCCAAAGCTCTCGGCATCAAGATGGGCGCGCCGTACTTCCAGATCCGCGACCTGTGCCAGGCCGAGGGCGTGGCCGTGTTCTCGAGCAACTACACTCTCTATGGCGACATCAGCCGGCGCATGAATGAGCTGTATCACCAGTTCGCGCCCGAAGTTGAGGTCTACAGCATCGACGAAAGCTTCCTGGATATCACCGGCATCCGCGACGGCGATCGGCGCACCTATGGCCTCGAGATGCGCGCCCAGGTCTACGATTGGATCGGCATTCCGACCTGTGTCGGCATCGGCAGCACCAAGACGCTGGCCAAGCTGGCCAACCACGTCGCGAAGAAGACCCCTGCCCTTGGCGGCGTGTGCGACTTCACGGACGCGGCCGTTCGCGAGGAGTTGCTGCTAGGAGTGCCGGCCGAAGATCTCTGGGGCGTCGGCAAAGCCTCGGCCGCCAAGCTTGTTGGCATCGGCATCAGTTCAGTGGGCCAGCTCCGCAACATGGCCCCTGCCCTCGCCCGTCAGCTGCTTGGCGTGGTCGGTGAGCGGATCGTGCTCGAGCTGAACGGCGAAGCCTGTCATGCCCTGGAATCGGTCCCTCCGCAGCGCAAAGGTATCGCGGTCACCCGCAGCTTCGGCCGGTCGATCGAGCGGTTTCCGGAGATGCGCGAGGCGGTCGCAGCCTATGCGACGCGCGCAGCTGAGAAACTGCGCCAACATGGCGTCGCTGCCGTGCAGGGCCACGTGTTCATGCACACCAACAAGTTCAACGGCGACCCCTGGCGCCACCAGGGCAGCGCCCTCTCCTTCCTAGAGGCGACCAATGACACGCACGAGCTGGTATCGGCCGCAGTCAGAGCCGCACGCGCAGCCTGGGCAGACGGGTTTCGCTATGCAAAGGCTGGCCTGGTTCTGACCGAGCTAGTGCCGATCGAGAGCGTTCAACGCAGCCTGCTGACTGGGTTCGACCGTGACAAGCAGCAGAGGCTGATGGACGCCCTAGACACTCTGAACCGTCGCTTCGGTCGAGGCACGCTCTCTCCCGCCGCTGCCGGCACCCGGCGCGCCTGGCAGACCAAGTTCGATCGCCGATCGCCGCGCTATACGACCAGCTGGGACGAGCTTCCCACCGTGGCCTGCTAAACGGGCAGGATCATCCCGCGAGCGCTCAAGCCTTTGCCAGCCTTGATATCCGCCATCGCCTGAGCGACACGCTCGGCATCATTTGTGCCCTCCGGATAGGACGGGCTGCGGCGACCGGAAACCTCGCCGTTGTAGACCATCTGCACCTTGTAGACATGCTGCGGGTTACCTGGCCCCCAATGCTCGATGCCCTTCGACACGCGATAGGCAGGGTTGCCTTCGTGCGGCGGGCTAGCGGGGACGTCAATGTAGTGCGTGGGATAGTAGACCTTGGCCAAAATAGCCTCCCATAGAAACCATCGATACCATAGGAACTATAGGCGGACATGTGCGAAATCAAGGGGCACGGCGCGCTCCGTAAGGCGCCACCACGGTCGGAAAATCGCAAAATCGTAAAATCGTGAAATCGCAAAAACGGGCCACGCTCCCGGGCATGGCATGCGCGCTGGCGCAGGATCTCACAAAGGTCCCCTCCCCGATTAGCGACGCCCTGCCCTCGCCTATGCGGCAATCGCCTGCATCCGACGCAGAAGCCGCTTGAGGCCCTCGAGCCAATCATCGGAGCGCTCTCTCAGCCCGGGCATACGGTTCTCGACCCGTTCGCCGGATCTGGCTCTACCCTCGTCGCGGCGCAGCGGCTCGGCCGTGCGTTCCTAGGTGTGGAGCTCGATGCAGATCACGTGGCAACCATCCAAAAGCGGCTTCGCGACGCAAAACCACATAGTCGTAAAATCGTATCGTCGTAATTGCGGCAAATCGTGCAGTCGCAATATCACATAAGCGCAAATGCGCTTATGTGGCTTTACTGCTACACGACGCAGTAAGCTTTTATTAACCAAATATGTGCACCGTCGCAAAAGCGTGAAATCGTAAATCCGATAAAACTGAAAATCGGAAAGGCGACCCAATGATCATCGGTGTACTTAGCCAGAAGGGCGGCGTCGGCAAGACGACGATCGCCATCAATCTGGCTGCAACCTACGCGAAAGCCGGCAAGCGCGTGCTGCTGGTCGATGCAGACCCTCAAGGAAGTTCCCTGACCTGGTCGAGTGTCCGCGAGGCAGAACCCCTGTTTCCTGTGGTCGGCATGGCCAAAGCGACAATCCACCGCGATCTGCCGGAAATCGCCAAGGACTACGACACGGTCGTTATCGACGGCGCCCCGCGCGTAAACGACCTTGGGCGAGCAGCGATTCTGGCCAGCGACGTCGTGCTAATCCCGGTACAGCCGTCGCCGTATGACATCTGGGCGGCCGAAGAGACCGTGAATCTGATCCGTGAGGCTCAGCAGTTCAAGCCAGGACTGAAAGCCGTATTTGTGATTAATCGTAAAATCGCAAACACGGCGATCGGCCGCGATGTGGTCGGCGCCCTTGCGCAATTCGAGGACGTTCCTGTGCTTCCAGTCTCGCTGGTCCAGCGGGTCATCTACGCCGAGAGCGCCGCGCAGGGCCTTGCTGTGTTCGAATCCGACGCAGGCAGTGATGCAGCACGCGAGCTCGGACGCCTAGCCGAACAGCTCCAGCCGACCAAAGCCAAGAAAGCCGCCTAGCCATGAGCAACCAGGCCAAGAAAACCATTGGGTTCAAGATGCCCGAGAAGCCGCAAGCTGCGGTCAAGGCAGGTGGCGATCAGTGGGTGAAGGATCGCGTTCAGCCGGACGAGCAGGCGGCCCCAATCTCGGCCGCGTCCGCGCAGCCCGAAGCTCCAAAGCTGGTGCCAGTGCCAGCAGCACCGCCCGCGGCAGCCCCGAAGCCGGAAGAGATGAAGCGGTTCACCATCGACGTGACCGAAACGCTCCACAAGCGGATCAAGGCGGAATGCGCCATGCGCGGTGTTCACATGGCTGATGTGATCCGCGACATGCTCGAGAAGGAGTTCGCCAAATCGTAAAGCCACATCGTCGTAGATGCGACGATACGATTTTGCGATTTTCCGGGTTGTAGGCGCAGAATCCTGCCCATGAACGGGGCAGGGTGCTCGCTGCCGTCCTCGAAATCACATAGCCTGAGCCCCATGAACCCACCCGAATCACGCGTGCATTTGATCGGCCGGCCCGACGAGGGCCAGGTGCGCGATGCCGACCTTCGGGAGCAGATGGAGGCTCTGCGGGGAGGCGCCGGATACGAGTTCAGGCTGACCGCACTGATCTCCATGCAAAAGGCCCGCGACCAGGATGCAGCGAAGGCCGCCGCCCGCCGTGCTGAGCTCGACGGAATGAGCCGCGAACAGCGCCGCCGCGCGATTGCGCGCGAGGTCATCGAAAGCGAGGCACCCGCTTCCGAAAACCTTCGGTACATGCCGACGCCCCTGGCGATCTGCGGCCTGCCATACAAGCGGCCCGAGCTCGACGGCAAGGAGTTCATCCGCGAGCAGGGCAAGATGCGGATCGTCGTCACACCTGGCAGCCTGACTGACCCGAACGGGAAGCGCATCCAGCAACCCATTCCGTGGGGTCCCAAAGCTCGCCTGATCATGGCGCACCTTTCCACCGAGGCACTGCGCAACAAGTCGCCGGTTATCGAGACCGCATCGAGTTTCACCGCGTTTCTGCGCGACCTCGGCTTCCCCAGCCGGGGAGGGGAGCGCGGCAACATCAAAGCCTTCAAAGAACAGCTTCAGGCGCTTGCCGCATGCCGGATGGAAATCGCAGCCTGGAATGGCAAGCAGTCCGCCACCGTGGACGTGAAGCCCTTCAGCAAAATGCAGCTGTGGTTTGCTGACAATCCCGACCAGCAGAGCCTTTGGCCCAACACCATCCAATTCTCGAAGGACTTCTTCGAGCAGCTGCAGAACCATGCTCTGCCCATCGACGTGCGGGTGTTAAGGGCGCTTTCTAACTCAGCCCGCCGCCTCGACCTGATGATGTGGGTCACATACCGCATCACCCGGCTGAACACGAAGCTGATCCTCGACTGGTCGCCGCTCAAGCAGCAATTCGGCGACGGTTACGGCCGCGAGCGGGCTTTCCGCGCCGCCCTGGTCGAAGACCTGGCAGCCCTGAAAGAGTTGTTCCCGAAGCTACCGGTGAAGCTCACCGAGCGTGGCCTTGAGATGGAAGCAGCTGATGCTTCCGCGCTGGCAATCGCCAAGCGTCTTCCCCGCGCCTAATTTCCGAATCACACCACACAGAAAACGCTGATTTCACAGCAACATAGGCGCGCTGATTAGGTGGCGCCTTGGGGATAACTTTTCCCGGTCAAAACAGGGGGTTACGACCCCCTCTACGCTGATTAGGTGGCGCCACCACGCTGATTAGGTGGCGGGAAGCCTCTCAGCTACGCTGATTAGGTGGCGCCGGCGCGCTGATTAGGTGGCGCAATCCACGCTGATTAGGTGGCGCTCTATATATAGAACAGAAAGTTCTCAGAAATGCCCTTACAGAAAGCTCTCTTACAGAAAGCCATTCAGAATATCAGAAAGGGCATGATTTTTGATTTTTTGAAGGGAAGAAAAGGGGCCTTTCAGGATCTCTGACCGGTTGAAAGCCAACCCCCTTAATCGTTCAACATCACCGTGCCCGCCAAAGGCCTCAGGAACGGCAATAGGCGTGGTCAATGGGTCCGAGTAGCCCGGAGGGACCTCAAGGCAACCAGAGGCACTTTAAACGGCTTCCTGGTAGCCGTGGCGTTTGGCTGCAAAAGACCCGCCTGAATCGGCGGGCATTCTCTGGACGGTCATCGCCATCCCTGGCTGTACCGCAAATCCATTCTAGCTGAGTTTGTCTGGCAGGTGAATCGAGCTGCTCAAGCAAACAGCCGTATACAATCCGCCATTCTCTGGTTGAAAATCCTAGCGGGGGTTCGGGGGCCGGCAATGAGGCCCCCGCGGAGCTCCACGACATTTGGCGGAGGCACGAAAGGTGGGGGCCCAGGGGGCTTGCCCCCTGGGATTTTTTAAAAAGCGCGCCGCAGGCGCCGCGGCATAATTCCAGGACCGCACCAGGGGCGCATAAAGCGGATATCCGGCAGACCGTGCGGCTTGGCCTCGGCGCCGGCAGTCGAAGCGACCACGTTCGCGTGTAGCCTGCCTGACGATGGTGTGCCGATCGGGCACTCATGTTGATGGAGCTCGAGCTTTCCTCGAGCGATGATTGTGGGATTTCGAGCAGTGTCGGTTTGGCCATAAGGCACGGGGAATAGGAAGCTTGATATGGTAATGGCGCACTTATACATTGCTGCGCAACATAGGTCGCGGCGCCGCCACAGGGACGTGGCTGATAGCGCCAAGGCGTCGCCATTCGGCGACAGAACGAAATCGGTAGGAGCGGATGGCCTCGTATCATCTGAGTGTTCAGATCGTGGGTCGTTCGCCTCTTCGGGGAGGGCGTTCCGGCAAGGCACGGAACGTCGTCGCAATGGCTGCCTATCGAGCTGGCCAGAAACTCACCGATGAGACCTCGGGGCGGGTTGCCGACTTCAGCGGCCGTCGCGGTGTGGTCCATTCCGAGATCATGGCGCCTGAGGGCAGCGCGCCCTGGCTCCGCGATCGGGAGCGACTCTGGAACTATGTTGAAAAAATTGAACTCAGGAAAGATGCACAACTAGGACGCGAGATTAATCTAGCGCTCCCGGCGGAGCTGAGCGATGCTGAGCGTCTTGAGCTTGTCCGCACTTTCGTAGCCGAACAGTTCGTGGCGCTTGGCATGGTCGCCGATATCGCCATCCACCAGCCGGTGCCGGAGAAGGGTGATGATATCCGAAACCACCATGCACATGTTCTTCTGACATTGCGCCAAGCCACGGCCGAGGGCCTGCGGCGGGTGAAGACCCGGGAGTGGAATTCGGACACGGTTCTGAAGGGCTGGCGAGCGGCCTGGTCTGAAGCGCAGAACCGCGCACTTGCCCAAGCCAATCGCCGCGAGCGCGTCGACCACCGTACCCTCGAGGCGCAGCGCCAACAGGCGGCGGCCGAGGGCAACCGGCAAAAGGCGGCCGAGCTGAATCGAAAGCCGGAAACGCATATCGGGCCGCGGGCCCGTCAGCTGGACGGCCGCGCCATCCGCGATGGATATGCCCCGCCAAGCAAGCGAAGGATCAGGCCAACGGCGCGGCCGAGCGGCGGCCAGTTCCGCTCATCGCCGGACCGGGACAGGCGTCATCGCGATATCGACTATCCGCGTATCGACCAACGGCGCACCCGGGCAGCGTTTATCCGGGAGCTGGTCGACGGCCAGCAAAAGCGCACTCGTCAGCGCGCCGACCACTACGAAGCTCGCCAGGCGCGGATCCGCGATAAGGGAGCCCGGGCTGAGCGAGCGCGCCGGCAACTCGAGGCAGATCGGACAGGGCAGGGGGCCTTGCAGCGCGCACAGCAGGAGCTTCTGCGGAAGCGAGCCGCCCAGGCCCGAGCGCTGAATGCCGAGATCGAGAAGCTGCTCGCCGGGCTCAGTCTGAGCCGGCAGCGGGGTAGCCGCAGGCTCGAGGAGTTGTTGGGCCTCAGCCGGCTGTTCGGGCGGCCGCGTGACCGCGGGCGGGCGAGGAGCTGGTTTGAATAACGATGACCCCGCCGTGGGCGGGGTCATGCATGCACATTCCGGAGAGCGTCGAGGTAAGATCGAGACCCGTGCTGTTCTGCGATGCCGGTTGCATCGTAGTTGTCGCGATCACGAAGGCCCGGGTTGGCGCCAGCGGCGAGCAGGATGCGCGCCGCCTTGCCGGAATCGTAGCGCGCCGCCCACATCAGAGCGGTCCAGTGCTGCTTGTAGGTGGCCAGATCCATGGCGGCCTTTTCGCGGATCAACCAGGTGACGCTTTGGGCATCGTCGATCTTGGCCGAGCGCATGAGCGCGGTACGGCCGAACTTGTCGCGGGCATTCGGATCCCCGCCTAGGGCCAGGATCAAGGTGAGCAGGTGAGGCTGCCGCGCTTCGGCGGCAAGCATCAGCGGGGTCACGCCCCCGTCGACGGTGATACCGACGTCAATGTCAGGCTCGAGCAAGAGGGCTCGAGCAACATCGCGGCGGCCGGCGCAGATCATCTCGCAGAGGATCAGCGACAGTGCGTGATCTCGAGGCATAAGATCCTCCTTTGCCCCCACATGCGCCGGGAGGCGATGCGGGGCCGGAGGCCGAACGGAACTGAGATAAAATCGGGCAGATAGTGGGACTGCCCAGCCGTTCGGCCAAGGGCTAGACAGTCGAAGGTGATTAAGAAGTAGGCAACTTTAGCCTTGCGGGCGAAGGCGCAGCCAGTCCAGGCGCGAGCGGGGCTTCTTAAAGCCGCGCCAGTAGTCCCAGCGGCCGCGGTAGCGGCGTTCGCGGAAATAGACGATCTTCCGGCCCTTGATGGGGTGGCGCACGCCGGTGAGGAACACTAAGGCCTCGTCACCCGGCATCCGCAGGATTTCGGAGGGGTCGAGCAGGGCGCGGCCGGTTTCAGAGCGGCCGGTCGACGCCTGGTGTTTGAGCAGGGCCGTGCTGGCCTGCGAAACACCCTCGGAGTGGCTGACCTCGGTCTTACGACCGATCATTTCCGAAAGGCGCTTGGCGGTGTCGAGTTCGTTCACGCCAAACGCGACGAGGGCCGTGGCATTGGCGATGATCGACTTGGCTTTTGGATAGGTGCGCTCGAGCTGGGGAAAGTCCTGGAACGCGATGAGCAGCTGGCAGAATGCCGCGAGGTATCCGACGCCTGTTTCGATCTCGGGAATCCGGCCAATAGCCGCGGCTTCGTCGATGACGAACAACGTTTTGTGTTTCGGAATGACCTCTTTGTCCCGCATCTGCGCCATCAGCGCCGACCCGAGCATGACGCGCAGGAATGTGCCGTAAACCGCGAGTTTTTCCTCTTCGACGATAAGATAGAGCGATGCCGTGCGTTTTTTGAACAGCGCCATCGAGAAATCGCTCTGGCGTGTCACCAAGCCGCCGGGGCGGTCCGAGGCAAACAGCAGCAAAGCCTTGTCCGCGTTGCTGACGATCGAGCGGATCTCATCGGTGCCCTTGTGCCCGCGGAGGGACGCAACAATGTCGCGTAAGGTAGGCGATCCGAGGTCGCTTGCGTCGTCCAATACTTCAATGAGTCCCTCAACGCCGAGCGCGGTCATCACCTTGATCTTGGCCAGGGTCCGGAGCTCCGGACGGTCCGCGTAGCGCCGGCAGACGTAGATGATCAGACCTTGGAGCAGCTCGCGAGCCTTGAAATCCCAGTGCTTCGCGCCGTTGAGCTCCTCGTCGACCAGCAGGTTAGCGAGCGCCAGCGCGTCGTCTGCCTCGTGAATATCGCCGACCCGGATCTGATCCAGCGGGTTGAAGCAGTCGGAAGCCTCGGGATCGGAAAGGTCGAGCTTGAATACCGGACCAAGCCGGCGCCGATCGCGCTGCGTGACGTCGTAGTTTTCGGCCTTGATGTCGGTGACGATCACGCTGCCCCTGCTCGATAGGATTGAGGGGATGATCACCCCAGTGCCCTTGCCCGACCTGGTCGGTGCAACCAGCAGCGCGTAACCGGAGCGGTTGAGCCTGAAGAAGCGACCCATGCGCTTGCCCAGGATGATGCCGTGGCCACCAAATGCGCCGCCCCGCCACATTTCCCAGGCAGTGGCCCACCTGGCGCTGCCGTGGGTGACGGACCTCGGCTGAAGCGCCCAGGCAAAGCCTGCTCTTGCCGAGCGGTAGAGCCATTTGAGAAGCCAGAACGCCGTCTTGCCGCCCCAAATGAGGGCGTGGCTCATGATGGCGAAGATCAGCTTGATCACGGTCATGATGATAGTCCTTGAACGGATAAGGGGAGGGGGCAGTGCCGCCGAACGGGGCATTCAGTGCAACGATCTGTCGGGTTTTCTGCTGATCACCTGGGCAGATTCGTCGGACGAGCCGAGCTTGCGGCGCATCTCCGCGTCGTCGCGGCGGACCGATTGGCTCCGCAGAGCGGTCTGCATCGCAGCGCTTTGTCCGCGGAGGATGGTCAGGCGCCGGAGCGCGTCTGGCAGTTGCACCAGCGCCGCCTTCACATCCGGATCTCGAGACGCCAGGAATCCAAGGAACGGGCGCTTCTGCGGACCGAGATGCCAGTGCTGGTGCTCGCCCCCGAGGACCTCAACGGCGCGCTCAACACGATCGCTGGCGACCAGGTTCATCAGCTGGCCGTGGGCGCGCTCCGGATCCTCGAACGCCCTGCTGATCAGCTGATCGACCTCAGCGGCTGCAATCAACACCTTGGTCTGGACCTGGCTCAATGCGAGCTCGAGATCTTCTTGGGTCATTTCGTCGATTTTGCTTGATGGCATGGAATTTACACTCCAAAATTGTGAATTAGATGAGAGAACTTTGGCGCCAGTGGTTGCGAGATCGGGCAGAGGTCCGACGCATCACTGCGGAATTGCGTGCCGGGCGGCATCCAGGGCTGGTGTTTCTCGATGCCGTCGACCGCGACATGCGCGACAACCCGAACCGACCGGGAAACCTCGCCGCGAAGGCTGAGGGCGAGCGGATCGCCCGGGTCATTCGCGGCGAGCGCGTTTACGACGCCTAGCCGCAGCTGAGCGTCGATAGACGGCCGAGGTAGCCGACGAAGACGCCTGGCAAGACCCCGAGCAGGATCGCGCCGGCGAGCAGTGCGATGCCGGTGCTATCCCGGAACCCCGATAGAGCGGACATGACGATGCCGACGGTGCCGAGCACCATCGCGGCCGTCATTGCGAGCATCGACACCACCCCGAGCGAGCTGCAGGTGAAGCCGAGCTGATAGCCGGCCTTGGCTGCGAGCCAGTCGATGGCGAAGGCGCCTCCAAGTATGACCGCGATGAGGGCGGCGCCGTTGCCGATGATCGAGGGAGCTGAAAGCTGACCTTTCATGGTGCCCTCCCTCAGTAACGGAACGGCCGAGGGCGCGGCGTCGCGCGGCCGGCCCGTGCCTTCAGAGGTGCCGCGAGAGCTACCGGGGCAGCTGCTGGCGTCGGAGCGGCCTGGCGCGAGCGCCAGGCTCGCCAAAGCGCACAGCAGAGCGCCAAGGCGAGGCGCATGACCAGACCGGCCACGGCCAGCGCGACCATGACGGTCACGCTCGCCAGTGCGATGCCGGCCTGCATCAGAACGGAAAGCAGAGTCCAGAGCATCGATCCCTCCTTACCGCTTGGCCAGCACGGGCTGAGCGACGCCGCGGAAGACGACGCTCGAGGCCCCGCGGCTGATCAGCCACCGGCTGAGAAAGGCCCGGTGCCGCTCGGTCTGCCGCTGCGCGAACTCCGGCCGGAGCAGATAGACGAACTCGACCCTCACGCCGGTCAGGTCCGCCTGGGCAATCGCCCACAGAGGGGAGGCGAGGTAGGCCTGCCAGAGATCGCCTCCCCGGAAGTGCGAATAGGCGCCAGGAGTAAGCTGCAGCCCATCCGACAGCACCACCAGCCTCCGATCCTTCACACGCCCGTCGAAATCGGCCCGGCCGGTCATGGCCGTGATCGCCTCGAGAAGCGGGCTGGCATCCTTCGACGTCGGCAGCTCGCGGGCTTTGTCGAAGCTGATGGCCAACGGCTGCGCGTAACGCAGCCGCCAGATCTGATCGATCGGAGCAGGGGAGGGCCGGTCGGTGAACGCACCCTGTTTCGAGCCCGGGTTGCAGCCGGCGAACAGCAGCGTGACCGGCCTGGTCTCCAGCGTCGGTGTGAGCGCACCGACCAGCACCTTGGTGCTGATCGGCGTGGTCCGCAGGATGTCGCTCCGAATCGCCTCGAGCTGGGTGAGATGCTCCGGCGCTGGCGCGTCGGTGAAGTCGATAAGGACGCCGACGGCCGTCTCAACGGCTTGGTGGCGGAAGCAGCCGGCGGCATCGCGCTGACCGAAGGGTGTCGGCGCCGGGGCGCCGATCACTTGAGTGAGGCCGAACACGGCCAGGAAGCCCACCAAGGCGAGCAGGATCATCAGGGAGCGGTTCACAGCATGTCTCCCAGGATGTCGGTCGCGGCATAGGCCGACGGGCCGTGGTCGTGCTTGCCCGCTTCTTGGCTGGCGGCGGAGATTCTCCTCGAGAGCTTGGCCCGCAGCTCGACGAGCCGCATGCGGATGCGGACGGCGACGTCGAGGTTGCCCTCGTGGATCCCCTGGAACTCGATAGCCCGGACCTTGAGATCGGCGGGGTCGATCGAGAGCGGGGCGACCGCGCTCGCCGAGAGATAGGCCGTAGCGATATAGTCCGGCAGATCGGGGCGGATTTGCTGATACGCCTCCTGGTGGATGCGGACGGCTGTATTGTGGGTGTCCAGCACGTCCTGGGTCGCAGCACGGTACTGGCTCGCGATGACCGCGATCCGATCGGCGGCCTGCCTCACGGTTTTGATCGTGGCGGCGTCCTGGTCCAGGCGCTCCTGCAGAACAGCGAGATGGCGCTCATGGATGGCCTTTTCCATCGCGCGGAGCTCTTCTTCGCGCCGGAGCAACTCATTCTTGGCGCTGTTGAAAGCTTTCTGGACGCGGGTGAAGCCGGGAACGGGGTCGGAGAACCCGGAATAGGCCTTCCAGGCTGCGAAGATGCCGCAACCCATCGACACCACGGTCATCAAGAGCCCTTGCAGGGTCTGGAAATCGAACCAAGCCCACGGCGCCAGATGAGCCATGCTGAGTTTCGGGACCACGTAGGCCTCGCTGACGGCCGCCGCGGCGACCTCGTCGCGATAATGGCCGACGAGGAGCGCAGAACCGGCGAGCAAGACCGACCCGGCGGCTACTCCGACCCAGGCAATGCCCCGCTTGAGCCGTTGCATCTTGGATGGGGCGTGGGGACCGTTGAAGGCGTGCCTGGCCGATGCTCCGGTCAATCCACCGGCGGCGAGGGTGGTCGCCGTAGAGAGCACGGAATAGATGACGGCCTCGAGCAGGCCGTTGGTGACATCGGCAAAGAGAGCCAGACCGAGCAAGACTTCCACCGCGACGACCGCGAAAGCCAGCGTCATCATGCGCGAGATATTCGGCAGGTAGGCGTCGCGGGAGAGGTCGCCGTGATTGGCTTTATGGTGCCGCAGCCGGCGATCGGCTTCGGCTTTAGCGCTCGCCGCTTCGCCGAACCCTGTGGCGTGATCTTGCAACGCGACCGCGCTCTCGGCCTCGGCCTCGGAGACCATTTGCGGTTCAGACAGCGTCGTGACCAAAAGGCCATCGACGCCGGTGGCTACCTCGACACTGTCGGCGCTGGCAGCTTGGTGGAGAGTGTCCAGCTGAAGGCTAGTCTCGCTGCGGATCCCTTGCAGGGCGCTGCCGAGGATCGAGGAGTTGTGGCCTTCCAAGGCCGCCTGCCTGGCAGCCTCCGAACCGCCGTGGCGCTGAGCGAGGTCGCGTGCCCTGGTGGACTGGCCATCGGGGGTAATTGCCGAGATCTTCTCTCGGGCATTTCCGTACCGGGCGTCGGCCTTTCGATTGAACGATAGAATCCTCATTGCGATCTCCAGATTGTATGAAAAAGGCCCGGACCGACTTTCTGGGTCGATCCGGGCCGCCGTTTCTCGGGGGGATTTCAGGATCGATTAGATGACGAATTCGCCCATGCCAGCCTCCCTTTTGCAGGTGTGACGGCTCCCTTCGGGGCAGCCGATCGCGTTCCCCGGAGGAGGATCCTCTGAGGTGGTGAAGGGCTTGGTGCCCGTCACTTCGGCGATGGCTAACCTTTTAAAATGTTGGGGAAATCCGGTCCAGCGAATGAAAAAACAAGCGGTCCGAGCCGTTTGTTCTAAATCCCGGTTGATGTGTCTGGCAGATGTGAAATGCTGTCGCGCGGCCGCAAGAGTGCCGAATAGGAGATGTCGCCATCAACACGGAGTTCGACAGGCCGGGTTTTGAAACTCTACCAGTAGCCGAGCGCCTGTATTGGACACTGAGCGAGCTCGCGAAATTTGAGGGCCGTTCAAAGCCTATTCAGCTGTTTCCACAGCAGGTTGACGGCTCTTTGTATGCCCGTTTCCGTTTCAACTATCGCAATGGAGTTGAGGGTGCGAAGCTGTCATTAGGATTCGTGCATGAGGTTGTTGATCAGGCCGCTTCCTATGTCGAGGAGCACCTAAAAAAAGAGCTTACGCGCCGTTCAGAGGGCCGAGCGAGGCTACTTAACCTCATTCTGGTGAACCTTTTCTCTGCCAAGAACGACCCAAATCTCAAAGGAAAAAATGCACCAACCGGATCTGCTGATACGAAAACAAGATCCGAAGAATTAAAGGATTTAAATAGTTTCGTTGATAAGATCGGCGCTAAAAGAAACAAGATGGCCGATATCGGTTATGTCGATAGGATCGTTATCCCTCAAATCCGTGCTGAAAAAGCTAGTCGAGCTTTGACGCTGATGGATGAACTATACAAACATATTAGACATTTTTCGAGCGCAGCTGAGGAAAAAATTGCGCTGACGCGTTCGCTTATTTATAAACGGGCAATGGGAACTGCGATATCAGAGCGCAATCGCAAAGAGATTCTGAAATGGAAGCCGCGGCGGATTGATCTCGGCAACAGCGCCTCCAAAGAGGTTCGAATGCTGATGGCCATCTCGGATGGCCAGCTTTTACACAATGGCTTCCAGGATCTGGTGGAAGATCCCCACCTTGTCGCCGATACGATCATGGAACTCGAGCAACGCAGACTAACCGCTCTGCCGTCGGGGTTCTCGCAGAGCCTTCGGCATGGTGTGAAATTCCACCGAGCCAATACCGCGATCTTGGTCGGCCTAGCCCCGGACGCTCGAGCCTACATGCTGTTGGGCGAGCGTGGCAGTAACAGAAGCCTTTTTGAAATATATAAAGAGGCCGTTGAGGATGCCATCGACAATGAAAATTGGTATGGCGCTGTCTGGATGAGCTCGCAAATTGCGAAGCTATGCATCGACCTGGGAGACGCCTTTTACTCTACAGCTGGTTCCTACATCGAGTTGGGGGAAGCAGTGCAAGCCGACAATATTGAGGCTTGTGGCGATGAGGCGCGCCTCTCCATCAACATGGTGCGTATCGTGATCGACTCCCTAACAGGCGTCACGACGGGGTTGTTCGCGCGTTATGAAGCTTGCCTCGCAGCGCTTTTCAAGATGGAGCTCGTCGTCGAGCGACGCTGGTACATGGCCGCATATAAAGGGCCGATCGCATAGCGACCGGCCCTCTTTCATTCGTTGTCGTCGGCGAACTGGCCACTTAGATCGTACCCATCTTTTTCCCAGACCATCACCCGATACAAGTACAGGCAGTGGCGCCCGTGAGCTTCGTACCAACAGCGATCCATATATATGTCAATCGCTTCGTCACGAACCTCAAAAGGGAAGTGCTGAAGTGCTTCATAGGCTTCGTCGACACTCCCATCTGACGGATTAGAAAAGTAAGCTATCCTGCCGAGAAAAGTGACGAGAACCCGGTAGCATTTAAGAGCCTCCTTCGTGGGAGGTCGATAATCTCCCCGCTTGCATTTTTGCAGTTTAGCAAGGCGCTCAATTCTACAGAACAGTCGATGAAGTGCGCCACCGTAGCCCCACTTGGACCGCCTCGAAAAGTGCGCGGCATACCCACAGGCGTAGTTGTACGTGCCATCTTGGAATGTAAGGTATCTCTCCGCGTAGACGAAATCGATATCATACTCGAGTTCAGCTCTCGGACTGCTAAGAATTCTGATTCCGTGGCGACATAAACTGTAGGCTT
>JAESFN010000597.1_pt1 | contig 28800 bp, 25 predicted proteins | sample 9269411 | NCBI WGS metagenome assembly JAESFN01 (sample SAMN14505399, study PRJNA617100) | algae metagenome | isolation source: Iphinoe sp. HA4291-MV1 and co-occurring heterotrophs from trail next to... | place: USA: Maunawili Falls, Hawaii | collected 2009-07-25
CCAGCCTTTGTGCAGGGCGCGCGGTCCTGATTGCGATCGGCCAGGCCTGAGCCATGTACGACACGATCCCGTTCAGTGGGCTTTCTGTTGGCGACCGCGTCTCGATGATGAAGACCGTCACCGAGGCTGATGGCGCGCTCTACATCGCGGCAACCGGCGACTTCGGCCCGGTTCACGTAGATGAGGATTACGCGAGCCGGACGCGCTTTGGAAAACGTTTGGCGCCCGGAATCATGATCGCCGGCTTGTGCACCAGCGTACTCACGGCAGAGTTGGCTGGTATCCTCGGGGTCTCGATCGAGGATCGCTTCTGGTTCACCGGACCCGTCTTTTATGGCGACACGATCACCATCGACGTCTGGATCGCGGAGAAGCACGAAGAGTCGAGGACGTTGGTTTGGGAGGCCTCCGCCGTCAACGAGGAGGGCAAGGAAGTGCTGAAGGCACGAGCGACACTCAAGTATCCACGTCCGAGACCAGAGTGAGGCAAGATATGAATGCCAGCGACCTGCGTGGCGTTACCGTGGCCACCGTGCTGCCATTCGACGGGACGGGCGCTGTCGATTGGAAGGGGTTCGAACGTGTGCTCGCCTACTGCGCGACGCCCGACGCCATCAAGGCTGTTTTCGTCAATGGCCATGCAGGCGAGGCGACCTCGCTCTCCAGCGAAGAGCGCATCGCCGTCATCCGCCGGACACGCGAGATCATAGGCAAGAGGAAGCCTTTGCTTGCGGGTGTCATTCCGCATGGCGTGGACGATGCCATTGCCCAGGCGCGCGCGGCACAGGCCAACGGGGCGGACTGCTATGTTGTTTTCCCGCCTGCGGCGTTGGGCGGCGGTGCTGCGGCCACGCCCGAAGCGCCCCGCGCCTTTTTCGAAAAAGTGACGTCGGCCGTCGATATTCCCGCCTCCGTGTTCCAGTTTCCGATCACTTCGGGACTCGGCTACTCCACCGATGCGCTTCTGGCGATCGCTGCCCTGCCAAAGGTCATTGCGATCAAGGAGGGCAGCAACACCATGCTGGCTTACGAGGAAAACTACCGCGCCCTGAGAGTGCATGCCCCGCGGGTGGCGATGCTGCCCTCCAACTACGACTGGTTCCTTCCTCAGCTTGCGGTGGGCGGGGATGGTCTCCTCTCTGGTCTTGCCAGCCTCACACCGGATTGGCTTGCGGATCTCTGGAGAGCTGCCGAAGTGGAGGACCTCGCCGCCATGCGGCGAGCGAGCGATCGCCTGTACCCCGTCGTGCGAGCCATCTATGGGGCACCGCCGATCATCGACATGCATACTCGTATCAAAGTCGGCCTCAAAGCTCTCGGCATCATCAGGAATGCCGCACCGCGACCACCTTTGCTGCCGGTCGGACCGGAGTTGGAGGCAAGCATCGTCGCAACCCTGCGAAGCAGCGGCCTGAGCTCATGACCACCGCCAAGCTGACAAGGGCGCCCAAGGAGTGCAGGCCATGATCGAAGCGAACCGAACGCATCCCTTCGGCGGCGTCTATGCATCGACCATTTGTCCAATGACATCGAACGGAACGATAGATGAAGCGGCACTGACCCGGCATCTTCAATCGGTCGTTATCACGGACGGCATGGCCGGTCTGTTGGTCAACGGCCATGCCGGTGAGAACTTCGCCCTGACGCGCGACGAGCTGTCGGCGGTAGTGTCAGTCGCGCGCAGCGTATCGGCACAGAAGCGGGTCGTAGCCGGTGTCAATTCCGAGCGGACCGACCTCGCGTCGGCAATGGCGGAGGATGCCGCCAAGGCGGGCGCCGATGCCGTCATGGTATTCCCGCCCTTCTCCTGGGCGCTTGGCGCGGACGAACGCGTTATCCAAGAACATCATCGTGCAGTCGCCAAGGCTTCGGGGCTTCCCCTTTTCCTGTTTCAAGGCTCTGTCAACGCTGGCCGTACCGCCTTCGCACCCGCGACACTGGCGGCCCTCCTCGAGATCGAGAGCGTCATCGGCATCAAGGAGGGGAGCTGGGAGACGGCGGCCTACGAGGCGACGCGACGGCTGGCGGCGAGGCTGCGTCCTGACGTGGGCGTGATGGCATCTGGTGACGAGCACCTGTTTACCTGCTTCGCCATTGGCAGCGAAGGCAGCCTCGTGAGCCTCGCCGCAGTCGTTCCCGAACTGATCGTTGCGCTGGATCGCGCCGTGCTTGCAGGCGATTTGTCCGAGGGACGGGCCATCCACGAGAGGCTCTATGATCTCGCGCGGGTCGTTTACGGGACGCCGGGACACCTCGCGACGTTGCGACTCAAGGCCTGCCTCGTCCTACTCGGGCGTCTGAAGTCATCCGCGTCGCGCTCCCCGATCGCAGCGCTATCTGCCGGGGAAACCGAGCGGCTGCGCCAAGCGCTCATTGCCGCCGGCGTGCTCGAATAGGGGCTCCTGACATGCCCATGTTGCACATCGTCTTCGTCGATGTTGATCCCGAAGCAGAGGACGACTTCAACGCCTGGTACGACAACGTTCACATTCCGGACATCCTCGGCTGCCCCGGCTGGTTGTCGGCTTCGCGCCATGTGTGCCTTGAAGGCGGTCCGAAGTATGTGGCAGTCTACGAGATCACGGGGCCGGAAGCCTATGAGAGTCCGGAATTTCTCGCCATCAAAGGGTTTGGCCCCTTCGAAGAGAAAGTTCGCAGCTTTCGCCGCTTGCGGCTCGCTCCCCTACCGCCTGGATAGTCCATCGTGCGTTGGGGAGCTGAACGGCTCAGCGGCTGGGTCGGTGTGACATGAACCTGCGTCAGCTCGAAATCTTCAGTTCCGTGATGCGTTACCGGACCACGATTGCTGCCGCCGAAGAGCTGTCGATGTCACAGTCGGCCGTCAGCAATGCCATTAAGAACGTGGAGTCGCAGCTCGGCTTCAAACTTTTCGAAAGGATCAGCAACCGTCTGGTGCCGACCGAGGAAGCGAAGATGCTGCTGGAGGAAGCTGAACCGCTCTTCATGCACCAGCAGGCCGTGAACCAGCGCGCGGCCGACCTCAAGGCCGGGCGCATGGGCCGGATCAGGATTGTGGCCACGGCGGAACTGTCGGAGTCTATCCTGCCCGCAGCCATGACCCGGTTCCTCGCGGCGCATCCTTCCGTCTATCTCTCGCTCGACACGCGTCCCCTGAGTAGCGTTCTGGATTCCGTCGAGTCGGGTCTGGCCGATATTGGGTTCGGCATGGAGACCCATGCACGCCACGGGATCAGGTTGCAGCCCCTGGCCGAACTGACCACAGTCTGCGTAAGCCAGCCAACCAGCCCCCTCGCAGCGTTGCCCTTTGTCACACCGAACGACCTGCTAGGTCAAAAATTGATCGCGCCGCAAACGAGCAACGGCATCGGGCTTCTCATAGCCGAAGCCTTCTCGAAGGCAGCCGCCTCCTACTCGCCGACTGTCGAGGTGCGTTTTCTCAACACAGCTGCACGGCTCGTTCAGGAGAACTGGGGCGTTGCGCTTCTCGACGAAATCACGGCGGCGTCGGGCCGCTACGCCGACCTCGCGATCCGCCCGTTTCGACCAATGATTAGTATATCTTTGTCTGCGATCCTCCCCAAGCAGCGCACACCGTCGCGCCTGGCAAAAGAGTTCATACGAGCTGTTCAGCGGCAGGCAGGCGATTGGATAGCTGAGCTGAAACCCCGTGTGGCACCAAGTCGAGAGGTCGCCTCAAGCTCAAGCCAAACATGAGCGCTCGGTCATCTGAAGCGTCGTGGCCGCGCTGGCGCAGCGTTGAGCGGCTTGGTGCCGACTTCCCCGCGATCAGAGTCCGAGAGATCGTCAGATGCTCGCAAGCGTTCGCGCAGCGCTGGAAGAGGTGTGACGAGGTAATTAGGTCGTGAACCGGGAAGTATGTAGTTGACATGTCAACTACATACTTCCCGTAAAATCTCTAGTGGGCAAGACTGACAGCGTGCCAAGCACGGCGAAATGGCGGATCAAATCTCAATCACATGCGTATTCGGAACTTCATCCTCGCCCGTCAGGGGATCCGAGCCTTGCTGACATCGCCACGCTGCAGGGACGACAAGCGACTCAGGGGTTAGATCGCGATATCAATTACATAAGTGTTCGCAGTTTCATCCTGCCCGGTGCGCCAATGAAACCAATTACTTAGCACCAATTGTCTGTAGCTCGATTTTCGCTAAGTGCGTTCTGAGTGCAGAAATCATTACGACTCACCGGGTTTTACCCCCAGCGTGTCCGGGCATAGCAATTCGACGCGCCGTTCTGCCAACGCCGACGCTTCCCCGGGACAATCCCACATGGCTTTGCAGTGAGCGTCCGTTAGCTTGTTCGCGTCCGGCAGATTGGCGAAATGCATCGCTTCAACGTCGGTGTTGTACACTTTGAAATCGCAGCCATTATTCGCACCAACAGTTTGGGTCGACAGTCGGCCACGCGTGCGCCGCTGACCCGTCGATACATGTTGGACGCGATCCGGTCGTCGCCGGATTAGGCCCACATATGTGGCATTCGCTGCCGCCGTACGAAGCTTGCGTCTCCGAATTGCATACGATAGGCTGACAAAAGTGTATACAATCCAAATGGCAGGGACTGATTGTACGCGCTCAAGAAGCAATTCAAACTCAATTGAATGAGTACCCTGTGTGACCAAGCAACAGGAGTCCGTCCCGTGCAAAGATCCACATCTCCCAATCTGTCGAAGGCGAGCTCGGCGAGCGCCAAGGCCTTCCTGACCGCCATCGCCATGCTGGTCCTCGGCGCGCAAGGCGTCAGCGCGCAGGATAAGACGCTCAAGTGGGGCGCCTCGCGCGAGATCGCATCGCTTGATCCATATTCGTACGGTGACACTTTCACGCTGTCGGTGCTCAATCATGTCTACGAAGGCCTCGTGCGCTACACGGGCGACCTGCAGATCGAGCCGGCGTTGGCGGAATCTTGGGAAACCGTGTCCCCGACCGTTTGGCGGTTCAAGCTGCGCAAGGGGGTCATCTTCCACAACAGCAGCTCGTTCACGGCAGACGATGTGGTTGCCTCGCTGACGCGGGTGACTCACGAAGCATCGCCGCTCAAAGGCAATCTGCCCGCCTACAAATCGTCCAGGAAGGTCGACGATAGTACAGTCGAAATCGAAGTGACGGGGCCCTATCCGCTGCTGCTCAACGATCTCACAAACATCTTCATCCTCAACAAGGCATGGCTCGAGACAAACAATGCCACCCTGCCGACCGACAGCGGCAAGGGCATCAAGGGTTACGCCACCGACAATGCCAACGGCACGGGGCCGTTCCTAGTCGAGTCGCGCCGCGTCGACAGCAAAACCGTGTTCGCCGCAAATCCGAAATGGTGGGACAAGCCACGGCACAACATCGGGAAGATCGAATTCATACCGGTCGCCTCGGCTGCGACCCGGGTTGCGGCGCTCCTGTCCGGTGAGATCGACTTCACCAATGTGGCACCGTTGCAGGACTTGCCGCGCCTCTCGGCTTCGCCCGACGTGAAAGTGCTGCAGACGAACGAGTTGCGCACGGTCGTTTTTGCGATGAACCTAAATGACAAACTGTTCGAAAGCGATGTTGCCGACAAGAACCCCTTCAAAGACAAGCGCATCAGGGAAGCTTTGTATCGTGCCATCGACATCGACGCAGTGCAGAAGCGAGCGATGCGCGGCCTGTCGCGAAACACTGGCGCCATCGTAGCGCCAGCGATTCCTGGCTACACCGCCGAGCAAGAGCCGCGCCTGCCGTTCGATCTCGACGGGGCCAAGAAGCTGCTCGCTGACGCTGGCTATCCCAACGGCTTCTCCTTCAACTTCAACTGCCAGAATGACAGCCTCGTCAACGAGGAAGAGTTCTGCCAGGCGGTGGCGTCGATGTGGTCGCGCGCCGGCTTGCGTCCCAACTTGAGCATGGGGCCGCGCAGCCAGCAGACGCCGAAACGCGTCAAAGGCGACTTCGACGTCGTTTCCTTCGGCTGGGCCAATGAGCCCATGATCGATGCGTACTCAATCCTCATACAGGTGGTACACTCCAAGAGTGGTTCCGCTGGCGTGTTCAACTGGGGCAATTGGGGCCGCCCTGAAATCGACGCCCTCATCGACAAGGCAGGCGTCGAGTTGGATCGCGCCAAGCGACTACCGCTGATGAGCGAAGCGCTGATGATCGCAAAAAGGGAGCACCTCTTCATTCCCTTGCACAATCAGCCAATGGCCTGGGCCATGCGCGCGACGGTCGGCAGCACAGTCCAGGCCTCGGACAACAAGCCGCGCCTTTGGCTGACGCAAATGAAGTGAGGCCCGAGTCGTTTGGTGCCTGAGGTCAGGCGCCACCGCGATTGGCGGAACCGAAATGTTCGAGTTCCTGGTGAAGCGAGTGCTGAATGCAGCCGGTGTAATGCTGGCCGTTGCATTTCTCGCGTTCCTGACTTTCCGCTTCGTGGGCGATCCTGTCGAGCTGATGCTGAATGAGCAGGCGAGCCAGGCGCAGCGGGACGAATTGCGTGTGCGCCTCGGCCTCGATCGCAGCTTCGCCCTGCAGTTCGTGACCTTCGTCGGCAATGCCCTGCGTGGCGATTTCGGCATTTCCTATCGCAACCAGCAGGACGTCTTCACCCTGCTCGCCGAACGCTTCCCCGCGACCTTCGAGCTGGTGCTGGTGGCCACGGTGCTCTCGCTGGCCTTCGGCATCCCTCTCGGCGTCTACACGGCGATCCGGCGCAAGAGCGGGCTCGCGAAGGCACTGGAGTTCGTCTCCGTGTTGGGCGTTTCATTGCCGAGCTTCGCCGTCGGTATTCTCCTGATCCTGTTGTTTTCAGTCACCTTGCAATGGCTGCCTGCGTTCGGCCGCGGCGACGTCGTGAACCTCGGCGGTTGGACGACAGGCCTGCTGACGCCAAGTGGCCGCAAATCGCTGATCCTGCCGGGCATCACACTGTCGATCTTTCAGATCACGCTGGTCATGCGGCTGGTCCGCGCCGAAATGCTGGAAACGATGCGCACGGATTTCATCCGCTTTGCCCGCGCGCGCGGCCTGCCGGATCGCACCGTTCATTTCAGGCACGCGCTGCGCAACTGCTTGATGCCTGTGATCACGGTCACTGGCCTGCAGATCGGCAATCTGATCGCGTTCGCGCTTGTGACGGAGACGGTGTTCCAGTGGCCGGGCATGGGCATGCTGTTCGTGCAGGCCGTGACATTCGTCGATATTCCCGTCATGGCTGCCTATCTGATGGTCGTCTCCTTCATCTTCGTTTCGCTCAATACACTGGTGGACTTGCTGTATGCGGTCGTCGACCCGCGCCTGCGCGACGACGCGCTGACGGAGAGCTCCAATGCGCGCTGACGCGATCATGCGCCCGATCCGGGCTTGGTTCGACACCGATATCGGCTGGAGCTTCCGCAAAACACCATCGGCATGGATCTCCGCTCTGGTCCTGGTGGTTCTCGTAGCAACGGCACTTCTCGCGCCGCTGATTGCGCCGCAGAACCCGCATGACCTCAAGCAGGTGTTTATCGACAAGGCCGAATTGCCGCCGATCTGGAGCACGGAAGGCCAGATGCCGTTTCTGCTCGGCACGGACCCGCAAGGGCGCGACGTGCTGTCGGCCATTCTGTACGGCACGCGCGTATCACTGCTGATCGGGTTCGCAAGCGTTCTTGTATCCATGATCCTTGGCATCGCGATGGGATTGACCGCGGGCTACCTTGGCGGCCCCCTCGACAACCTGTTGATGCGCGTCGGCGATACCGTGCTGAGCATTCCGACGCTCTTGATGGCGATCCTGGTCAGCGCTGTGTTCCGGGGCATGTTGCCGGTGTCGATGCGCGACACCTTCGCAGCGATCGTGCTCGTGCTCGCGATATCTCTGACCGCGTGGGTGCAATACGCGCGCACGGTGCGCGCCTCTACGATGGTCGAACGGCGCAAGGAATATGTGCTGGCCGCGCGCATTCTGAAGGTCTCGTCCGCGCGCATCATGCGCCGGCATATTCTGCCCAATACGCTGACGCCAGTGATGGTCGCGGCGACGCTGAACCTCGGCCTCGCCATTCTTTCGGAGGCGACCCTGTCGTTTCTTGGCGTTGGCATGCCCGTGACGCAGCCATCTCTCGGAACGCTGATCCGTATCGGCAATCAATACCTCTTCTCAGGTTCGTGGTGGCTCATCGTGTTTCCTTCGGCGCAACTCGGCTTGATCGTCCTGTCGGTGAACCTGCTCGGTGATTGGTTGCGCGATGCCCTGAACCCCAAGCTTCGGTAATTGGAGCACTGAAATGGCATCCGGCCTGTTCTTGAAGAACGTCCGGCCAATGGCCGGCCCTCCCGTGGATGTGCTGATCAGCGGTGGCAAGATTGGCAAGATCGCTACAGGTCAGGCCGCGCCTGCCGGTGTGGCCGTCGAAGACGGACGCGGCGAGATCCTGCTGCCAGGGTTGGTGGAAGCGCACACGCACCTCGACAAGAGCCTGTGGGGGTTGCCGTGGTACACAAATGAGGTCGGCCCGCGCTTGATCGACAAGATCGACAACGAGCGGTTGAACAAGCGACGGCTGAACTTGGATCCCTACACGCAGTCGGCGCGCCAGTCCGTGCAGTCGTCGCTGATGGGCTCGACGCACATCCGCAGCCACGTCGATGTCGACACCGATCATGGCATGTGGGGCATCGAAGGCATCATGCGGATGCGTGCCGAGTATCGCGAGATCATTGACGTAGAGATCGTCGCATTTCCCCAGTCGGGGCTGTTACGCCGACCGGGCACATTGGAGCTCATGCACGAAGCGATGAAGCTCGGGTCGGAGGTCGTCGGCGGCCTCGATCCCTGCACCATCGATCGCGATCCCAAGGGCCACCTCGATGCCGTGTTCGGGCTCTGCCAGAAGTACGCCAAGCCGCTCGATATCCACCTACACGAGCCGGGCGAAGTTGGTGCGTTCTCGATGGATCTCATCTGCGAGCGGACGCGCGCGCTCGGCATGAAGGGCAATGTCACCGTCAGCCACGCCTTCTGTCTGGGATCGCCGGACCGCGACTTGATCGACCCTCTCATCGCGCAGCTCGCGGAACTCGACATCGCCATCATGACCACAGGTCCGGCGAGCCGGCCCGCGCCGCCGGTGAAAAAACTAGTCGAAGCCGGCATTCGCGTTTGCTCGGGCTCGGATGGTATCCGCGACACCTGGGGCCCTTATGGCAACGCCGACATGCTGGAGCGTGCGATGATGGTCGGTCTGCGCAACAACTTCCGTCGCGACGACGAGATGCGCATTGCGCTCGACGTCTGCACCGCCCGCGGTGCGCGCGTGATGAACTTAGACGGCTACGGCCTTGCGGTCGGCTGCTGGGCCGACCTTCTGATCGTGCCTGGCGAGACCCTGGCTGAAGCAATCGTGACGCGCTCGCCAAGACGCCGTGTGCTCAAGCGTGGCAAGATCGTCGCACGCGACGGCATCTCGATTGCCAAGGCGCCGTGATGCCGACCGCCAAGCCACGGCCGCATGGCCCGGTGCTACTGAGCGCTCACTGGGTCGTCGGCCACGTCAACGGTCGTCACAAGCTGATCGAGAACGGCGAGGTGGTGTTCGACGACGGGCGCATTGTCTTCATTGGTCGCGACTTCCCAGGCGAAGTGACGCGTCGCATCGACTACGGCAACGCGCTGATCGGCCCGGGGTTCATCGATCTCGATGCGCTGTCGGATCTTGATACGACAATTCTTGCGTTCGACAATCAGCCCGCATGGAAAAAGGGGCGCGTCTGGCCTCGCAGCTATGTCGAGGCAGGTCCGTTTGAGATGTATACGCGCGAGGAGCTCGCATTCCAGAAGCGCTATGCCTTCGCCTCCCTGATCCGAAACGGCGTCACAACGGCGCTACCGATTGCCTCGCTGTTCTATCGGGCCTGGGCAGAGACGGTCGAAGAGTTTGCCGATGCCGCTGGCGTGGCGGCTGATTTGGGGCTGCGCGTCTATCTCGGGCCCGCCTATCGTACGGGCAACCAGGTGGTGGAAGCAGATGGACAAATCACCACCTACTACGATGAACCGCGCGGGCTTGCGGAGTTGGATGCGGCGATCGGCTTCTGCAAGATGTTCGAAGGCGCGGCCGGTGATTTGATTCGCACCATGCTGGCCCCCGACCGCATCGAGACCTGCACGCCGGAGCTCGTGCGGCGCACTGCGGCGGCAGGGCGCGAGCTCAAGGTGCCCGTGCGCCAGCACGCGTGCCAGTCCAAGATCGAATACGATCTCGTTGTTCAGCAGCATGGCATGAGCCCCCCCGAATGGATGGCTAGCCTCGGAGCGCTGACCGAACGAACTCTGCTGCCGCACGGCACCTACGTCTCCGGCAGTCGCCACATCAGTCGACCCGGCCGAGACCTCGACATCATCCGCGATGCCAGGTCGACGATCGTTCATTGTCCGCTCGTCTCCGGGCGGCACGGCAATGTCATAGATCACTTCGGCCGCTATCGGGAGATGGGCATTCGTATTGGTCTTGGGACCGACACGGCACCGCCGGACATGGTCGAGAACATGCGACTGGGCATCGTCCTCGCGCGCGTAACGGCAGCCGCCGCTACGGCCGTGCGCTCGGAAGATTTTTACGATGCGGCCACCGTCGGCGGCGCGGACGCGCTCGGACGGAGCGACCTGGGCCGGCTCGTCGGCGGCGCAAGGGCTGACCTGACCGTGTTCGATCTCGATAGGCCTCACCTCGGCCAGGTCATCGATCCCATTCAGACGATGATGCTGTCGGGACATGGCCGTGACTTCTCCACGGTCGTGATCGACGGTCGGTTCGTGATGGAGAACCGCGTGCTCGCCGGCATCGACGAAGCCGCCGAGAAGAGAAAAGCCCAGGTCCAGTTCGAGCGCGTCATGGCACAGTACCCGAAGCGCACGCACGGCCATCCACCGGCGGGCGCGATCTTCTCATCAAGCTATCCGGTAGATTGGTCTGACGATGCGCCCAGGCTTTGGGGCAAGCCCGGATGAGTGACGCCCCGCTGCTCGCTGTTCGCGATCTATGCGTCGTCTTCGACGGGCGCCATGGGCCGCTGACGGCGCTCGACGGTGTATCGTTCGACGTCGCTGCAGGTGAAATTCTCGGCGTTGTCGGCGAATCCGGCGCGGGCAAGTCACTCACGGGCACATCGATCATTGGCCTTCTGGATCCTCCGGGACGTATTGCCGGCGGCACCATTACCTTCGACGGCCGCCGCATCGACAATCTCTCGCCAAGCGAAATGCGCCGGCTCCGCGGGCGCCACATCGGTGCGATCTTCCAGGACCCATTGACCTCGCTGCACCCGCTGCTGCGCATCGGCGATCAGATCGCCGAGACGATCTTGACGCATCTCGACGTGAGCAGAGCCGAGGCCCGGCGGCGGGCGCTCAGGTTGCTCGAGGAAGTTGGCATCCCGGCGCCCGGGACGCGCATCGACCATTACCCGCATCAGTTCTCGGGTGGCATGCGCCAGCGCGTTGTGATCGCGCTTGCGCTTTGCGTCGAACCGAAGCTGATCGTCGCCGACGAGCCTACGACGGCCCTGGACGTTTCGATTCAGGCCCAGATAACAACCCTGCTGAAGCGGCTCTGTCGCGAGCACGGGACAGCCGTCATGCTGGTGACCCACGATATGGGCGTGATCGCCGAGACGGCGGACCGCGTTGCCGTGATGTACGCGGGCCGCGTTGTCGAAGTCGGACCGGTAGCGGAGGTCATCGGCCAGCCGCGGCATCCCTACACGGCCGGTTTGATGGCCTCGATTCCGAGCATGCACAGACGCAACACGCAGCTCCGGCAAATTGACGGCGTCATGCCGCGACTAGGCGCTATCCCCGCCGGCTGCGCATTCCATCCTCGGTGCGGCTTCGCCGGTGCTACCTGTCGCGAACGCATTCCCGTCATCGCATCGGAACGCCATGCCGCCGCCTGCCATTTCCCACTCGTGGGAGCAGGCCATGTCTGAAGCGCTTCTGTCGGTCGACCACGTTTCGTGCCGGTTCGACGTGTCCCGATCCTGGTTGTCGCGCACGGCGTCTGGGGCACCGAAGCAGGTCCTGCATGCGGTCGACGATGTTAGCTTCACGGTTCGGAAGGGCACGACATTCAGCATCGTCGGCGAATCCGGCTGCGGCAAGTCGACGGTTGCGAAGATGATCGCAGGCCTGCAGCCGCCCACCTCCGGCCGGCTGATGTTCAGCGAGATCCGACGCGCAGACGGCACTGTCGGGCCGCCCCGGGTGCAAATGATTTTCCAGGATCCCTACGCCAGCCTTAATCCGCGCTGGCGGGTCGGCGATATCGTTGCCGAGCCCATTCGTGAGTTGGGCCTTGGGGCCGGCGGACAGGCCACGGCCGACCGCGTCGGAGATCTGCTCCAGACGGTTGGCTTGGCGCGGCATGATGTCGGCCGCTATCCGCACGAATTCTCAGGTGGCCAAAGGCAGCGCATTTCCATTGCGCGTGCGCTTGCGACGGAAGCCGACTTTCTCGTGTGCGATGAGCCGACGTCGGCCCTCGACGTATCGGTTCAGGCACAGATCTTGAATTTGATGATGCGCCTGCAGAAGCAGTTCGGGCTGACCTATCTGTTCATCAGCCACAATTTGTCGGTCGTCCGCCACGTGTCGGATCACCTGGCCATCATGTACCTGGGACGCTTCGTCGAGAGCGGGCCGGCCGAGGCAGTTTTCTCGGAGTCGCGACATCCCTATACGCGCCTGTTGCTTGAAACCATCCCAGACATAGCAAAACCGAACCGCGAGCGGCGCCCGATGTCAGGCGAGGTGCCGAGCCCCATCTCGCCACCATCGGGCTGCCATTTTCATCCGCGCTGCCGCCACGCCACCGACGTCTGCAGATCACAAAGTCCAACTTGGAGGACCGTAGATGCCACTGGCGTCGCCTGCCATTTGATCGGGCCCTGATCACCACGGAGGGCTGATCAGCGCGGGCTTGCGATGTCCGCCCATAGCCGAGGCTCGCATGCCCAAAAATGGATAGACCCGTTCCCGCGCGTCGCTCAGCCGCGATTGTCGCGCCATCGGTAGTACATGATGGACGGAGCGAGGAACCAGGGGTTGCCCGTATAGAGCGGGCGCGTCTGGAACGACAACCCGTCGAATGCGGTCTGCCCGTCCTTGAGCCCGAGAATTTGCTGGCCCATGCGCATACCCAGATAGCTGGCCATACCGACACCCGATCCGCAGTATCCCATCGCGTAGTAAAGCCCATCGTGGCGCCCGACGTGCATGAGTTCGTCGAAGGTGTAGGCAACGGTCCCGAACCAGGAATGGCTGATGCGCGTCTGCGCGAGCTCGGGAAAGATCTTGATCATCTCCGCATGCAGTTTGGGGCCGCTCGCCCTTGGATCGGTCTCGCCCAATGACACGCGCCCGCCAAACAGAATGCGCCGCCGATCCGGAGAGGCGCGGTAGTAGTAGACGACCTTGCGCGTGTCGCTGACGATCCTGTTCCTCGGCATGAGCCGTGCCATGAGCTCCGGCGAGAGCGGTTCGGTCGCGATCATATAGCTGCCGATGGGGATCACCCGACGCCGCAGCCATGGCGTCAGGCGGCCGGTGTAGCCGTTCGTCGCGACCAGCACAGTTCGCGCCAGCAGCGCGCCGCGGCGTGTCGCCAACCGGAAGAGGGGTCCATCCTTATCGATGGCCGTGACGGCGCATCGTGGCACGACCTGCGCCCCGGCGCTGATGACCCTAGTCAGCAGCTCTTGGTGATAGCGGGCCGGACTGATGGCAGCATGTTGTCGGTAAACGACACCGCCGTGGTAAACGTCGGTGCCGAGCTCCGAGCGCTGCTCGGCGCGAGGCACGGCATGGGCCTCGACCTCGAGCCCCTTCGGCTGATTGGCGATGTAGCGCGTCAACGCCTCATACTGCGCTGGACTGTGAGCGGCATGAAATCGGCCGACTACCGCGAAGCCGCAGTCCATCCCTTCCGAGCGGACAAACTCCCCGAGCCAGGCGAGCGATTGCTGGCCCTCGCGCAGGATGGCGAACGCCCGCGCCTCGCCATGTCGCCTCGCCAGCGTCTCATAGGAGGGCTTGACGCTTGTCGAGATCTGACCGCCGTTCCGTGTGCTGCATCCGAATCCGGCATCCTCGGCATCGAGAACGATCGTGTGCCGACCGCCGCGCGCCGCCTGGAGCGCCGCATTGAGACCGGTGTAGCCCGAGCCGATGATCGCAACATCGGCGACAGCGGGTAACGGCTGCTCTTCGAGCGCCGGTCTTGGCACGGCGTCCCACCAGTAGGACGTGAACTTGGCATCGCTGGTGAACAGCGCGTCATTCATTGTTTGATCCTTTGCGATCTTAGGTCGCGTCCTCGAGCAGCAGCGCCGCTGCTTTCTCCGCCACCATCAGAACTGGGGCGTTGGTGTTGCCGGACGTCACAGTCGGGAACACCGATGCATCGACCACGCGCAACGATCCGAGGCGGTGCGCCCTCAGGCGGGCGTCGACCACGGCCGAATCGGGGTCCGGTCCCATGCGGCAGGTGCCAACTGGATGGTACACGGTTGAGGCTCGCGCGCGAACGTCGCGCACCCTGTCCTCGCGACTTTGCACATGTGGACCGGGAACAAGCTCTCTTTCAATCACGGCCGACAGCGCCGGTGTGGATGCGAGTCTGCGCAGCAGGGCGGCGCCCTCCAATAGCTCCTCCAGATCCTGCGGCTCGCTGAGCGAATTCGGGACGATCACCGGAGCTGCGTCTGGCTCTTGGGACCGCACGTGAAGATGGCCCCGGCTGGCGGGACGGCATGGTTGCGCGCTGAGAAGAATCCCGGGGAAGGGGTCGGGGCTCATGAGCGGGCGTTTCCCCGGCGGGGCCCGGGTGTAGCTGACGGGGCAGAAATAGAGCTGCAAGTTCGGTCGCTCGAGCTCCGGCCGCGAGCGGACGAAGCCGCCGCCCTGGTTGACGCTGAGGCTCAGTGGGCCGCGCCGTCGCAAGAGGTAGCAGAGACCGGCGCGCAGCCTGCCGCCGAGCGGGCGTAGGATCTCGTTGAGCGTCGGCACGCGGGACCGGTAGACGTAGTCGATGCACAGATGATCCTGGAGGTTAGACCCGACGGCGGCATTGGCCAGCACGACCTCGATCCCATGCGACTTTAGGATCTCGGGTGGCCCGACGCCGGATCGCTGCAGGATGAGCGGCGAGCCGATGGCGCCGGCCGAAAGGATGACCTCGCGGCCCGCGCTCGCCGTCTTTCTAACGCCGCCACGTATGTAGTCGACGCCGGTCGCTCGGGTGCCCTTGAAGCGGATGCGATCGACCAGCGCGTCGGTTTCCACGGCGAGGTTTGTTCGACCGGCGGCGGGGTGCAGATAGGCCCTAGCCGCCGACATGCGCAAGCCGGATCGCGTCGTGATCTGATAGACGCCGACGCCCTCCATGGATTGGCCGTTGAAGTCCTCGGACCGGCCGAGCCCGGCCTCCTCACCGGCCTGCAAGTACGCATGACACAACGGATGCAGATCGGCATCGACATCTTGCACGTGCATGGGCCCGGCGGCTCCCCGCCATGGGTCGGCACCGCGGCTGTTGGTCTCGAGCGCCTTGAAGTAGGGTAGTACGTCGGCCCAGCCCCAACTTGGATTGCCGAGGGCCGCCCAGTCATCGAAATCGCCGGGATGTCCGCGCACAAAGACCATGGCGTTGATCGCGCTGGAGCCGCCGATCACCTTGCCTCGTGGCCAATAGCCCTTGCGGCCGTCGAGGCCCGGATCGGGCTCCGTCTGGTACATCCAGTTGACGCGGGGGTCGTAGAACGTCTTGCCGTAGCCGATTGGGATTCGCAGCCAGATCCGTCGGTCGTGGCCGCCGGCCTCGAGCAGCAGGACCTTGTGGCGTCCGCTCGCTGTCAGCCGATTGGCCAGGACGCATCCGGCGGATCCGGCTCCGACAATGACGTAGTCATACTGGCTATCCGCTGCAGTCACTCTGCCCCTCCCGCCGGGCCGTCGCCAGGCCGCTGTCGCGCACCCATTGGCCACGGGCAAGGAACCTGCAAGATCGCGAGACGAGTTGTCAGATCCATTCCGATCGTGGCCAGCAATCCAGTTATCGGCCGACCTGCAACGGCCGTGGCGTTCGTCGGGCGGAAGATGTGGTTCGGTTGGCCAGACCTTCGAGCACGCCCGCGAGCACGTCGATACCGGCCTCGATCGCCGGCGGCTTGATGCCGCCGAAGCCGAGGACGAGCCCTTTCGCTCCAACCGGCGCGATGGAGAAGCGGCTGATGGGAGACACGGTGAGGTGCCGCTCGCCAGCCGCTGCCGCCACGGCGGTCTCCGACAGATCCGTCTCGAGATAGCCGATCGTGTGCAGTCCGCTCGACGCTGGAACAACCTTCAAGAGGCCGCTCAGGTGTCGCTTTGCGCTGGCGTACAACGTGTCGTTGCGCTCGGCATACAGACGCCGCATGCGGCGCACGTGCGTATAAAAGTATCCCTGCTCCATGAACTCGGCGACTGTCGCCTGTGATGATGTCGGAACGCCCGTCAGGAGCCGGTTCATGATGACGCGAAAGGCGCCGACCATCGACGGCGGCGAGAGAATGAAGCCGAGCCTCAGGGAGGGAAAGAGTGATTTGCTGAACGTGCCGACATAGATGACGAGCCCGGTGGCGTCGACGCTTTTCAAAGTCGGCGGCGGCCGTCCGCCGTAGAAGAACTCGCCGTCGTAGTCGTCCTCGATGATCCAGGCGCCCGTCGACGCCGCGGCGTTGAGAAGGGCAAACCTGCGCTCGAGGCTCATGACGGTTCCGAGCGGCTGCTGGTGGGATGGGGTTACGAAGGCGAGGCGGAACCTTGGACACCTCGCAAGACCATCCTCCACCCGCATTCCTTCCTGATCGACAGGGACGGGGACCATCTCGGCCCCGCACGCGATCAGGCTATTGCATGCGCCAATGGCGCCCGGGTTCTCGAACCAAACCTTGTCCCCCGGGTCGAGCAGCATGGACCCGATCAGGTGAAACGCTTGCTGGGCGCCGCCGACGACAAAGACCTGCTCGGGATCGCACGTGATGCCGCGGCTGGTGCGCAGATGGGCAGCAATGGCCCGGCGCAGATGCGGATGCCCGCAGGGCTCGCCGTAGCCCATCACGTCGTTGCGATCGCCGCGCCAGTGCTTTGCGGCGAGGCGTGTCCATTGCGCGATCGGAAAGGAGTCGAAGGCCGGCAGAGCCGTCGTAAAGGCGCGTGGGACGTGCGGAAGTCGATACCGCTCGCTGAAGCGTTCGGCGGCCGTCTCGAACCCGCGGGACAGCCTTGGTGCCTTGATCCCGCGTGATGGCGCTCCCCTCTCGGGAGGTCTCGGCCGATCCGAGTTGAGCACGGCGCTGACGAATGTGCCGGAGCCGATGCGGCTCTCGATGAGGCCGTCCGAGGTCAACCGGTCAAATGTTTCGATGATCGTCGTGCGCGAGACGCCCAACTCGCGAGCGGCAGTGCGGGTTGCTGGCAGACGCTCGCCGGCCGCGAACGCGCCGCACAGGATCATGTCGCGCAGCGCCACATAGAGCTGCGTGCTGATCGGTCGTCTGCCTCCGCCCTCGATCTTGACGGCTTGCAGCAGAGCTCCAGCGGCACGCTTGACCATGCGGCGATGCCTCTTGCGGTGCGATCCGAAGTGGTATGCCAAGTTATCCAGACTGGATCTATTTGGCAAACCAATCGCGGTCGATGCTGCCGACTGACAGCTTTTGCGTGCAGGCCGCTTGATGAAGATCAAGAGCATCGAAACGTTCTGCGATCCTTTCGTCGGCTTCGTCCGCGTGACCGAGGAGGACGGCGCGCAAGGCTGGGGTCAGGTCTCGACGTACAATGCCGACATCTCCGCGCTGGTGCTCCATCGCCAGGTGGCACCCTGGTCGCTCGGATGCGACAGCAGCGATATCGGCGCCCTGCTCGACTCTATCCAGGAGCGCGAGCTCAAGTTCCCCGGCTCCTACATGTGCCGTGCCATGGGCGGCCTCGATACGGCTCTGTGGGACTTGCGCGGCAAGCGGGAGGGTAAAAGCGTCTGCGAGCTGCTGGGCGGTCGTCCGCGGCGCATTCGCGCTTATGCATCGTCGATGAAGCGCGACATCACGCCGGCGGATGAGGCCAAGCGCATGCGCCGCCTGCGCGACGAGCGCGGGTTCGACGCCTTCAAGTTCCGCATCGGCGCCGAATGCGGCCATGACGTCGACGAATGGCCCGGGCGTACGGAAGATATCGTGCCGGTGATGCGTAAGGCGATGGGCGACGCGGTTGCGCTGCTCGTCGATGGCAACAGCGGCTTTTCCCCGAAACGCGCCATCGAGGTCGGGCGCCTGCTTGTGGACAACGGGATCAGCCATTTCGAGGAGCCCTGCCCCTACTGGGAGCTCGAACAGACCAAGGAGGTCCGCGACGCCCTCGACATCGACGTTACGGGTGGCGAACAGGACTGCTGGCTGCCCGTGTGGCGGCGCATGATCGAGATGAGGGCCGTCGACATCGTTCAGCCCGACGTCTGCTACGTGGGCGGTATCGCGCGGACCCTTCGCGTGGCGGCCATGGGGCATGCAGCCGGCCTCCCGTGCACGCCGCACAGCGCCAACCTGTCGCTGGTGACCCTGTTCACCATGCACTTGCTCGGTGCCATTCCCAACGCCGGCAAGTATCTCGAGCTGTCGATCGAGGGGCCCGACTACTACCCGTGGCAGGAGGGTCTCTTTCTCCGCGACCCCTATGACGTGGACGGGGGCATGGTGACCATACCCAGCGAACCCGGCTGGGGCGTCGAGATCAATCCTGCCTGGCTCGAGAAGTCTCGCTACCAGATCAGCGAGGTAACCTAGGCCGCACGCGTGCGTGCGCCGCGATCACCGCGGCAAATGACATCAACGACGATATGCAAAGGGAGAGGACGATGAGGACTCCATCACGCAGAGATGTGCTCGTTGCCGCCGGATCGGCCGGATTGGCGTTGCAGGCAGGCGGCAGGTGGGCGCGAGCCCAATCGGGTGGCCAGCTCACCGTCGTTTCGTTCGGCGGCTCCTACCAGGAGGGGCAGAGCAAAGCGCTCTTTCAGCCTGCCGCGAAGGCGTTGGGAATCACAGTCAAAGAGGAGACCTATACCGGCATTGCCGATCTCCGTCTGAAGGTGAAGGCCGGGGCTGTCACGTGGGACGTCGTGACCAGCGGCTCGGGGAGCGCCGCGCGCGCCGGCGCCGAAGGCATTCTCGAGAAACTCGACTACAAGACCATCGACACCTCCACTTTCTTTCCGGGCATGGCGGAGGAGTACTTCGTCGGCGGCGATGTGTTCTCGACCGTGCTGGCGTGGAACACAAAGACCTATGGCGACGCGGGGCCGCAGAGCTGGGCCGATTTCTGGGACGTGAAGAAGTTTCCGGGAAAGCGTTCCTATCGCAAAGGTGTGGCCGGTGCCCTCGAGCCGGCCCTGATGGCGGATGGCGTACCGCCCGACAAGGTCTATGAGGTTCTATCTACCCCAGCCGGGATCGCGCGTGCGATCGCCAAGATCAAAGAGCTCAAGCCGCACATCGCCGTGTGGTGGACCTCCGGCGCTCAGCATGCGCAGCTCATGAAGGACGGTGAGGTCGACATGATCACCGGCTGGAACGGGCGCTTCGACGTCGCCGCGAAAGATGGCGCGAAGGTCGCCTACACCTTCAACCAGGCGCTGCTCGACTACGATGCCTACGCCGTGCCCAAGGGTGCGCCGAACAAGGACTTGGCAATGCGTTTCCTGGCCGAGATCAGCAAGCCGCAGTATCAGGCCGAGTTCACGAAGTACATCACGTACGGGCCGACCAACAAGAAGGCCTATGACCTCGGCACGATCGAAGCCGCCTACGCCAAGCGGCTGCCGTCTCATCCCGACAACGTTGCCAAGCAGGTCCCGATCAACCTCGCCTGGTACATCAAATCGGAGGCCGACGCCTCCGCTGCGTATCAGAACATGCTAACGGAGTAGTCGCCGCCTACTCTCGCTTTGGCCGGGCGCCGCGGATGCATGCGCGCCCCGGCTCTCTCCCAACCGACTGCACCGGAGCTCAGGAATGGGTCAGAGCGCATCGCTGCCGATCGCGGTCCGCCAGCTCACCAAGGCCTACGGCGCCGCTTACGCGCTCGACCATGTCGATCTCGACGTGAGGAGCGGCGAGTTCCTCACCTTGCTCGGCCCGTCGGGGTCGGGAAAGACCACGCTGCTGATGGTCCTGGCCGGGTTCGTGCGACCGGATTCCGGCAGCGTGCGATTCGGAACACAGGAGGTCGTCCGCCTGGCGCCGCACAAGCGCAACGTGGGCATGGTGTTTCAGAACTACGCCCTCTTTCCGCACATGGACGTGGCCGCCAACATTGCCTTTCCGCTGAAGTTGCGCGGCGTGAGCGGCGGCGAGATCACCCGCCGTGTCGAGAGCGCGCTCGAGCTCGTTCAGCTCGGCGGCTACGGCGGGCGGCACATCGACCAGCTCTCGGGGGGCCAGCGCCAGAGGGTGGCGCTGGCCCGCGCCATCGTTTTCGAGCCGCGAATCGTGCTCATGGACGAGCCGCTGTCGGCGTTGGATAAGCAGTTGCGCGAGGCCATGCAGCTCGAGCTGCGCCGGCTCCACGAGAGGCTCGGCACGACCACGATCTACGTCACGCACGACCAGCGCGAGGCGCTGACCATGTCGGACCGCATCGCTGTCATCAATCGCGGCAAGGTCATGCAGCTCGACACGCCGCGCGGCATCTATGATCGGCCGGCCAACCGGTTCGTTGCCGAGTTCATCGGGGAATCGGCCTTTCTCGACGTCGAGGTCGCGGCGGGCGTGTGCCGCTTCGCAGGGCGGGCGCTCGACGTGCGCGACGTGCCTCCGTTGGAGGGACGCTGCCAGCTCATGCTGAGGCCCGAGCGCCTGCGCATTCTGGACCAGAATGGAGCGGGGGCGGCTAACGTCCTCGATGGCACGGTGGCCAACATCGTGTTCCAAGGCGATACCCTGTTGTTGCAGGTGAGGCTTGCGGACGGATCCGCGATCAGCGTCCGCGGTCCCTCCAACGAGGCCGCGGCAGCAACGGTGCCGGCCATCGGCGGCCCGATCCGGTTGGGGCTCGGTGTCGGGGATGCGATCGTCCTTCCCGCCGACGGAGGCTGAGCACGTGACTGCAGGGCACAATGCGCTGGACATGGCAGCCGTTTCCAATGCGGCTGGTCTGCGGCGCGATGCCCGCCAGGAACGCTGGACGATGCTTGGGCTGACCGCCCCGGCCGTGCTGCTGGTCACGGTCACTATGCTCGTCCCGATCCTGTGGCTGTTCTCGCTGTCGTTCCTTGCCGACGATGGAACTTTCAGCCTCGAGCACTATCGCCGCATGCTCGAGCAGCCGTCCTACGGCCGCAACTTCATGGTGACGTTCGAGATCAGTCTGCTGACGACGGCGATCGCCGTCGTGCTCGGCTACCCGCTCGCCTATGTGCTCGCGCAATTGCCGCCGCGTGTGGCCAACCTGTGCTTGATTGCGGTGCTGCTACCCTTCTGGACCTCGCTGTTGGTCAGGACCTATGCGTGGCTGGTGCTCCTCCAGAGGCAAGGGCTGATCAACAAGTGGGGAATCGCGCAGGGCTGGTGGGCGGAGCCGCTCACGCTCGTGCATAACTTCAGCGGTACCCTGATCGGTACTGTTCACATCATGCTGCCGTTTCTGGTCCTTCCCCTGTACGGGACGATGAAATCGATCGACGGCAGCCTGCTCAATGCCGCGGCCAACCTCGGCGCCAGCCCGACACGGGCGTTCTGGTGGGTTTATTTCCCGCTGTCTCTGCCTGGCCTGCTGGCCGGCGCGCTCATCGTCTTCATCTTGAGCCTCGGCTTCTACGTGACGCCGGCAGTCTTGGGCGGCGGCAAGGTCACCATGGTGTCCAACCGGATCGCCAACGATATCGAGATTTTCTTCAACTGGGGTGCCGCCAGCGCGCTCGGGGTGGTGCTGCTCGTGCTGACGCTGGTGATCGTCTACGCTGCGGCGCGGCTGCTCGGCCTGAGTCCCGTCGCACGTGCAGGCCATGCGCCATGAGATGGTTTTCTCAACCGGCCTCCGCGACACAGATCACCCACGGGTCCCGCCTCTGGCTGTACGCCTTCGCTGCTTCGGTGCTGGCATTCCTCACGTTGCCGACGCTTATCGTGGTGCCGATGTCTTTCTCGGGCTCGCAGTATCTCGAATTCCCGCCTCGCGAGTGGTCGCTGCGCTGGTATCTGTCCTATCTCGGGTCGGCGTCGTGGATGCAGGCGACCCGGACGTCGTTCGCCGCGGGTGTCTTGACGATGCTGGTGTCGACACCGCTGGCGCTCATGGCGGCGTACGGTCTCAACGCCCTGCGCGGGCGATCAGCCGCGCTCGTCTATGCCGTGCTCGTCACGCCGATCATCGTGCCCGTGATCCTCGTCGGCGTTGCCGTCTTCTATGCCTACGTGCGTCTCAAGCTCGTCAATTCGCTGATCGGCATCGTGCTTGCTCACAGCATCCTGGCGATCCCAGTGGCGCTGATGATCATCGCCTCGGCGCTCAAGAGCTATGACATGAGCCAGGAACTGGTGGCCCGCAGCCTGGGCGCCCACCGGTTGAAGGCGTTCCTGCTGATCACGCTGCCGCAGATCCGCTTCGCGGTCGTCACCGCTGCGGTGCTGTCGTTCCTGACCTCGTTCGACGAGGTGGTCGTGGCGCTGTTCGTATCGGGCGGCGACAACTCGACGCTGACCCGTAACATGTTCAATGCATTGAGAGATCAGATCGATCCGACGATTGCGGCGATCTCGACGCTGATGATCGTGGTTTCCTCGCTCCTGCTTGCCGTGGCGCAGCTTTTCGGCCGATCAAACAAGCAATAGCCCGCGGGAACAAGGTGCGGAGCGAGCGTTTCTGGGCCCGAAACGTGGTGTTCCGGGGCCCGGATTACGCCTGACCGCCGGTGATGACGCGAAGGTCGGGGGCGGCCCGCTTGGGGGGCATCGGAGCGGCCTTGGCCTCGGCCTCGGTGAGGAAGTTCAGCAGGCTCTGGAAGACGATGAAGGGACCCTGGTTCGCCGCCGCCTTCGCCTCCTCGAGATTGTCGCGCAGGACGGCGGCGTAGGCGCCGGCCCGCAGGGTGCCGGTCTGCTCGAGGCACTTGACGAGCAGCGCCAGCGCGGCGGCGTTGCCGGTTGCCGCCATGGATGCGGCATGCACCGCGTCGCTCGACATGGCTCTTTCTCCGTAGAGCGTTGACTTCGCGGCGCACCCTAGAGTGAGTCGCGCGTGGCTGTGGGGCCACTTCCACAGCTTGGTGGCTTCGCGCGGGAGGCGCCGCCGGTTGGCATTCGCGCCCGCCCGCCGCTATGGTGCGCGGCTGGCTATGCAACATGTGCCGTGCGACGGGGGTGGGCGGGGCGTGGTTTGCCACCGGGTTGCCATCAGCCTGTGATCCTCAGGTGCGCACGTTCGCAGCTCGCGGTCCGCTCAGGCGGGCTCGTCCATCATGGGGGACTACCATGCTCAGCAGCCTGGGACGCGGCGTCGTGGTCTTGCTGGTTCTGATCGGCGTCCTGGCCGCGGCGGGATGGGCGGCGATGCGCTTCATGCCGGCGGGGCCCGAGGGCCGGATCGTGATGGCGACCGGCGGATCGGGCGGCGCCTACCAGGAGCTTGCGACGACATACCAGGACGATTTCCTGCGCTACGGCGTGAATCTGGAGCTGCGCCCGTCGGCGGAGGGATTCGCGACTCTGAGGGCGCTGCTCGACCCCAAGTCCGGCATCGACGCGGGCTTCCTAAAGGGCGGGCTCGCCGGCAGCTTGCAGGGCCGGCTCGCCAGCGAGAAGGCCAAGGACTTCCACGAGCGCGAGATCGACAAGCTGCGCTCGGTCGGCCGGCTGTTCCTCGAGCCGGTGTGGGTGTTCACGCGCGCGTCGCTGCCGATCGAGAGCCTGCGCGATCTCGAGGGCAAGAAGATCCTCACCGGCACGCGGCAGAGCGGCGGGCGGCGCGTCGCGCTACAGCTCTTGAGGGCCAACGGCGTCAATCGCGACAACTCCGTGCTGGTCGAGGCCGAGCTCGGCGGCGACGCCGCGCCGCTGCTCAACGGTGAGGCCGACGCGGCGATCGTGATCCAGCCCGCCGACCACGAGAAGATCCAGAAACTGTTGCGGGTGTCCGGCATCCGCCTGATGAACTTCGAGCGCGAGGTCGATGCCTACACCAACCGGTTCCCGGCGCTGCGAAAGGTGGTGCTGCATACCGGCGCCGTCGAGTTCGATCCGCTGATCCCATCGGCCGACATCACGCTGCTCGCGACGTCGGTGGCGCTGGTGGTGCGGTCGGACATGCACCCGGCGCTGATCAGCCTGTTGACCCATGTGGTCATCACCAATCCGAAGTCCGGTTTCGACAAGCTCGGCGACCCCGTGCTGTTCCACAAGGCCGGTGAATTCCCCAACGGCAACGATCCGGAATACACGCTGGCGGCCGACGCGCGGCTCGTTCACCGCTCCGGCGAGCTGCCGTTCTTGCTCCGATCCCTCGGACCGATGGCGGCGCGGATGGGCATGCCGTTCTCGGTGCCGGCCTTCGCCAACGCGCACGGCGCGCAGACGGTGCTGCTGCTCATTCCGATGCTGACCGTGCTCATTCCGCTGATGCGCCTCGTCCCGACGATCTACAATTGGAGCATCCGGCGGCGATTGCTCTATTGGTATCGCCAGCTCAAGGCGCTGGAGCGGCGGCTCGACCAGGAGGGCGAGGCGGCCGGCGGCGACATCGCCGCCAACCGGGCGGAGATCGAGCGCATCGACGCCGGCGTGCGGCGCATCCGGGTGCCGCTGGCCTTCTCCGATCAGTTCTACGACTTGAGGGGCCACATCGATCTCGTGCGTCAGCGCCTGGCGCCGGCGCCGGCGATCCGCATGGCGGCGGAGTAGCATGGCGCGCGGCGTTGGGTGTCGGGGGCCGATATCGTCACATGGGGAGTGGCGGGCCTCAGCCGAGGCTGGCCGCTCTCGAGCTCGTGCGGACGACGACGATGACGCGAGGCAGCGACTGCAGGCATCGCCCGGATCGCTGAGCCTTTCGTTTCGCAGGCTCGCCTCACGACCGAACTAGATCCAGAGATCAACGTGTAGGGTTGGTCAACCTCGTGCCAGGTACGGACATTCGCCACTGCTTGCCGCCAGTGTCGCAGGCGGCACGGGTTTCATCGAGACAGGGTCGGCAAATATGCGCGAATGCGCTGAGAGAAGTCGGGCGCGCCATCGGCCGCTTGCGCCGCCGAGTTGATCAGCGATCGTCTGCGCAGTTCATCGAACTGCAATGTCGTGTCCACCCGACCTGAATGATAGAGGTAGCTGTCGATCAGACCGTTGAAGAGATGACGAAAGTCGAAGCGACCGGCGCGGCCGGCGGCGTTCGCGTAGCGCAGGATGTTGATCGTGCAGCTGTTGCTCAACAGATGATAGAATTCCGGCCGGTCGGCCAGCTCATTGATCCGCGCCAAATATATCATCAGTAGTCGGCGCGCATCGTTGGCCGAGGTGTTCAGGCGATAGAGGTAGACCGTCTCCCGGCGGTGAGTGGCGCGCACACCCACGAGGTCTTTCTCATCACCCACCACGTAGATCAGCTCGAATTGCTTGAAAAGCGAGGCTAGCGGATTGAAGCCCTCCCCCACCTCGGGCCGAGTTTCTATGGAGATGCTCAGCGGCGGTGCATTGTGGAAGATGAAGCTCAGGAACGTGTGTCCGACCAGCCCCTCACTCCAGTAGGACACAAAGAAATCGATGCCGGTGAGTTGCGACAGGAATACCTCGCGCGTCTCATAACGCACGGTGAAATCACTTCGGCTTCGATAGTCGAAATTTCGCACCCCCGTGATGCGCACGCGGTCGCCGTCGATGGTCACTCGCGGCATCACCGCAACTTCCGGCCGCCAATTGCGATCGTGCGACGGACTGATGGATATCCACCACGCAACCACGCCGAGATACAGCACGGTGAATGCGATCGTCCGCCTCGGACGAGACAGCCAAAGCGCCCAGATTGCGAATGCCGCGAAGGCGCACGCCAGTCCTAGTCGCAACCCAGGCCACGGCAGGTTCGAATAATGGATGGCCAGCGTGGCCCATGCGATGAGCAGCACCTGGCACAGGAACCACAGTCCTGCGAGCATCCAGCCAGCAGCTCGGGCCGGCAATTTCCAAACGAGGCTCAACTGGTTCCTCGTTTCGGTCAGCGTGATCTTGCAGATTGGGATAGAGCGTTCTTGTAGATCCTGCCGTCCTTCATGATGACCAGAAAATTCTTGTGGGGATCCGCAACGAGGTTGATGTTTTCCAGCGGATTGCCGTCGACCAGAAGCAGGTCGGCGAGTGCGCCCTCCTCCACCACGCCGAGCTTGCCGGGATAGGGATTTCGCTTTCCAGACAGCGCCAGCAGCTCGGCGTTTGTGGACGTCGCCATGACCAGCGCTTCAGCGGGGGCATACCACCGTGAGAGCGAAGCCAGGATGGCCCCCTGTTGCCGCGCCAGCGCGGCGGAGAACAGCACATCGGTGCCCCACGCCGTCTTGATCTTGTACTTCTTCGCCAGCTCGTAGGTCCTGGCGATGCCGGGCCAGACCTCATCCGCCTTGGCCCGCTGGACCGAACCCACCGGAAAGCCGAGCCTCAAGTCCTCGGGGAGCGGCTGCATGCTCAGCCAAATGCCCTTCTCGGCCATCAGCTTGGCGGTTGCTTCATCCATCAGCATGCCGTGCTCGATACACGTCACGCCAGCCGCAATGGCCCGCTGGATCGCAGCCGGCGTAAAGGCATGCGCGGCGACATACGTGCCCCAATTCTCGGCCGCTTCGACCGCGGCGCGCAGCTCAGCCTCGGTGAACGTGGACACGTCGATCGGACTGAAGGGGGATGACACCCCGCCGCCTGCCGTCACCTTGATCTGGGAGGCGCCCTGCATGAGCTGCTCGCGGGTGCGCACGCGCACCTCGTCAGGGCTGTCCGCAACCATGGCGCCGCCGACCTGCTCCATGCGGGTGAGCATGCCGCCGATCGTCCGCGGCAGATCGGTGAGCTGGCGGAAATCGCCATGCCCGCTCGTAACGGTGATCACGGCGCCGGACGGATAGATGCGCGGGCCTTTGACGACGCCCTCGTCGATGGCGCGCTTAAGACCGAACACCGGCCCGCCCACGTCGCGAACGGTGGTGAAGCCGCGCATGAGCGTGTCTGTGGCTTCCGCGGCAGCAACGAGATTGACGTAGCCGACGTCACCGAACGACTGTGCCGGGGTCACCCGGATCAGCATCGCATGCCAGTGTGCGTCGATCAGACCGGGCATCAGCGTGCGGCCGTTGCCGTCAATGATGCTGGTGTCAGCCCGGCGGTCGACTGGGATCGGCGCGGTGGAAATGCGCTCGATGATATTGCCCCTGACGAGAACGTGGGACGGCGCCGAGAGTGCGCTGCCCCGGCCATCGAAGATGCGGACGTTCTCAAGCAACGTGACAGCGCCGCGCGCCGGGGCGGAGCCTGAATCCTGCGGCCAGGCGCTATCGTGCGATTCCAGCGCCATGGTAGCGGCAATCGCCCCGGCGCCCGCCAGCACAGCGCGGCGGCTGATGCGCAAACGCTTTGCCCTCTGCGCCATCATATCGAGTAACACTGCGAACGGGTTCATCGGATGGGATCTTGGCCGAGTTGCTTCGACGCAATCCGAGCGTAAGCGGTAGCGGATAACAACGCGAAGGCGCCTCCGCGGTAATAGTGAACAATGCCAATTTTCGATGGATTGTTCTGATGAATATCGAAAACCGACCGCGCTGCCCGTTGTGATGCTGGAGGTAACTATGCCTGTCCGAGCCGGCCGCGAATTTCACTAGATGCACCCAACACTCGCCTGGCGATCGGACATGCGCCATCAGCCGAGACGCGCCGTACCTCCTACCCCGGCGGATGAAGCGGGTGCGCGTGTCGATTGCTTCCTTGCTCATGCAGCCTTCGAGGTCTGCTCAGGCTCGTGGATGGAGAGAAGAGCTTCCCGCGGCTCCTACAGCCGTCGCGAGGACGATGAGAGCGAGAAGTGTGGCCGACGTCCGCATTGATGCCTCCCCATGGGAAGCCGGGCGTTGGTATCATCACCATGGCGGCAGCGTGGTGATGAAGTCGACCTCCCCCTTCAGCAGCGCGTTCAGATGAAGACATCCGTCAGCGTCAGCAGTGAAATGCTCGTAAGCGATTACCGCGAAGGAAAGGGGGTCCATTGCCAAGAGTAGATCGTTGAAAAAGAAGCCGGATGGATTCGGGGTGCTGTTCATGGCGCGCAGCAGCTCATCCCGTACAGTGGACGGAAGAGACAGAATTTGGAGCGCATACGCGGGGTATTCGTGTGCCGCTTGAGTATCGGGCTGGCGAACATAGTTTTGATCCATGACCGCGTGTACGACCTCGTGAACGACGAGGCTCTTATAGAATTCAGTTTCGGGCAGATGCGCGTAAGACGTGCCTGCGGCGAGGGCTGTCGCGCGGGACGGTCGCACGACTATTGCGTTTTGCCGGTCGAAGAGGCCGAACGTCGGCCCTTTTTGCGGGTGACGCGCGTTCTCCAGCACGTGGACGCTCACGCGCGAGCGCGCATGGATTTGACATCGCCCCAGAAGCTCGTGAGGTGCCTACGGCGAAGTGGTCCGAGTTGAGGTATGGCCTGAGAGGCCAACTGGAGGGACCACGATGGCAAAGCGGCACAAGCCTGAAGAGATCATTGCGAAACTTCGGCAGGTGGAGGTGATGA
>JAESFN010000598.1_pt1 | contig 28775 bp, 20 predicted proteins | sample 9269411 | NCBI WGS metagenome assembly JAESFN01 (sample SAMN14505399, study PRJNA617100) | algae metagenome | isolation source: Iphinoe sp. HA4291-MV1 and co-occurring heterotrophs from trail next to... | place: USA: Maunawili Falls, Hawaii | collected 2009-07-25
GAACAGCAGGATGTTGAAGCCGATGGTCCACCACACGGTGATGAAGGCGACGGTCGGCATGAACAGCGGCAGGGTGCGGAACACCGGCACGTTGTCGCCGGCGATCAGTGCGATGACCGGCTGCAGGATGCCGAACTGGCTGTCGAACATCCAGCCCCAGACGCGGAACACCACCGAGACCGGCAGGATGTAGGGAATGAAGAAGCAGGCGAGGATCAGCGACTGCATCCAGCCCTTCAGCCGGTTGACGCCGATGGCGATGATGAGCGCGGTGAGCGTCGCGGGAACCACGGTCAGGAGCACGAAGTAGACGGTGTTCCACAACGCCACGCCGAACAGCTTGTCCTTGAACAGCTTGACGTAGTTGTCGATGCCGATGAACGTCCCGGGCCCGATCAGCGGTGCCTTGTGGAAGCTCAGCCAGATCATCTGCAACGTCGGGTAGATGAACAGCACGGCATAGACGATGACAAAGGGCAGAACGAAGATCAGCGCCGCCAGCACCTCGTTGCGGTTGAAGCGTTTTTTGCGTGCCGGTAGCGGCACGTCGGTGGCGGTATCTGCGGCTGACATCGGTTCTGGCCTCCCCTTCCAGTCAAACAAATAGAGACCGGCCGGCGCCCGGAAGCGCCGGCCGGTTTGGAGATTACTCCACCTGACCCTGCAGGTCGTCGCGCATTTGTTCCATGGCGGACTGCGGATCGATTTCGCCGTTGACGGCGGGCATCAGGTAGTTGCCGGCAGCGTCGTAGACCGGGGAAGCAACGCCGGCGAGCACCGACGAGGGGTCGAACACGGCAGTGTCGGCCAGGATCGAGTAGGTGGCGTTCGGCTGCTTGGTCTTGAACTCTTCGCTGTCGCGGACCGGCGAGTAGGCCGGGATGTGGCCGGCGTCAGCCCAGGCGAGGGAGTTCTTGTTCATCCAGGCGATGACCTGGAGGACGGCGGCGCGCTTCTCGGGCGAGACTTCGTTGCCGACGCGGTTCGGGATCGCGAAGGAGTGGGAGTCAGCCCAGGTGGCCGGGTGGTCGAAGAAGGTCGGAAGCGCAATGGCGCCCCACTCGAAGCCGAGCTCACCCTTGGCGGCGAGGTCGGTCATGGTCGGGACTTCCCACACGCCGTTGATGTGCAGCGGCGCCTTGCCGCCGGTGAACAGCGCGATCGAGGCCGGGTATTCGGTGGCGGCCGGAGCGAGCCCGTCCTTCACCCAGTCGGCAACCACTGTGGTCGCCTTGACGGCCTTGTCGAGATTGTCGCCCGACAGGAAGTTGCCGTCGGCATCGAGGAACTGACCGTCCTGCTGGCCGAGCAGCGAGTAGAAAATGCGCCATTGGCTGTCGCCGGCGGCGGAGTGGATGGAGATGCCGTACTCGGAACCGCCGTCCTTCAGCTTCTGCAGCGCGGCCTTGAAGTTGTCGACGCCGTCGAGGCCGGTGGGCAGGCCATTTTCGCCGATCAGGCCGGCAGCGGCCAGCTTGTCCTTGTTGTAGTAGAGGACGACCGAGTGGATATCGAAGGGCACGGCATACTGCTTGCCATCGACCTGGGCGGCCTTCCAGTTGGACTCGGCAAAGTCAGAGCCCGAGAGGCCGGCGGCGGTCAGCTCGTCGGTGGTGATCTCGCTGAGCGCGCCCGAGGAAACGCCGAGCGGCAGGCGCGACAGGTGATAGGTCATCACATCGGGGCCTTCGCCGATGGCGGCCGAGGTCTGGACCTTGGTGTAGAACGGGGTGCCCCACTCGAGGGTGGTGGCCTGGATTTCGATCTTACCGGCGTTCTCGGCGTTGAATTTCTCGATCAGCGCCTTCATGCGAACGCCGTCGCCGCCGCCGAGGAAGTCCCACCAGGTCACGACTTCCTGGGCCTGCGCCACGGCCGGCACCAGCAGCGCCGTCGACAGCAGTGCCATCTTCAAAAACGACTTCATCATTACATTTCCTCCCATAGGGTTAGCTCCAGGCGCAGCGGCGTTGCGGATCGGTGCGGACCGTCCCTGTCCCGAGGCCTGCGCATTGAGCAGTGGATGGCCGTTCGGGACATTATTACTGACCTATCTGATGATATGGATCAGGAATTCGGATGCATAAGGGCGTATCTTCCCTCTTGATGGATATGAGTTCTCAGCCGGCGCTGTAGGCGACGTCCCTGGTGTCGAACAGGTGCGCCGAGGCGCCGTCGAAATCGAGCTTCACCTGGTCGCCGACATTGAGCCGCGACTGGCCTTCGTCCTCGGCGATGACCACCGAATTGTCGGCGAGGCGGACATAGGCGAGGGTGCGCTCGCCGAGCCGTTCGACGACGTCGGCCTTGCCGCTCACCGCGCCGTTCGCCGACACCTTCACCGATTCCGGCCGGATGCCGAAGGTGACCTTGCCGTCGCTCGGCAGGCGGGACGAGGCGATGCTGGTGAGGATCTCGGAATTGTCGGGGAGCTTGACCAGCGCCTTGCCGTCACGATCCGAGATCTGCTGCACGGGCAGGAAGTTCATCGAGGGCGAGCCGACGAAGGCGGCGACGAAACGCGAAGCCGGCCGGGTGTAGATCTCCATCGGCGTGCCGATCTGCTCGATCTTGCGATTGTTCATCACCACGATGCGATCGGCCAGCGTCATGGCCTCGATCTGGTCGTGCGTCACGAAGATCATGGTGGTCTTCATGCGTTGATGCAGTTGAGCAAATTCGATGCGGGTGCGGGCACGCAGGCCTGCATCGAGGTTCGACAGCGGCTCGTCGAACAGGAACGCCTTGGGGTCGCGAACGATGGCGCGGCCGATGGCGACGCGCTGGCGCTGACCGCCCGAGAGCTGGCCCGGCTTGCGATCGATCAGGTGTTCGAGCTCGAGGGTTTTGGCGGCGGCGGCGACGCGTTTGGCGATTTCTTCCTTCGGGGTGCGGATGTTCTGCAGCCCGAACGACATGTTCTCGCGCACCGTCATGTGCGGGTAGAGCGCGTAGTTCTGGAACACCATGGCGACGCCGCGCTCGGAGGGCGGCAGGTCGTCGACGCGCTTGTCGCCGATATAGATTTCACCGCCGTCGATATCCTCGAGGCCCGCGATCATCCGCAACAGCGTGGACTTGCCGCAACCCGAGGGGCCGAGAAAGACCATGAACTCGCCCGACCCGATAGTCATCGATACGTTCTCGATGACGCGGACCTGACCGAAGTGCTTGCTGACGTTTACGAGCCTGATATCGGCCAAATCGCGTTCCTCCCGGGTCGTCTCCGGCCCGCGCGTCCCTTAGGGATCTCGCGAGCCGGTGCTGATGCTATTGCGGCTGACAATATTGTCAATCCTGTATCAAAAGAAAGCGGAAAATTCAGCTTAAGTTTCAGATAGTTAGCGTTTTACGCTGACGCCGAATGGGGCGTTTCTCACGTTTCCTACCCGAAAAGCCGATTCAGTTATCCGCCTGTTGCCTCCTAATTTGCGACCTCCAGATTTGCCGTGGTGGTGACGAGGCCATCGAACAGTGCTGCCGCCACCGGATCGCTGCCCGGCGCGTCGTTGGTGAGGCGGAAGGTGGTGACCACGAGACCACCCTTGCCGACCCGGCGGCGGGCGATGGTGGCGGCTGGCTTGTTGATCCAGCCGATGACCACGCCAGCATCGATCAGCCCCTCATATTCCCACGAGCGGAAGCCGGTCAGCACATGGTGCGGCACGACGCGATCGAACGAGACGTCGAGCAGCGGACCGCCGGGCAGGGCGGCAAACGCCCCCGTCCGCTTGATCCAGGAGAAGTTGGCGATCCAGTCGCCGCGCCACAGCGTGCCGTCGCGCAGCACCAGCCCGATATTGGGCAGTTGCGTTTCGGAGCCGAGGTGACGGGCGCGTTCCTTGCTCGCCGGCATAGTCGGCGGTTCGGCGCGTGGTGGGTCGGTCCTGAGGTTGCGGTGCGTGTCGACCGAACCATCGGCCAACACCAGGTAGCGGGCGCCATGGCGCATCGCTTCGATGTCGGCGGCGCCGAGGGCGTGGGTGAGGATCAGGTCGGCGGAGGCCGTATCCGAGGTCACCGCATAGCCCAGTCCCCTCGCGTAGGCTGCGAGTTCGGCGTCGGCAGTGGCAATCTTGGCGGGGCCAGCGGTGCGCTTGCCGTAGACCGAAACCTGGATCTCGTTCCTGGCGAGGAGCTTGCCGCCCGCCTCGAGCTTCAGTGCGATGGAGGCGACGCGGGCATCACCGCCCAGCGTGATCGCGGCGGTGCCGAGGTCGGCGACCGCGAGGCCTTCGGTCGCCGGTACATCGAGCTTGCCGCTCGCGCCGTCGACCGACCAGCTGAGGGTAGCGCCTGCCGGTACCGCCTTGCCGCCGGTCGCCACCTTGAGATGCAGGGCGATGCTGTCGCCCGAGGTCACCGCGTGGTGCTTGAGCTGCGGCACGATCACCGTGTCGTTGTTGATCTCGGCGAAGCGGTCGTGGAAGGCGCGCGGGTTGCGGTTGATGTCGAGCAGGCCGTTGGCCTCCCAGTGCACGTCCGTCATCTCGGTGATGACATAGCCCTGGATCGGCGCGTGGGCGCGCATCGACTCGATCTCGTATTTGAGATTGGCGAACTGGTACCACTGCACATCGGTGATGAAGTCGCCGAAGTTCCCGAACACCTTGTCGAGGTGGTAGGTGGCAAAGCGGTTCTGGATGCCGTGCGGATAGGCGGCGCCATCGCCCCAGTTGCCGCCGGTCTCGGCCCACCAAGGCTCTTCACCCTTTGGCGTCTTGACCTGATCGGGATGCGGAAGGCCCCAGACGCCGAACTCGGACACCACCAGCGGCTCGTCGCCGCGGCGCTCGCCATCGCCGTAGGGCGTCCAGGTCCAGTCGGCAGCGCCGGCAAATTCCTCGGTCAGCTTCTCCCACTCGGCGCGGCGCTCCGGCACCGAACGGTAATAGTGGTAGTCGTTGATGTCGGTCTTGACATGGAAGTTCGGGATACAGGCCGAGTTGTCGACGACGAGGCGGCGCGGATCCCTTGCCTTCAGCCAGTCATAGGTGTCCTTGAGCCACTGGCGGTGATCGGCATTCTCGATCAGCCGCGTGCCCCAATCCTCGTTGATGATGGTCCAGGCGATGATCGAGGGGTGGTTGCCGTCGCGGGCGATGATGCCGGCCATGGTGTCGCGCATGCGCTTGGCGGCGGCGGCGCTGAAGTACTGGACGTTGGGGATCTCGGTCCAGATCAGGACGCCGAGCCGATCGGCCACCTCGTAATAGCGCGGGTCGGGCACTTTGATGTGGACGCGCAGCAGGTTGAGGCCGAGATGCTTGGCCTTCGTCAGCTGATCCTCAAGGAAGGCGAGCGAGGGCGGGGTGCAGATGCCGTCGGGATAATAATCCTGATCGAGCGCGCCGCGCAGGTAGAGTGGCTGGCCGTTGAGGAAGAACTTACCGTCGCGGGTCTCGATCTTGCGGAAGCCGAAGCTGTGCGTGGTGGTGTCCACCACTTCGCCGCCGGCGATAAGTTCGAGCTTCAGCGAATGCAGGTTTGGCGTCTCGGTCGACCACAGCGCGGGCGAAGCGAGCTTGAGGGTAAGTGCGGTGCCGGTGGTTTCGGCAGAGACGCCGCCTACCGTGGCGCGCACCGTGGCGCCGGTCGCGGCTGCCGACAGGGTCAGCGCCAGGGCGACTTCACCGGTGTCGGGGTTGGCGTCGATCGCCACATGCGCGACGTGGCGCTTGTCGCGCGCGATCAGCTTCACCGACTGCCAGATGCCGCCGAGCGGCCCGTACCAGCTCTGCTTGCCGTGCGGGATTTCGCCGAACGGGTAGTCGGGATAGGCCTCGGCGTCGCCGCTCGGCAGGGTGACGTGCACTTCGAGCGCGCTCTCGGCCGGGGTGCCGGTCGGGATCACAAACTCGAAGGGCAGGTAGCCGCCTTCATGCGTGCCGAGCACGCGGCCATTGAGGCGGACCTCGGAGAAATAGTTCACCGCGCCGAAGCGGATGGCGATCTCGCGGCCCTGCCAGGCGGCCGGGATCGACAGCTGGCGGGCGTAGATCGCCTTGCCGGTGGAGTGGCGGAGGTCGGCGAATTCAGCCTGCCAAGGGCCGGGGACGGTGGCGGTACGCCAGTCGCCATGGCCATCGAGCCGGAAGCGCCACGCGCCGTCGAGCGAGAGTTCCCCGCGTGCGTTTGCGCCAGCCTTGGTGGCCGTAGTCTCGCCGATCATGTAGTCCTCCCTGTGAGCTAATATTTATTAGCAGTTTCGCTATGGCTAGCGGCTTTCTGCCGGTCTGGCAAGGGTTCTGGGTGCTAATGAGTTTAGCAAGCGAGTTGCACACGGGCCGCCAAGCCTGATAATGCTGCGCTTTGAAGACGTTAATGAAAACGTCTTGAAGACGTTGAGAAACGCTTCGAGAGCTTGGGGGAAGCGGTGGCAAAACGGCCGACCATGATCGAGATCGGTGAGCGTGCGGGGGTCTCGCAGGCCACGGTGTCGCTCGTCCTCAATCGGGTGCCGAACGCGCGGGTGGCCGAGGCGACGCGCATCCGGGTGCTCGAGGCGGCCGACGCACTGGGCTACCGCAAGGGGCCGCAGCACCACGTCCCCGAAAACAAGACCCGGGTGATCGGGCTGCTGCTCGACGAGGTCACCACCACGCCGTTCGCCACCCCGTTCATCGAAGGCGCCCGCGAGGAAGCGGCGCTGCAGGATGTGGTGGTTGCAACCTTTTCGACGCGCTCCGACCCCAAGCTCGAGAGCCTGGCGCTCGACATGCTGCTCGGCAGCCAGGTCATCGGCGTGCTCTATGCGAGCCTCGTCACCCGGCCGGTTGAAGTGCCCGAGCGGCTGCGCGATGTGCCGACGGTGCTGCTCAACTGTTACGACAAGAAGCGCTACTACCCCTCGGTGGTGCCGGCCGACGTCACCGGTGGCTTTGCCGCTACCGAAGCGCTGCTGAAGGCCGGCCATCGCCGCATCGCCCACCTCGCCGGAGAGAGCTGGATCGAAGCGGCCGACGACCGCGAGCGCGGTTATCGCCAGGCGCTCGCCTCATGGGACGTGCCGGTCGATGAGGACCTGATCATGCGCGGCGGCTGGACCATCCATGGCGGGCGCGACCTCACGGCGCGGCTGCTCGATATGCCCAACCCGCCGACGGCGATCTTCACCTTCAACGACCGCATGGCGGTGGGGGCCTATGATGCGTTGCGCGCCCGCGGGCTGCGGGTGCCGGATGATATGTCTGTGGTCGGCTTCGATGATGAAGATACCAGCATGTACATGAACCCGCCGCTCTCCACCGTGGTGCTGCCGCACGAGGAGATGGCGCGCTGGGCGGTCGGCACGCTGCTCGACGAGCAACTGCCCGCCGCCTCGCCGCGCCGGGTGAAGATCGAGTGCCCGCTGATCGGCCGCGGCTCTATCGGGCCGGTGCCGGTGCGGGCTGCGGCCGAGTAGCTTTCCGCAGCCTTTCCCAAGCATACCAGCCCACCGAAAGCACCACGAGCACGCCGAGCGTCACCAGTGCCGCGATCAGCGTGGTGCGCACCGGCTTGCCGATGAAGTAGCGGGTGGCGAAGAAGCCGATGTTGGAGAGCACGAGAAAGCTCAGTACGTGCCTGCCCGGCGTCAGCAGCACGGAGGGGATGCTGACGCGCGCCGCGATGAAGCGGCAGAGCGCGAGATAACTCAGCAGCAGCGCCGCCGGCCCGACGATCCAAAGGATGGTGGGCGGGAAGCGGTTGGGGAATTGCCCGGTCTGGATCGTCACCCAATAGAGGTAGCCAGTGATCGCCAGCGCCGGCACGAAATGCCAGGCGCGCATCGGATGGCTGCCGTACCAGATGCCGACGAGGAACCACGGCAGGTAAGGCAGCAGCGGGAAATTGGCGAAGCCGGTGTGGCTGACGAGGGTCGGCAGCAGCGGGAAGATGGCGCCGGTGCTGTAGAAGGTGGTGGCGAGGCAGGCCACGGTGGCTATCAGCAACAGCCACGGGTTACGGCCGATGGTCAGCAGGGCAGGGCGCGCCACCAGGGTCAGCAGGGACAGGATGAAGAAGGTGGCGAGAAACTCGCTCCAGCCGAACAGCCGCTGCATGGTGAGGATGTCGATGACCAGTTGCGGATCGAGCTTCTTGCGATCAACCAGCAGCGCGAAGGCGAAGGACGAGGCGTAAACCGCCAGCAACAGCAGCAGCGATGGCCGCAACTGCCGCCACAGGCTGCGCTGCCGCCCCTCCGGCTTGGGCAGGCCGAGGCCGATGCCGAAGGCGAACAGGAAGCCGGAAAAGCTCACGAGGTTGGCGTATTCGGCGAACATCGCCGCCTCGGGCCTGGGCCGGAAGGTGATGAGTTGGACGACGTGGGCGCCGATCATGCCGACGACCAGCAGGGTCTTGAGCAGGTCGAGGTCGGCGAGGCGGTTGGAGGTTTGGTTGGGAGCTTTCACGGTAGATCTAACTCATCACAGGTGTCATCCCAGCGAAAGCTGGGACCCAACTCTCGGCTGGCGCGGGCTGATGCCGGACGAAGGCGGGCCTTCGCCGTGGGGTCCCAGCTTTCGCTGGGATGACACCGGTGGTTGGGCGAGCAAGAGGCCAAGCTCGACTGAAGAGTATCGACTTACTCGGGCAGCGCATCGAGTACCGGCCAGCCATCGGCAGTCCATCTGATCGGCGAGAGCTGGAGCTTTGACACCCCCAGGTCGTCGCCGTCGTAATAGTGGTAGGCGAGCATTTCGCCTTTCGAGGTGACGATGGCTTCCTGCCCGCCGGGGCCGATGAAGCGGCCGGTCTTGCCGAGGAGCAGCGTGCCGCCACCCTTGAGCATCGGTGTGCCGTCGCGATCGAGATAAGGGCCGGTCACCGTGTCGGCGCGGCCGACGCGCATGTTGTAGGTGCTGTCGAGCTGCTTGCAGCACTGGTCGAACGACACGAACAGGTAGAACTTGCCGTCATGCTCGAGGATGCTGGCGGCCTCGATGCCGGCGCCCTGGCGCGAGGCGAGGTCGTAGGTCGGCGTATCCGGCGTGAGCAGCTTACCGGTCGCTGGATCGAGTTGCCTGAGCTTGATGCCGTCCCAGAACGAGCCATAGGCAAGGAAGGCGCGGCCATCCGAGAGGTCGATGCGCCAGGGGTCGATGGCGTTCCAGTTGTCCTTGCCGTTGGATTTGAGCACCAGCCCCTGATCCTCCCAGCCCTCGCCGGGCTGGTCGGGGTCGAGCGCGGCATTGGTCATCAACCCGATGGCGCTGGTGTTGATGCCGAACGAGGACACCGAATAGTAGAGGTTCCAGGTCTCGCCGTGCTTGCTGACCGAGGGCGCCCAGATGCTGAGTGATTGGTACCCGAGTTCCTTCCGCTCCCATTTCGGTACGCCCTTGCCGATGGCGCCGGCATCGCTCCAGGCGATGCCATCGGGCGAGGTCTTGGCCCGGATGGCGCCGCGATAAAGCCCGCCCTCCTGCCCGGTCTGGAAGGCGACGAACCGGCCGTCGACCTCGATGACGCTGGGGTCATGGATTCTGACGTCGCCGGTGAGCGTGGGCTGCAGCTCGTGGGCGAAGGCCGGTGCGGCGAGGCCGAGCAGCAGCGCCGCCACCGTCAGGGTTCGGAACATCGCACTCCTCCGAGGTGGCGAATGGCGAGTAGCGAATAGCGAATAGAGAAAAGTTTACAAGGCCCGCCGGTCGGGCCACGGCTGCTACTCGCTACTCGCTACTCGCTACTCGCTCACGTCGATCACGCGATCGGGATCACGTAGGTAACGCGATCTTAATTTCGTTGCGGAGAATGGACACAAACCGTCGGCTTGTTGTGCCGGCAGATTGGCCCAGCGTTCTACCCGGGCCCCACCTCTTGTGCAGAGGCATGTTCATGTACCGCGTAAACAAGCCGATCGACTTCTCTGTTTCCCGTCGTAGTTTCGGTATCGGCGCTGCCGCGCTGATTGCTTCGTCGGCGTTCTCGCCGGCCTTTGCCAGCGTCGGCGGTTTCGTCGACCAGACCTGGCAGCGGGCCAAGGCGCGAGGGGTGTCGAAGCGGGTGTTCGATATCGCCATGGGCGATTTCAAACCGATCGGCTCGGTGCTCGAACTCAGCAAGAAGCAGCCTGAATTCGTCTCCACGGCAGCCGACTACGTCGTCAAGCGGGTCAGCGATACTCGCATCGGCACCGGCCACGAGATGCGCGGCGAGTGGGCCAAGACGCTGAAGGCGGTGAGCGAACGCTACGGCGTACAGGGCGAGATCATCCTCGCCATCTGGGGCATTGAGACCAATTTCGGCGGCTTCCTCGGCGGCACCAACACGGTGCACGCGCTCGGAACGCTGGCTTATGGCGGCTATCGCACCGACTTCTTCGGCTCTGAACTGATCACCTCGCTCGAGATTCTCGAAGGCGGGCATGTCAGGGCAAAGGACATGGTCGGTTCGTGGGCCGGGGCCATGGGCCTGCCGCAGTTCATGCCGTCGAGCTTCATGAAATACGCCGTCGACTTCAAGGGCGATGGCCACAAGGACATCTGGGGCTCGGTACCCGACGCGCAGGCTTCGATCGCCAACTACTTGAAGTCGTTTGGCTGGCGTCCAGGGGAAACCTGGGGTTACGAGGTAAAGCTCGCGCGTGACTTCAACTACCAGAATGTCTGGCAGGGGATCACCGCGACGCTGGGCGACTGGCGCGGCGTCGGCGTGACCCGCGCCAACGGCAAGCCGTTCCCGCGCGACAACGATACTGCCAAGCTCTACATGCCGATGGGCGGCAATGGCCCGGTGTTCGCCGTGCTGCCGAATTTCGGGGTGATCAAGCGCTACAACAACTCCGACAGCTATGCGCTGGCAGTGGGGCATCTGGCTGACCGGATCGTCGGTGGCAAAGGCTTCTCGGTCGCCTGGCCAAAGGACACCGCGCTCAACGCCGATGGCCGGAAGCAGGTGCAGGCGAAGCTGTTGAAGAAGGGCTATGAGATCGGCAAACCCGATGGCGAGATCGGGCCCAAGACCCGCGCCGCGGTGATCGACTGGCAGGCGCGGGCCGGGCTGCTGGCCGACGGGCACGTGTCGGGGAACTTGCTGAACGCGCTGGGGTAGTCACTGGATCTGGCGCGGGCTGACCCCCACCCCTGTCCCCTCCCCGCAAGGGGGAGGGAGACCCATACACTGACATCGCGGTTCTGGCGTCTCCCTCCCCCTTGCGGGGAGGGATCAAGGGTGGGGGGCGGCTGCCACCGGCCCCCGAGCGGTCAAATCACCTCAAGATAGTCCCGTCCCGGCAGTGCCTCGAACGGCGCGGTCGGGAGGGTCTGGTACCAGAACGCCACCGAGGCGATGTCGTCCTGCAGCGGCAGGTAGCGGCGGGTGTTGCGGTTTTCGGTGCGCCAGCCCAGTGCCTGGATGGTGACCTTCAGGTCGCTCTCGAAGCGGATCGGGTCATTGAGGTGCCAGCGATACATGCCGAAGCGGGTCTGGCTGCGATAGGTGCCGTCGGGACGGAGCACCTGCGGCAGGCCGGCATAGGGGGTGGAGAACTCGCGGTAGCGGCTGTCCATGGTGGCATCGACCACGCCGCCATCGAAATTGTAGGCGCCGCAGAAATAGTCCTCGGTGCCGGTGCCGCAGATGGTGGGGAACGCCTTGTCCCCATCCATGAAGAACTTGATCTCGCCTTCACCCCACCAGCCGGAATTGTTCACGCCCCAGGCCATGTAGGTGCCGACGTAGTGGCCGCGGCCCTTGATGCCATCGAGGATGGTGTAGTCGGTGCCGTAGGGCAGGGGATTGGTGCGGCGGAACTTGGCGTGGAAATAGGCCGCGTCCTCCGGCACCTCGGTGAGGGTATAGTTGATCTGGTAGTAGATGATGCCGAAATCGTCGGGGTCGGTGTTCTCGATCTCGATGCGCGCGGCCTTCCTGAACGGCATTTCCCAGTAGCAGTTGAAGGCACGGCCGGGGTTGACGCATACCGCCAGCGAGTTGATCTGGGCGAACTGGCCCCAGCCCATGCAGAAGAAATCGCCGAGCGGCGCTTCGACCGAGGGGTTCGCCTGGTCGTCCCACCACATGCGGATGATGAGGCTGCGCCAGCGCAGGTTCGCCGTGGTCAGCCAGATCTGCTGGATGGCGCCCATGCCCTCGATATCGGCGAGGACGCGCGTCTCGCCCGGTTCGATGCGGATCGAGGGCGACACCTTCCAGCCCTGGCCGCTGCCGTCGGGACCGAGCCCCTTGGCGTGCACGGCGCCGGTGCCTTCGGTGGCCATGCCGCCCTTGCCCTTCTCGCCGGTAAAGTTCTCCGGCGAGATCGAGCGGGTCTTGGCCGGCGACAGCCGGTAGAGGTTGGACAGGTTGACGCCAAGTCCGATGAAAGGCGCAGTCATTTTCATTGTCCCTGGAATGGATAGCGGAAATGGGGGATGCGCTCGGCAACCGGCGGCAGCGGATCGAACGGCTTGTGCGGCTCCTGTTGATACCAGAACGCCACCGATGAGATATCGTCGGAGCGGCCATTGGCGTGGCCGTGCTCGATGGTGACCCGGATGCGCTCCTTGAAGATCAGCGGATCCTCGATGTGCCAGCGGTAGAGCGTCACCGGCTCGGTCCAGTTCGGGCCGCCGCCGGCGATGATGCCGTGATAGGGCGCCGAATACTCCTGGGTAGGGCACCAGGCGGTGTTGAAATAGTCCTCAGTGCCGGTGCCATGCAGGGTCGGCGGCCACTGGTCGTTGGCGCTGGGGGCAGTTTCGGGGCGTGGCGCGATCAACGCGGCTTTCGGGCCGATGCGCGGGTCAGGCTTCCGGACCGTGTCCGGCACCGACAGGCCGGGCGCGCCATCGATCCAGATCATGTCGTCGCCTTCCCCGTACCAGTCCCAGTTGCGCGACAGGCGTTGCGACTGCACCGAGAACAGCACGCCGACATAGTGCCCATGGCCCTCGGCATCGAGGATGACGTAGTTGCGCTTGCCATCGACATTCTCGCCGCCGAACAGATGCTGCTCGTTGGTCTTGTTGGCTTCGCTGACCCCCTCGGGACGATCCTGCCGGTACTGGGCGTGAAACCGCCCCATGCCGTCCTCGAGCCGATCGTGCAGTTCGAGATCGACATAGTAGTAGAACAGCAGATCGACTTCGGACTCGTTGGTGATGGTCAGCTTCATCGAGGTGCCGAACGGCATCGGGAAGTAGCAGTTGAAGGCCTTGCCATCCTGCGGGCTCGCCTGCACCGGCAGCGAGGCGAAGTTACGGGTTTTGGCATGACCCATGCCGAAGAAATCGCCGATCGGCGCCTCGACGCTGGGTTCGGTCTCGCCATCCCAATAGGCGCGCAGCACGATCTTTCTGAGATAGTGGTCGGCCGATGAGGCGAGGGTGGCCCAGATATGGGTGATGATGCCGGCGCCCTGGTGCTCGGCGATGACGACGGTCTTGCCCGGTTCGATATGCAGCCGGTCGTCATTGCCGCCGGTGCGGTCGTAGCTCGAAAAGCGCCGGCTACGCGCATCGCGCAGCTTGGCTAGTCCCCGTAGCGGCGATAGGCCCGCGTTGGTCATAGAAATCTCCCTGGGAGCTATTTGAGGCCGCTGGTCTTAATGGAGTCCATGATCTGCTTCTGGAAGATCACGAACAGCACCAGCATCGGTACTGCGACGATGGTCGAGGCGGCCATGGTGTAGTTCCAGCTGGCGGCGTACTGGCTCTTGAAATTGGCGATGGCCACCTGCACCACCCACAGGTTCTGGTCGGAAGCGACGGTGAGCGGCCAGAGGAACGAGTTCCAGTTGGCGAGGAAGAACAGGATCGCCAGCGCGGCGATGATCGGCCGGCTCAACGGCAGGATGACGCTGGTGTAGATGCGCCAGTAGCCGGCGCCATCGATCACCGCGGCCTCCTCCAACTCCTTGGGCAGCGACAGGTAGTACTGGCGCAGGAGGAAAATGCCGAAGGCGTTGAAGATCGCCGGGACGATCAGCCCGGCATAGGAGTTCAGCATGCCCATGGCCCGCACCAGGATGAACAGCGGCACGATGATCACCGGCAGCGACACGAGGAAAGTCGAGAACATGGCGAGGAATACCGCCTCGCGCCCCGGGAATTTCAGCCGCGCCAGGGCGTAGCCGGCCATGGTGTGGAAGAACAGCGCCACCACCGTCACCACGGCCGAGATGACGAAGGTGTTGATCAGGTAGCGCCAGAACGGCACCTCGGTCAGCACGTAGATGAAGTTGTCGAGCACCGGCTTTGCCGGGATCAGGTTCGACTTGAACACCTCGGTCGGGCCCTTGAAGGCGATCGACAGCATGTAGAGCAACGGGAAGATCGCCATCAGGGCGAGCACCACCGTCACCAGCATCCAGACCAGCCGGACGACGTTGGCCTGCGAACGGGAGAGGTTATTGCTCATGGCGCGCTCCGAAGGTCGGTGCGGGAAGAGTACCCCCCACCCTGTCCCTCCCCCGCAAGGGGGGAGGAGACCAAAACACTGACGCTGGTGGGAGACGTCTCCCTCCCCCTTGCGGGGAGGGGACAGGGGTGGGGGTACTCTTCCCGCACCAGCCTGTCGGACGTGGCGATCACCGCACGGTTCGGCGCCAGGTTACTCATAATCGAACCGTCCGCCGCGGGTGAGGAAGAAGAAGAACACGGTGACCACCATCAGCAGCACGACGAGCAGAGTGGCGAGCGCCGCGGCATAGCCGAAGGCCGAGTACTGGAAGGCCTGCTGGTAGATGTAGCTGATCAGGAGCGCCGTCGAATTGGCCGGCCCGCCCTTGGTCATCACGTAGATCAGGTCGAAGGCCTGCGCTCCGGTGATGGCGGCGACTGCCGAGACCAGCAGTACGAAGAAACTGGTGGGGCGCAGCAAAGGCAGGGTGATGAACCAGAAGCTCTGGGTCGAGCTGGCGCCATCGATGCGCGCTGCCTCGTAGTATTCTTTGGGGATGTCCTGCAGGCCGCCCAAGAAGATCAGCATGTAAAAGCCCATCAGGAACCACACCGCAGCGAGCGTCACGGTGAACAGCGCCAGGTTGGGGTCGCCGAGGAAGGAAATGCCGCCGAGCCCGAGGCCGGCGGCGAAGCGGGTGAGCACGCCGAGCTTGTCGACCACCATCAGCTGCCAGACCAGCGCCACGACGACGAGGCTGACCATCTGCGGCGCAAAGAACATCGAGCGCATCACAGTGTTGAACTTGCTGGTCCGCTGCACCAGCAGCGCCAGGCCGAGTCCGGTGACGTAGAGCAGCGGCACCAGCATGAGGGTGAACTGCCCGGTGACGCGCAGCGATGACCAGAACAGCGGGTCGATCCACATCTTGGTGTAGTTGGCGAGGCCAACGAACTTGAAGCCGCCGAAGCCGTCGACCTCGAACAGCGAGATGCCGAGCGCCAAGAGCATCGGCAGGCCGATGAACAGCATCAGGCCGATGGCATCGGGCGCGACGAACAGCACGCCGGCAATGGCCTCGCGCTGTTTGGTGGTGAGCCGGATGGCAGCGGGTTTTTCGCCCGCCGCCGTGGTTGTGATTTCGGTCACTGGTCCGTTTCCTTGGGCGCCCCTCATGGAGGGGAGCCAATCGTACATCGCCGACTGACAGGCCGGTGCGGGAAGAGTACCCCCACCCCTGTCCCCTCCCCGCAAGGGGGAGGGAGACGCTCACACCGCCGTCAGTGTTTTGGTCTCCTCCCCCCTTGCGGGGGAGGGACAGGGTGGGGGGTATCTTCCAGCGTGGAACTATCCCTCACCCAAGCATCCGTCAGAGGATCGGCGCACCGCTATACGAAGCGAGGAAGGCGTCGAGCTGCTGGCTGGCGGCAGTGGCCGTCGCCTGCGGATCGGCACCGCCGAGCTGGGTCTGCTGGATGGCGTCGGAGATGATCTTGTAGACCTCGGGCGGCACGCGCGGTTCGGCCCGGGTACCCGGATGGATCTGGGTCCCGAAGATCCCCATATTGCCCTTGTTGAAGGCATCGCCACCGGCTGCGAGAGCCGAGTTGCGCGGCGGCATGTCGGACTTTGCCACCGTGCACCAATCGACCACGCGTTGCACCGAATCCGGGGCCATCGAGGCCAGCGCCCAGGCGATGAACTTTGCCGCGGCTTCCGGGTTCTTGCCCTTGGAATTGGCAACGAAGGCCCAGCCGCCGCCGACGGTCACGTACTTGCCGCCGGTGGGGACCGGCAGCTTGAAGATGCCGTAGGGAACGTCGGGGGCGTTGTTATCCATCGCCGAGATGCCCCAGATGCCGACATTCTGCATCGCGCAGTAGCCGGAACCGAGGTTGGCGACGATGTCGCCGCCGCCGCCGCCGAGCATCTGGCGCGGCGCGGCGCCGGAATTGACCGCATCCTGCCACAGCTTCAGCGCCTGCACGGTCGCCGGCGAGTCGAAGGCCGACTTGCCCTCGGCCGACTGGAACTCGCCGCCGCCCTGCCACATGAAGGGGTACCAGGTGAAGTTCTGGTAGTAGCCGGGGTTGGTCTCGAACAACACGCCATAGCGTTCGGCGGTGGTGAGTTTCTTGCCTACTTCCAGCAACTGGTCCCAGGTGGTGGGGACGTCGTTCTCGTTGAGCCCGGCCTCCTCGAACGCCTTGACCGAGTAGTAGAAGGCCATCGGCTCGACTTCCATCGGCACGCCGTAGATCTTGCCGTCGACCATACGGTTGGCAATGACGCTCTCTGGGAAATCGGCGCGCGCCGCTTCCTCGATCGCCGGCGTCAGGTCCTGCAGCACGCCGCCATTGTAGTAGCGCAGGAAATCGCCCGGCGAGATGATGAAGATATCCGGGCCCTGGCCCGAAGCGAACGAGGTCGCGAGCTTGGTGCCGCCGATATATTCGGAGCCCACGACATACTCGAGCGCGACCTGTTCGGACTGGGTGGCATTCCAATCGGCCACCATCTTGACGAACCAGTCGACCTGCGGCTTCACATCGCCGCCCGGCGCGTAGAACTGCCAGAAGCTGAGCGTGTTATCCTGGGCGAACGCCTTGCCGGCGAACGGCAGGGTGAGGCCGGCAGCGCCGAGTGCAGCGCCGCCCTTGAGGATGGACCGGCGGGACCATCCCGACGGCATGTTGGACGTAGTGGTCATCTACTCCTCCCTGGAGCTTTCGTGTTGTCGTCCGGACGCGGCCACCTCCCCCGAAACGGCCGCGTTTAGTTTGCTTCGTCCGGCTAAGCCGACTCGAAGATGCGCAGCGCACAGGGGATCACCTCGGTGCGCGGCGGGCCGTCGAACTTGCCGTTGAGGCGGTCGAGCAGCATTTCAACGGCGCGCCTCGCCAGCGCGCCTGGGTTCTCGCCGGCCCGGGTGAGGTTTGGCCTCACATATTCGAGCTGCGGCAGGTCGCCGAAAATGGCGACGGCGATATCGTCCGGGATGCGGATGCCCCGGTCATGGAACTCGGCCAGCGCGCCGGTCGCCATCAGGTAGTTGCCGATGAACACGGCGGTCGGCCGCTCGGCACCGGTGAGGCCGGCGATCCACTCGACCGCTTCGCGGCCGGAGGGCGGCAGGTAGGTGCCTTCGTGGCGCTGCGTCAGCCGGTCGAAGGCAACGCCATGGTCGGCCAGCGCCTTCTCGAAGCCGTCGGCCCGCGCCATGGCGCTTTCGAAATTGTTGGGCCCGGTGATCTGCACCACGCGCTTATGGCCACGCTCGGCGAAGTGCTTGCCGACCATGTAGCCACCACCGAAATCGTCGACCTTGATACTGTCGACGGCGTGGCTGGCGAGCTGGCCGATGAACACCGTCGGGGTGTCGAGCTTCTGCAACTCCTCGTTGATGCCGTGCAGCGCGAAATCACCGACCAACAGGCCATCGACGCGCTTCTTGTTGAGCTGGCGCAGGTAGTCGCGGCCATGCGTCTGCCAGTTCCCGCCTGGCACGTCGGTATTGTAGATCAACGCATCGAGCCCGGCCTCCTCGAGCGCTGCCTGCGCTGCCTTCACCATCTCGGTGTAGAACGGGTTGCCGATATCGGGGATCAGCATGGCGATCAGGTTGGTGCGGCCCGTACGCAGGCTCTTGGCCTGCGGGTTGGGCGAGTAGCCGAGCTCGTCGATTGCCGCCTGCACCTTTTCGCGCAGCGGCTTCGACACCCGATTGGCGTGGTTGATGACGTGCGAGACCGTGGTCCGCGATACGCCTGCCCGCTCGGCAACTTTTGAGATCGTGCTCATGGCGGCAACGGCTAGCACCAAACGAAAGGCGCACGCAAATGGATTTGTGAATGCATTTGCAAATCCATTCACAACTGTTACGTTCGCACTCGCCAGAAGACGGGGACAACCCCGCGACGGGAGAAATAGCTGAACACTCACAATGGCTTAATCACCGCGTTCTGAAACCGGATGCCGCTTTTCGGCGGTTTTGGAAACGGGAATGACATTTCAACGCGGGAAGCGGCGAAAACGCCGTGCACCAGCACCGGCGAAGCTTTGTCGAGCGCCGGACAGAGGAGGGACGAAATGAAGAAATTACTGGCGGCGTTGCTGCTGACGGCCGGCCTGGTATCGCCGGCGCTGGCCCAATCCGACGAAGCGGGCAAGCTCAGGCTGATGACCTTCGGCGGCGAAGCGCAGCTGAAATCGACGCAGGACGCGGTGACGCGCTTCAATGCCAAGTACCCCAATGTCGAAGTGGAGATCGGCGTCGATCCGATCAGCGGCGGCTGGGGCGATTTCGTGTCGCGCGTGCTGCAGCAGTACAATGCCGGCGAGCAGTATGACGTCTATCACACGGCGGTCGAGACGCTGCAGAGCTTTGCGGCGCGCGACTTGTTCATTCCGCTCGACGATTTCATCGCCACGGGCGACTTCTCGGACTTCGACGCCAAGCTGTTCGACCTGACCAAGTACAAGGGGAAGACCTATTTCATCCCCTCGACCTGGAACAACATCATGACGAACTACAACCGGGCGCTGTTTGCCGAGGCCGGGATCCCCGCGCCCAGCAAGACCTGGACGTGGGACGAGTTCGCCGCCATTGCCGAAAAGCTGACCAAGCGCGACGCCAACGGCAACGTCACCCAGTTCGGTTATGAGGTGCCGGCCTTCTTCTTCGGGTTGATGCCGTGGTTCCTCTCCAACGGCACCTCGCCGGTGACGGCGGACTGGTCGGCCTCCAACATGAAAGACCCCAAGGTCGCCGAGACGCTGCAGTTCCTCTACGACCTGATCCACACCAAGAAGGTCTCGCCGGTGCCGGGGCAGGAGGGGGTCGAGAACCAGTTCTTCGCCGGCCAGATCGCCATGATCTCGCGCGGCCACTGGATCGTGCAGAACGCGATTTCGTCGAAGCTCGACATGGATATCGCGGTGCAGCCGGGCAAGGTGAGCAATGACACCGTCATCGGCTTCGGTGCCTACGGCATCTCGTCCAAGGCGCAGAACCCCAAGCTTGCCGAAGCGCTGGTCACTGAGCTGTTGAGCTATGAGACCCAGGTGGCCGAGGGCGATCTCGGCGGCGCCGTGCCGGGCCGCAAGTCGGCAGCCGAGACCGAGAATTTCCTGAAGTTCCCGCCGTCGGCGCCGCTCTACTACGAGACGCTGCCGACCACCCATGCGGTGCCGTCGCCGGCCAACTTCCAGGAAGTCGACCAGATTTTCATGCGGTATTTCAACGCCATCATGACCGACGAAATGACCATTCCTGATGCCGTCGCCAAGGCGGACCAGGAGCTGACCCGCTCGTTCGAGCGCATCAAGCGCGTCACCCAGTAGTCCTCCCCCGGACTGCCCGCGTCGGACCTTCGGGTTCGGCGCGGGCAATTATTTCTGCATCAAATCGAGAAGTCCGCGGATGCATCAATCTGAACCATCGCGCTTGGGGCCACCCCCACCCTCAGTCCCTCCCCACAAGGGGGAGGGAAGCGCTACCGCCGGTGTTTCGGTTTTATCGTCTCCCTCCCCCTTGTGGGGAGGGATCAAGGGTGGGGGTGGCCCCAAACGCCGGATGTCCGATCTCCGCAAAGCGCAGATGCAGGCAGGCTACATCTTCGTGTTGCCCTCGATCCTGCTTTACGCGGCGTTTGTGCTGGCGCCGGTGATCATCACCATCATCCTCAGCTTCACCTATTACGACATCAGCTTCGGCGCCGACTGGGTGGGCTTCGAGAACTATGTGCGCTTCCTCACCGAGCCGCGCTCGCTCGAGATCTTCTGGAACACGCTGCGCTTCGCCTTCCTCGCGGTGACTTTCAACGTCGCGGTCGGGCTGATCCTGGCGCTGGCGCTGAACCGGGCGATGCCCAAATTCCTGCTCTATTTCTTCCGCCTCGCCTTTTTCCTGCCGGTGATCATTTCGGCAGCGTTCGTGGCGGTGGTGTGGAGCTATTTCTACAGCGTCGATTTCGGCGTCCTGAACTACTACCTGCAGCAACTCGGCATTCCAGCCGTGCCGTGGCTGTCATCATCGAAAGTGGCGATGACCTCGATCGTCATCATGGATGTGTGGAAGAACACCGGCTTCTTCATGATCATCCTGATTGCGGCGCTGCAGGGCGTGCCCAAACCGATCATGGATGCCGCCTCGATGGATGACGCCTCGGCCTGGCGGCGCTTTTCCCGCATCACCCTGCCGTTCATTTCGCCGGTGCTGTTCTTCTGCATCGTCTTCGCCTCGATCGGGGCGCTGCAGGTGTTCGAGTCGATCATGATCCTGACCGGCGGTGGGCCGGGCGACTCGACCCGCTCGCTCTCGATCTATCTCGTCGACGAGGCGTTCGGCAGCTTCGAGCTCGGCTACGCCGCCGCCGTCAGCGTCATCATGATGATCCTCGTTCTCATCATCACCATCATCCAGATCATCGGCTCGCGCCGCTGGGTGCGGGAGTAGCGCCATGCAGACCAGATCCATGCAGACGCGCGAAGCCAAGAAGTGGGTGGATCGTGCCATCATCGCGGTGCTGCTGCTGATGGGCATCCTGATGCTGATGCCGTTCTTCTGGCTGTTCTCGATGTCGTTCCGGCCGGCAGCCGAGGCCTACAAGATGCCGCCGAGCTTCCTGCCGCCAAGCTTCGACCTCAGCAACTACCAGACGGTGCTCGACTCCTCGGTGCCGTTCCTCAAAATCTACTGGAACAGCCTCTACGTGGCGGTGCTGGTGACCATCGGCCAGCTCGTCACTTGCACGCTTGCCGCCTTCGCCTATGCGCGGCTGAGGTTCCCCGGCCGCGACAGCCTGTTCTTCGTCATGCTGATCGGGCTGATGTTCCCGGCGCAGGTGACGATCCTGCCGATCTACCTCGGCTATGCCAAGCTCGGGCTGCTCAACAACCCGCTCGGGCTGGTGCTGATGGGGCTCACTTCGAGCTTCGGGGTGTTCATGCTGCGCCAGTTCCTGCGCTCGCAGCCGAAAGAGCTCGAGGAGGCGGCACTGATGGATGGCGCCGGCTACTTCAAGATCTTCTGGCGCATCTCGCTGCCGCAACTGATGCCGGCGCTCGGAGCGCTTGCCATCATCACCTTTACGGGGGCGTGGAACTCCTACTTCCAGCCGCGGGCGCTGATCGAGTCGCAGGCGTCGATGACCCTGCCGATCGCGATGGACCTGCTGCGCGGCTACATGAGCCAGGGCAACCTCTCCGTCGTCATGGCCGCCATGAGCATGGCCATCCTGCCCGTCGTCCTCCTGTTCCTCGTCGCCCAGAAGATGGTGATCGAGGGCGTCACTTTCTCAGGCATCCGGGCCTGACCAATGGATTTCGCAATGACCAAGACCGACAAGCGTTTCATCTACGAGGGCGACCGCCTCGGCCATATCGCCTTTCCGCTCGGCGGTATCGGCGCCGGCGGGCTGGCGCTGTCGGGCAGCGGCCGGCTGATCGACTGGTCGATCCGCAACCGGCCGGGGCTGCAGAGCTTTAACGGCTACAGCCACTTCGCCATCAAGGCCGAGCGCGACGGTGAGCTGCTCGACGCCCGGGTGCTGAACGGGCCCTATGAGGGGCTGCCCACCGGCTCGCCGACGACGCGGAAGTTCTTCGACGGCTTCGGCTGGGGCGCCAACCGCAACACGCTGGCCGGCGTGCCGCATTTCGACTCGACGACATTCACCGGCACTTTCCCGGTGGCCGAGGTGGCGTTCCATGACGCCACCTTCCCGGGAGAAGTGAAGCTCACCGCCTGGAGCCCGTTCATCCCGACAAATGAGCGCGACTCCTCGCTGCCTGCGGCGATGTTCGAGATCGAGGTGACCAATACTGGTGCGGCGCCGATCGACTACACCATCGGCGGCACGCTCGGGAACCATGGGTGCCAGAACGGCCGGCACTCTTATGCCGAAGCAGGCGGGGTGAAGTCGCTGCTGCTCACCGCTGCCGACGAGCTGCCCGATTGGCAGACCGGCGATGTGTCGATTGCCACCGATGCGGGGGATGTCGACCATCTCGACTACCATTTCCGCGGCCAGTGGTTCGACGACCTCAACCTGTTCTGGCGCGAGTTCGCCAGGGCGGGCCGGCTGCCCGAGCGGCACTACGACAAACCGCGGCTCAACAAGAACATGTTCGACCAGCCCGAGCATGGCACGCTCGCCGCGCGGATCACGGTGGCGCCGGGCGAGACCAGGACCATTCGTTTCGCCATCGCCTGGCACTTCCCGGTCGGGCAGGTGTACTGGCGGCCGGGGCAGATGAACGGCGAGACCGGAACCTGGCGCAACTACTATGCCAGCCAGTGGGTCAACTCGGGCGCGGTGCTGACGGAAGCCTTCAAGCGCTGGGACGAACTGCGCGCTCCGACCTTCGCCTTCCGCGACACGCTGTTCGGCACCTCGCTGCCACCAGACATCATCGATGCGGTGCAGGGAACGATGAGCATCCTGCGCACCGCAACGGTGATGCGGCTCGAGAACGGCGAGCTCTGGGCCTGGGAGGGGCAGTTCACCGACGGGGGCAGTTGCGAGGGTTCGTGCACGCATGTGTGGAACTACCAGCAGACGCTGCCCTATCTGTTCCCGGGGCTGGAGCGGACGCTGCGCGAGACCGACTATACCTATAACCAGTTGCCCAATGGCGGGCTGACCTTCCGGCAGATCATCCCGCTCGGCTCGGCCTTCTTCCCGCTCAACCCCTGTGCCGACGGCCAGTTCGGCTCGATCATCAAGACCTATCGCGACTGGAAGATTTCCGGCGATACCGAGTGGCTGAAGCGCTACTGGCCGAAGGTGAAGGCGGCACTCGAATATGCCTGGTCGGCCGACAACCCGGACCAATGGGACCCGGAACGTACCGGGATCCTGTGGGGCCGGCAGCACCATACGCTCGACATGGAGCTGTTCGGACCCAACTCCTGGCTCTCGACCATGTATGTCGCGGCGCTGAAGGCCGGGGCCGAGATGGGCCGCGCTGCCGGTGACCTGGGCTTTGCCGCCGAGCTCGACCGGATGGGGCAGGCGGGCGCCGACTACCTCAACCGCGAACTCTTCAACGGCGACTACTTCATCCAGAAGACCGACCTCGGCGACAAGGCGCTGATCGAAAAGTTCGACCAGGCCACGGGTAAGGTCGGGGTGATCGCCGACGGTTTCATGGAGACGTACTGGTCGGACGAGTACGGCGAAATGAAGTATCAGTTCAACGATGGCTGCGCGACCGACCAGATCCTCGGGCAATGGCACGCCGATCTCGCCGGGCTCGGCAGCTTCCTCGACCCCGACAAGGTGAAGACGGCGCTGGCCTCGGCCTATCGCTACAACTACCGCGCCGACCTCAAGGGGCATTTCAACCCCTGCCGCGTCTATGCCTATGAGGACGAAGGCGGCGTGCTGATCGCCACTTGGCCGGAGGGCACCACCAAGCCGGCAGTACCGGCGCCGTACTCCGAGGAGGTGTGGACCGGGCTTGAATATATGCTGGCCTCGCACCTGATCTATCGCGGCCTCACCGATGAGGGCCTCGATATCGTCCGCACGGCGCGGGCCCGACATGACGGGCACCGCCGCAATCCCTGGAACGAGATCGAGTGCGGCAGCTATTACGCCCGTTCGATGTCGAGCTTTGCGCTGGTCAATGCCTGGTCCGGCTTCAGCTATGACCTGACCAAAGGCGAGATCGGTTTTGCACCTAAGGACGACGGCGACGGCAACTGGTTCTGGTCGGTGGGCGAGGGCTGGGGCGTGGTCACGCGCAGCGGCAACCAGGTCCGCCTCGAGGTGCGCTACGGCAGCCTCGATCTCACCACCCTGAGCTTTGCCGGCACCACCGTTCGCATCGGCCGCACGCTCCGCGCCGGCGACGCCGCAGACCTGACATACGGAGGCTGAGCATGGCTGAACTGCAGCTCAAACAGGTCCGGAAGAGCTTTCAGACCCTCGAAGTCATCCACGGCATCGATCTCGTCGTCGAGGATGGCAGCTTCACCGTGTTCGTCGGCCCCTCGGGCTGCGGCAAATCCACGTTGCTGCGGATGATCTCCGGGCTCGAGGAGACCTCCGGCGGCGAGATCTGGCTCGACGGCAACCGCTGCGACCACCTGCTGCCGTCGGCGCGCGGCATGGCGATGGTGTTCCAGTCCTATGCGCTCTACCCGCATATGAGCGTCGAGGAGAACCTGCGCTTCGGGCTCGAGAACCAGAAGCTGGCGAAGCCCGAGATTGCCGCCCGGGTCGACAAGGCGGCGGAGATCTTGCAGATCAAGCACCTTCTGAAGCGCCGGCCCAACCAGCTCTCGGGCGGGCAGAGCCAGCGCGTCGCCATCGGCCGGGCCATCGTCAAGGAACCAAAGGTATTCCTGTTCGACGAACCTCTTTCCAACCTCGATGCCGAACTCAGGGTGAAGATGCGCTCGGAGATTTCGGCGCTGCACCGCCGGCTCGGTACCACGATGATCTACGTCACGCACGATCAGGTCGAAGCAATGACCATGGCCGACCGCATCGTGGTGCTGCGCGAGGGGGGGATCGAGCAGGCGGGCGCGCCGATCGAGCTCTATGCCCGGCCGCGCAACCAGTTCGTCGCCGGCTTCCTCGGCGCGCCGCAGATGAACTTCTTTGCTGGCCAGGTGACCGAAGCCGGGGAACGGCTTGGCGTGGCGCTCGGTTCCGGCGGGCCGGTGCTGAGCCTCGCCCGCCGCGACGGTGCGGTCCAGGTCGGCGATGCGGTGACCGTCGGAGTGCGCCCCGAACACCTGATCCCCGCCGCCAATGGCGCACTCGCCATCGAGGTCGCCTCCACCGAAGTGCTCGGCGCCGAAACGGTGCTGCATGGCAAAACCGCCGGCGGCGAGGCGGTGACCGCCACCATGCGCGGCATCCTCGCGACATCGCGCGGCGACACGCTGCGCTTCGAGATCGCCGACGCCTTCACCCATGTGTTCGACGGCAACGGCCTGACTTTGCAGCCGACGCGGGCGTGGACGGATGACTATATGAGGAAGATTGCGTGATGCGCTGGACAAAAGGCCCCCTCTCCCGGCGCTGCGCGCCGACCTCTCCCCCAGAGGGAGAGGTGGCGTTGCGGCTAGATCGTGCCTCTGCATCACCTCTCCCTGGGGGGAGAGGTCGCCGCGTAGCGGCGGGTGAGGGGGCCTTTGCCGCGGCGCTCGCGATCCTGATCGCAACCACCCCCGCCCTCGCCACCGACTACAGTGTCACCTCCGAAAAGGTGAAAGCCCTCACCGGGCCCAATGCGCCGGCGCCGATGAAAGGGCCGGATATTTGCGGCACCGATTTGGGCACCATGGCCGAGATCGATGGCAAGATCGTCCTCGCTTTCGGCGATACCTTCGGCTGGAACGAGAATGCCTGCATCCGCTTCGGGCCGAACTGGCGCTCCAATGTCGTCGCTTTCACCTCCGATCTCGATGCTTCGGATGGCATCGTCATCGACGATTGGGTGACGGGCGAGGACGGCAAGGCCGTGGAGATCGCCAAAGGCGCGCACCAGGATGCGTTCAAGGGCGAGCAGACCAAGATCCCCACGGCTATGGTGACGGTCGGCGACACGCTTTACCTGCACTACATGTCGGTGAACGGCTTTTCGTCGATGGGCGGGGTGTGGCTCTGCAACTGGTCGCGCTTCATCTCGTCGACGGATGGCGGCAAGACTTGGAGCCCCGGTCCAGAGGAGTTCGGCAGCTTCAAATCAAGCTTCAACATGCTGGCGCTGTCGGCCCAACCGGGCGCCGGCAACGAGGATGGCAAGTATGTCTATGCGGTCGGGACACCCTGCGGCCGTTTTGCCGGCGCCCGGGTCGGTCGCGTCGCGGCCGACAAGGTGCTCGACACCAAGGCCTGGGAGTATTTTGACGGTGCCGGCTGGGTTGGCGACCGGGCGCAGGCGGCCGAAGTCATCAAGCCAGGGGCCGGGGAAGGCTCGCTGGTCTGGAACCCCGGCATCAAGCTCTGGATGTATACGACACTCAACGAACTCTCGGAGACGATCGAGCTGCGCTTTGCCCAGCGGCCGGAAGGTCCGTGGTCGGCGCCGGAAGTGCTGGCGCGCGGCTCCGACTACGCGCAGGCCTATGGCGCCTACATGACGCCGTCATGGATTTCCGCAGATGGCCTGAGCTTCTGGTTCGTGATGAGCCAGTTCGGCCCCTACAATACCTATGTGATGAAGGCGACGCTGACGCCGCGCTGACCCGGCCAGCGGGCGGAGGCGGCAATCAAGATCCAGAAAAAATACGGATAAATACGCAGCAAGCTAATGCCCCGTCATTAAGTCGCGACTGGATACCGTGCCACACGATCAATAGTGCGGTGGTCCATGCAGAAGCGTGGCGAGCAGAATAAAGCGGACAGCAGGTCCAGCCTCAAGCTTGCCGTCGTCGCCTGGCCCTTCATCGCCATCATCGTCGTGCAGGCGTTGCTGGCGAGCTTCAGCTTGCAGATGGCGACCTCGCTGCGCGCCTACGTCACCGGCGAGAGCCTGTGGTCCAAGGGCCAGCACGACGCGATCTACTATCTCAGCCGCTACATCAGCACCGGCGAAGACGACTACCTGCAGCGCCATCGCGTGGCGCTGGCGGTGCCGCTGGCCGATCGCGAGGGGCGGCTGGCGCTCGAGGCGCGCCCGCCGGATCGCGCCGCTGCCGCCGCGGCGTTCCTGCGCGGCGGCAACCACGCCGAGGATGTGCCCGGGCTGATCTGGCTGTTCCAGAATTTCGGCTGGTTCAGCTACATGGCGGCGGCGATCAAGACCTGGCAGGAGGCCGAACCGCCGCTGCTGGAACTGCACGCGCTGGCTGGCCAGATCTCGGGCATGGGCATCAACGATCGGCAGAAGCGCGAGTACTGGCAGGCGCGGCTCGACGAAATCAACGACCGGGTGACGCCGCTGACGCGGGCCTTCTCGGCCTCGCTGGGCGAGGGAACGCGTTTTGTCCAGGCGGCCCTCCTCATTGCCAACCTGGCCATTGCTGCCCTGTTCGTGGTGCTGACGCTGTGGCGGCTCAACAGCTTCCTGAGACATCGCCGCCGGATCGAGCACGAGCTGAGCTGGCGCGCCTCGCACGATGCGCTGACCAAGCTGCCCAACCGAGCGGCCTTCGAGCGGGCGGTGGAGCAGGCCATTGCCGACAGCTCGGCGACGGCGCTGCTGTTCGTCGATCTCGACCAGTTCAAGGTGGTCAACGATTCCGGCGGCCACGCCGCCGGCGACGCGCTGCTCTGCATGCTGGCCGAGCGGCTGCCCGGTATCCTCGGCCCGGGGGTGATGCTGGCGCGGCTTGGCGGGGACGAGTTCGGCGTGCTGCTCAATACCGGTTCGGTCGATGAGGCGCTGATCACCGCACAGCAGCTGCGCACCACGCTGGGCGAGTTGCCCTTCGTCTGGAACGATCAGCATTTCAGCGTCAGCGCCAGCGTCGGTTTCGTGCGGCTCGATCGCAGTGTCGGGAGCCTCGCCACCGCGCTCAGGGCTGCCGACATCGCCTGCTACATGGCCAAGGAGAAGGGCCGTAACCGGGTGCATGTCTACTCGCCCGATGATGCCGAACAGGCGCAGATGACCGGCAATATCGGCTGGGTGCGGCGGCTGCAGCAGGCACTCGACGAGGACAGTTTCGCGCTCTACGCCCAGGACATCGTGCCGCTCGCCCGCGACGCCAGTGACGAGCATTGCGAGATCCTGGTGCGGCTGGCCGATCGCGGCGAGCTGATCGGTCCGGGGCGGTTCATCCCGGCGGCGGAGCGTTTTGGCTTGATGCCGCAGCTCGACCGCTGGGTGGTTGGTCATGCGCTCGAGATCATCGCGGCGCGCATGGCGCTGGGGGCGAAGCCGCACAGCTGCACCTACGCCATCAACCTCAGCGCGCCCGCCATCGGCGACGAGAGTTTCCTGCCGTTCCTCAAGCAGCAGTTGGCGACATCAGGCGTGCCGCCGCAGCTGATCTGTTTCGAAATCACCGAGACCAGCGCGGTGGCCAACCTCGAGCGCGCCGCAGCCTTCATCACGGCGCTCCGCGGCATCGGCTGCAAGTTCGCGCTCGATGATTTCGGCGCCGGCATGTCGTCGTTCCACTATCTGAAGCGCCTGCCGGTGGATTTCCTGAAGATCGATGGCGGCTTCGTCAAAGGCATGCTGCTCGACCGGACCGACCGGGCGGTGGTCGAGACCATCAACCACCTGGGCCATGTCACCGGCATCAAGACGGTGGCCGAGTTCGTCGAAACCGCCGACATCCTCGCGGCGCTCGAAGCGATCGGGGTGGACTACGCGCAAGGGTATTTCATGGGGATCCCGAAGCCGTTCGTGGCCGAGGCGGGGGTGAGCCGGCTGTCGGCTTAGGCGTTGCGCTAGATCGCAGCGCCGGCGTTTGCCGACCCCCACCCCTGTCCCCTCCCCGCAAGGGGGAGGGTGACGCCCCACGGACGTCAGTG
>JAESFN010000599.1_pt1 | contig 28512 bp, 24 predicted proteins | sample 9269411 | NCBI WGS metagenome assembly JAESFN01 (sample SAMN14505399, study PRJNA617100) | algae metagenome | isolation source: Iphinoe sp. HA4291-MV1 and co-occurring heterotrophs from trail next to... | place: USA: Maunawili Falls, Hawaii | collected 2009-07-25
TACCCGAGCAGCTCACCGGCACCGCGTCGGCCAACGCGGCGGTCACCGCGCAACGCGCCGAGCGCACGCTCAACCAGGGCCTCGACCAGACCCGCGCCGCGGCGACCTCGGAACTCTCCCCGCTGGTGGACGGCGGCCGGTTCCGCGGCGCCCGGCTGATCGACGGCGCCGGTGGTGTCCGGTCGGCCGGCTACCCGCTGCTCGACGGACCCGTGAACGACCCGGCCGGCCCGGACGGGCTGGCGATCACCGTGGCCGCGAACGTCCCGGTGCCGACCGCCCGGGTGACCGCGGCCGACCGGTCGACCGTGGTGGCCGAGTTCGACGTCGACCGGCTGGCCGACGCGATCGCCGATCCACCCGCCCGGACCCGGCTGGTGGACCGCGACCTGCGGGTGGTCACCGCCACCGACGGCTACCTGGCGTTCGAGCCGCTGGCCGACGCGGGCGCCCGCGACCTGGTCGGCCAGGCCGGGCGGACCGGGCCGGCCGCCCGGATCACCGGCGACACGGTGCTGGCCGCCGCCCCGCTGCGGTCCGGCCCGGCCGCCGCGCTCGGGTTGACCGTGCTGGAGGAGCAGCCCGTGAGCTCCCTCCCGTCGAGCGCCAACGAGCTGCGCCGGCGGGCCGCGCTGCTGGGCCTGCTGGCCTCGGCGGTGGCGGTCACCGTCTGGGTCGTCTACCTGGCCTGGCAGGTGCGACCGCTGCGCCGGGCCGCCCGGATGGCCGACGGGTTGTGCCGGGGCGACGTCCGCACCGTCCTGTACGGCCAGCACCTGGGGCCGGGCGGGACCATCGTGAGCTGCCTGGACATCTGCCGGCGGGCGGTCGCGCTCGGCGGGCCGGACCGGCTGGGGCCCCGCCGGCCGGCCGCCGACGAGGTGACCCGGGCGTGACGTTCCTCTACCTGGTGTGCGCGGTCGGCTGCGCGATCCTGTTGGTGGCCGGTGTGGTGGAGCGCCGCCGGCACGACGCCGCGCTGGACTCCATCCCGCACCGCGTGATGGTCAACGGGATCCGCGGCAAGAGCTCGGTGACCCGGCTGTGCGCCGGCGCGCTGCGGGCCGGCGGGTTGACCACGGTGGCCAAGACCACCGGCTCGGCCGCCCGGTTCATCCACCCGGACGGCAGCGAGCAGCCGCTGTACCGCCGCTTCGACATCGCCAACATCATCGAGCAGATCCCGGTGGTCCGCCGCGCCGCCGCCTACCGGCCGGACGCGCTGGTGATCGAGTGCATGGCGGTGGACCCGGACCTGCAGGAGTTCAACCAGCGGACCCTGGTCCGCTCCACCATCGGCGTGCTGACCAACGTCCGGGCGGACCACCTCCAGGAGATGGGCCCCACCCTGGACGACGTCGCCCGGTCGCTGAGCCGGGCGATGCCGGTCGGCGGGGTCTGCGTCACCGCCGAGCGGGACCGGCTGCCGCTGCTGCGCGAGCAGGCCCGGCGCCGCGACTGCCGGCTGGTCGAGGTGGATCCCGGCTCGGTCACGCCGGCCGAGCTGGCCGCCTTCGACGGCATCACCTTCCCGGACAACGTCGCCGTGGCGATCGCCGTGGCCGAGCTGCTCGGGGTGGACCGGCGCCGGGCGCTGGCCGGCATGCGGAGCGCCCCACCCGACCCGGGCGCGCTGACCGTGGACACCTACCGGCGCGGGGCCTCGACGGTCCGGGTGGCGAACCTGTTCGCGGCCAACGACCCCGAGTCGACCGCGCTCAACGTGCACGCCCTGCTCGCCGCCGGGATGGTCAGCCGCCCGCTGCAGATCGTGATCAACTGCCGGCCGGAGCGGGTGGAGCGCAACCAGCAGATGGGTGAGCTGGTCGGCGACCTCGACCCCGAACGCGTCGTGCTGATCGGCGACCCGGTGCGCAGCGCGCGGGCGGCGATCCCGGCGGACTGGGGCGGACGCGTGGACGAGCTGGGCGGCCGGCGGACCCCGGCTGACCTGGTCGACGGGATCCTCGACGGCGCACCCGACGCCGCCAGCCTGCTGCTGGTGGGCAACATCCACGGGCAGGGCGAGGTGCTGCTCGACGAACTCGCCAAGTTCGCCGTGCTCCCCTCCGCCCACCGACCGGGAACGGAGACCCCAACCACATGACGGTGACCGGATGACCGCGACCCTGCGCCCCGAGGTGGCCACCCTCGGGCTGGCCGTCGGCCTGATGTTCGCCCTGGTCTGCTACCTGGTGGCGAACCTCTCCCCGGGCGGGATGATCAGCCCCGGATGGCTGGCCCTCACCCTGGTCCAGGACTGGCGGCAGTTCCTGGCCGTGCTCGCCGCCGTGCTGGCGACCTGGGGCGGCGCCGTGCTCCTGCAGCGCTGGGTGATCCTCTTCGGCCGGCGGCTGCTGGCCGCGACCGTGCTGCTCGGCGTGCTGCTCACCACGGGGGCGTTCCTGGCCGTGCAGAACACGGTGCCACTGCTGTTCGCGCACCAGACGCTGGGCTTCATCGTGCCCGGCCTGGTCGCCTACCAGCTGGTGAAGCAGCCGGTCCTGCCGACCGCGCTGGCCACCTCCGGGGTGACCGCGGCCAGTTACGGCGTGCTGGCCAGCGGGCTGCTCGCCGGGGTGCTGCCGGCGCTGTAGCCGCCTGATCCGCCCCCGGCCCGCTCAGCGGCCCGGGGTGATCCGGACCCGGATCTGCCGCAGCTCGGCCAGGTGGTTCTGCAGCTCCGCCCGCCGGTCGTCCACCGGGGCCGCCTCGGCCGCCGTGCGGACCGCGTCCGACGCCGCCCGCAACAGCCGGTCGTTGATCACCGTGAAGTGGTCGCGCAGCACCCGGTGCACCCCGCGCAACTGGGTGCGCAGCTCGTCGCCGACCCGGAAGTTCACCTCGTCCATCAGCTTGGACACCGCGACGGTGGCCTCGGCCCGGCCGCGGTCCCGGGCGTTCTTCCGGTCCTCCCAGAAGGTGAACAAACCCAGCGCCAACCCGGCCCCGACCGACCACACGCTGATCAGCTGCAGCCCGGCGAGGCTGGTCAGCACGCCGACCATGAGGATGCCGCCGTAGGAACCGCGCACGCTGTTCACCACCCGGGCGAACATGCCGCCGCCCTCCGGTGGCGGCATCGGCTTGATCCGGCGCAGCGCCTCGTCGGGTGGGTTCAGCCGCAGCGGGGGTCGGGGCAGGCCCCGCGCCGAGCCGTCCCGGTTGCCGGTGAGCGCGCCGCCCACCTGCTCGGCCAGCCCGTGGGACCGGGCGTCGGCGAGGGCGTGGTTGGCCCGGACGGCCTGCTCGACGTCGCCGCGGACCCGGACGTCGAAGTCCGACCAGTGGCCGGTGGGCGACGAGTCCTTGATCTCCGCCTCGGCCCGCTCCAGCACCCCGCGCAGCCGTTCCCGCAGGTCGAAGTCGACCTGGGCGACCAGCTCGGTGGCCCCGTCACCCAGCGCGATCTGCCAGGCGGCGGAGAGCTGCTGGCGGCGGTCCAGCTCGGCCACCGCCCGCTCCTGCCGTTGCCGGGGCGAGACGCCGTCGAGGCTGCGCAGCTCGGCGTCCCAGGCCCGGGTCAGCTGGTCGGCGACCGCCCGCACCTCGGCCAGCACCGAGTCCCGGACGGCCGCCTCGACCGGGGTTCCGAGCCGGTCCCGCAGGAAGTCCAGCAGTTGCGGGACGCCCGAGGCGGTGACCATGCCCTCGTCCCCGCGCTGGCGGCCGGCGTGCAGCAGCCCGGCGGACACCGGCAGCAGCGGGATCGGCGGGGCGTCCAGGTTCGCCGCCCCCAGCCGCCGCCGGTCGGCCTGCTGCACCTCCGCCCACTGCCGGTTGACGTCGATCTTGGTGATCACCCCGACGACGGCGGCGCCGTCGGCCCGCAACCGCCCGATCGCGTCCAGCTCGACGGCGGTGTACTCGTGGTCGGCTCCGGCCACGAAGAGCACCACGTCGGCCGACCCGGGCTCGGGCAGGCGTGGCTGCCCCGAACCCGGCTGCCCGGAGCCCGGGTGGCCGGGGACCTCGCCGAACGAGGCCCCCGGCAACCACTGGCTCCCGGTCTGCTCCAGCGCACCGACCAGCGAGGTGACGCCCTGACCGGACGCACCGACCACGACGACCCGGATCCGCCGGGTGGCCAGCGCCCCCCGACTCGTCGCCAGGCGGTCGGCCAGGTCGGCCCGACCGGCCACCCCCGCCATCCGGCCGGTCCGCTCGACCAGCCCGACCAGATCCAGGCTGGTCAGCCGGTCCGCCGCGACCGGTGCCGCCGGTTCCGCCACGGAAGTCATGGTTCCCCCTACTGTTCGGTGCCCTGGTTGTTACGTGTGCCGCCGGTCCGGATCAGCCGTGCGGGGTGGCCGCGTGCTGGGTGGCGTGCGAGGTGGCCGGGTGCGTCGCGTCGTGCGCGGGCGTCGTGGCCGTGGTGTCGTGCGTGGTCAACCCGCTGCCGAGGCCGGACCCGGTGGTCGGGGTGGCCGCGGCGGTCGGATCGGCGGTGTGCAGCGCGGTCGGTGCCGTGCTGTGGGTGGTGGGCGTGGTGTGGGTGGTCGGCGTCGGGCTCGCCCCCGGTGCCGTGGTGTGCGTGGTCGGCGCCGGGGTGTGCGCGGCCGGCGCGTGCGTCACCGGGGCGTGCGCCGCCGGTGCCTGGGTCGACGGGGTGTCCGCCGCCGGGGCGTGCGTGGTCGGTGTGTGGGTGGTCGGGGCGTGGGTCGACGGGGTGTGGGTCGACGGGGTCTGCGTGGTCGGCAGCTGCGTCGACGGGGTGTCCGCCGCCGGGGCGTGGGTGGTCGGCGTGCGGGTGTGGTCGCCGCCGGTCGGATCGGTGGAGTGCCCCGTGCTCCCCGCGCCCGGCAGCACGCTGCCCGGCGTCGAAGGGCCGGAGGTCCCGCCGGTGTCCGGCTCCGGCGCGGTGGCCGATCCGGGCCCGGTGGCCGATCCGGGCGCCGTGCTCGATCCAGGTCCGGTGGCCGATCCGGGCGCCGTGCTCGATCCAGGTCCGGTGGCCGATCCGGGTGCGGTGCTCGAGCCGGGTGCCGTGTTCGACCCGTGGTCGGTGGTCGAACCGGTGGCGCCGTGGCCCGACTGGGTGGTCCGGCCCGCGTCGGAGCCGCCCAGGTCCACCCCGGGCGCGCCGCCGAGCAGGCCGCCGAAGAAGCCCGAGGACCCGTGCGATCCGCCCTGGTCGGCGTTACCGCTCTGGCCCGACTGGCTGTGGCCGCCGGTCCGGGTGGTGACGCCGTCGGACTGGTGCGCCGTGTTGACCGTCGCCGCCTGCTGGACGCTGTGCGTCAACGGCTGCTGGAACGCGTGCGCGGACGCCTTGGGATCGAACGGCGTGGCCGCGACCGGCGCGATCGCCGCCGCGTTCGAAGCGACCGCGTTCGGGGCGGCCGCGCTCGAGGTCGCCGCGCTCGAGGCGGCCGACGGGGCGCTCGCCGCCGACGCGGACCCGGGGCCCGACGAGGCGACGCTGTTGGCGAACGACCCCTGGCCGCTGTTGGCGAACGACCCCTGGCCGCCGGCCGAGAACGACGGCGCGTTGCCGAACGACGCCGCCGGGGACACGGTCGGCGCGAACCCACCGCCGGCGCCGGCGTGCTGGTGGCCGAGGTCGTCCCGGACGGCGCCCCGGTTGCCGTCGAAGTCGCGCTGCTGGAAGTCGGCGCGCTGGTCGTGCTGGCCGCGGAAGGAGTCCTGGCCGCCCTGGTGAGCGGCGGGACGCTGGTCGTGACCGTCCTGCCGGACGTCGTGATCGGTACGCACGTGGTCCTGCCGGCCGCCGTCCCCGTGATCCTGGCGCCCGCCGTCCCGGTGATCCTGCCGACCGTCCCGGTGATCCTGCCGACCGTCGTGCCGGTCCTGCCGACCGTCGTGCCGGTCCTGACCGCCGTCGCGGTGATCCTGCCGACCGCCCCGGTGGTCGTCCTGCCGACCGTCCCGGTGATCCTGCCGGCCGTCCCGGTGATCCTGCCGCCCGTCGTGCCGATCCCGACCCCCATCGCGGTGATCGTGCTGGTCACGCCCGTCCTGCCGGTCACGCCCGTCGTGCCGACCGTCGCGGTGGTCCTGCCGACCGTCGTGCCGGTCGCGCCCGCCATCGCGGTGGTCGCGCCCGTCGTGCCGGTCGTGCTGGTTCCACCCGTCGTGCCGGTCGCGCCCGTCGTGCTGGTTCCACCCGTCGTGCCGGTCGCGCCCGTCGTGGCCGTCGCGCCCATCGTGTCCGTCGTGCCGGTCCCACCCGTCATGGCGGTCGTGGTGCTCGTCGTGGCGGATGTCCCGGCGGTCGTCCCGGATGTCGTGCCGGTCGTCGCGGATCTCCCGGTGGTCGTGCCGGATGTCTCGCTGGTCGTGCCGGATGTCCCGGACGTCCTGGCGGATCTCCCGGATGTCGTGACGCACGTCCGAGGCGTTGCCGTGGCGCAGGTCGTGCTGCAGATCCCGCACGTCCGCCCGCAGCTCGGCCCGGTCCTCACGGAGCTGGTGCTCGTCCCGGCGGAGCTCGCCGCGGTCGTGGCGCAGGTCCCGCTCGTCGTGCCGCAGCTCGTGGAAGTCGTGCCGCAGCTCGGCGCGATGCCCACCGTGGTCGTGCTCGTGCCGGTCGTGCTCGTGCCGGTCGTGCTCGTGCCGGTCGTGCTCGTGCCGGTCGTGCTCGTGGTGCGGCTGGCGCGCGTCGTGGGCGATCTGCTGCGCGTCGTGCTGGATCTCGTGCAGGTCCGGCCGCACGTCGTGCAGGTCGTGGTGGCTCACGTCGTGCTGGAGGTCGCGGACGTCGTGGCGGAGCTCGCGCTCGTCGCGGCGGAGGTCGTGGCGGATCTCGGACATGTCGGTCACTCCTTGGGAGGAAGGCTCTCTGCATGGGGAGTCGCCGGGACGCTAACGACCGTTGCTGAATCGCCCCTGTGGATTTGCTGAATTACTGAGACCCGCGCCGGGAAAGGGCCGACGATCAGGGGAAATAGCCGCAATGCTGTCAGCTTTCCGCGCCGACGACCACCCGATCGTGGCCGTGACCTGCACCGGGGCGGCCGAACAACGCTCCGGGTCGAGCCGAGAGCCACGTCACGAATTGTGCGGCGAAACCGTGATTAATGCGTTGTCCGGCCCGACCCACAGCAATTCCCAGCGCATTCACAGCCCATTCATATCGACAGCGGGCCGCACGCCGGCCGCAGCCGCCACCCAACCTCCCCGGGCCGGGGCTCAACGTTGACGTTGAGAACTTGCTATCCTCCGCGAATGCCCACGCCGAAGAGCGGAATCGAGCGGCGGCGGATCGCCGCCCAGGTCGACGGAGGTGCGGGCTACCAGGAGCGGCGCCAGGAGATCGTGCGGGTCGCGGCGAACGTCTTCAAGGAGAAGGGCTTCGCGGCCGCCACGCTGAACGACATCGCCGGCCGGCTCGGTACCGACCGCGCCTCGCTGTACTACTACGTGGCGAACAAGGAGGAGCTCCTCCAGGAGATCGTCCGCGGGGTGATCACCGAGAACGTCGCGGCGGCCGAGAAGGTGCAGGCCCAGGACGGCTCCGGGGCGGACAAGCTCGCGGCGCTGATCGAGGACATGATGCTGTCCTTCGACCGCAACTACCCGCACATGTACGTCTACATCGAGGACTTCGCCCGGATCTCCCGCCAGGAGTCCAAGTGGGCCAAGGACATCCTGGCCAGCACCCGGCGGTTCGAGGAGATCGTGGTGGCCATCCTGGACGAGGGCCAGCGGGACGGCTCGCTGCGCTCCGACCTGGCCAACGACCTCTCCGCGCTGGCGCTGTTCGGCATGGTCAACTGGACCCACCGCTGGTACCGCCCCGGCTCCCGGCACAGCCCCAAGAAGATCGCCGCGACCCTCACCGCGATCTTCCTCGACGGCTACCGCACCGCCGACTGACGGCTACCGCACTGCCGACTGACCAGCCGCCGCCCGCCGGCACCTGGCCCGCTCCGGGACCGACACTTCCGGGGTGCCCGGCGTGACCGGGCACCGCCCCGGATCGTTGATCCGGGCAAGGGCGGGGGGTCCGATCCACCGCGGCCAGGCCAGGAGGTGGCCATGCGAGCAGGGCGCACGACGTCGGTGGCGGTGGCGATCGCCTGCGCGGTGGCTCTGGCGATCACCGGCCACGCCGGCGCCGCACCGCTGGACGACGCCGACCCCCTCGACGATCCGGGCTCCTCGACGGTGTCGGACCTGGACGAAGACACCGGTCCGGCGTCGGCCGACGAAGACACCGGTCCGGCGGCGGACGACGACACCGGACCGGCCTCGACCGACGGCGACCCGGACGGCGCGGCCACCGAACAGGCCGCGCGGGGCATCGACCTGGACCACCCGGTGACCGACAAGCAGCTGCGCTACGTCACCGACTTCCTGGTCTTCCGGGCCAGCATGGCCGACTTCCAGCACGTCCGGCGGCAACGGTTGCTGTCCTCCCAGGTGACCTGGGACACCGGCGCCTGCGGCACCCCGCTGCGGGACAGCGTCAGTGGCTTCGGGTCGGCCTGCGAGCGGCGCGAGTTCGGCTACCGCAACTTCGAGCGCCAGGGCCGGTTCGACGGGGGCATGCGGGAGCGGGTGGACAAGCGGTTCAAGCGTGAGCTGCGCGCCGAGTGCTCCGGCCAGGACCTCGTCGGGCGCACCGCCTGCGAGCGCAAGGCCGACCTCTACTTCGCCACCGTCAACTAGGGGCGCCTAGCCCCCGTACCCGGACGGCAGGGTGATCGACTTGAGCTGCAGGAAGTGCTCCAGCCCCTCCGGCGCCCGCTCCCGGCCCAGGCCGCTGTTCTTGTAGCCGCCGAACGGGCCACCACCGCCGGAGGTGGGCGAGTCGTTGATCGTGCAGGTGCCGGTCTGCAACCGGCTGGCCAGCGCGAACGCGTGCTCCGGGTCGTCGGCGTAGACGCTGCCGCCCAGGCCGTACTCCGAGTCGTTGGCGATGGCCACCGCCTCGTCCTCGGTGTCGTAGCCGATCAGCGAGAGCACCGGGCCGAAGATCTCCTCCTGGGCGATCGTCATGTCGTTGGCGACCCCGGTGAACACCGTCGGGCTGATGAACCAGCCGACCGGGAGGCCCTCCGGCCGGTCGCCGCCGTAGGCCAGCGTCGCCCCCTCCGCCACGCCCTTCTCCACGTAGCCGCGCACCCGGTCCAGCTGCCGGCGGGACACCAGCGGGCCGAACGCGGTGTCCGGCTGGTGCGGGTCGCCGACCTTCATCCCGGCCAGCTTCGCCGAGATGGCGTCGCGCAGGTCGTCGGCCTGGCTGGTGTGCACCAGCCAGCGGGTGGTGGCGATGCACATCTGGCCGGCGTTGCCCAGCGAGTTGGCGACCAGCGTGGGGATGTGCCGGTCGATGTCCACGCCCGGGGTCAGGATGGCCGCCGACTTGCCGCCCAGTTCGGCGGTGACCGGCCGCAGCAACCGCCCGCAGGTCGAGGCGATGGCCCGGCCGGCCTCGGTGCTGCCGGTGAAGGTGACCTTGTCGATCCCCGGGTGGCCGACCAGGTACTCGCCGACCTCCCGGCCGCCGGAGAAGATGGAGACCAGCCCGGGCGGCAGCTCGGCCTCCAGCATCGCCTCGGCCAGCAGGTACACCGACAGCGGCGACTCGGGCGCGGTCTTGAGCACCATCGGGCAGCCCATCAGCAGCGACGGCACCAGCTTGGTCAGCGCGACCATCAGCGGGGCGTTCCACGGCACCACCCCGGCGGCCACCCCGAGCGGCTCCCGGATCACCCGGACCGGCCCGGCGGTGCCCGGCCGGGTCTCCAGCATCGGCACCTGCGCGGCGTCGGCGATCACCCGCTCCAGGAACGGCGCCATGCCCCGGGTGGTGGCGGTGGTGAATGCCCGGGTGCCACCCATCTCGTCGGTCTGCAGCGCGATCGCCGCGTCCACCCGCGATTCGAACGCCTTCAGCACCCGGCGCAGGTGCTCGGCGCGCTCGTCGACGGACAGCCGGGCCCAGGGCCCGAACGCCGCACGGGCCGCGTCGATCGCGGTGTCGATCTCCCCAGTCGTCGGCACCGGTACCCGGCCGAACTGCTGCTCGGTGATCGGCGAGACCACGTCCAGACGGTCCGGACCGGCCGCCGGCACGAACCGACCGGCCAGGAACTGGTCGTCCCGAATCAGCTCCGACATCAGCTACCCTCCCCGACCCGGGCCACCGGGCTACCGCCGGCCGCCTCGCGCAACGCCTTGCGGTCGACCTTGCCGGTGGGCGTGGACGGGATCGACTCCACGAACTCGACGATCCGCGGCTTCTTGTAGGAGGCCAGCTCGCGCCCGACGTAGTCGGCGACCTCGTCCGCGCTGATCAGGCTCCCGGAGCGGCGCACCACCACGGCCTTGACCACCTCGCCCCACTCCTTGTCCGGTGCCCCGATGACCACCACCTCGGCGATCTGCGGGTGGTTGCCCAGCACCCGTTCGATCTCCCCGGGGAAGATGTTCTCCCCACCCGAGATGATCATGCTCTTGATCCGGTCGACGATGAAGACGTAGCCGTCCTCGTCCCAGGTGCCGCCGTCGCCGCTGTGCACCCAGCCGTCCCGCAGCAGCTCGGCCGTCTCCTCCGGCTTGTTCCAGTAGCCGATCATGTTGCCCGGGCCGCGGTGGCAGATCTCGCCCATCGTCTTACTGTCCCGGGGCACCGGGGCGCCGTCCTCGTCGAGCACCGCGACGGTGCCGAGGATGGTGCCGCGCCCGCAGGACCGCAGCCGGTGGACGTCCTCCCCGGCGAAGGCCCGGCGGTGGGTGGCCGGGTCGAGGTAGGTGCCCGGGCCGAGCTCGGTCATCCCCCAGGCCTGCACCAGATCGGCCCCGAAGACCTCGGCCGCCTCCCGGATGACCTCCTCCCCCATCGGGGCCCCGCCGTACTCGACCTGCCGGACGCTGCTCATGTCCGCGCCGGCCTCCCGGGCGGCCCGGACCAGCCGGGGCAGCATGGTGGCGATGGCGAAGAAACCGCTGATCCGCTCGTCGGCGATGATCTTGATCAGCCGGGCCTCGTCGAAGTCGGCGAACACCACCGGGCGACCCATGGCCAGGTAGGCCAGCGGCATGTAACCGACCACGTGGAAGAGCTGGCCGAGCATCAGGTAGACGTCGGTGGGCGCGATCCGGGCGGCGGCCAGGTAGTTGAGCGCGCAGGCGCCGTAGGAGTACTGGGTGTGCACCGCGCTCTTCGGGATGCCGGTGGTGCCGCCGGTGGAGATGGCCAGGTAGGGAGTGTGCAACAGGCTCGCCGGGTCGGGGAGCACGTCGGCGGCGGCCCCGTCCTCGGGTGCGGCTGTGCCGTCCTCGGAGCCGGCCGCGCGGCGCAGCAGCTCCTCGTACTCGGAGTCCGGACCCGACGTCCAGCGCACCCAGGCCCGGGCGTTGATCTCCGACTTGACCTCGTCGATCACCCCGGCGTACTCGTCGGCGTAGAACACGATCACCGGGTCGGCCTCCAGCAGCGCCTCCCGCACCTGGGCCGGGGAGAACCGCCAGTTCAGCGGGAACAGCAGGGAGCCGCTGGCCGCGCAGGCCAGGTACAGCTCGAACCGGTTCTCGCTCAGCACCGCCACCCGCTGGCCCGCGCCGAACATGTTGACCAGCGAGACCGCCAGGCACTGCACCCGCCCGGACAGCTGGCCGAACGTCCGCGTCACGCCCCGATCGGCGTCGATCAGCGCGGGGTGGTCCGGCGCGGTCCGCGCCGCCTTGGTACCCAGCTCCGCGAGATTGATCATCTCCAGTGCCTCCCAGCCAGCCGTTACCTAGCCCAGGAGACCGCGAGACGAGGTGCGGCGGTCAGAGTAGGGACTACTCGACCCTCGTGAGTGGTTGGTAGCGCCCTGGCGCCACTAACCACTCACGAGCCGTCGAGCTGGACGTAGATCTGGTCGTCGTCCACCCGCACCGGGTACACCGGCACCGGGAACACCGCCGGCACGCCGCTCACCGAGCCGTCGTCCACGGAGAACCGGGAACCGTGCGCCGGACACTCCACCTCACGCCCGTCCAGGTCACCGTCGGAGAGCTCGATCTCCTCGTGGCTGCAGATGTCGCTCATCGCGTACACCTCGCCGGACAGCAGCCGGGCCAGGCAGACCGGCACCCCGTTCGGGTCGACCCGCTTGAGCTCGCCCGGCTTGATGTCGTCGAGCGCGGCGACGTGGAACTCGTTCGGCACAGTCAGCTCCTCGTGGTGGGAAGGCTGGGGACGTTCGCCCGGGCCCCGGGTTGCGCCCGACGGTCGGAGCGCACGGCGTAGACGCCGCCACCCCTCGGGTCCGGGTGCTCATCGTTGCATCCGGTGAGGATGTACAGGGTGTGCCCGTCCGGATCGCCGAACATCACCGACGTGACGAGGTCCTGCGGCACCTCGATCTCCCCGACCCGGGCCCCCTTGTCGTCCCAGCCCACGACCACCCGGCCGCCGGCCATCGCCACCCACACCGACCCGTCGTCGGCCACCGCCAGCCCGTCCGGCACGCCGGCGTACTCGTGAGTCTCGACGAAGGCCCGGCGCTGCCCGTCCTGGTAGGCCCAGACGGTCCGGCGGTGGGTGTCGACGTGGTAGAGCACCTCGTCGTCCGGGCTCACCCCGAGCCCGTTGGACACGGTGACATCGTCGGCCAGGGTGCTCACCGAGCCGTCCAGGTCGACCCGGTAGAGGCGGCCGGGGCCGCGTTCCTCGCCCGGGGCCGGGTCCAGGGCCACCGCGCCGACGTAGAGCCGGCCGCGGTGGTCGGCGGTGAGGTCGTTGAAGAACTGCTCGTCGTCCCGCTTCTCCAGCACGGTGCGCGTCTCGGCGCCGTGCTTGTGCGCGACGGTCCGACCGGCCACCACCAGCCCGCCGCCGGCGTGCGCGACCAGCCCGCCGATGCCCTTGCGGTGCGGGACGACGACCTCGGGCCCGGCGCCGGTCAACCGGTGCACCCCGCCGAGGGTCATGTCGGAGAACAGCAGCCCGTGTTCGGTGTACCAGCGGGCGCCCTCGAGCAGGCCACGCCCCTCGACCAGCGGTTTCACAGCCCCAGCTCCTTCGCGGCGGCGGTCAGGCTCTCCCGGTGCTCCGGTGCGGCCACCCCGATCAGCCGGCGGGCCCGCTCCCCGGCGGACACCCCGCGCAGCTCGGCCACCCCGTGCTCGGTGACCACCAGGTCGACGTCGGTCCGGGCGGCGGTCACCCGCTCCACGTGCGGCACCACGCGGCTCACCCCGCCCCGGGCCGAGGCCGGCAGCGCGACGATCGAGCGCCCACCCCGGGCCCGCACCGAACCGCGCAGGAAGTCGACCGACCCGCCGATGCCGCCGACGTAGCGGCCGCCCACCTGCTCGGCGTTGACCTGGCCGAGCAGGTCCACCTCGATCGCCGAGTTGACGCAGACGAAGTCGTCCAGCGCGGAGATCGTGGCCGCCGCGTTCAGGTGCTCGACGCCGGACAACCGCAGGTTGCGTTCCTCGGTCGCCAGCTGCAGCGCGGCCGCCCCGCCCAGGATGGAGCCGGTCACCGCCAGCCCGGTGTCCAGCGGCTTGCGCGCCCCGGTGATCACCCCGTCCCGCATCATCTCCAGGATCGTCTCGCCGACCATCCCGGTGTGCACGCCCAGATCCCGCCGGTCGGAAACCGCGCGCAGCACCGCCTCGCCCAGCTTGCCCACGCCGACCTGCAGGCAACTGCCGTCCCGGACGTGGCCGGCCACCCGGGCGGCGATCGCGTTCTCCACCGCCGACGGCTCGGAGCGCGGGTACTCCGGCAGCGCCCGCTCGGTACGGATGTGCCCGTCGAGCCGCTCGAACGGGACGCCCGTATCGCCGCGCACCCGGGGAACGTGCGGGTTGATCTCCGCCAGTACGACGCGCGCCGTCCGCACCGCCGTCCAGACGTAGTCCGACTCGGTGCCGAGGTGGCAGATCCCGTCCGCGTCCGGCGGGCTGACCAGCACCAGCGCCACGTCCGGGCGCAGCGGCCCCTCGGTCATCGCCCAGGGCAGCTCGGACATGTGACAGGGCACCAGGTCGAGTCGCCCGGCGGCCAGCAGCTTCCCGGCCGCGCCCATCCCGACGAAGCTCAGCAGGCCCAGACCGGCGGGTGCCCGGTGCAGCACGTCGGTCAGGCTCATGCCGGTGAACAGCCGGGCGCCGTCCAGGCCCTCCCCGCCGAACAGCGCGTCCAGCAGCGCGGTCGGTTCCCCGAGGACCTGGCCGGAGACCAGCAGGTCGCCGGGGTTGATGCAGTCTCCGAGCATCAGCTGAAGGCCGGGATGACCTCTTCGCCGAACAGCCGGATGGACTCCCGGATCTTCTCGTTCGACATGCCGCGGAACTGCAGGTGGCAGAGCAGCCGGTCGACGCCGATCTCCTCGTACTGCTTGGCCACCTGGATGCACCGCTCCGGGGACCCGACCATGATCATGTCGCGGTCCTGCAGGTACTCGTAGGTGAACTTGTCGTAGTCCACACCCAGGAAGCGCTCGTAGTACTCGTAGCTCTGCTTCGGCGCGGCGCCGTCCTGCAGCATCTGGCAGAGCAGCTCGACGTGGTCGCGCTGGTAGTTCATCACGCCGTCCTCGGCGTTCGCCCGGGCTTCCTCGTCGGTGGCCGCGCAGTGCGCCATGGTGAACACCGCGACCTGGTTGTTCACCGTCTTGCCGATCGGCTCGCAGGTCTTGATGTCCTCGCGGTAGAGGTCGACCCGGCGCTTGAGCTCGTCGTTGGCCAGGGCCAGGGTGAACGACAGCAGCCCGAGGCCGTTCTTGCCGGCCACCGCGTGGCTGTCCGGGCTGGTCGCCGACATCCACAGCGGCGGGTGCGGGCCCTGCAGTGGCTTGGGGATCACCGCGCGCTCGGGCACGTCGAAGAACTCGCCGTGGTGCTCGATCTTGTGGTTGGTCCACGCCTCGACGATCAGCCGCAGCGACTCCTCCCACATGTCCCGGGTCTGCGACGGGTCGATGTTGAACCCGCCCAGCTCGGTGACCGTGGCCGATCGGCCGGAGCCGAACTCCAGCCGGCCGCCGGACAGCAGGTCCAGGGTGGCGGCCTGCTCGGCGGCCCGGATCGGGTGGTTGTACGGGTAGGGCAGCAGCCGCACGCCGTGCCCGATCCGGATGGTCTCGGTGGCGGCCGCGATGAACGACAGCAGCACCTCCGGGGCGGACGCGCTGGAGAACCCGTCCAGGAAGTGGTGCTCCACCGACCACACGCTCTTGAACCCGACGTCCTCGGCCAGCTTCACCTGGCCCACGACGTCGTTGAAGAACTGGGCCTCACCGGCCGGGGAAGTGCCCGACGGGATTCCCCATTCGTAGAGCAGCCCGAACTCCATGCGGAACTCCATCCTCGCCGGCGGACCGTGCGTGGCCCGGCGCCTCGCGTCCCGTCGATGGTCGCACTCCCGGTCGCGATCTGTCAACCTCCACGTTGACGCTGACAGAGGTCCGCCCGGCCGGTACGCTCGGCGCCGTGACCGACTGCGCGCGGGAGTGGAGCGAGGTCGTCACGATCGGCGACGCGCTGGTCCGCGCGGCGGTCACCGACCCGGACGGGCCGGCCGTGGTGCTGCCACCGGACCGGCTCAGCTACGCCGAGCTGCACGCGTCGGCCACCGAGGTGGCCCGGGGCCTACTGGGTCTGGGCGTCCGGCCCGGCGACCGGGTCGGCATCCTGATGCCGAACTGCCTGCCGTCGATCGTCACGTTCTTCGCGAACGCACTGATCGGCGCGGTGACCGTGCCGGTCAACACCCGCTACCGGGCCGCCGAACTGGCCCACCTGCTGGACCACGCCGGGCCGGCCGCCCTGGTCACCTGCGACGGCACCCCCGAGGGCCTGGACTTCCCGGGGGTGATCCGGGACGCCCTGGACCTGGTGCCGGACGCCGCGCCGCGACTGCTGATGCTGGGCGGCGGCCCCGGTTCCGGCACCGCGGACGGGTTCATCGACGACGCTGGGCTGGACGCGGCCGGGGCGTCGGTGCCGCCCGAGGAGGTCGACCGGTGCCGCCGAGCGGTGCGCATCCGCGACCTGACCGTGCTGCTCTACACCTCCGGCACCACCGCCAAACCCAAGGGCTGCATGCACAGCCACGAACCGCTGGTGCGCACCGGCATCGCCCGGCTGACCGAGCGGCCGGCCCGGCACGAGCGGGCGGCGGTGTGGATCCCCTGCCCGCTGTTCCACGTCGGCGCGCTGGTCCCGCTGATCGGCTGCGTGGCCACCCGGGCGCCGTTCGTGACCAGCCGCCGGTTCGACGCGGGTGAGGCTCTGCGACTGCTCCGGGAGGAGCGGGTGGGCACCGCGTTGCCGCTGTTCGCCGCGTTCACCGACGCCATGCTCGACCACCCGTCGTTCCCGGAGGCCGGGTTCCCGGACCTGGCCAACCTGCTCACCACCGGCAGCCGTGCGCAGGTGGAACGGGCGCAGCGGGCCTTCCCGGAGGCCGGGCTGCTCGGCGCCTACGGGATGACCGAGACCTGCGGGGTGTCCGCCATGTCCGGGGTGGACGACACCGACGCGCAGCGGCTGGACTGGGACGGCGAACCGCTGCGCGGCGTGCGGATCGAGGTGCACGAGCCGGGCACCGGGCGGGCGGCCGCGCCGGGGGTGCTCGGCGAGCTGGTGATCCGCGGGTGGTGCGTGTTCGACGGCTACTACCGCGACCCCGGGGCGACGGCCGCCGCGTTCGACGCCGGCGGCTGGTTCCACACCGGCGACATCGGCGTGCGGGACGAGGCCGGCCGGGTCGCCTTCCGCGGCCGGTACAAGGACATGCTCAAGGTCGGCGGGGAGAACGTGGCCGCCATGGAGATCGAGGACCTGGTCAGCGGGCACCCGGCGGTGGCCAACGTCGCGGTGATCGGCGTCCCGGACGCCCGGCTGGACGAGGTCCCGGCGGCCTACGTCGAGCTGGTCGCCGGGGCCACGCTCGAGCCGGCCGAGCTGATCGAGTTCTGCCGGGCCCGGGCGGCGACGTTCAAGGTGCCCCGGCACGTCGGGTTCGTCGAACCCGGGGAGTGGCCGATGTCGGCGACCAAGGTGAACAAGGTGGCCCTGCGGGACCGGGCCGCCCGGGACTTCCCCGCCTGACCAGCGTCGGCGCTGGGCCGTTCGACGTAAGACCCGCACCCGGACGGTGGTTTCGGGGAGCCCGGTCGGTTCGGGCGCGGGGGCAGCCAGCACACTGTTCCATCGTGCTCCCCCCGATCGTGTCCGCGTGTCGCCCTCGCACGGGCGGAATCCTGCTGGCGATGGTGGCCGTCGGCGCCACCCTCCTGGCGCCGACGGCGGAGGCCGCGCCCAGGGACTCCGCACCGACCGCCGCCCGGATCGTCGAGCCGATGCTGGCCGACTCCTCAGCCATCCCGTGCGCCCCCGGCACCACCAGCGTCGGCGTGCTGGACGGGTACCACGAGGGCGACCGCACCCGGGTCCGGCTGTGCGCGGTGTCGAACCTGCCGGCCAGCGCCACCGCCGACGAGAGCAACCCGGGGACCAAGTACTACATCAAGGGCGCCAACCGGCGTCCCGTGGTCAACTCCCGGGTCTCCGGGGCGGCGTTCGCCATGGTGGAGGCGGCCAAGCGGGACGGGGTCGCGCTCACCGCGACCAGCTCGTTCCGCCAGGACGCCCAGCAGCGGGCGCTGTACCAGTGCTACGTCGACCAGAAGCCGGGCTGCCTGCAGGCCGCCGAACCGGGCTACTCCACCCACCAGATGGGGCTGGCCCTGGACTTCAACCTCCCGCGCACCTACGACACCTGCGACGGCGGCGCGGCCAAGGACAACCCGGCGTGGAAGTGGCTGCGGGCGAACGCCGCCGGGTACGGCTTCCGGCAGCTGCAGGCGGAGAACTGGCACTGGGACACCACGACGTCCAACGTCAACCCGGTGTGCGACTGAGACGACCTCGGGAAAGCGGCACTAGACCTACCGTGAAAACGGCACTGAGTACGCTGTGAAAGCGGTACTCTGACCGCATGACCAGCTATGTCCCTCGGCTCGCGGACCGCGTGCTCGACGGACTGCTCCAGGACGTCCCCGGCGTGCTGATCGTTGGGGCCCGAGCGACGGGCAAGACGACCACTGCGGCTCGGCATGCCGCGTCGGTCGTGCACCTGGACCGGCCGGCGGAGGCCGCGGCGTTCCGAGCCGACCCCGACGCGGCCCTGGCCCGGTTACCCGAGCCGATCCTGCTGGATGAATGGCAGGTCGTGCCGGAGGTCCTCGGAGCGGTCAAGCGATCGGTGGATCGCCCCGGGTCCGGCTCGGGTCGGTTCCTCGTCAGCGGCTCCGTGCGCGATGACCTGCTCCACGAGAGCTGGCCGGTCACCGGCCGGTTGATCCGGGTCGAGATGGGCGGGTTGACAGTACGGGAGGCCAGGCGCGGCGACCTTAACGTCGACCCGTTCCTCACCCGCGCCGCCGACGGTCGGCTGACCGATCCTCCGGACCCGCCGGACCTGGTCGACTACGTCGAGTTGGCGATCCGGGGAGGTTTCCCCGAACCGGTTCTCAACCTCCCCCCTCGACGGCGGGTCAGCTGGATGACCAGCTACCTCGAGCGTCTGTTCACCCGGGACGCGGCCGAGGTCGACGTACCCCGTGATCCGGCGCGGCTGGCCAGGTTCTTCCAGGCCTACGCGCTGAACACCGCTGGTGAAGTCGCCGACCGGACGCTCCTCGAGACGACCGGGATCAACCGGCGCACCGCGGTCGCCTATGAACGGCTGCTGACCGCTCTGCTGCTCGTGGAGGCGCTGCCCTCGTGGAGCGGTAATCGGCTCAAGCGGCTGGTACGCGCGCCGAAACGCTACGTCCGCGACTCAGGGCTGGCCGCCGCCTCGCTCGGCGTCGGGGTGGACGACGCGCTGCGTGACGGGGACGTGCTCGGGCGCCTGATCGACACGTTCGTCGTCATGCAGCTGAGGTCGGAGCAGGCTCTGTTCGATCAGCCACCGAGGTTGTACCACCTCCGGCAGGAGGGCGGCGCCCACGAGGTCGATGTGATCGCGGAGCTCGGGCATCGCAAGATCGTCGGCATCGAGATCAAGGCGCGCGCCTCGGTGTCCCGGGAGCACGCCCGCCACCTGATCTGGCTGCGCGACCAGCTCGGCGATGCCTTCCGCGCGGGCGTCGTGCTACACACCGGGCCGCGCCTCTACCAGCTCGACGACCGGATCATCGCGGCCCCGATCGCCACACTGTGGGGCTAGGGCTCCAGGGTCCACTGGGGTAGCCGCAGGGTCTCCCCGCTCGCGTCGGTGACCTCGGCGAACACCGCCCGCACCCGGGCGCCGGCGGCCAGCCGCTCGGGCCAGTCGGCGTCGACCACGTTGCCCACGATCAGCACGCCGGGGAAGTCCTCCGGCTCGACCAGCACCACGTTGTACGGCAGCGACCCCTTGAGCATCGGGTTCCCCGCGTGGTGCACGACGGTGAGGTTCTCCACCACGCCGACCCCGGACGCCTCCCGGTAGTCCAGCGCGTCGCCCTGGCAGCGGTGGCAGAAGTCCAGCGGCGGGTGTTGGGCTTCGGCGCAGTCGGTGCACACCTGGATGGTCAGCCGGCCCGAGGTGAAGAACGGCCGGTTCCAGTCGGTGAGCGCGGGCAGCGTCCACGCCTCCGGGAGATAACGGGTCACGGTTCCTCCGCCGACAGCAGCACCGCCGAGGACGGCGGCGTCCCGGGTCCGGCGGCGAACAGGGACAGCCGCGCGCCGTCCACCTGCCGGGTTGAGGTGCCGCGGATCTGCCGGACCGCCTCCACCATGAGCTGCAACCCGTGGATGTACGCCTCGGCCAGGTTGCCGCCGCTGGTGTTGATCGGCAGCCCGCCCCCGCCTACCTGCAGCCGCCCGCCGGAGACGAACTTCTCCAGCTCCTCGGGCGGGGCGAACCCGATGTCCGAGATGGCGATCAGCGTGGTGCCGGTGAAGTTCTCGTAGAACTGCGCCACGTCCACGTCCGCCGGCTGGACGCCGGCGCGGGACCACAGCTGCCGGCCCACCGGCACGAACCGGCCCGACGGGTAGGACTCGTCGTTGAACGCCCACAGCCCGCCGCGCGGGGCCATCCCGGTCGCGCCGGCCAGCAGGTACGCCGGAGGCTGCCGGCCGTCCCGGGCCGCCGCGCCGGAGCTCACGATGATCGCGCAGGCCCCGTCGCTCTCCTGGCAGCAGTCGTAGAGGTGCAGCGGCTCGGCGATCCAGCGCGACGCGTGGTAGGCCTCCCGGGTCAGCGGCTTGCCGTACATGATCGCCCGGGGGTTGTGCTGGGCGTGCGCGTAGGAGGCCAGCGCGATGTCCGCCAGCGCCTCCTGGCTGATCTTGTGGCGGCGCAGGAAGGCGGCGGTGAGCAGCGCGTTCTTCACCACCGGCATGGCCGCCCCGAACGGCACGGTGAACGCCGCGTCGTTCACCGCCGCGCCACCCCCGGCGTACTGCCCGTACCGCCCCTCCGCCCCCTGGTGCAGGGCCCGGAACACCAGCACGTTGCGGGCGTAGCCGGCGGTGACCGCCGCGTCGGCCAGCTGCACCGCCGCCGCGCCGCTGTTGCCCCCGCCGCCCCAGGCCTTCGCGCTCCACCGCAGCTCACCCAGCCCCAGCCAGGACCACAGGTGCGCCGCGTCGTGCTGGTCGGGGTGGAAGGTGACGATCCCGTCGACGTCCTCCGGGCGGATGCCGGCGTCCTCCACCGCCGCGCGCACGGCCATGGCGGCCATCCGGCGGGCGGTGTACGGCGAGCGCCCGGCCCGGAAGTACGGCGACTCACCGATGCCGGTGACGGCGGTCGAGCCCCTCATCTGTGGTCAGCCGACCGCGTCACCGGCCGCGACGGGCTGCCCCACCGCGGTCGGATCCCAGTTGCGGAACACCGCCGGGTAGCGGATGTAGCGCGGGATGTCCTCGATGGTGAACTTGTCCATGTCCTTCTTCAGGCCCTCGGGCTCGTCGGTCGGATCCCGGTCGACGCCCAGGTCGAAGAGCATGTTCAGCAGCTTGACGTGCGCGCCGCCGATGCCCTCGTGGCCGAGCACCACCCGCAGCCCGAAGCACTGGTGGATACCGGTGCCGAAGCCGACGCCGTAACGCTGCATCCGCCGGTCGGCCGGGTCCGGCCGGTTCGGGTTGAACTCCCCCGCGTCGGCCCCGAAGTGATGAGTGTCCCGGTTGGCCGCCACGTAGTGGATGTGCAGCTCCTGGCCCTCGGTGATCCGGTGGCCGGCGATCTCCCCGTCGGTCACCGCCATCCGCGTGGTGTACGGGGAGAACGGCGCGCGCAGCCGGATGGTCTCCTGCAGCGAGTTGAGCAGGAACTCGTGCTCGGTGGCGCGGTGCCGCTGGTCGGGGTGCTCCTCGAACCAGTCGAACAGGAAGTGCACCGTCTGGATGATCGACTGGGTGCTGGTGCCCACCGACGCGGCGAACATCATCGTGGTCTCCACGATGGCCTTCTTCGCGTCGAGGTAGCCGGGGTCCGCGCCGGACGCGATCAGGCTCATGATGTTGACCGGGACGTCGCTCTCCGGCCGGTCCCCCGCCTCGACCTCGGCCAGCAGCTTCCGGTAGTGCTCGAGCGACGGCTGGTAGAACTGCTCGACGTAGATCTTCTTCGCGGCCAGGGCCCGCCGGTTGATCTCGTCGCGGTCCTGCAGGAACTGCGAGCTGGTGCCGGCGGCCAGCGGCCCGGCGAACGAGCGCAGCAGCGCCATCCGCTCGTCGGAGTACACGTCCACCAGGCCGATCAGCTTGGCGGTGAAGTGCAGGAACACCCGCTCCAGCAGCTCGACGAGGTCCAACCGGTGCAGCCCGTCCGGGCCCGCCTCGGCCAGTCGCTGCGCGATCAGCTGCTGAGCCGCCGGGATGATGATCTCCTCGCGGATGGCGTACAGCGCCTCCGGCCGCAGCAGGTGGTTGAGCATCCGGCGGCGTTCCCGGTGCTCCGCGCCCGGGGTGAAGATGACCGACCCCTCGAGGAACTCCTCGACGTTGATCTTGCCGTTGACCGGGTCGGACGGCACGCCGGCGAACATCGTCGGGTGGTGGACGATCTTCTTGCCGCGGACGCCCTCGATCACCTCGTCCATGGTCTTGAGGTCGACGATCGGGCACTTGTCAGTCATCGGCGATCCCCTATCCCGCGCTCAAGCCGTGCAGAGCATGGCCCATCCGGTTCTGCTTGGTCGTCAGGTAGCGCAGGTTCACCGGCGACGGGGCGGAGACCAGCGGGATCCGCCGGGTGACCGTGATGCCGTGGTCGCGCAGCCCGGCCACCTTGTCCAGGTTGTTGGTCAGCAGCCGGACCGAGGTGACGCCCAGCTCGCGGAGCACCTCGGCCGCCCCGGGGTAGGTGCGGGCGTCGGCCTTGTACCCGAGGTCGAGGTTGGCGTCCACGGTGTCCCACCCCCGGTCCTGCAGCTCGTAGGCCTGCAGCTTGGGCAGCAGGCCGATCCCCCGGCCCTCGTGGCCGCGGATGTAGACGATCACCCCGGAGCCCTCGTCGGCGATCCGGCGCATGGCCAGGTCCAGCTGCTCACCGCAGTCGCAGCGCATCGAGCCCAGGGCGTCCCCGGTGAGGCATTCGGAGTGCAGCCGGACCAGCGGCGGCCGGTCCCCGGACTCCGGCTCGCCCAGGCTCAGCACCACGTACTCCAGCCCGTCCGCGCCGCGGAACCCGTCGGTGCGCCAGGTGCCGTAGCGGCTGGGCAGCACGGTGCGGGCCACCCGCGTCACCCCCGCCCCGGTCGCCTCCGCCCCCGTCAACTCCGCCGGGGCCATCGGGACGGCGGCCGGTACCGGCTCGGGAGCGGACCTGCTGGCCAGGTGGTCGGCGATCTCGGCCACCGAGGTGATCGGCAGGTCGTGCCGGGCGGCGAACGCGGCCAGCTCGGGGCCCCGGGCCAGGGTGCCGTCGTCGTTGAGGATCTCGCAGATCACCCCGGCCGGCGCCCGCCCGGCCAGCCGCGCGAGATCCACCGACGCCTCGGTGTGCCCACGCCGGACGAGCACGCCGCCCGGGGTGTAGCGCAGCGGGAACACGTGCCCGGGCCGGCGGAAGTCGCGGGGCAGCGCGGCCGGGTTGACCGCGTGCCGGATGGTGCGGGCCCGGTCGGCGGCGCTGATCCCGGTGGAGCCGGGCTCGTCGAAGTCGATGCTCACCGCGAAGTTCGTCTCGGCGGCGGTGCCGGCCCCGTAGCCGGGCACCATCGGCCCGATCTCCAGCGCGTCCAGCCGCTCGGCCTCCATCGACAGGCAGACCAGTCCACGCCCGTGCACCGCCATGAAGGCCACCGCCTCGGGCGTCACCGCGTCGGCGGCCATCACCAGGTCGCCCTCGTTCTCGCGGTCGGGGTCGTCGGTGACCACGACCATCCCGCCGCGGCGGATCGCCTCCAGCACCCGGCTCATCATGGCTCAACCGTACGACGGACAGCTGTCGACGTCAACGCTGACGTTGAACACTCTCTCGACTTGTCGCGGGTAATGCCCGCGACAGGAGCCACTTGTCGCGGGAACTGTCCGCGACGAGTCGCGGTGGTGGGCGGGAGTAGTGGCTACTCCTGCTGGTCCGTCGGCTTCGGTGCTGCACTGCGAAGATGGCCGACGCAGCTGCCCAGACGCGCGCACTCCGCGACCGCTCCGAAGTCACCATCGACTTCGACCACCACGACCCGAAGCTGTCCGCCGACCGGACCGCGGCCGCCCACGAGCTGCGCGAATGCCCGGTCTCGTGGACCGAGTCGCACGGCGGGTACTGGGTGTTCTCCGCCCACCAGGAGGCCCAGGAGGTCGGGCGCCGGGCCGACGTGTTCGCCTCGGGCAACGACCACGGCAACGGCCCCCGGCAGGGGCTGAACATCCCGTTCATCGCCACCGCCGCCGGCGGGATCATCGAGAGCGACGCCCCCCGGCACACCCAGGTCCGCCGGCAGATGGGGCCGTGGTTCTCCCAGGAGAACGTGGACACCAAGATCGCGCAGATGGAGGAAGACGTCACCTTCTTCATCGACCAGATCATCGAGAAGGGCGAGGCCGACCTGGTCAAGGACCTGAGCGGACCCTTCCCCGGGCTGGTCACGCTGCGCCTGCTGGGCCTGCCGGTGGAGCTCTACCAGCCGTTCTCGGACATCCTGCACAAGACCGTCTACCTGCAGCCCGGTACCCCCGAGCGGGAGGCGGTGGACGGCGAGCTGCTCTGGCTGGCCGGCGAGGTCTGGCAGCAGATCGAGAAGAAGAAGGCCGACCCGCAGGACGACTACCTGTCCTTCCTGTCCACCGTCAAGGTCGACGGCGAGCCGATGCCGCCGGCTGAGGTGCTGGTCGAGGCCATCCTGACCATCGGCGCCGGGCTGGACACCACCACCTCGCTGATGGGCCACACGTTCCGCTGGCTGTCCAAGCACCCCGAGGCCAAGGCCTGGCTGCTGGAGGACCCGGCGCGGATGGGCCCGGCCTGCGAGGAGTTCCTCCGGACCGGCAGCCCGATCAACGCCACCGCCCGCACGGTGATGAAGGACCACGTGGTGCGGGACTTCGAGCTCAAGGCCGGCGACCGGGTGTGGATGTTCTGGCACGCCGCCAACCACGACCCGGCCGTGTTCGAGTGCCCCGACGAGGTGCGCCTGGACCGGCCGCAGAACCGGCACGTGGCCTTCGCCGCCGGACCGCACCGCTGCCTGGGCATGCGGTTCGCCCGGGCCGAGTGGAAGGTCATGGTCAGCCAGGTGCTGAAACGGATGCCCGACTTCGTGGTGGACGACGACGCGGTGGTCCCGGTGCCGGACGTCAGCCTCACCGGCGGGTTCATCAGCATGCCGGTCACCTTCACCCCCGGCCCCCGGATCGGCCCGGGCAAGCTGAAGGACACCGTGCCGACCGGCAAGCCGCGCGCGCTGACCGAGGGGGTCTGACATGGGTGCTCTGGACGGACGGGTCGCGGTGATCACCGGTGGCGCCCGCGGCCAGGGGCGGTCGCACGCGCTGGCCCTGGCCCGCGAGGGCTGCGACATCGTGCTGGCCGACATCTGCGCGCCGGAGATGGACGGCGTCGGCTACCCGCTGGCCGCCCGGGCCGACCTGGACGAGACGGTCGCGCAGGTCGAGGCGCTGGACCGGCGCTGTCTCGGCCTGACCGCCGACCTGCGGGACACGGCGGCGGCCCAGGGTGTGGTGGACGCGGCGGTGGCCGAGTTCGGCCGGATCGACGTGCTGCTGGCCAACCACGGCGTGGTCAACTTCGCGACCTGCGAGAACATGACCGACGACCAGTGGAACGCGGTGATCGACACCAACCTCAGCGGGGTGTTCAAGATCCTCCGCGCGACGATCCCGGTGATGAAGCGGGGCGGTTGGGGCCGGGTCGTGGTCACCTCGTCCAGCGCCGCCCGGGCCGGGGTGCCGAACCTGCCCGCGTACATCGCCGCCAAGTGGGGGCTGATCGGCCTGGTCAAGGGCACCGCGCTGGAGCTGGCCGACACCGGGATCACGGTCAACGCCGTCTGCCCGGCCGCCGTGGCCACCGACCTGTTCTTCAACGAGCCGACCTACCGGCTGTTCTGCCCGGACCTGGCCGACCCCACGCCCGAGGACTTCGAGCAGCGGATGAAGGACCACAAGCACGGACTGAACGGCCGGGCCTACCTGCAGCCCGAGCACGTCACCCGGGCGGTGATGTACCTGGTCACCGACCTCGACGGGGTGCTCACCGGGCAGGTCTCCGACGTCGGCCTCGGGCTCGCCGCTTCCCGGCTGGGCTAGCGCCCCGTGAGTGGTTAGTAGTGCTATAGCACTACTAACCACTCACGAGCACGAGCGCAGCGAGTGCATGATCGGAACGACGGACGGCTGGGCGTCGAGGTCGTCCAGCCGGTCCAGGAGCTCGCCGGCGGCGGGCTCGGCGGCGGTGCCGGCGCAGTTGTCCCGGAACTTGGCCGCCAGCTCGGCCGCGTCGAACGGGGTCTCCAGGCTGCCGCGCAGGCTGGTGTGCCGGCGGTCGATCGTGCGGCCGTCCCGGGTGCGCACGCTGATCAGCGCGGTGGTCTTGTCCAGGGTGTGGTCGGCCCGCACCCGGACCCGGTCTCGGGCGGTGGCGAGCCCCGGCAGGTGCGCGTCGGTGAAGGTGGCCAGCCCGACCGCGCCGTCCACCAGCGCGGCGGCCACGCAGTAGGCCAGGGAGAACTTGCCCTCCAGCCCGGTCCGCGGCCAGGGGTAGATCAGCACGTCGTCCAGGTAGGGGCCGTGGATGGCCACGGTGAGCTCGGCGACGTCGTCGGCCTTGAGCCCGTGCTCGGCCAGCACCGCGAGCACGCCGTCGATGGCGTAGTGGTTGGCCCCGCAACACGGGTAGGCCTTGTAGATCATGCCTTCCTCGATGGCCAACCGGCCGCCGAGATCGTCGAGGACGGCCTCCAGGGACCCGCCGCTCCGGCAGATCACCTCGTGCCAGCCGTACCGCTCCTCCAACGCGTGCGGGCTCGCGGTGAACCCGGCCGCGGCCAGCAGCGCGGCCTCCACGCCGGAGCGGTTGGCGTTGCCGGCGTGCATCGGCTTGGTCATGGTGCCGAAGTTGACCCGCAGGCCACCGGCCTGGGAGGCGGCGATGCCGAACGCGGTCGCCGTCCGCTCGGGGCCCAACCCCAGCAGCCGGGTGGCGGCGGCGGTCGCGCCGAACACCGAGTACACCGACGGCTTGTGGTAGCCGAAGGCGTACGGCCCGGCCAGGTTGTCGCCGTACACCCTGGTCAGCCGGTGGGTGACCTCGTAACCCAGGGCCAGCGCGGTGATCACCTCGCGGCCGGTCGAACCCCGGGTCTCCGCGACGGCCAGCGCGGCCGGGACGATCGCGGTGCTGACATGCCCGGCGGCCAGCCCGATGTCGTCGTAGTCCAGCGCGTGCCCGGCGGTGCCGTTGACCAGGGCGGCCAGCGGCTCGGCCAGCCGCACGCCGCCCCCGCCGACCACGGTGGCGTGGCCTTCGCCGTGCGCCTTCGCGTAGTCCAGGATCAGCCGGACGGCCGGCTCGCGGGACCCGGCCAGCATTACCCCGAGCAGGTCGACCAGCGCCCGGCGGACCTCACCTGCGGCCCGCTCGGACACCCGCTCGGGGTGTTCCGCGACGAACCGGGCCAGCTCCTCGGTGACGCCCACGAGACGAAACTAGACCCAGGTGCCGTCGGCGTCCTTCTCCGCGAACCGGGGCGCGACCTCGGTGGCGAACTTGTAGAGCTCCTCGTTGTTCTCCTCGACGTCGAGGTGCCCCTGGCCGAACTGGATCCACATCTCGTTGAAGCCCAGTTTGTTGTGCGCGTTCTCGATCTGCCGGGAGATCTCGTCGACGTCGCCCATCATCACGTTGGCGTAGCCCTGGCCGAACGGCAGGAAGAAGGTCTCCCAGTACCAGTCGTGCTCGGCCTTGATCGCCGCCGCCTTCTCCGGGTTGCCGGTCAGCATCAGCACCCCGCCCCAGGCGGCCACGTCCTCCTTGGGGACGCTCCGGCCGGCCTGCTCGGCGGTCTGCGCGTAGCGGCTCCAGAGCTTCTCGCAGAAGTCCATCTGGTTGGCCATCACGATCGGCTTGCCGCCCTCACGGGCCCACATGTCGATGGTCCGCATGCTGTGCGCGAAGGCGCCGTAGATCTTCGGGTGCGGGTCCTGGAAGCACTTCGGGGCGATGCCGATCTCCCGGACGATGCCGTCGGAGTCGGTGCCCGCGCCGTAGGCCTCGTAGGCCGGGTGCCGCGCCTCGCTGCCCTCCGGCGGGAACTGCCAGTACTTGCCCTTGTAGCTGAACGTCTCGCTGGTCCAGGCCTTCTTGACGATCTGCACGCACTCTTCGAAGATCTCGCGGTTCATGTCGTCCACCGCGTCGCGGTTCTTCGCCAGCTCCGGGGTGGTGGCCCGCACGCCCGGGACGGCGGCGTAGGAGTCCACCCAGCGGTTCTGGTAGCCGCGGGTGAAGCCGATGTTCAGCCGGCCCTGGAGCATGTGGTCCAGGGTGGCGATCTCCTCGGCGGCCCGCACCGGGTTGTGCGTGGGCAGCACGTACCCGAGCGTCGACACCTTCATCCGCTTCGAGTGCAGCCCCACGAACAGGCTGAACATGCCCGGGTGGTTGGTGATCTCGAAGCCCTCGATCTGCAGGTGGTGCTCGTTGTGCCCGTAGCTGGCGTACCCGAGCTCGTCGGCGAGCTTGATGTACTCCTTCACCTCGGCCAGGTACCGCTGGTAGAGCTCCTTGTTCTGCCCTGCCATGCCCTTCTCGATCTCGTGCTTGCGACCGATCATCCCGGGCTGGATCAAGTGGAACTTCACGCCGAACCTCCTTGCCGAAGTGAGCCCACTATCGCACCCGCGAGGGCCAGAAGTCAACTTCAACGTTGACGCTGCCGACGGAAGACACAGATGTGCCCCGGGACGGTGGGGTTGCGCGTGGGCTACTGGTGGCGGAGGGCGTCGATCGGGCGCATCTTGGCGGCCCGGTAGGCCGGGTAGCCGCCGGCCAGCAGGCCGATCACCACGCTCACCCCGAACGCGATGAACACCGGCGAGGCGCTGAGCAGCGGGACCGGGGTCGGC
>JAESFN010000601.1_pt1 | contig 28359 bp, 20 predicted proteins | sample 9269411 | NCBI WGS metagenome assembly JAESFN01 (sample SAMN14505399, study PRJNA617100) | algae metagenome | isolation source: Iphinoe sp. HA4291-MV1 and co-occurring heterotrophs from trail next to... | place: USA: Maunawili Falls, Hawaii | collected 2009-07-25
GACCAGCTGGTCCCGCCGCAGCTGCTGCGGGCCGACCAGGAGCTGGCCCTGACCATCGGCCTGATCGCCGGCGGCGCCGACTCGGTGACCGCCATCGAGTCCCGGTTGTAGGCGGTTACCGTGAGCAGACGGCAGGACCGCAGGGACCGGCTCACGGCGGCGTTCGACCAGCTCTGGGTGGCCGCCGGCGCGGCGCTGGGGGCGGCCGGCGCGCTGCGTGACCACGCGGTCCGGCGGCACGCCCGGACCATGGTGGAGCTGTGGCTGCGGACCGACGGGCTGCAGGAGGCCCGCCGTCAGCCCGGGCTGGCCGGGATCTTCGACAACCCGGTGCTGGCCGAGCCGGTCGACCGGGTGGCCCGCGACCAGCTGGCCACCTTCGGCGAGTGGCTGGCCACCGAACCGGACCGGCTGCGGCAGCTGGTGGCCGAGGTGGCGCCGGGGGCCGCCGGGCTGCCGCCGGACCGCTGGCTCGGGCACCCGGGGAAGATCGACGGGGAGGGCCCGGTCCCCGAGCTGTGGCGGATCGGCACGGCCACGGTGGACGGCGCGCCGCCGCACGAGCCGTACCCGGTGGCGGTGCCGCTGCTGGACGAGTCGCACCTGCAGGTGCACTCCACCCCGGACACCCGGGCGGCGGCCGAGTCGCTGGTCGAGACCCTGCTGCTGCGGGTGATCAGCTACTTCCGGCCGGGCATGGTGACCGCGCACGTCTGGGACGTCGGGCAGCTGACCGGCGCGATCCCCGGCCTGTACCCGCTGACCCGCACCGGGCTGCTCACCGTGCACGACCCGTCCCGGCTGGAGAACCTGCTGGAGGAGCTGTCCGACCACATCCGCCGGGTGCACACCCGGGTCCTGGTGGACGGGCACCCGTCGCTGCGGGCGCTGGTCGAGTCCGGGGGTTCGCGCACCGAGCCCTGGCAGATCGCGGTGCTGGTGGGCAACCGCTCGGCGCTGCGTGAGGAGGACAACCGGGCCCTGCAGCGGGTGGCCCGCAACGGGCTGGCCGCCGGCATCCAGCTGGTGCTGGTGGACGTGCCGCTGACCCTCTCCGCGCCGGTGGAGACCCTGTCCCTGATCGAGTCGCCGCCGCTGAGCACCGGGCCGGTCGCCGCGCGCTGCACCATGACCGGGCCGCACGCCACGGTCACCCTGGACCCGCCCCTGGCCCGCGAGCAGGTGACCCGCGCCTGCCACACCATCTCCGACACGCTCGACGAGTGGCGCAGCCGGATCGGCACCTTCGGCGACCTGCTGCCGGATCATTGGTGGTCGGAGACCTCCACCAAGGGCGTGCACGCGCCGGTCGGGTTCCGCGACGGGCTGGAGTCCCAGCTGGCGTTGTGCGACGCCTCCCCGCACGCGCTGATCGGCGGGCCGAGCGGATCCGGGAAGACGAACCTGCTGTTCGCGATGATCGGTTCGATGGCGGTGCGCTACCCGCCGGACGAGCTGGAGCTCTACCTCCTGGACTTCAAGGAGGGCGTCTCGTTCACCCAGTTCACCCCGGGCCGCCGCGACCCCTCCTGGCTGCCGCACGCCCGGCTGGTCGGGGTGAACATCAACACCGACCGCGAGTTCGGGCTGGCCCTGCTGCGCTTCCTGGCCGAGGAGATGCGCCGCCGCGCCGAGGCGGCCAAGGCGCACGAGGTGACCAAGCTGGAGGAGCTGCGGGAGGCCGAACGCCGGGAGGCCGAGGAGGCCGGCCGGACGCTCGGCCGCAACCGGTGGCCCCGGGTGGTCGCGGTGATCGACGAGTTCCAGTACCTGTTCGCCTACAAGGACGCGGTCACCAACGAGGCGGTCGCGCTGCTCGAGGACGTGGCCCGGCGGGGCCGCTCGCAGGGCATCCACCTGGTGCTGTCCAGCCAGGACGTCTCCGGCATCGAGGCGTTCTGGGGGCGTCCGGCGATCTTCGAGCAGTTCGTGCTGCGGGTGGCGCTGCCCCGGGCCCGGCGGGTGCTGGCCGAGCTCAACGACGTGCCGCTGTCGCTGCCCCGCTGGCACGCGGTGTTCAACCACGAGTCCGGGATGAAGCACGGCAACGAGATCGTCCGGATCCCGGACGCGACCACCCCGGGCACCCTGGACAAGCTGCAGCGCGAGCTGTGGCGGCGGCGGGGCAACGAGCCCGAGCCCCGGCTCTTCGACGCCAGCCGCTCGCCCCGGCTGGCCGACCTCACCCGGGGCGCCCGGCTGCAGGCCAGCGCACTGCCCGCCGGGACGGCCCGGATCGCGGTGCTGGGGCAGCTGATCGACGTGCAGGGCAGCGCCGCCACCGTGCCCCTCGGGGCCACCCCGGGGCGCAACATCGCGGTGGTGTCCTCGGCGGTGCGTGACGGGGCGCGGGTGCTGGGCGCGGCGGCGCTGTCGCTGGCCGCGCAGCACGAGCCGGGGGCCGCCCGGTTCACCGTCGCCGACCTCGCCCCGGAGGCCGCCGGCCCGGCGGGGGAGCTGATCGAGCGGCTGCGGGCGCTGGGGCACGACGTGGACCGGGTCGGGTTGGAGGGCTTCGGTCCGCTGGTCGCCCGGTCGGCCACCGACGTGACGGCCCGGCTCACCGGGGTCGGTGACGCCGACGGTGTCCGCCCGCACTACCTGCTGCTCTACGGGGTGGACGCGGCCAGTGCGGTGCTCGACCAGAAGGACCCCGACACCTTCCGCAGCGGGCTGGACAGCCTGCGCCAGCTGCTCCGCGGTGGCCCGGAGACCGGGCTGCACGTGCTCGGTTGGTGGCGCAGCGTGCAGCGGCTGCGCGCCGTGCTGATGATGGGCGCCGGGGTGGACGACGTCGGCTGCTGGGTGCTGTTCGACGTGCACGGTGCGGACCTGGGCACGCTGGCCCCGGGCATGGTCAGCTGGTCGCCCCGGCCGGACCGGGCGCTGATGTTCGACCGGTTCAGCCAGCAACGGCCCGAGGTGCTGATCGCGCCGGACATCACGCCGTCGAAGGAGGAGGCGCCATGACCGCCGCCCGCGCCTACAAGGACATCACCGGGGGGATGAGCGACGCGGTCGACCGGATGCGCCGGCACGACACGGCGTGCGCGGTCCGGCTGACCGAGGAGCTCGTCGAGCGTGACGAGGACATGCGCCGGGCCGCCAACCGGGCCGCGCTCAGCGAGCTCGCGGTCTACCTGTGGTGGGAGGCGGCCATGGAGTCGCTGTGGGGGGAGAGCTGGATGACGCTGCGCCCGCTGCCGCTGCCCGACCCGCGCGCCGACCCCCGGGACCTGGACTACCTGGACGCCGTGGTCGAGCAGCGCTACGACGCGCTGATGGAGATCGCCCGCCGCCGCCCCCTGCTCGGCCGCCGCTGACCCCCCCGGCGTCAGGGTGCGCTCGCGCGCCCGGCCTCGTAGACGCTGAGGTGCGTGTAGGCGGCCGCGAGCAACGGGGTGAGAACGCCCTTGCGGTTGCCGCGCGCGGCGAGGTCGCCGACGACGTGGTCGGCCTCCACCGGATACCCCTGACTCAGGTCGCGGAACATCGATGCCGCGAGGGGCGAGCCGGGCGTCGTGAGCGTCCGTCGAATGGCGTCGAGCTCCTCGGCCGCCATCGGATGCCCGTTGGCCTCCGTCACGGCGGCGGCCTCCTCGATGATGCCCAGGGCGAGCTCGCGGCCGCCGGGCGCCGCGATCACCTGGCCGATCGGGCCGCGCATCAGGCAGGTGATGGAGGCGAGGCTGCCGAGGAACACCCACTTCTGCCACATCGCCTGGATGACGTCATCGGACAGCGTGGTCGAGAACCCGGCTCCGGAGAGCACCTCGTCGACGGCGTGGATCCGCCGGGAACCGGCCTGCCGGCGGTCGCCGTAGGTGAGCTGTTGCAGGTCGCTGAGCTGGTGGATCACTCCGCGCGGATCCAGCGTGGCCGCGATGGTGCACAGCCCGCCCAACACCCGGTCCGCGCCGAAGCGGGCGTCGAGGGCATCCAGGTGGCTCAGCCCGTTCAGCACCGGGAGGATCATCGTGTCCGGCCCGACGGCCGGCTCGAGGTCCGCGATGGCGTTCGGCAGCCCGTAGGCCTTGACGCTCAGGAAGATCAGGTCGTAGTGCGGGCCGAGGTCGGCGCCGGTCACCACCGCGGGTTCGATGCGGACGTCGCCGTGCGGGGTGACGAGGAGCAGGCCGTCGCGGCGCAGTTGCTCGGCTCGTGGCCGGCGCACCAGGAAGGTGACGTCCCGGCCGGCCTCGGCCAGCCGTCCGCCGAAGAAGCCGCCCGTCGCTCCGGCTCCGACCACAAGGATCCTCATCGGCGTCTCCCCGTGCTCAGTCTTCCGGGTCGTCGGAGTCGTCGCGGGCCAGGAAGGTGGCCAGCCGCTCGACCGCCTGCTCGTAGTCGGGGTTGAGGTCGACGAACGCCCGCAGTCGCTCGGCCACCCAGTCCAGCGTCACCTGCTCGCCGCCGCGCCGCTGTTCGAGCTCCTCGATGCCCCGGTCGGTGAAGTACACACGTCCGACTCTAGTGGGCCCGCACCGGCCGGCCGGGAGCGGTGGACGGGCCGCGGGCAAAGGCGCGGAGGCGAAGTAAGGTGGTCGGGCCGATGACGACGAAGAAACCGACCGCCTCCCCCGGGCCCCTCACCCAGCGCGGTCCGAACTGGTCCGAGCAGCCCACGCACGTCCTGCTCCCGCCGCGCTACCAGGGCCGGCGCCCGATCAAGGACCCGGCGAAGGCCCCCCGGGGCGGGTGGCGCAGCCTGGTGTCGGTGGCCAGCGTGGTCACCGTGGCGCTGGTGCCCGGCGCGGCGATGGCCGTGGGGGCGGTGGCCGCCGCGTCCGGCGCGGTGTGCGGCTACGGGTCGTTCTGCCTGTACTCCGGGCCGGACTTCACCGGCGAGAAGGTCGAGTACGACGCCGACCAGCTGTTCTGCCAGGACCACCACCCGGCGCTGGACGTGCGGAAGGTGTTCCCCGAGGGCATCCGCTCGATGTACAACAACACCGGCGCCGCCCCCGAGGGGCTCGGGGTGAAGATCTACACCGAGAAGGGCCGGGTCGCGGTGCCGACCGTGGCCCCGGGGCACGAGGTACGCACCGTGGACGCCCAGGCGGTCAAGGACATGCACACCCTGTGCGTGTACCCCGGCGTCACCGGCCAGCCGAGGAAGTAGACCCCGGCCGGCCGGTCGTACGGCTCAGTCCGCTGTGTCAGTCGGCGAGGGACGCCTCGATCAGCCGGTTCTGCTCCACCTCGTGCACCTTGCCGGAGCCGGCGGCCGGCGCGGCCATCCGCCGCCGGGAGATCGGCTTGATCCGGGCCAGCCTCGGGTCGACCTGCGGCATCTCCAGGCCGAAGTACGGCCACGGGCCCTGGTTGGCCGGCTCCTCCTGCACCCAGCGGATGTCGTCGGCGTTGGGGTAGCGGTCCAGGGCGAGCAGCAGCTTCTTGCGCGGCAGCGGGTAGAGCTGCTCGGTGCGCAGCACGGCGATGTCGTCCCGGCCGGCCTTGACCACCGCGTCGGCCAGCTCCCAGTAGATCTTGCCGGCGCACAGCAGCAGCCGGCGCACGCCCTCCACCGGGGCGGCCTGCTGGTGGAAGCGGGGGTCGTCGAGCACCGAGTGGAACTTGCCGTGGGTGAACTCCTCCACCGGGGAGACCACCCGCTTGTTGCGCAGCATCGACTTCGGGGTGAACACCACCAGCGGGCGGCGGACCCCGTCCATCGCGTGCCGGCGCAGCAGGTGGAAGTAGTTCGCCGGGCTGCTCGGCAGCGCCACCGTCATCGAGCCCTCGGCGCACAGCTGCAGGAACCGCTCGATCCGGCCTGAGGTGTGGTCCGGGCCCTGGCCCTCGTGACCGTGCGGCAGCAGCAGCACCACGTCCGAGGTCTGGCCCCACTTGGCCTCACCGGAGGAGATGAACTCGTCGATGATCGACTGGGCGCCGTTGACGAAGTCGCCGAACTGCGCCTCCCAGGCCACGAACGCCTGCGGGTTGGCCACCGAGTAGCCGTACTCGAAGCCGACGGCGGCGAACTCGGACAGCGCCGAGTCGTAGGGCAGGAACCGCCCCTGCTCGGCGACCAGGTTGCGCAGCGGGAAGTACTCCTCGCCGGTGGTCCGGTCGATCACCACGGAGTGCCGCTGGGAGAACGTGCCCCGCCGGATGTCCTGCCCGGACAGCCGCACCAGCTTGCCGTCCGCCAGCAGCGAGCCCAACGCGATGAGCTCGGCGAACGCCCAGTCGATGTCGCCCTCGCGGGACATCTTGTAGCGCTTGTCCAGCACCGGCTTGACCCGGGTGTGCACGGTGAAGCCCTCGGGCAGCTCGACGTGCGCGTCGCCGATCCGGTGCAGCGTCTCCAGCGGGATGGCGGTGTCCAGCTTGGTGGGCACCGCCTGCTCCTGCTCCACCGAGGGGCTGGCGGTGATCTGCCCGCGCTCGAGCTCGCGGACCTCGTTGAACACGTGCTCCAGCTGGCTGGAGAAGTCTTTGAGCACGTGCTCGGCCTCGTCGATCGAGATGTCGCCGCGGCCGATCAGGTTCTCGGTGTACATCTTGCGGACGCTGCGCTTGGCGTCGATCACGTCGTACATCTTCGGCTGGGTCATCGACGGGTCGTCGCCCTCGTTGTGCCCCCGACGGCGGTAGCAGACCATGTCGATGACCACGTCGTTGTGCCAGCGCTGCCGGTACTCCACCGCCAGCCGGGCCACCCAGACGCAGGCCTCCGGGTCGTCGCCGTTCACGTGGAACACCGGCGCGCCGATCATCTTGGCCACGTCGGTGCAGTACTGCGAGGACCGGGACGCCTCGGGCGCGGTGGTGAAGCCCACCTGGTTGTTCACCACGATGTGCACGGTGCCGCCGGTGCGGTAGCCGCGCAGGAGGGCCAGGTTCAGCGTCTCGGCCACCACACCCTGCCCGGCGAACGCCGCGTCACCGTGCATGGCCACCGGGAGCACGGTGAAGCCCTCGACGCCCTTGTCCAGCAGGTCCTGCTTGGCCCGGACGATGCCCTCGAGCACCGGGTCGACCGCTTCCAGGTGCGACGGGTTCGCGGTCAGCGACACCGTGGTCTCGCCGTCGCCGAACATCCGGAAGTACTTGCCCTCGGCGCCCAGGTGGTACTTGACGTCACCGGAGCCGTGCGCCTGGTCCGGATCCAGGTTGCCCTCGAACTCCCGGAAGATCTGGCTGATCGGCTTGCCGACGATGTTGGCCAGCACGTTCAGCCGGCCCCGGTGCGGCATGCCGATGACGACCTCGTCCAGCTCGAACGCGGCGGCCGAGTCGAGCACCGCGTCCAGCAGGGCGATCACGGTCTCGCCGCCCTCCAGGGAGAACCGCTTCTGCCCGACGTACTTGGTCTGCAGGAAGGTCTCGAACGCCTCGGCCGCGTTCAGCTTGGACAGGATGTACTTCTGCTCGGCGACCGGCGGCTTCTCGTGCGGGACCTCGATGCGCTCCTCCAGCCAGGCCCGCTGCTCGGGGTCGAGGATGTGCATGTACTCGGTGCCGATGGTGCGGCAGTAGGAGCCGCGCAGCACGCCCAGCACGTCGCGCAGCTTCATGTGCCGCTGCCCGGCGAAGCCGCCGACGGCGAACTCCCGGTCGAGATCCCACAGGGTGAGCCCGTGGCTGAGCACGTCCAGGTCGGGGTGCCGGCGCTGGCGGTAGTTCAGCGGGTCGGTGTCGGCCATCAGGTGGCCGCGGCTGCGGTAGGCGTCGATCAGCTCGAGCACCCGGGCGGTCTTGTCGACCTCGCCCTCCGGGATGTCCTGCACCCAGCGGACCGGCTCGTAGGGCACCAGCAGCGAGGTGAAGACGTCGTCGTAGAACCCGTCCTCGCCGAGCAGCAGCTGGTGCACCCGGCGCAGGAAGTCGCCGGACTCCGCGCCCTGGATGATCCGGTGGTCGTAGGTCGAGGTCAGCGTGATGATCTTGCTGACGCCGATCTCGGCCAGCTTCTCCTCGCTGGCCCCCTGGAACGGGGCGGGGTACTCCATGGCCCCGACGCCGATGATCGCGCCCTGGCCCTGCATCAGCCGGGGAACCGAGTGGTTGGTGCCCAGGGTGCCGGGGTTGGTCAGGCTGATCGTGGTGCCCTCGAAGTCGGCCTTGGTGAGGCTGCCGGCCCGGGCCTTGCGCACCACGTCCTCGTAGGCCGACCAGAACTGGGCGAAGGTCATCGCCTCGCAGCCCTTGATCGAGACCACCACCAGCGACCGCTGGCCACCCTTGCCCGGCAGGTCGATGGCCAGGCCCAGGTTGACGTGCTCCGGGGTGACCAGGGTGGGCACCCCGTCGACCTCGGTGTAGTACCGGTTCATCCCCGGGAAGTCGGCCAGCGCCTTGACCAGGGCGTAGCCGATCAGGTGGGTGAAGGAGATCTTGCCGCCCCGGGTGCGCTTCAGGTGGTTGTTGATCACCACCCGGTTGTCCGCGAGCAGCTTCGCCGGCACCGCCCGCACGCTGGTCGCGGTCGGGATGCTGAGCGACGCCTCCATGTTCTTGACCACGGTGCTCGCCGAACCGCGCAGCTTGGCGGCGGTGCCGTCGACCGCCGGCTGCGGGACCGGCTTCGCGGCGCGGGAGGTGCTGCCCGCCGCCGGCTTGGCCTCGGGCTTGGCGCCGGGCTCCGCCGACGGGCGGGGGGCGGGACGCTCGGGGGCCGGCGTCGCGGCGGCCTGCCCGTTCGACTCGGCGTCCCCGCCGGACTCCGGCGGGGCCCCGTCGGATCCGGGTCGGTAGTCCTTGAAGAAGTCGTGCCACGCGGAGTCGACCGTGGCCGGATCCTCGAGGAAACGCTGGTACATCTCCTCGACCAGCCATTCGTTGGTGCCGAACTGCGCGGTGGGGAAGGACGGCACCGATGCGGCTGATGAGCTGCTGGTGGACACGGTGGTGGATCGCCTCGCTTGGTGGACTGAATCTGGATGCCTGCCCGGCGACCACCAAGGCTAGTACTTCTTCCGGCCCAGCGGGGTCAGGGCGGCGTGGCACGCGCGTGGTACTCGGTGATTGCCCGGTCCAGCGCCCGGGACACGGCCGGCACCATGCTGGTGAGGTAGGTGGAGCCGACGTGGTTGTCGTCCATGTAGACCAGCACGTTGCCGACCACCGGGGCGCACCGTTCGGGGTCGCAGTAGGAGTCGCTGAGGTCGATGTAGAAGACGTTCGCCGGGGGATCGGTCAGCCCCAGGTACGGCGGTCGCGGGCGGAGCAGGGCCGAGCGGGGGGCGCCGCAGCGGTCGGCGTCCCGGCCGTGGGTCTCCACGCAGGCGGACGGGGAGAAGCTCCACCTCGGGTTGTCCCGCACGGCCAGCACCGGGATCCCCTCGGCGTCCAGCCGGCGCCACTGGTCGACGAACCCGGGCGGGGTGACCTCGGTGTTGCCCACCCGGACGTCGCGGGTGGCCATGGTGAGCACGAAGTCCGGCCGCTCCTCGGGGATCTGGTCGGCGGCGGCCGCGTTCCAGTCCAGGCAGCTCCGGTCGTTCGGGCGGATCTCCGAGCGGGTGGAGAACGGGCAGCCACCCCGGGACATCACGATGAGCTCCCAGTTGCGTTCGGTGGCGATCGGGCGCAGCGCGGCGAGCAGCTGGGTCGGGTGCGAGTCGCCGACCACCAGCACCTTCCGCTCCGGGGTGCCGTGCACCTGGCTGCGGCAGACCTCCAGGCCGGCCCCGCGCGGGGACATCTCGCAGCCCATCCCGCCGGTGCCGGCCCACTGCCCGGGCAGCGCCACGAAGGCCGGCGCCAGCTTCGGTCTGGGGTCGCCCCAGTACTCGAACCCGGGTTCCAGGGCGCGGGCGCCGGGGTGGTTCGGGTCGTCGAAGGCGGCCGCGTAGCTGTCCGCCTTGCGCACGCTCTCCGCCTGCCACAGCGCGGTGACCAGGACCACCGGCAGCACACCGGCCAGCGCGAACCGGGCGGCCCTCGGCCGGGGCCAGGTCAGCGGGGGAGCCTCCACGAACCGCCGGGTGAGCGTGGCGGCCAGCAGCGACAGCCCGATCACCAGGACGCCGTCGAGTGGCCCGGCCACCGGCTCCTCGCGCACCGCGAGCACCATCACCAGCACCGGCCAGTGCCACAGGTACCAGGTGAACGACAGGTCGCCGAGGAACCGGGCCGGCCGGGTGACCAGCAGCCGGTCGGCGCCGAGGCGGTGCCCGGTGACGCCGGCGACCAGCACCGCGACGCAGCCCAGTACCGGCCACAGCGCGGCCCAGCCGGGGAAGCCGGCGCTCAGCCCGGGCACCAGCCCGCAGCTCACCAGCGCGGCCACCCCGGCCCAGCCGAGCCGGACCCGGGCCCGGGCGGGCAGCTCGAGCCGGTCGATCACCAGGGCGAGCAGCCCGCCGACGGCGAACTCCCACACCCGGGCCCGCGAGTCGAAGTAGGCCAGCGGCTGGTCGGTGGCGGTGAGCCGGACGGCGTGCACCAGGGACGCCGCCCCGAGGCCGCCGATCAGCAGCGCGGCCGCCGGGCGGATCCGGGTCCGCCGGGTGCGGGCCAGCAGCAGCCCCAGCCCGGCCAGCAGCGCCGGCCAGACGAGGTAGAACTGCATCTGCACGGACAGCGACCACAGGTGCTGCAGCACGCTGGCGTCGTTGCGCGGGCCGAAGTAGTTGACCGACTCCACCGCGAGCCGCCAGTTCTCCACGAACAGCGCGGACGCCACCACGTCGCCGATGCTCTGGAACCAGCGGTTCTCCGGCAGCAGGGCCACGGTCGCCGCCGCCGTGGCGAGCAGCACCGCGGCGGTGGCCGGGACGATCCGCAGCGCGGTCCGGGTCCACTGCCGGGGCACCGACAGCTCGCCGCGCTCCCAGGCCCGGACCAGCTGCCCGGTCATCAGGAACCCGGAGATCACGAAGAACGCGTCCACCCCGCCGGACACCCGGCCGGTCCAGACGTGGTGCACCACCACCAGGACCACGGCCAGCGCCCGCAGCCCCTGCATCTCCGGCCGGTAGCCGCGGGCGCGGCCGGTTGCTGTGGTTTCAGGTGGCGCTGTGCTTTCAGACGGCACTGTGCAGGACCCCGTACGCCGCGCCGGTCATGCCGGCGACGCAGAGCGACATCAGCCCCAGCGCGCCGTAGTAGGAGTCGTGCCGGGTGTACATGGCGCCGAACAGCACGGCGCCGATGACCGTGAACAGCACGGTGAGCAGCAGGGAGACAAGCATGAACGTCCTTCGTCCGAGGAGTGGGGCACCCGGGAGGCGCCCGGGTGTGGATGCACGCGTCCCACCGCCGGGCCGCGGGGCCCGGGGATGCGGAGCTCAGCTCACTCGGGAGAAGGGGGGAGCCCGGCCGAGCCGGGGGGCGACGACGTCGAGAACGGGCCGGACGGCGCCCGGTGGCGGCCCGGTACGGTCCGCACCCAGCCACGGCGGCGACCAGGTGTCGACCACGGCGGGTCCGGTGTGGCCCGGCGCGCCGAGGGTGCGCAGCTTGTCGGCCGCCTGGCTACCGCCGTGCCGCAGGTCGGCCACGTCGACATCGATCGGGGTGGTGGCCAGGATGGCCAGGACCGGTCGTGGGGCGGCGGCTCGCGGGGCGGCGCTGACCGCCGCCCGGGCGGCCGGGGTCGGGGCGGCGTGCGCGGTCGCGGTCCCGACGGCGGGGGCGTCCGAGCCGTCGTCCACGTCCGGGGCGACGCCCCAGGCCAGCAGGCCGAACGTGAAGACGAGCACGAGCAGCGGCACCAGGCGCTCACGCCACCGCTGCCGTTCTCGCATGCCGCTCCTGTCCCGGGTTCGCCCGCCAGGGTACGGGGAGCGATCTCGCGGCCCGCTCGGGCCATCGCCGTTGGGCCGCCCGGAGCAGATGTTCAGTGCGCGCGGGCCTCGGAGCCGAGCGCGGCCGGGTCGGGCTCGGTGTCGGGGTCGGGCTGCTCGGCGCTTCCGGCCCGCCAGAACTCGGCGTAGTGGCCGTCCTCGGCGAGCAGCTGCCGGTGGCTGCCCTGCTCGACGATCCGGCCGTCCTCCAGCACCACGATCCGGTCCGCCCGGGCGGCGGTGGCCAGCCGGTGCGCGACCAGGACCGTGGTGCGCTGCGCGGCCAGCCGGTCGCCGGCGGCCAGCACGGCCTGCTCGGTGGCCGGGTCGAGCGCGGCGGTGGCCTCGTCGAGCAGCAGCAGGTCCGGGGCGACCAGCTCGGCCCGGGCCAGCGCGACCAGCTGCCGCTGCCCGGCGGACAGGCCCTGCCCGCGCTCACCCACCGGCTGGCGGAAGCCGCCGGGCAGGGTGGCGATCATGTCGAGCGCGCCGACCGCCGCCGCGGCCGCCTCGATCTCCGTCTCGCTCGCGTCCGGGCGGCCGTAGGCGATGTTGGTGGCCACGTCCCCGACGAACAGGTGCGCCTCCTGCGGCACCACGCCCAGCCGGCCCCGGAACCCGGCCAGCGGGTAGCGCCGCAGGTCCACCCCGTCCACCAGCACCTGCCCGGCGCTGACGTCGTAGTAGCGGCCGAGCAGCTTCACCACCGTCGACTTGCCCGCTCCGGTCGCGCCGACCAGGGCCACCGTCTCGCCCGGCCGGATCCGCAGCGACACCTCGCGCAGCGCGTCTCGGCCGGCGCCGGCGTACCGGAAGCTCACCGCCCGCAGCTCCACCTCGCCGCGCAGCCGGGCGGGCACCGGGACCGGGTCGACCGCCGGCGGGACCGAGCTGGGCGTGCGCAGCAGGTCGCCGATCCGGGACAGCCCCACCCGGGCCTGCTGGTAGCCGTCGAACACCTGGGACAGCTGCTGCACCGGGGTGAAGAACATGGCCAGGTACAGCAGGAACGCGGTGAGCACCCCGGGGGTGAGGTCGCCGGCGGCGACCCGGGAGGCACCCACCCCGAGCACCGCCGCCTGGGCCAGCTCGGAGAGCAGCGCGGCGAACGGGAAGTAGGTGGCGATGTAGCGCTGGGCCCGCAGCCGGGTCACCCGGTAGGCCTCGCTGAGCTCGCCGAACGCCTCGGCGCTGCGGTCCTCCCGGACGAACGCCTGGGACACCCGCAGCCCGCTGACGTTCTCCTGCAGGTCGGCGTTGACCACGCTGACCCGTTCCCGGGCCTCCCGGTAGGCCACCGAGGCCCGCCGGCGGAAGATCACCGTGGCCACGACGAGTACCGGCAGCACGGCCAGGGCCACCGCCGCCAGCTGCCCGTCGGTGAGGATCAGCGCCAGCGCCACCCCGACCACGGTGAGCAGGCTGACCACCGCCTGGGCCAGCCCGGTCTGCAGGAACACCGACAGCGCGTCCACGTCGGTGGTCATCCGGGTCATGATCCGCCCGGCCAGCTCGCGCTCGTAGTAGTCCAGCCCCAGCCGCTGCAGGTGCGCGTAGCTGCGGATGCGCAGCGTGTAGAGCACGCTCTCCCCGGCCCGGGCGGTGACCACGGTCTGCGCGGCGGTGATGGCCCAGTCGGCGGCCACCACGAGCAGCCCGAGCGCGGCGGTGAGCGCCAGCACGTGCGGGGCCCGGGCGGTGATCCCGCCGTCCACCGCCAGCCGGGCCAGCGAGGGGAACGCCACGCTGGTCAGCGCGCTGGCCGCGATCAGCCCGACGCTCAAGCCCAGCGGGGTGCGGATCGGCCGCAGCAGCCGGCGCAGCGCGAAGTCCGGGTCCGGGGCGGTCGGGTCGACCCGGTCGGCGCCCTGCCCGAGCACCGGTTCGCCGGTCGGCTCGGGCAGCGCGGCGACGGCGGCGACCAGTTCGGGGGTGGCCGGCATCGAGTCGGCGGCGGCCGACGCGGAGGTGCCCAGGGCGGGTTTCACCGAGACGGCGGTGCTCCCGGGCCGGTGGCCGGGATCGGTGTCGGCCGGCTCCGGCCAGAGCGGGCGCCGGCGCCGCGGGGCGTCCTCCGCCGGGGCGTCCACCTCCACCTGGTCGCCGTCCAGCGCGCCCCGGGCGTCCAGCTCGGCCTCGGTGCCGGCGTCCACCACCCGCCCGCCGTCCAGCACCACGATCCGGTCGGCCAGCCGCAGGGTGGAGCGGCGGTGCGCGATGAGCAGCGTGGTGCGCCCGGCGGTGACCGCGCGCAGGGTGTCGTGGATGGCCGCCTCGGTGCGGGCGTCCACGGCCGAGGTGGCGTCGTCGAGCAGCAGCACCCGGGGGTCGGACAGCAGCGCCCGGGCCAGCGCGATCCGCTGCCGCTGCCCGCCGGACAGGGTCAGCCCGCGTTCCCCGACCATGGTGTCGTAGCCGTCCGGCAGCGCCTCGACGAACTCCTCCACCTGCGCCGCCCGGGCGGCCGCCACCACCTCCTCGTGGCCCGCGTCCGGGCGGCCGTAGGCGATGTTGGCCCGGATGGTGTCGGAGAACAGGAACGCCTCCTCGAACACCACGCCCAGCTCACCGCGCAGCTCGGCCAGCCGCAGCCGGTTCAGCGGGACGCCACCGAGGCGGACCTCACCGGCCTGCGGGTCGTAGAACCGGGGGAGCAGCAGTGCCACCGTGGACTTGCCGGAGCCGGCCGACCCGACCAGCGCGACCGTCTCGCCGGGGGCCACGGTCAGCGACACGCCGTCCAGCACCGGCTCGTCCCGGGTGTAGCCGAAGCTCACCCCGTCCAGCTCGACGGAGAGCGGGCCGTCCGGCAGGGACTCCGGGTCGGGCGGGTCGGTGACATCGGGCCGGGAGTCGATCAGCTGGTGCACCCGCTCCACCCCGGCCCGGGCCAGCTGGCCGCTGACCACCAGGCTGCCGATCATCCGGGCCGGTCCGACCAGGTTGCCCACGTAGGTGGAGAAGGCCAGGAAGGTGCCGATGGTGATCTCGCCGCGCAGGGTGAGCAGCCCGCCGAAGCCGAACACCGCGACCAGTCCCAGGCTGGGCAGCGCGGCCAGCGGCGGGGCCAGCTTGGCGGTGAGCCGCGCGGCGCGCAGCCGCTCCCGGTAGAGCCGCAACGCCCGCGCGGTCAGCGTCCGGACCTCACGCTCCTCCTGGCCGAAGCCCTTGACCACCCGGACCCCGGTGACGGTCTCCTCGACCTGCTGCGCCACGTCCGCCGCCCGCTGCTGGGCCGACCAGGTGGCCGGGAACAGGGTGCGCCGGGACCGCGCGGCGATGAGCACCGAGGCCGGCACCATGATCAGCGCGATCACGGTCAGCGTGGGGGAGAGTGACAGCATGGCCACCAGCGAGGCGACCAGCAGCACCACGTAGCCGGACACCAGCGGCACCGTGCCCAGCAGGCTCTGCACCTGCTGCAGGTCGGAGATGGCCCGGGACACCACCTGGCCGGTGCGCAGACTGTCCTGCCGGGGCCCGTCCAGGCGCTGCACCGAGCGGAACACCGCCTGCCGCAGGTCGTGCTGGACGTTCAGCGACAGCCGGCCGCCCAGGTAGCGGCGGGCGAACGCGGCCCCGAACCGGATCAGCGCCAGGGCCACGATGGCGGTGATCAGCGCGGGCAGGGCGGAGGTGTGCCCGGCCACCGCGTCGTCCACCGCGACCCTGGTCAGCAGCGGCCCGACCGCCTCCAGGCTGACCCCGCCGACCGAGGCGCCGAGTGCCCCGACGGTCAGCCGGGGGTGCCGCCAGCAGGCCCCGGCCAGCCGCCGGATCCAGCCCTGCTCCGTCGCGCGCACGACCGCCACATTATGTCAGCGGATGCGCGACGCGCCCGTGAGTGAGAAGTAGTGCTATAGCACTACTTCTCACTCACGGGGCGCAGCCATGATCCGGACGATCTCGGCCACCCGGGGGTCGCGTTGCAGCTCCTCGAGGGTGACCGGCAGGGGCAGCCGCCAGTTCGGGTACTCGTCGATCGTGCCGGGCAGGTTGGGCTGGCGTTCCTCGCCGAGCACGTCGTAGGGGGCGACCAGCTTCAGCCGGCACGGGGTGGCGGCCAGCAGCCGGTGCATCGCCGCGATGATCTCCCGCTCGTCCGGGTCGCCGCTGTTCAGGAAGCCGTGGTGACGGAGCAGCGCCAGCAGCTCGTCCCGGTCGGCGGCCGCCTTCGCCCGCTCCGCCGGGACGTCGTCGAGCAGCCCGAGGTCGGCCCGGGCGGTGACGTGGGTGCCGCGCAGGAAGCCGGCGGCGGTGGGTAGGTCGTGGGTGGAGATCGTGGCCACCGCCCGTTCCGGCCAGGCCTCCGGGGCGAGCAGCGGGTCGCCCGGCCGGGACTCGTCGCGGGCGAACCAGGACACCGCGCAGCCCAGCATCTGCCGTTCGGCCAGCGCCTCGGTGACCTCGGGTTCCACCGTGCCCAGGTCCTCGCCGACCACGATGGCGTCCGCCCGGTGCGCCTCCAGGGTGAGCACCGCGAGCATGGCCTCGGCGTCGTAGCGGACGTAGGTGCCCCGGTCCGGGCCCTCGCCGGGCGGCACCCACCACAGCCGCCACAGCCCGGCGACGTGGTCGATGCGCAGGCCGTCGGAGTGGGTCAGCACCGCGCGCAGCATGTCCGCGTAGGCGGCGTACCCGGTGGCGGCCAGCCGGTCCGGCCGCCACGGCGGCAGCCCCCAGTCCTGCCCGCGCGGGCTGAACGGGTCCGGCGGGGCGCCGACGGTCACCCCGGGGGCGAGCACGTCGGCCAGGGCCCAGGCGTCGGCGCCCTCCGGGTCGACCCCGACGGCCAGGTCGTGCAGGACGCCGACCGACATCCCGGCGTCCTTCGCGGCCCGCCGGACCTCGGCCAGCTGGGCGGCGCACTGCTCCTGCACCCAGGCGTGGAAGGCCACCCGGGGCGCCAGCTCGCGCCGGGCGGCGGCTACCGCGGGAGTAGCCGGGTCGCGCAGCTCGGCCGGCCACCGTGACCACCGGCCGCCGTGCCGCTCGGCCAGCGCGCACCAGGTGGCGAAGTCGCGCAGGCCGTCGCTCATCGGCACCGAGGGTCGGCCGGCGGACCGCCAGAGCAGTTCCAGGGCCGCGCGTTTGGCCGCCCACACCAGGTCGTGTTCGATCCGCGGGGTGTCCGCCACCCGCAGCGCGTCGACCTCGGCGCGGGTGTCCGGGTCGGCCCGGTGGTAGGCGTCCAGCTCGGTGACCGCGATCGCCAGGGGATTGCTGAACCGCCGGCTGGACGGGGTGTACGGGGAGGGCTGCACCGGGTGGGTGGGGGCCGGCGCGTGCAGCGGGTTGAGCAGCACCGCGCCCGCGCCGTGCCGCCCGGCCCAGGTGGTCAGCTCGCGCAGGTCGCCGAGGTCGCCGATGCCCCAGGAGCGGCCGGAGCGCAGGGCGTAGAGCTGCAGCATCCAGCCCCAGGCCGGGGGCGCCGGGGCCAGCGCGGCCGGCGCGACGACCACCGTCGAGTCGCCGAGTTCGGTGTGCAGCCGGTACCAGCCCGGCGCCAGGTCCGGGGGCAGCTCGGACACCGTGCGCGACGAGCCGTCCTCGCCGGTGAGCGTCCCGGGCGCGGGCAGCGGCCGCCCGGTGCCGGCGCGCAGCGGGATCGTCGGGGGGAGGGCCGGGGCGTGCTCGGCGCCCAGCCGGGCCAGCTCGCGGCGGCGGTCGGCGGCGGTGCCGGCCTCGACCCCCAGCAGGCCGAGCACCCGGACCACCACCTCGGCGTCCACCTCGACCGGCCGGCGCAGCCCGTCCCGGTACCGGGTGGTCACGCCGTGCGCGTCGGCCAGCCGTTGCAGATCCTCGGGGACCACCGGGCTCAGGTGACGTCGCGGCGCTGGGCGGCGGCGGCCCCGGCCACCAGGGCCAGCAGCGCGTAGCCGGCGAAGACCAGCAGCGCCAGCCACCAGGGCAGGGTGCCGCCGCCGAGCAGGCCGCCCAGCGAGCCGGCGCTGGCCAGGTCGGTGAGGGCGGTGTTCGCGGCCCCGCCCGGCAGGTAGTCCTCGATCGGGCCGACGCCGAACAGGCTGGCCACGCCGACCAGGATCTGCTCGACCAGCAGCAGGTAGAGCAGCAGGGTGACGATGGCCGCCAGCTGGTTGTTCAGCAGGAACGCGACGCCGACGCCGAGCACCGCCCACAGCGCGAAGGTCAGCGTCGCGACCGCGCACACCTCGAACAGCGAGTCCGGCTGGGCGTCCGGCATGCCGCCGCCCATCAGCACGCCCAGCAGGCCGGCGGCCGAGGCGGCCACCGCGTACAGCGCGCCCACGCCCCCGGCGACCACGGCCTTGGCGCCGACCACGATCACCCGGCGGGGCTCGGCCAGGTAGCTGGTGGTGACGGTGCGGTGCCGGAACTCGGTGGCCGCGCAGATCACCCCGTAGACCACCGCGAACTTGCTGGCGAAGGAGCCGAGGGCCAGCGCCATGCCCAGCCCGGAGGTGAAGGCCAGCGCACCGCCCTGGGTGGTGGCCAGGTTGACCAGCAGGCTGAGCAGCGCGGCCGGGATCAGCAGCGCCCACCACAGCGTGGTGGACGTGGTCTTGCGCAGCTCCGAGCGCAGCTGGGCGAGCACCTGGGGCACCGGGCCGGACGGCGGCGCGGGTTGGGCCGGCCCGCCGATCTGACCCGGGGTCGGGACGCCGGCCGGTCCGGGGGCCGGGAAGCTGGGCTGGGACATCAGAGCGATCCCTCCGGTACGGCGGACCCGACCGGCCCCGGCCGGTACTGATCCGACGTGAGCTCCAGGAACTGTCGCTCCAGGTCGGTGCGTTGCTCGGTGAGGCCGTAGATGGCCACCCCGGCGCTCAGTGCGGTGTCGCCGACCAGGGTCACCGACGCACCGGTCACCGACAGTGCCCCCTCCGAGCCGGACTGGATGTCGGTGACGCCGTGTTCGGCCAGCGCGGTGGCCAGCCGGGTGGGGTCGCTGGCGCGCACCTGCACCCGGGGCCGGCCGTCACCCTGCAGGTGGTCCAGGCGGCCCTCGTACACCTGCCGGCCCTGGCTGATGATCACCACGTGGTCCACGGTCTGGGCCACCTCGGCCAGCTGGTGGCTGGACACCAGCACGGTGCGCCCGCCGGCCGCGAACGCCCGCAGGAACCCGCGCAGCCAGGCCACACCCTGCGGGTCGAGGCCCGAGCCGGGTTCGTCCAGGACCAGGATCCGGGGGTCGCCGAGCAGCGCGACGGCCAGCGCCATCCGCTGCCGCATGCCCAGCGAGAAGTCGCCCACCTTGCGGTCGGCCGCGCTGGACAGCCCGACCAGCTCGAGCACCTCGTCCACCCGGGTGTCCGGCACGCCGACCGCGGCGGCGTGGATCCGCAGGGTGGCCCGGGCCTTGCGGGCGCGGTGGAAGCCCTGCGAGTCGAGCAGCGCCCCGACCACCCGGGCCGGGTGCGGCAGCTGCCCGTAACGCACGCCGTTCACCGTGACCTCGCCGCCGGACGGGGTGACCAGGCCGAGCGCGGCGCGCAGGGTGGTGGTCTTACCCGCCCCGTTCGGCCCGAGGAAGCCGGTGACCCGCCCCGGGTCGACGGTGAAGCTCAGGTCGCGCACCGCCTCGACCGGCCCGAACCGCTTGCTCAGATTCCGGACCACGATCCGGCCGGAGCCGTCGTGCGCTGGGTTGGCTCGATCGATGCCCTGGTTCATCGCCACCATCCTGCCCGACCGCCGCATGTCGTCGCGCGCGGGCGACCGTTCGGCCCCGGTGGTGGACGTCAACTTGACTTAACTGGTCGGAAATATGTTGAAATGGGGCATGCGCGCCGCCGAGCTCCTCGACCCGTTCTGGGTCGGCCGCCGCGCGCACCACTTCGACCAGCGGTGTCGTCGGGGCTGATCCCGCCCCCTTCGTCCGACCCCTGGAGCCGTGCACCGTGACCACCCTGTCCACCCCGGTCCTGCCCGCGTCCCCGACGCCCCCGAACGGCCTGCTCGGGGTGTCCGAGCTGCGGGCGCTGACCCGGCGGATCGCCGCCGAGGTGCTCGACGGCCGGCACGAGGTGCACATCGACCCCGACCGTCGCTGGTTCCGGCAGATCCTCGGCGACGGCTTCGTGGACGTGTGGCTGATCAGCTGGGCCCGGGAGCAGGCCGCCGAGCTGCACGACCACGCCGGCTCGCTGGGTGCGCTGACCGTGGTCCGCGGCGAGCTCGCCGAGCAGCACTGGAGCGGCTCCCGCCGGCCGCGCTGGGGCCGGCGTGCACCGGGCCTGCGCACCCGCCGGCTGGCCGCCGGCCGCACCGTGGGCTTCGCCGCCGGGCACGTGCACGACGTGGTCAACGAACAGGCCGAACCCGCGGTGAGCGTGCACGCCTACTCGCCGCCGCTGACCGCCATGTCGTACTACGAGGTCCGGCCCGGCGGTAGGTTGCTGCGGACCCGCAGCGAACTCACCGCCGGAGAGCCCGGATGACGAGAGCCCGGATGACGATCGACGAGATGCTGGCCGCCGCGCGCGGCCGGCTGCACCGGCTGGATCCGGTGGAGACCGCCGCCGCCGTGGCCGACGGGGCGCGGCTGGTGGACATCCGCCCCGGCTGGCAGCGCGCGGCCGAGGGAGCCATCCCGGGCGCGCTGCTGATCGAGCGCAACCACCTGGAATGGCGGCTGGACCCGACCAGCGACGCCCGGATCCCCGAGGCGGTCGACCACGACGTGGCCTGGGTCGTGGTCTGCTCCGAGGGCTACACCTCCAGCCTGGCCGCCGCGTCGCTGCAGGACCTCGGCCTGCACCGGGCGACCGACCTGACCGGTGGGTTCCACGCCTGGCGGGCGGCCGGGCTGCCCACCGTCACCGGCTGATCGTTGCGGCCCGGTCCGGCGGACGCCAGGATGGGCGCTGACCAGCGACGCCGCCTGCCCGGGAGCCACGGATGACCGAGCCCGCCCTGATCACCCACCTCCTGGACCGCTGGGTCGCCGAGCGGCCGGACGTCGAGGCGCTGCGCTTCAGCGAAGGTGACGGTGAGGGTGACGCGGTCCGGACCTGGACCTGGACCGAGCTGGCCGACCGGGTGGCCCGGGCCGCCGCCGCGCTACGCAACGAGGGCCTGTCCCGCGGCGCCCGCTTCGCCGTGCTCGACCTCAACCACCCCGCCTGCCTCGAGCTCACCCTGGCCGCCGCGCACAGCGGCACGGTGAACACCGTGGTGAACTTCCGCCTCGCCCCGGCCGAGGTGCAGTACGTGATCAACGACGCGGCGGCCGAGGTGCTGTTCGTCGGGCCTGAGTTCGCCGGGCTGGTGGAGAGCCTGGACGGGAAGCTGCCCACGGTCCGCCGGGTGATCCGGGTGGGTGGCCCGGACGACGAGTACGAGCAGTGGCTGGCCTCGGCGTCCCGGACCGAGCCGCACCCGGCCGAGCCGGACGACTGCTTCCTGCAGCTCTACACGTCCGGCACCACCGGCTTCCCCAAGGGCGCGATGCTGACCCACCGGGGCATGCTGGCCCACTCCCGCTTCGGCGGCCACCACGAGCAGCCCGACGCGGACAGCTCGATGCTGGTGGCGATGCCGCTGTTCCACGTCGGGGGCTCCAGCTACGCGTTGAGCGGGGTGTACTGGGGCGCCCGGCTGGTGCTGACCCGGACGCCCGACCCGACCCGGCTGCTGCCGCTGATGGAGCGGGAACGGATCACCCACACCTTCTTCGTCCCCGCGCTGATCGCCGCCCTGGTCGCCCAACCGGACGTCCGCGCCCACGACTACTCCCGGCTGCGGGCCCTGGTCTACGGTGCCTCGCCGATGCCGCTGCCGGTGCTGCGCGCCGCGATGGACGTCTTCCCGAACGTGTTCGTGCAGGTCTACGGGATGACCGAGGCCTGCGGGGTGGTGAGCACGCTCGGGCCGGCCGAGCACGCCGACGCCGAGCATCCCGAGCTGCTGCTCTCGGCCGGTAAGCCGATCCCGGGGGTGCGCATCGAGGTCCGCGACCCGACGACCGGGGCGGCGGTACCCGCTGGCGAGGCCGGAGAGATCTGCGTGCACACCGAGCAGCTGATGGCCGGCTACTGGGGCAAGCCGGAGGCCACCGCCTCGGCCATCGGCGCCGACGGCTGGTACCGCTCCGGGGACGGTGGGCACATGGACGCCGACGGCTACGTATTCGTCACCGACCGGATCAAAGACATGATCATCAGCGGTGGGGAGAACATCTACCCGGCCGAGATCGAGCGGGTGCTGGCCGAGCACCCGGGCGTGGCCGACGTCGCGGTGATCAGCGTGCCCGACGAGCGCTGGGGTGAGGTGCCCAAGGCCTGCGTCGTGGCGACCCCCGGGACCACGGTGGACGAGGCCGAGCTGCTGGCCTACTGCCGCGAGCACCTCGCCTCCTACAAGTGCCCCAAGTCGGTCGACGTGCTCGACGAGCTGCCCCGCAACCCCACCGGCAAGATCCTGAAGAAGGACCTGCGGGCGCCGTACTGGGAAGGTCGGGACCGGCAGATCGTCTGAGCAGCGCATCAGGGATCCGGATCCGCCCGGTAACGGAGAAGCTGTCATGAGCAATGTGGAGGTGACCCCCGCGGTACTCGACTGCCCGGCCGGCGGCTCGGGTGGTGAGGTCGAGATCCTGACCGCGCGCGATGTCCCGCTCGGCGGTCCTCGGGCCATGACGGTGCGCCGGACCTTGCCGCAGCGCACCCGTTCGCTGATCGGCGCATGGTGCTTCGCCGACCACTTCGGTCCCGACGACGTGAGCGTCCGGGGCGGCATGGACGTCGGGCCCCACCCGCATACCGGGTTGCAGACCGTCACGTGGTTGTTCGCCGGTGAGGTCGAGCACCGCGACAGTCTCGGCACCCACGCCCTCGTGCGGCCCGGGGAACTGAACCTGATGACCAGCGGGCGGGGAATCTGTCATTCGGAGGTCTCGACACCGAACACCGCGACGTTGCACGGCGTGCAGCTGTGGGTGGCGCTGCCCGATGCACACCGGCACGTCGGTCGTGACTTCCGGCACTACGCCCCGCCCCCGATCGACCTCGAGGGCGGGGCGGCCCGGGTGTTCCTCGGCGCCCTCGCGGGTGAGCGGTCCCCGGTGCCCACGTACACCTCGCTGCTGGGGGCCGAGATCGTCCTCGAACCGTCCGCCGCGATCACGCTGCCGGTCGAGCCCGGCCACCAGCACGGGGTCCTCGTGGACACCGGCGTGATCGACTTCGCCGGCACCGAGCTGTCGCGAGGTGACCTCGGGTACCTCCCCACCGGCGCGGCGCGGCTGGCGCTGACCAATCCGACCGACCGGCCGGCCCGGGTCGTGTTACTGGGCGGGGAGCCGTTCGAGGAGGACATCCTGATGTGGTGGAACTTCGTCGGCCGCACCCACGACGAGATCCTCGCCTACCGCGCGGCGTGGGCCGAGGAGTCCGAGCAGTTCGGCCGGGTCGAAGGCTACGAAGGCACCCCACCGCGCCTGCCCGCGCCGGCCGCCCCCACGGTGCGGCTCAAGCCCCGCAACCGCTGATGACCGCGCCGGCTCAGTAGCGGACGTCGCTGGCCAGCAGCGGCGGGTACACCGAGGACGCCCGGCCGTCGACCGTCGCCCCGGCGAACTGCAGCATCACCCGCTGCGGACCGTCCGCCGGCTCCGGGTAGTTCAGCGTCGGGGTGGAGGCCCGGTCCAGCGCATCGACGTGCTCCGGGGCGAGGGTCACCTCCAGCGCGGTGAGGTTGTTCCGCAGCTGCTCCAGGCGGCGGGCCCCGACGATCGGCACCACGGTGCCGGGCCGGGCGCGCAACCAGGCCAGCGAGACGGCGGCCGGGGTGGTATCCAGCTCGTCGGCGACCGCGGTGACCGCGTCGATCACGGTGAACTGCCGCTCGTCCGGGCCGCCGACGTAGGCCGCGCGGGCGGAGTCGACGACCTCGGCCCCGCGCCGGTACTTACCGGACAGGAAACCGTGGTGCAGCGGGCTGGACGGGACCAGCGCCATCCCCTGGTCCAGGGCCAGCGGCGCGTGCTCACCCTCCACCGTGCGGGCCAGCAGCGAGTACTCGACCTGCAGCGCGACCAGCGGGGTCCAGCCCCGCAGCTGCGCGACGGTGTGCGCCTGCGCGGTGAACCAGCCCGGGGTGTTCGAGAAGCCGAGGTAGCGGATCTTCCCGGCCCGGACCAGGTCGTCGAGCGTGCGCATGGTTTCCTCGACGGGGGTGAAGCGGTCCCAGTTGTGCAACCAGTACACGTCCAGGTAGTCGGTCTGCAGCCGGCGCAGCGTGTGGTGCAGCTGGGCGATGATCGAGGTGCGGCCGGCGCCACCCCCGTTGGGGTCGCCGGGGAACATGTTGCCGAAGAACTTCGACGCCAGCACGACGTGCTCGCGGCGGCCGGGGCGGGCGGCGAACCAGTCGCCGAGGATCTTCTCCGAGTGCCCGTTGGTGTAGAAGTTGGCCGTGTCGATGAAGTTTCCGCCCAGGTCGAGGTAGGTGTCGAGGATCTTCTCCGAGTCCGCGACGCTGGATCCGGCGGCGCCGGGGTCCTCGCCGAAGGTCATCGCGCCGAGGGCGAGCGGGCTGACCCGCAGCCCGGAGCGGCCGAGGGTGACGTAGTGGTCGAGCGGCATGGGTCCCAGCTCCTGAGGTGGTCCGAATCGGTCCCCTCAAGGGAACCGCCGGAGGGGTCTGCCGGGGTAGACCGATCCGCGCGAGCTCTTGCCCATTCCTATCGACTTCGACCCGATCGGTCTTGTCGGCCGGGTCCGGACCTGGTTCCCTGAGCGCATGCGCGCCGACGGACTCCTGGCCGAGATGCGCGGCATCATCGCCGCCCACGCCCGCGCCGACCTGAGCACGCCGATCGACGGGCTGTACGTGTCCCGGGTCGACACCGAGGAGCCGGACCACTCGCTCACCGACCCGCTGGTCGTGATCATGGCCCAGGGCGGCAAGCGCCTGATGGTCGGCGACGAGGTGTTCGAGTACCGGGCCGGGCAGTGCCTCATCGTGACCACCGGCCTGCCGGTGACCGGCCACTTCCTGGCCGCCACGCGCGAGCACCCGTCGCTGGCCATGGGGCTGGTGCTGCGGCCGACCGCGATCGCCCCGCTGCTGCTGGAGGCGCCCGCCCCGGCCCGGGGCGCCACCGCGCGCACCCCCAGGGCCATCGCCACCGGGGACGCCGGGCCCCAGCTCCTGGACGCGGCGGTCCGGCTGCTGCGGTTGCTGGACGCCCCGGCGGACGCCGGGGTGCTCGCCCCGTTGATCGAACGGGAGATCCTCTGGCGGCTGGTCACCGGGCCGCACGGCGCCATGATCCGCCAGATCGGCCTCGCGGACAGCAGCCTGTCGCACGTCAGCCGGGCGATCCGGTGGATCCGCGAGCACTACGCCGAACCGATGCGGGTCGAGGACCTCGCCCGGCTGGCCGGGATGAGCACCCCGGTGTTCCACCGGCACTTCCGGGCGATCACCACGCTGAGCCCGCTGCAGTTCCAGAAGCGGATCCGGCTGCAGGAGGCGCGCGCCCTGCTGCTGGTCGGGTCGTCGAACGCCTCGGACGTCGCCGGCGTCGGGCATCTGGTCGGCTACGACAGCCCGTCCCAGTTCAGCCGCGAGTACTGCCGCCTGTTCGGTGCGCCGCCCCGCCAGGACGCCGTGCGCCTGCGTGTCGGCCCGGAGCCGGCCGGGCACCTGCCCTGACCCGGGTGGCCCGGAACGACGGCCGGGCTCCGAACGCGATGGTCAGGTCGTGACGACGGGGCGCAGGTCGGCGGCGGGGTCGGCGGTGATCTGGTCGGTGTCGGAGTCGTAGTCGAAGAGCTCGGCGTAGCGGCCCCAGTCGATGGCGGTGTCGAGCTGTTGCCGGGCGTCCTCGGCGGAGAAGCCGCGGCGTAGGAGGTCGAGGAAGAAGCCGGCGCGCAGGCTCCCGTCGGCGCTGCTGGCCAGGGCCCGGCAGATGGTCCGCACCAGCGGTGCCCGGCGCCGGACCTGCTCGGCGAAGATGTCCTTGCTGGCCTGGATGGTCGCGGTGGTGAACGCCGCGCCGGTGGGGGTGAGGGTGAGGTCCGCGCCGGCGACCAGCAGCAGGTCGAGCAGCGCGGCCGCGTCCACCAGCGGCAGCAGGTCGTCGATCTCGAAGTTGAGCTCGGCGGCGATGTCCGGCAGGTCGACCCGGCCTCCCTGGGCGTGGACGATCTCAACCAGCCCGGCCAGCCCGCCGACCGAGGCGGGTGGCAGCGGCCGGGCGGTGGGGGTGGCCTCGGTCGGCTCGGTCTGCGTGGTGTGCGGGTCGCGGCCGGTGAGCAGGTCGTACAGCCGGTCGACGAGTTCGGCGAACGCCGGGCGGCGGCGGTCGCGGGGCCGGGGCAGCTCGACGGCGACCTCGGCGCGGATGTGCCCGGGGTTGGCGCCGAGCACGATCACCCGGTCGGCCAGCAGCACGGCCTCCTCGATGTTGTGGGTGACGATGCAGATCGCCTTGGTGGGGAACCGGTCGCCGGCCCACAGGGTCATGAGCTCGGTGCGCAGGTTCTCGGCGGTGAGCACGTCGAGGGCTGAGAACGGCTCGTCCATCAGCAGCAGGTCGGGTTCCAGCACGAGCGCCCGGGCGAAGCCGACGCGCTGGCGCATGCCGCCGGAGAGCTCCTTGGGATAGGCGGACTCGAACCCGTCGAGGCCGATCAGGTCGATCGCCCGGAGCGCCTGTTCGCGGCGCCGGGCCGGCGGTACCCCGCGGGCGGCGAGGCCGAGCTCGACGTTGTCCTGCACGGTCAGCCAGGGCATCAGCGCGAAGGACTGGAACACCATGGCGGTGCCCGGGTTCGCACCGTTGAGTTCGGCGCCCCGGAAGCGCACGCTGCCGCTGCTCGGGGCGATCAGCCCGGCGATGGTGCGCAGCAGGGTGGACTTGCCGGACCCCGACCGGCCGAGGATGGCGACGATCTCCCCGGCACGCAGCTCGACGGTGACGTCGTCCAGTACGCGCAGCTCGTCGCCGGCCGGGCCGGTGAAGCTCTTGCCGAGGTTCTCGACGCGGACGAGCACCTCATCGGTGTCGACGATCTGGGTGGTCATCAGGAGGTTCCTCTCAGGCGGTGGCGTAGCGACGTTCGGCGAGGGCGTAGAGCCGGCGCCAGAACAGCCGGTTGAGCCCGACCACGTAGCAGCTCATGACGGCGACGCCGATCAGGATGTGGCCGGCGTTCCCGCTGGTGGTGGCGGCGGAGATGTAGGCGCCGAGCCCGGTCGCGGTCAGTGTGGTGCCGTTGTAGCTGACGACCTCGGCGACGATGGAGGCGTTCCAGGCACCCCCGGCGGCGGTGATGCCGCCGGTGACGTAGCTGGAGAAGATCGCGGGCAGGACCAGCCTGCGCCACCACAGCGCCCGGGGCAGCCGCAGGTTGGCGGCGGCCTCGCGCAGGTCGTTGGGGATCGCGCTGGCCCCGGCGATGACGTTGAACAGGATGTACCACTGCGCACCCAACGACATCAGCAGGATGCCGCCCCAGTCCAGGCTCACCCCGGTGGCCACCAGGAGGCCGGTGATCAGCGGGAACAGGAAGTTCGCCGGGAAGCTGGCCAGCACCTGCACGACGGGTTGGGCCAGCCTCGACACCCGGGGGTTGAGCCCGATCCACACCCCGACCGGCACCCACACCAGGGTCGCCACGACGACCAGGACGATGACTCGGGCGAAGGTGACGAGCCCGAGCAGCATGGCGTGCCCGACCTCGGCGAACCCGGCCGTCTGGTCGATGTAGACGACCATCCGGATCAGGCCGTAGCCGATCAGGGTCACGACCGCCCCGCCGAACAGCAGGTCTCCGGCCCGGCGGCGTCCCGGGGACACCCGCAGCGGGTGCTCGGCCAGCCCGGCGACGGCCATCACCTGGTCCAGCGGGAAGACCAGCTTGCCGGCGATCGCGCCGACCCGGGCGGGGATGCGCGAGCGGCGCAGCAGGTCGAGGGTCAGGCTGCGGGGCGCCTCGGCCGCCTCGGACTCCTCCACCCGGAACCGCTCGGCCCAGGCGGTCAGCGGTCGCCAGAACAGCACGTTCACCCCGACCACCATGACGATCATCACCACGATGGCCAGCAGCACCCGGTCCAGCTGGCCGGCGTCACCGGCGGCGGCCACGTACGCGCCGACGCCGGGCAGGGCGTACTCGTGGTTGTTCACGCTCAGCGCCTCGGCGGCGGTGAGGAAGAACCAGCCGCCGCCGAAGCTCATCATCCCGTTCCAGACCAGCGGGATCATTCCGCCGGGCACGTCGACCCGCCAGAACCGCTGCCAGCGGGACAGCCGCATGAGCCGGGCGGCCTCGTCCAGTTCCCTGGGCTGGGAGACCAGCGACTGGTAGAAGGCGAAGGTCATGTTCCAGGCCTGCGAGGTGAAGATGGCGAAGATCGCGGCGCACTCCAGACCCAGCGCCGACCCGGGGAACAGGGCGATGAAGCCGGTGATCGTCACCGACAGGAACCCGAGGATGGGCACCGACTGCAGGATGTCCAGGATCGGCAGCAGCACCTTCTCGGTCCGCCGCAACCGGGCGGCGGCGGTGGCGTAGACGAAGGTGAACAGCACCGACAGTCCGAGCGCGGCGAACATCCGCAGCAGCGAGCGGGCGGCGTAGTAGGGCAGCTCAGCCGGGTCGGTGGAGATCCTCGA
>JAESFN010000602.1_pt1 | contig 28239 bp, 32 predicted proteins | sample 9269411 | NCBI WGS metagenome assembly JAESFN01 (sample SAMN14505399, study PRJNA617100) | algae metagenome | isolation source: Iphinoe sp. HA4291-MV1 and co-occurring heterotrophs from trail next to... | place: USA: Maunawili Falls, Hawaii | collected 2009-07-25
GTCGACTCGGTGCTCACCTGGTACCGGGGCATGAGCAGCCACGACGCGGTGCACGCCATGTCGAGGTTCACGCCGGACTGCCGGTACTGGGCGGTCGGGCTGCAACCGGACGGCAGCCTGCAGCGCTACTGGATGACCGGCCGCGACGCCATCGCCGAGTACCTGGCCGAGAACTGCGTCCGCACCGAGCCCGGCAGGCTGCACTACACCCCGCTGCACGTGGGGGTGGCCGGGAACACCGTGATGATCGAGTGCACCACCGACGCGCACTTCAAGATCGGCCACCATTACATCAACCAGGGCGTCTACGTGTTCGACTGCAACGACGACCACGAGATCGTCGAGATGCGCCCGTTCTACGACTGGGGCCCGGTGGCCGCCCACCGCACCGCGACCGGGTGGACCGGCGCCGAGGAGTCCTGACCGCGTCCAGCGGAACGCCGCTGTGGGACAGTGACCGCCATGCGGCGCATCGCGACGATCGGGGTGTACGGCTTCACCGCCGCGACCTTCCTCGAGGCGCTGACCGGCGCGGGGGTGGGGCTGCTGCTCGACGTCCGCCAGCGTCGCGGCGTCCGGGGCCCGGAGTACGCCTGGGCGAACTCGGCCCGGCTGCAGGAGGCGCTGGCTGCCGCGGAGATCGGGTACCGGCACGTCAAGGGCCTGGCCCCGACGACCGAGCTGCGCCGGCTCCAGTACCGCGAGGACGACCGCGGCGGCGTGGGCAAGCGCAACCGCGTCGCCCTGGCCCGGGAGTACGCCGACGGCTACACCCGGGAGATCCTCGACCCGTTCGACCTGGGAGCGCTCGTGGCGGAGCTCCCGGACGGCCCGGTGACCGCCCTGCTCTGCGTCGAGCGCGACCCCGAGGCCTGCCACCGCTCGCTGGTCGCCGAACGGCTGCACACCGGGTACGACCTGCCGATCACCGACCTCCGACCGTCGTGAAGCGGCGGAACCCGGTCGCTCACGGCTGACCGCGGCGGCCCTCCAGGAAGCGGCGTTCGGCGTCGGTGGTGGCGAGCTCCAGGGCCCGGTCGTACGCGGTCCGGGCGGCGGCGTGGTCACCGGTGCGGCGCAGCAGCTCGGCGCGGGTGGAGTGCAGGTAGCGGTAGTCCCCGAGGTCCAGCCCGTCGATGACGGCCAGCGCGGCCTCCGGCCCCTCGGTCTCGGCGACGGCGACGGCCCGGTTGAGCGCCACCACGGCCGAACCGGTCTCGGCCAGCAGGGCGTCGTAGAGGCGGCGGACCTCGCTCCAGTCGATGGGGTCCCGGGTCTGCAGTTCGGCGATCGCGGCCTGCAAGGCGTACGGGCCGAGGGCGCCCCGGGCGAGGGCGCGGTCGAGCAGGTCGCGACCGGCCGCGATCCGCGTGCGGTTCCACCGGGTGCGGTCCTGCTCGGCCAGCGGCACGATCGCCCCGTCCCGGATCCGGGCGGCCCGCCGCGAGTCGTGCAGCAGCATCAGCGCCCGGAGCGCGGTGATGTTCGGCTGCGCGGGGAGCAGGTCGTCGAGGACCTCGGCGAGCCGGATCGCCTCGGCGGCGAGGTCGGCCCGGTCTCGCCGATCGGGTTCCCCCCAACCCTGGTTGAAGATCAGGTAGAGGACGGCGAGGACGGTGTCCAGCCGTTCGGGCAGCATCGCCTCGTCCGGTACCCGGAACGGGATGCCGGCGTCGCGGACCTTGGTGCGGGCCCGGGTGAGCCGGCGTTTCATCGTGTCCTCGGTGACCAGGAAGGCCCGGGCGATCTCGGCGGTGTCCAGCCCGCCCACCGCGCGCAGGGTCAACGCCACCCGGGCCTCCGGGCCCAGCGCCGGGTGGCAGCAGAGGAACATCAGCTCGAGGCGTTCGTCGGGAATGGCCGGGGTCTCCACGTCGGTCACCTCCTCCGCCGGCGGAGCGAGCGTCCGCAGCTTCTCGGTCAGCCGCCGCTCGCGGCGGAGCCGGTCGATCGCCCGGTTCCGCGCGGTGGTGATCAGCCAGGCGCGTGGGACCTCGGGCAGACCGTCGACCGGCCAGCGCCGCGTGGCGACCGCGAACGCCTCCTGCGCCGCGTCCTCGGCGATGTGCAGGTCGCCACAGAACCCGACGAGTGCGGCGACGACCCGGGCCCACTCGCTCCGGAACACCTGGTCGAGCTCGGTCACCGTCAGTACTCGACGAGCGGTCGGATCTCGACCGAGCCGCCGAGCCGGACGGCCGGGATCCGGGCCGCCAGCTCCAGCGCCGAGTCCAGGTCGGGGGCCTCGACCAGGAAGAACCCGCCGAGGATCTCCTTGGTGTCGGCGAACGGGCCGTCGGTGAGCAGGCCGCCGGCCCGCAGGGTGGTGGCCGTGGACGCGGGCGCCAGCCGCGCCCCGGACCGCACCCGGTCGTCGTCGCGCAGCGCCAGGTACTCGGCGGTGATCGCCGCCCGCCGCGGCTCGTCGAACCCGTCGTAGGAGCCGGGACGCTCGTTGATCAGCAGTGCGTAGCGCACGGTCACTGCTCCCCTTCCCGTCGGTAGATCTGCAGTTGCGCACCGTGGGCGATCTCGACGCTCGAGACCAGCCGCAGCCGTCGCACCGAGGGCGCACCGTCGAAGAGCCGGTGCCCCTGCCCCAGCACGATCGGGAAGACCAGCAGGCGGTACTCGTCGACCAGGTCGCGGGCGATCAGCTCGGCGACGACGCTACCGCTGCCCGGGACGTAGACGTCCTGGTGGTGAGCCCGTTCGGTCACCGCGTCGGCGAGGTCACCCTTGACCACCGAGGTGTTCTCCCAGCGGTTCGTGTCGATCTCCGAGCGGGTGGCGACGAGCTTGTCCATCGAGTTCAGCCGGCGGGCGAACCCGTCGTCCCGGCCGGGGAAGAGCCCGGCGAAGATCTCCCAGGTGACCCGGCCGGTCAGCAGGACCCCGGTGTCGAGGATCGGCCCCATCCTGAACTTGTCGCCGGCCACGGGTTCGGGGCCGTAGCTCCAGGCCCAGCCCCCGAACGGGGTGCCACCGGAACCCTCCGGATCCTCGGTGACGCCGTCGAGCGAGACGAACTGGGCGACGATGACCTTGGGCATGCTGTCCTCCTGGGTGGTCGGGTCACCGGGGGACGAGCGGCGACGACGCCAGGGGACAGCCCGATACGTGACTCAGGTCACTTTCGCCCGCGCGGCCCGTTCCAGCTCGGCCCGGGCGTACTTGCCGGTGCCGGTCATCGGCAGCTCGTCGCGCACCTCGAAGTACCGGGGGATCTTGAACCTGGCCAGCTCGGCCCGGCAGTGCGCCCGCAGCGCGTCGAGGTCCACGTCCGCCCCCTGGACGAACGCGTGGCCGACCTCGCCCAGCCGCTCGTCCGGCACCCCCACCACCACCGCCCCGGTGATCCCGGGGTGGCGGCCGAGCACCGACTCCACCTCCTCCACCGACACGTTCTCGCCGCCGGTGCGCAGCCGGTTGCGCAGCCGGCCGGTGAAGTGCAGGAAACCGCCCGGGTCGACGAACCCCAGGTCACCGGTGCGCATCCGGCCCCGCTCGTCGAGGGCGGCCCGGGTCTGCTCAGGCCGCAGGTAGCCGAGCATCAGGCTCCACCCGCCGATCCGGATCTCGCCGACCGCACCGGGCCGGCTCGGGGCGCCGGTGTCCGGGTCGAGGACGGCCACCTCGACCCCGGCCAGCGGGCGGCCGACCGTACCCAGCCGGGCCTCCTCCGGATCGTCGGCGGCGGCGCACACCGGGGCCCCGCCGACCTCGGTCGAGCCGTACTGGGAGATCACCGCGGTACCGGGGAAACGGGCCGCGACCTCCCGGACGGTCTCCGCCACCCCGGACACCGACACCAGCCGCAGCGTGGCCGGCGGGTCGAAGCCGGGCTCGCCGATGATCAGTCCCAGGTGGCTGTCGATGCCGTGCAGCACCGTGCACCGCTCCCGGGCCATGGCGGCCAGCGCGCCGGCGGCGGTGAACACCGGCAGCGTGACGAACGTGGCCGCCCGGTTCAACACGGTGAGCAGGGAGAACGCGGTGCCGCCGAGGTGGCAGATCGGGGGGCAGCCGAAGTAGCGGTCGTCCCCGGTCAGCCCGAACCGCTCGCCCAGGCCGTGCGCCATCCGGGCGACGGCGGCGTGCGCGAGCAGTGCGCCCTTCGGGGTGGAGGTACTGCCCGAGGTGAACTGCAGCAGCACCGGGTCGGCCGGCGAGACGGTCGGCCGCGCCGCGCCGCGACCGCCCGCCAGCAGCCGCCGGTACTCAAGCGCCCCGGGCGCCGAGCCGCGCAGCGTCACCCGGGTGATCCCGGGCTCCACGACGTCCAGCCGGGACACGTAGTCGAAGCCGGCCCACTCCGGGACGAACAGCAGGAAGCGCGCGCCCGACTCGTCCAGCACCTCGCGCAGCTCGCGCGGGGTCAGCCGGGGGTTCACCGGGACGAACACCAGCCCGGCCAGCGCGCAGCCGAACAGCGATACGTACGCCTCGGCCAGGTTCGGGGCGTACAGGCAGACCCGGTCGCCGGGCCGGGCCCCGGCCGCGAGCAGCCCGCCGGCCAGCGCCCCGGCCTCGTCGAGCAGCTCCGCGTAGCTCAGCGTGCGGTCGCCTACGACCAGGGCGGGCCGTTCCGGGGCCGTCGCCGCTGCCCGGGTCAGCAGCTCCCCGACTGTTCCAGCGGGACTCATCGGCGCAGCAACAGCAGCCCGCCGGACACGAACCCGTACGCGCTCACCAACGCCACCTCCGCCCCGGGCACCTGCCGGGCGCCCGCCACCCCGCGCAGCTGTTCGACCGCCTCCAGCGAGTGGTTCAGCCCGTGGATGTAGCCCTCGGACAGCAGCCCGCCGTGCGGGTTCACCGGCAGCCGCCCGCCCAGCGCGATGTTCCCGTCCGAGACGAACGGCCCGCCCTCCCCGCGACCGCAGAACCCCAGCTCCTCCAGCTGGTGCAGCACCTCGAAGGTGAACGCGTCGTAGAGCAGCGCCACGTCCACGTCGGCCCGCGAACGGTCCGCCTTGGCGAACAGCTCGTCCCCGAGCCGGCCGAAGCAGCTCGTGGCGAAGTCCGACCAGCGGTCGAACGGCAGCCGGGGGGCGTGCCCGGCCCCGTGCACCGCCGCGTGCACGTACACCGGGGGGTGCGGCCGATCCACAGCTGAAGCGGCCGAGCTGACCACCAGGGCCACCGCCCCGTCGGTCTCCTGGCAGCAGTCGTAGAGGCCGAACGGGTCGGCGATCACCCGGGCGCCCAGGTACTCGTCCATGGTCAGCGGCTCGCGGCGCACGGCCCGGGGGTTCAGCGCGGCGTGCCCGCGCAGGGTGATCGCGACCCGCCCGAGATCGGAGCGTGTGGTGCCGAACTCGTGCATGTGCCGGCGGGCGAACATGCCGAAGATCTGCGCCGGGGTGCCGAACCCGTAGGGCGCCAGGAACTGGTAGGCGCCGTCGGTGCGGGCCCCGCCGAACCGCCCGAGCCGGTGACCCGAGCGGCCGTTCATCGCCCGGTAGACCAGCACGTGGTTGGCCATCCCGGTGGCCACCGCCATCGCCGCGCTCGCCACCGCCGCACAGGCCCAGTTGCCGCCGCACAGGGTGTCCGACCACCAGCGCAGCGTCGGCAGCCCGAGCGCGGTGGCCACGTCGCGCACCGGGCTGGTGTCGTTGTCGTGGAAGGTGACCAGCCCGTCCACGTCGTCGCGGGTCAGGCCGGCGTCCGCCACCGCCGCCCGGCAGGCGGTCAGCGCCAGCTTCGCCACCGACATGCCGGAGGCCTTCGAGAACCCGGTGGCGCCGATCCCGGTGATCGCCGCCCGGTCCCGCAGCGGGTCGGTCCGGTCCGTCACGACCGCATCAGCACACCGGGCCGTGCACGTACCAGGCCCGGCGCGGGACCTCGCCGCTCACCGGGTCCGGCCGGCCACGGGCCGGGTCGAGGTCGACCAGCCGCGCCCTCGGCTCCCCGGGCCGGGCGCCGGTCGCCTCGGCCGCCGTCCGCCAGGTGGCGATGGCCAGCTCGCGGTACTCGTCCAGCTCGTCACCGTCGAGGACGTCGTTCGGGACGTGCATCTCGTACGCCCAGTCGGCCACCGGCTCCACCCTCCCGCGACACGCAGGTTCCTCGTACATTAGGCCCTCCGAGGACGGATTTGAAGGATCTTTGACTCTCTTGTCTAAGGTTCGAATCGCACCTACTATCCGAAGTACCGATTCCTTAGCAGTGCCCTGGAACGGGTGACGGGCGTGTGTCGCGAGACGAGGGAGTCACCGTGAGCACCGAGATCGACTGGGCGAACTTCCGGTACAGCGACCCCGCCCACAGCGCGCGGCCTGAACCGGTATGCAAGGCCATGCTGGACGCCGGGGTGGTGCACAGCGACCTCTGGGACGGCTACTGGATCGTGTCCAGCTACGACCAGGTGCTGCACGCCTACCAGACCCCGGAGGTCTACACCTCCTACCCGAACCACATCCCGGCCGCCGCCTCGACCGAGGAGGGCAGCGGGCTGGGCTCGGTCGGGCGGCTGATCCCGAACGAGATCGACCTGCCCGACCACACCGGTTACCGGCGGATCCTGGCCGAGCCGTTCAGCCCGGCCACCGTGCGCCAGTACGAGCCGTTCGTCCGGCAGCGCACCGCCGAGCTGCTGGCCCCGGTGCTCGAGCGCGGTGGCGGCGAGATGATCTCGGAGTTCACCACACCGCTGCCCTCGGAGATGTGGTGCAAGCTGATGGGCGTGCCGGCCAGCGACGCGGTGGCCGCCGTCCAGTGGGCATACACGATCTTCCACGGCGACCCCGACGCGCCGGACGGCGGCATGGAGGTCCGGGCCAAGGCCGGTTTCGAGATCTACGCCTACCTCAACGGGCTGGTCGAGGAGCGCAAGAAGAACCCCGGCGACGACCTGCTGTCCTACCTGATGTCCGCCAAGTTCAACGGCGAGCGCGAGCTGCGCCTGGACGAGGTCCTCAACGCCAGCTTCTTCATCCTCGGCGCCGGGCTGGACACCACCAAGGGCCAGCTCGGGTTCGCCCTGCACTACCTGGCCACCCACCCCGAGCAGCGCCGCAAGCTGGTGGAGAACCCCTCGATCATCCCCACCGCCGTCGAGGAGCTGCTGCGCGTCCACGCCCCGGTCACCCCGGGCCGCACGCTGTCCGAGGACGCCGAGATCGGCGGGGTCACGGTGAAGAAGGGCGAGCACGTGCTGCTGATGGCACCGGCCGCCAACTTCGACCCGGAGGCCTTCCCGGACCCGGACACCGTCGACCTGTGCCGCAACCCGAACCGGCACCTGGCCTTCGGTGCCGGCATCCACCGCTGCACCGGCTCGCACCTGGCCCGGTTGACCATGCGGGCGGCGCTGGAGGTGCTGCACGAGCTGATGCCGGACTACCACCTCGATCCGGACAAGGAGATCGTCTACGCGCCCTACCCGGTGCGCGGGGTGGAGGAGCTGCACCTCGTCGTCGGGGCCGGTTGAGCCGATGGCCCTCCAGGTCCCGGCCGTCGAGGACGTCGCGCTGCGTCCGGTACTGGAGCGCTACGCGCGCGAGCGGCCGGACCAGCCGTTCCTGTGGTTCGAGGACGGATCGTCCTGGACCCGGGCGGAGGGCCTGCGCCAGGCCTACGCGGCGGCCCACGAGCTGCGCCGGGCCGGGGTGGAGCAGGGCGACCGGGTGGGGGTGCTGCTCGGCAACGGGCCGGACTTCGTCCGCGCGTGGTGGGGGACGCTGTTCCTCGGGGCCACCCTGGTGCCGATCAACACCGCCTACCGGGGCAACCTGCTGGCGCACATCCTGCGGCTGGCCCGCCCGAGGCTGGTCGTCTCCGACGACACCGGGCACGGGCTGATCGACGCGGTCACCGACACCCCGCTACCCCGGCTGCGGCCGGCCGACCTGCGCGGCGGCCCGACCGGACCCCCCGCGCTGGACCGGCCGCTGACCGTCTGGGAACCCGGGGCGCTGGTGATGACCTCCGGCACCACCGGCCCGTCCAAGCTGGCCACCAACACCCCGTGGCACATGTACCTGGGCGGCTCCTGGTTCACCACCGAGCGCAGCGTCGGCCCCGAGGACATCTACCTGATCGACCTGCCGCTGTTCCACGGCGCCGCGTTGTGGCAGGGCACCGGGTCGCTGGTCGCCGGCATCGGGCTGGCCATGCGCTCGGCCCCCGACCTGCGCAACTACTGGGAGATCGCCCGCGACTCCCGGGCCACCATGGGCATCCTGCTGTCCACCATGGTGCCCTTCCTGCTCGGCCAGCCGGTGCGGGCCGCCGAGCGGGAGCACCGGCTGCGGACGATGATCGTGAACCCGCCGCCGCCGGACATCGCGGTGTTCATGGAGCGCTTCGGGCTGCCCGAGACCTGGACCGGCTACGGCATGACCGAGGTCCCGGCGCCGCTGGTCTACCGGGGCGGTGACCTGATGCGGCCCGGGTACTGCGGCCGGCAGCGCGCGGGCTTCGAGTGCCGGCTGGTCGACGCACACGACATCGAGGTGCCCGACGGCGAACCCGGCCAGCTGATCGTGCGGGCCGACCAGCCCTGGATGATCGCCGCCGAGTACATCGACAACCCGGGGGCCACCGCCGACGCCTGGCGCAACGGCTGGTTCCACACCGGCGACCTGATGCGCCGCGAGGACGGGCAGTACTTCTTCGTCGACCGGGCCAAGGACGCCATGCGCCGGCGCGGGGAGAACATCTCCTCGGTCGAGCTGGAGGCCGAGCTGCGCGCGCACCCGGGGATCGCCGAGGTGGCCTGCGTCCCGCACCGGCCCGAGGGCTCGGTGGAGGACGAGGTCAAGGCCTGGATCGTGCCCGCCGGCGGCACCGATCCCGACTTCGCCGAGCTGCTGCGCTGGTGCGTGGACCGGATGGCGCACTTCATGGTGCCGCGCTACTTCGAGGCGATCGACGAGCTGCCCAAGACCCCCAGCCAGCGGATCAAGAAGTTCGAGCTGCGCGAGCGCGGCAACTCACCCCGCACCTGGGACCGCGAGGAGCACGGCTTCCAGGTGAGCCGGTCGGGTCTGCGCGAACCTTCCAGATCGTCATCAGCAACCGCATAGGGACAAGGGAGTTGCCATGCAGGCGATGAACGGACGGATAGTCAGCGGGCTCACCATCACCGGGGTCCTGGGGTGGGTCGGCTTCGGCATCGGCTGGGCGCTCGTCGCGGGCTTCCTGCCGGCCACCCCGCCGACCGACTCGGCGCAGCAGATCGCCGAGTTCTACCTCCAGGACCTGATGCCGATCCGGGTCGGCCTGATGATCGGCATGTTCTGCCTGACCTTCGTCTACATGTGGGGCGTGGGGGTGTTCCTGCTCAGCCGCCGCATCGAGGGCGGCTGGACCCCGTTCTCCTTCGTCCAGCTCGCGGCCATGACGGCGGCCAACGGCTTCACCCTGCTCTGCGTGATCTGCTGGATGGCGGCGTCCTACCGGGTCGGTGAGATCTCCCCGGAGATCACCCTCACCCTGCACGACTTCGGCTGGTTGATGTTCGAGCTGTCCTGGCCGCCGTACTTCGTCTGGCTGATCGCGATCGCCATCGTGATCCTCCGGGACCGCTCGGCGAACCCGCTGCTGCCGCGCTGGGTGGCCTACCTGACCATCGCCGAGGCGATCGTCAACTTCCTGGACTCGTTCCTGCACATCTTCAAGACCGGCCCGCTGGCCTACGACGGCTTCTACGCGCTGTGGGTCACGGTGTGGGTGTTCTGGGCCTGGGCGCTGGTGCTCTCCGTGATGGTGATCCGGGCCGCCCGGCGACCCGACCTGTCCTGGACGGCCGGCGACACGGTGATCCCGGACGGCCCGGTGCGGCAGCCCACCCCGTCCTGATCCTTGGGGTGCGCGGCCTGGACGCCACTCCGGGCCGCGCCGGAGACTGGGTTCTGTGCAGATCGCCGTCGTGCTCTACCCCGGTTTCACCGCCCTGGACTTCATCGGCCCCTACGAGACGCTGCGCTGGCTGCGCGACGCCGAGGTGCGGTTCGTCTGGCACCAGCCCGGCCCGGTCACCGCGGACTCCGGCGTGCTCGTCGTCGGGGCCACGCACACCTTCGAGGAGACCCCGGCGCCGGACGTCGTCCTGGTGCCCGGCGGGTTCTCCACCATGGAGCACGCCCGCGACGAGACCCTGCTGGCCTGGATGCGCCGGGTGCACGAGACCTCGACCTGGACGGCGTCGGTGTGCTCCGGGTCGCTGATCCTGGCCGCCGCCGGGCTCCTGCACGGCCGCCGCGCCACCTCGCACTGGGCGGCGCTGCCCGCGTTGAAGGCGCTCGGGGTCACCCCGGTCGGCGACGAGCGGATCGTGCACGAGGGCCGGATCGTGACCTGCGCGGGCGTGTCGGCCGGGATCGACCTGGGCCTGTGGCTGGCCGGGCGGATCGACGGGGAGGCCCGGGCCCGGGCGATCCAGCTGAGCATGGAGTACGACCCGCAGCCGCCGTTCGACTCCGGCCACATGTCCAAGGCCTCGGCGGCGACCAAGGCGACCGCCACCGCACTGATGTCCCGGGACCTGGTGAAACCCGCCCAGCTGAAGGCGATGACCGGGCTGGTCTGGGACCGGGCGATCCGCGCCGCCCGGTCCCGCCGCGGCCGCTAGCCGCAAGCCGCTTACCGGCGCATGGACAGCCCGGCCATGCACCACTTCCCGTCGTCGACGGCGAACACCAGGCTGGCCGGGATGTTCTGGGTCTGACCCTGGGCGCTCAGCGTGAGGTCGATCGGCATCTGGGCCTGCGTGTCCAGGACCAGGGTCGCCGGCCCGGCCGACTTGGCCCCCTGGATGAGCTGCATCGCCTCCGGGGACAGCTGGCCGAGCGACTTGCCGTCCGGGTCGTGGCAGGACACCTTGTCCACCGCGGCGGGATCCTTGCTGCCCAGCGAGGCCACCGCCGCGGCGGCCGTGTCGTCCGGCTTGCCCGGCCCGGCCAGGAAACCCGGCCAGACGAAGGCGCCGACCGCGAGTACCGCGATCAGCGCGACGAGAGCGCCCGCCCCGATCAGCACCCCCTTGCGGCTCACCGAGGCCGCCGGCGCCGCGGCGGGAGCCGGGGTCGCAGCGGGGGCCGGGGCGGCGGGTGCCGGGGTCGGGGTGTCCGGGGTCGCCGCGGTCGGGGCCTCGGCGGCGATCGGGCTCGTCGGGGCGATAGCCGGGGTCTCCGGGGTCGCGGCGACCGGGGATTCCGGGGTCGCGGCGGCCGGGGTCGCGGGGGTCGGGGTCGCGGGGGTCGGGGCGGCGGCGGCCGGGGTCTCCGCGGTCGACGGAGTGCTCTCGGCCGCTCCGGCGCCCGTGTCGTCCGTCGCGTCGTCCTTGCGTGGTTCGCTCATGGTGTTACCTCCGTCGGCGTTCGCCGACCGGTCTAGTTCGGCGGACGTGATGGCCCCCCACCGTGCCGCATGGCCACCGGCGGCCCCGCGGCGGGTCACCTAATCCGGGGGTTGACGTCGGGCGACGGCTCCGATCCGCGGCGGCCGAACGCGTCCCGGCTCCGGCGCTGACTACGTTGGCCCGATGACCCCGCACCTGCCGCTGGACGTCGACCAGATCGACGCCGACTGGCTGACCTCGGCGTTGGCCGTCCGGTACCCCGGCGCGCGGGTGCGGACGGTGCGCGTCGACCGGATCATCTGGGGTACCGCCACCAAGGTGTTCGTCGAGCTCGACTACGCCGCGCACGACGGTCCGCTCCCGCCGTCCCGGCTGTGCGTGAAGGGCGGGTTCCGCGAGGAGCTCCGGCCGATCATGGCGCGGGGGTACCAGACCGAGGCCCTGTTCTACCGGGACGTGGCGCCTCGGCTGTCCGACGGGCTACCGGCGTGCCACTACGCGGGGGTCGACCCGGATCACGGGCAGGGCATCGTCGTGCTCGACGACCTGGCCGGGGCCGACGGCCGCTTCGCCGACTCCCGGTACCCGCTCACCCCGGACGTCGTCGCCCGGGGGCTGGAGGCGATGGCCGGCTGGCACGCCCGCACGGACATCACCGATCCCTGGCTGGCCGCGCCGCCGAACGTCCGCGACCTGGTCACCATGATCACCGGACCGGAGAGCTGGGACGCCGGCCTGCGCCAGGAGCAGTCCGCCGTGGTGCGCGAGCTGCTGGCCGACCGGGACCGGGTCGTGCGGGGTTTCCACGCGGTGTGGGCGGGCGAGGACGCCGGAGCGCGGGTGCTGACCCACGGCGACGCCAACCTCACCAACGTCTACCTGGACGCGAGCGACACCCCGGTGTTCGTGGACTGGCAGTTCCCGGCGCACAACAACTGGGCCCACGACGTGGCGCTGTTCCTGGTCGGCTCGCTGGACATCGCCGACCGGCGGGCCGGCGAGCAGGACCTGCTACGGCACTACCTGGCCGCGCTGTCCGGGCACGGCGGACCCGCCCCGAGCTGGGACGATGCCTTCCTCGACTACCGCCGCCACCACCTGCACGGCGCTACCTACGCGCTGACCCCGGACGCGATGCAACCGGCCGACGTCCGCGCGGCCAACGCCGACCGCTACGCCACCGCCGCCCTCGACCACGACACGCTCGGCCTGCTCGGCGTCTGAGCACCACAGCCCGTTGGCGGCGGCTGCCCATTCCCGCTCGGCGGTCGCATCGAGCACCTCACGGACGATTCGTCGCGTGTCGGACCCGGATGGGAAGGGCCTGATCCGCCCGGGCCCGGCCGAGGTCGGTTTCGTACGGGTCGAGCGCCTCGACGACCCGATCGAGCGTGCCCAACACCCTGGCCACGTTGAGAAAGGCCTCGAACCCGACCGTGACCTCGCCGCGTTCGAGACCACGCAGCGTGTCCCGCGAGATACCCGCGCGATCAGCCACCTGCTGCGCGGTCAGGCTCTGCAGCTTCCGCCACGCGGTCAGCTGCGCGCCGATCCGCTCCGCACTGAGTCGGGTCTTCGCCGGTACCGGACGTCGACCCATGGCAACCACCTCGACTTAACGACGATCAACAGCCGCACTATGGTACTTAATGCCGACTCTGTTCGCCATTACGCGTCGAGCCTACGGAGCGTCTAACCGACCGCCGCGCCGGGGCGGGCGGCGTCCGCGACCGCCGACCGGCGGGCGGCCTGCTGGTCGGCGGCCCGGCTCACCAGCACGGTCATCGACACGATCCAGAAGAAGAACGCCCCGACCGGGATCCAGAACGCGAAGATCCCGTCCTGGCTGAACGGCCCGCTCCGGAAGAAGATCATCATCATGGCCGGGACGAAGAAGATGGCGCACCAGATGTTGAGGTAGGCCGACCAGCGCGGCAGCAGTGCCGCCCGCTCCCCCGCGCCGTCCCGGAGGATGGCCACGGCGATCGCGGCGCACCACAGGCTGAACGGCGGGACCGCGAACAGCACGCCCAGCCAGCCGGCGTCGTTCCAGGACTGGACGACCTCCGGTGACGTGGTGTCCGCCCGATAGGTGGCCACCCCCCAGAACAGCGGGATCAGGATGATGACGAAGGTGCAGACCGCGACCGACGCGGTCTGCACCCGGCCGAGGATCGGACCGCCCAGGTCATCCCCCCGGGTCACCTCGGTGATCGAGATTCCGAACGGCAGGAACAGGGCGGCCGACAGGAACATCACGAAACACCCGAGCCGGATGGCGAACAGGTGCTCGTTGTAGTAACCGGCGATCTCCGCGGGGCTCAGCAGAGCCGAGGTGGGCGGGGCGAAGAAGCCGGCCAGCGGGACCGCGCCGATCAGGAAGAGCAGGACCATGACCGGGCCGCACCAGGCGCACGCCTTGGTCACCCGCCGGTTGAACTCCACGCTGGTCACCGGGGACTCCCCTCGATCGAGCCTCAGTCGAAGATAGCAGTCACTTCTCTCTGAAGCTATGATCGACTTCGCCCGACGGGCGGCGCGCGGGAAGGTCCGCATTGATCGAGAGGCGCTACGCTGCGGACGGGGTGACGCGGTGTCCGTCCACGAGTTCGCGCTCTATCCGAGCCTCCTCGGCGCGCGCTGGGCGGTGCTCGAACCGCACGTTCGGCGGCTCCACGAGAGCGGAACGGGCGCGCGGGGAACCTTCCGCGTTCGGCGCGGTGCGAAGCTCGGCGCGCGCCTCCTGGCCACGGCGCACGGGATGCCTCCGGCGGCGGAGACCGTCGAGGTCTCGCTCCGGGTGGAGCGCACGGCGCGCGGCGAGCGGTGGACACGGAGCTTCGGCGGTCGATCGATGGTGACCACGCAGTGGCGACGCGGGGACCTGCTCGTCGAGGCGATGGGGCCGGTGCAGTGCTGGTTCCGCCTGGACGCGACCGGGGGCGCGCTCGTGTTCGAGCAGGTGAAGGCGACGCTCGGTGGGCGGCGGTGCGCGGTGCGCCTCCCGCGCTGGATCGCGCCGAGGGTCACGGCGCGGGAGGAGCAGCGCGTGGGAGCGGTTCACGTGTCCGTACGGATCGGCGCACCGGTCGTCGGCCTCATCGTGTCGTACGAGGGCGACCTGACGCCGGAGGCCGGACCATGATCACAGCGCTCGTACTGCTCACGGTCCAGGGGGTGATCGGCGCGTTCGACACGCTCTACTACCACGAGTACCGCGCCCGGCTCCCCGGACGCGTGCCCGGGACGGCGCCCGAGCTCAGGCTGCACGCCGTCCGCGACTTCATCTACGCGGCGCTGTTCGCCGCGCTGCCGTTACTCCGCTTCGAGGGCGCGCTCGTCCTCGTCGTGGCGGCCCTCTTCGCCGCCGAGATCGGGATCACGCTGCGCGACTTCGTCGTCGAGGACACCGTCCGCAAGCCGATCGGCGGCGTGTACCCGGGCGAGCGCGTCACGCACGCGGTCATGGCGATCATCTACGGCGCCGCGCTCGCCTTCCTGCTGCCCACCCTCGTCGAGGGCTGGACCCGGCCCACCGGGATCAGCACCTGGGACGCCCCGCTCGCCCTGCAGGTCATCCTGCCGATCATGGCGGTCGGCGTGTTCCTCTCCGGGGTCCGCGACATCGCCGCCGCCCTCGGTGTGCGCTGGGCCCGCTACCCGTGGTGACCGGGGTCAGACGTTGAATCTGAACTCGACCACGTCGCCGTCGGCCATGACGTAGTCCTTGCCCTCCATCCGGACCTTGCCGGCGGCCTTGGCGGCGGCCATCGTGCCCGCGTCCACCAGGTCGTCGTAGGAGACGATCTCGGCCTTGATGAACCCGCGCTCGAAGTCGGTGTGGATCACCCCGGCGGCCTGCGGCGCGGTGGCCCCGGCCTTGATCGTCCAGGCCCGGGCCTCCTTCGGCCCGGCGGTGAGGTAGGTCTGCAGGCCCAGGGTCTGGAACCCGGCCCGGGCCAGCGCGTCCAGGCCCGGCTCGTCCTGGCCGATCGACGCCAGCAGTTCGGCGGCCTCCGCCGAGTCGTCATCGCCCAGCTCCAGCAGCTCGGCCTCGACCTTGGCGTCGAGGAACACCGCCTTCGCCGGGGCGACCAGCTCCTCCAGCTCCTTGCGCCGGGTGGCGTCGGACAGCACCGCCTCGTCGGCGTTGAACACGTAGAGGAACGGCTTGGTGGTGAGCAGCCCCAGCTCGCGCAGCGGGGCCCGGTCGACGCCGGCGGCGAACAGCGTCTTCCCGCCGTTCAGGATGGTCTGCGCCGCTTCCGCGGCCTCCAGCACCGGGCGGCGGTCCTTCTGCATCCGGGCTTCCTTGGCCAGCCGGGGGACGGCCTTCTCCAGGGTCTGCAGGTCGGCCAGGATCAGCTCGGTGGCGATGGTCTCGATGTCGGACGCCGGGTCGACGCGGCCGTCCACGTGCACCACGTCCGGGTCGTCGAACACCCGCACGACCTGGCAGATCGCATCCGACTCACGGATGTTGGCCAGGAACTTGTTGCCCAGCCCGGCCCCCTCGGAGGCGCCCTTCACGATCCCGGCGATGTCCACGAACGACACCACGGCCGGCACGATCTTCGCGCTGGAGTGGATCTCGGCGAGCTTGTCCAGCCGCCGGTCCGGCAGCGCGACCACGCCGACGTTGGGCTCGATGGTGGCGAACGGGTAGTTCGCGGCGAGCACGTCGTTGCGGGTCAGCGCGTTGAACAGGGTGGACTTGCCGACGTTGGGCAGCCCGACGATGCCGAGGGTGAGAGACACGGGAGTCCAGGGTAGTCGCCGGGGTCAGCGGCGGTTCAGTGGCGGTTCTCCAGGCCGACCGCGTCCCGCAGCTTGTCCACCGCGTCCTCCAGCTCGGGGTCGTCGGCGGCCCGGGAGGCCATCAGCGCGGCCAGCGCCTCGGCGATCACGTTCAGCTTCTCCTGGGAGGCCTCCTCGGCCCGCCGCCCGGCGTTCTCCAGCAGCGCCAACAGCAGCAGGCTGAGCACCCCGGACACCGTGTGGATGGCCGTGCCCCAGCTCTTCAGGTCGGCCCACAGCGGGAGGCTGAGCAGCCAGACCAGCACCAGGGCCAGGCAGGCGAAGAAGAACGCCGGCCGGGTCACCGCCCCGTGCGCGGCCTCGACGAAGCGCTCGAACGCGGAACGCTCGTCCCGTTCCGATTCGCGGGCGTCGGCGGCGGGGCGCTCGGTCTGCTCGGTCACGGCGGTAACTGTAGGCCCTCTGAGCTGCGTCGGGGCGGCTGGACGGTGCCGTCCGATTCCCGCCAGACCGGACCGCCGGGCCGGTGGCAGCATGGCGGGCATGCCGCTGGAGTTCGACCGCTGCTACGCCACCCTCGCCGCCCGCGACCCCCGGTTCGACGGGCAGTTCGTGGTCGCCGTCCGCACCACCGGCATCTACTGCCGGCCGTCCTGCCCGGCCCGGCTGCCCAAGCCGCGCAACGTGGAGTTCCTGGCCTGCGCGGCGGCCGCCCAGCTGCGGGGCTACCGGGCCTGCCGCCGCTGCCGGCCGGACGCGGTACCCGGGTCCCCGGACTGGAACCTGCGCGCCGACCTGGCCGCCCGGGCCATGCGGCTGATCGCCGGCGGGGCCGTCGAGCGCGAGGGGGTGGACGGGCTGGCCGCGCGGCTGGGCTACTCCACCCGGCAGCTCGGCCGGGTGCTCACCGCCGAGCTCGGCGCGGGTCCGCTGGCGCTGGCCCGGGCGCACCGGGCCCAGTCCGCCCGGATCCTGATCGAGACCACCGCGCTGCCGATGGCCGACGTGGCGTTCGCCGCCGGTTTCGCCAGCGTGCGGCAGTTCAACGACACCGTCCGGGCGGTGTACGCCACCACCCCGTCGGTGCTGCGGGCCGACGCCCGCCGGCGCGGGGTCAGCGCCGAGCCCGGCGCTCAGACGCTGGTCCTGCGGCTGCCGCACCGGGCCCCGTTCGACGCGGCCGGGCTGTTCGGCTTCCTCGCCGCCCGGGAGATGCCGGGGGTGGAGCGGGTCGACGGCCTCGAGTACACCCGGGCGTTGCGGCTCGAGCACGGCCCGGCGGTGGTCACCCTGTCCGCCGCGGACTCCCCCACCCACCTGCGCGCCACCCTGCGGCTGACCGACCTGCGCGACCTGTCCGGCGCGGTGGCCCGGCTGCGCCGGCTGGCCGACCTGGACGCCGACCCGGAGGCGGTGGACGCCGGCCTGGCGGCCTCGGGCTCGGCCCTGGCCGCGAGCGTCGCCGCCGTCCCGGGGATCCGGTTGCCCGGCGCCATCGACGCCGGCGAGACGCTGCTGCGCGCCGTCCTCGGCCAGCAGGTGTCGGTGGCCGCCGCCCGCACCGCCGCCGCCCGGCTGGCCGCCGACCTCGGCGAACCGCTGCCGCCGGGCCTGCTCGACGACCCCGCCGACCCCGACTCCGCTGAACCCGACTCTGTGTGCCGGCTCTTCCCGACCGCCGCGACGATCGCCGAGCACGGGGCGTCGGTGCTGCGCGGCCCGGCCCGGCGCACCGCCACCGTGCTCGGCACCGCCGCCGCGCTGGCCGACGGGTCGCTCGACCCGCACCCCGGGCGCGACCCCGAGGAGCTGCGTCGCGAGCTGGTCGCCCGCCCCGGCCTCGGCCCGTGGACCGCCGGCTACCTGCTGATGCGCGGCCTCGGCTCGACCGACGAGCTGCTGGCCGGCGACCTCGTGCTGCGCCGGGGCGCGGCCCACCTCGGGCTGCCGGACACCCCGTCCGCACTCGTCGACCACGCGCGGCGGTGGCGACCGTGGCGGTCCTACGCCGGGATGCACCTGTGGCGGGCCGGTGCCGGGGTCAAGCCCGTCCCTGCGACGAACGGTGCACACGTGATCGCTCTGCGCAGCGCCTGACCCCGGGACCGCCCACCTACGACCCGCCACCGCTCGACATTCGAACACCAGTGCGACCGGCGTGGCGGCCCGAAAGTGTCGGCGGGTGCGGGCACGCTGGTCGGCATGAACTTCGGGGGGCATCCAACGGGGGGCGCGACGTGAGCACGGTGACCGCCATCAACGTGCTGCTGGTCGGGCTGCTGGTCGGCAGCGTGATCGGCGCCGTGCTGGCCCGGCAGCTGGTGACCGCGCGCTACCGGGTGGACCAGGCCGAGGCCGCGCGGATGGCCGCTGAGGACTCCGCGCGCATCCGGTCCGAGTTGGCCGGCCTCTACGTCGAGCGGGACTCGTTGCTGCGTCGGATCAACGAGCTGTCCGAGCAGGCCGCCACCGCCGAGGGCCGGGCCCGCCGCGCCGAGACCGAGGCGGTCGGCACCAGCGCCGCGCTGGACGCCGAGCGCACCGCCGCGCTGGAGCGGGAGACGCTGCTGGCCCGCCGCGACGCCCAGCTCAAGGAGAGCTTCCAGGCGCTGTCCGCCGACGTGCTGGCCCGCAACAACGAGACCTTCATGACCCTGGCCGAGGGCCGGATCAAGGCCGCCACCGCCGCGCTCACCGCCAAGGCCGACGGCGACGCCACCGCCCGCGCCCAGGCGATCAACGCCCTGCTCGACCCGATGACCACCACGCTGCGCCGGGTGGAGGGCCAGCTGCGCGAGGTGGAGAAGGACCGGCAGAGCGCCTACGCCGGGCTGCGCGAGCAGGTCACCGCCATGCACCACAGCTCGGAGATGCTGCACACCGAGACCAAGCAGCTGGTCAACGCGCTGCGCGCGCCGCAGGTCCGGGGCCGGTGGGGTGAGCTGCAGCTGGAGCGCATCGTGCAGCTGGCCGGCATGGTCGAGCACTGCGACTTCAGCCAGCAGGTCCACCAGCAGGGTCCGGACGGCGCGGTCCGTCCGGACATGGTGGTGCACCTGGCCGGCGGCAAGCAGCTGGTGGTGGACGCCAAGGTGCCGTTCGCGGCCTACCTGGAGGCGGTCCAGTCCCAGGACCCCGACGTGCACGCCGACCGGATGGCCGCGCACGCCCGCCAGCTGCGCGCCCACGTCGACTCCCTGGCGGCCAAGGAGTACTGGGCGGCCTTCCAGCCCACGCCGGAGTTCGTCGTGCTGTTCGTGCCCGGCGACCCGTTCCTGGAGGCCGCGCTGCGCTCCGACCCGGGGCTGCTGGAGCACGCGTTCGCCCGCAACATCGTGATCTCCACCCCGAGCACGCTGATCGCGCTGCTGCGCACTGTCGGGTTCACCTGGCGGCAGGAGTCGCTGGCCGAGAACGCCGCCCGGGTGCACGAGCTGGGCCGCGAGCTGCACTCCCGGCTGTCCACCATGGGTACCCACGTGGCGAAGCTGGGCCGCACGCTGGACTCCTGCGTGGACAGCTACAACAAGACGGTCAGCTCGCTGGAGTCCCGGGTCCTGGTCACCGCGCGCAAGCTGAGCGATCTCAAGGTGAGCGACCTGGAGCTGCCGACGCCCGACCAGGTGGAGAAGGGCACCCGGCGGCTGTCCGCTCCCGAGCTGGTCGCCTCGGCCGCCGACGCCCTGGTCGAGTTCTCCCGACCCGTCGACGAAGGTCCGGACGGCGGACGGGCTACCGTTAACGGGTGATGAACCGACCGTCGAGCGCGCCGGTCAGCGGTGCCACCGCGGGTTGGCCGCTGATGGAGCGGGCGATCCTGCCGAGCGTGCTCGGCCTGCCCGGCTACGCCGCGATCGGCATCGCGCTCGGGTTCACCGGGCTCGGGGTGTTCATCGACCTCGAGCGGATCAACGGCCTGGGCACGGTGTTCAAGGGCTGCTACTTCCTGGGTTGCGTGCTCGCGGTGTGCTGGGTGAAGCGCCGCGCCCTGTTCGGGCCGATGGTGCAGCCGCCGATGCTGCTGGCCCTCGCGGTGCCCGGTGTGGTCCTGGCCTCCGGGGACGTCGGCAGCCGGGGCGGGAAGGCCGCGCAGCTGCTGGCCATCGCCACCCCGCTGCTCAACGGCTTCCCCACCATGGCGGTCACCACGGCGTTCGTCCTGGTCATCGGCATCATCCGGTACCGGACGCAGCGGCCCTCGCAGGAGCCCGAGCCGGTCCGCGCGGCCCGTCCGGTGCCGCTGCGCGACGAGGACGACCCGGACCGGGCGGACCGGCGCGCCCAGGCCGCCGCCAAGGACGACGAGCCGAGCCTGGCCGCCCGGCTGGAGCGCAAGGAACGCGAGCAGTCCGGCCCCGAGGCGGCCGACGGCGCCCGGGAGAAACCCGCCCGTAAGCCCACCGAGGGAACCGGCGGCCAGCCGGCCCGGAAGGCCTCCGTACCGCCGGAGACCGACGCGGAGCGGACCGAGCAGCAGGAGCGGCCCGCCGACCCGCCGCGCGAGCTCCGCCCGCAGCAGGGCCAGCCCCGGTCGCCGGACCGCCGGCCCCCGCCCGGCCAACGCCCCGCCGACCAGCGGGCCGCCGACGACGACGAGCCCACCTCGCAGCTGCCCCGCAGCGACGACGCCGCCGAGCCGGTCGGTGCCCAGCCCGGGCGCCCTCCGGCCGGCAAACCCCCCGCCGGCCGCGGCACTCCGCCCGGCCGCCCCCCGGCCGCCCCCCGCCGCCCCTGATCCGGCGGCCGGCGCGGCTCGTCAGGCGCGGACGCGGCGGGTGCGCAGCTCGCGGGGCAGCGAGAAGGTGAGGGTCTCCTCGGCCGTGGTGATCTCCTCGACCGACCCCCAGCCGCGCTCGCCGAGGTAGTCCACCACGCCCTGGACCAGCAGCTCGGGCACCGACGCCCCGCTGGTCACGCCGACCGTGTCCACCCCGTCGAGCCAGGCGTCGTCGATCTCCTTGGCGTAGTCGATGAGGTAACTGGCGCCGGCGCCGGCGGTCAGCGCCACCTCGACCAGCCGCTTGGAGTTGGACGAGTTCTGCGAGCCGACGACCAGCACCAGGTCGCAGTGCGGGGCCATCGCCTTCACCGCCACCTGCCGGTTCTGGGTGGCGTAGCAGATGTCGTCGCTGGGCGGGTCCTGCAGGCTGGGGAACCGCTCCCGCAGCTGCCGCACCGTCTCCATGGTCTCGTCCACGCTGAGCGTGGTCTGGGACAGCCAGATGACCTTCTCCGGGTCGCGCACGGTGACGGCGGCGATGTCTTCGGGGGTCTCCACCAGCTGCACGTGGTCCGGGGCCTCCCCGGCGGTGCCCTCGACCTCCTCGTGCCCGTGGTGGCCGACCAGCAGGATGTCGTAGTCCTCGGCGGCGAACCGTTTGGCCTCGTGGTGCACCTTGGTGACCAGCGGGCAGGTGGCGTCGATGGTGCGGAGCTTCCGCTCGGCGGCCTGGGCGTGCACGGTCGGGGCCACCCCGTGCGCGGAGAACACCACCAGCGCACCCTCGGGCACCTGGTCGGCCTCGTCCACGAACACCGCCCCGCGCTCGGCCAGGGTCTCCACCACGTGCCGGTTGTGCACGATCTCCTTACGGACGTACACCGGGGCGCCGTGGGTCTCCAACGCCTTCTCCACCGCCACGACGGCGCGGTCGACCCCGGCGCAGTAACCCCGGGGTTTGGCCAGCAGGACACGTTTGGCAGCCGACATGCCCGCCAGCGTACGGGCGCGCAGCACCGGGCGCCGCCGTCCGTGACCCGTCTGACCGCCGGCACCGCCGGACGCCGGCCCCGGAATCGCCGCCCGCCGGGGCGGCCCTGACCACCACGACCGGGCCCGGACCGGTAAGAATGGGGTATGGAACCGCTGCCGCTGCCGCTCAGGCTCGCCGCCGGCCTGGTGGCCACCGCGATCGAGGAGGTCCAGGCGCTGCCGAAGAAGCTGATCGAGCTTCCGGTCACCGCCGTCAGTTCGGTCCTGCAGACCTCGATGCGGGTGCAGCAGCGGGTCACCGAGCTGGCCATCAAGGGCGACCAGGCCCTGGGCGGGCTGCGTGAGGTGCCCGAGACCCCCACCTGGGCCCGGTTCGACGAGGACGAGCTGGACGACGGACCGTTCGGCGGGGGTCAGTACAGCGGCGGTCAGTACGGCGGCGGTGCTGGGTACGACGGGGGCGGCGCCAACGGTTACGCCGCGCCCACCTTCGACGAGGACTGGGACCTGCCCCGCCCCGGAGCCCGCACGGTGTCGCCGATCCTGGTCACCCGCGAGCCCGCACCCCCGGCCGCCGATGTGGAGCCGAGCGACCCGACCCCCGAAGCCGACGCCACTACCGACACCGACGCCGGTGGGCCCGCCGGGCTGGAGGCGTACGGCGGCTGGAGCCTGCCGCAGCTGCGGGGCCGGTTCCGGTCGCTGTCCCTGGAGCAGCTGCAGGCGCTGCTCGACTGGGAGACCAGCCACCGCAACCGCGCGCCCTACCTGACCATGCTCTCCAACCGGGTCGCCAGCGTCACCGGCCGGTGACCACGCCAGACCCTGGCTCCACCCCGGAGAACCCCTGGCCGGTCCGCACGGTCGCCCGGAAGGTGGCCGGCTGGATCGACCGGCTGGGTGCGGTGTGGGTGGAGGGCCAGCTGACCCAGGTCAACGCCCGGCCCGGCACCGGCACCGCGTTCCTGGTGCTGCGCGACCCGGCGGCCGACGTGTCCCTCACCCTCACCTGCCCGATCGGCCTGATCCGCAACGCCGAGGTTCCGGTGCTCGAGGGCAGCCGGGTGATCGTGCACGGCAAGCCGGCGTTCTTCCTCGGCCGGGGCACGTTCAGCCTGCGGGTGGACGAGATCCGCTCGGTGGGCATCGGCGAGCTGCTGGCCCGGATCGAGCGGCTGCGCAAGCTCCTCGGGGCCGAGGGCCTGTTCGACCGGGCCCGCAAGCGGCCGCTGCCGTTCCTGCCCCGCACGGTCGGCCTGGTCACCGGCCGGGCCAGCGCGGCCGAACACGATGTGGTGATTAACGCGACGACCCGCTGGCCGGCCGTCCGGTTCCGGATCGAGCACACCGCCACCCAGGGCGCGCTGGCCGTCACCCAGATCATCGAGGCCGTGGAGGCCCTGGACCGGGACCCCGAGGTGGACGTCATCGTCATCGCCCGGGGCGGCGGCAGCGTCGAGGACCTGCTGCCGTTCTCCGACGAGGCGCTGTGCCGGGCGGTGTCCCGGGCGCGTACCCCGGTGGTCTCCGCGATCGGCCACGAACCGGACACGCCGCTCCTCGATCACGTCGCTGACCTGCGGTGTTCCACTCCGACGGCGGCGGGGAGGACGATCGTGCCGGACCTCGCCGAGGAGACCGCGCGGATCGCCGGGCTGCGCGACCGGGCCCGCCGGGCCTTGGGCGGCTGGGTGGAGCGGGAACGCCGACTGCTGGACGCGCTGCGCGCCCGCCCGGTGCTGGCCGACCCGTTCCGCGGCCTGGACCAGCGCGCGACCGAGCTGCGGGCGCTGCGGGAGCGGGCCACCCGGGACGTCCTGCGCGGGCTGGCCGACCGGGAGAGCGAGCAGCGCCACCTCGGATCCCGCTTGACGAGTCTCGGACCGGCAGCCACCCTGGCCAGGGGTTATGCGGTGGTGCAACGGGTAGATACCGGATCCGGGGCACCGCTGCTGCGTTCCGCGGGGGATGTCCGCGCCGGCGACCGGTTGCGGATCCGGGTCGCCGACGGGTCGGTACCCGCCCTGGTGACCGACGGAGTGACCGACGACTCGCCTAACGACGCGGACGCCCCGGACGAAGTACCCGAAGACGAAACCATCGAATGAGCCCGGCCGGAGGAGGTAGCCATGCTCATCAGCGCGACCTTCCTTCCGCTCACCCTCGACGTGCTCGACGGCGAACGCCCGGCCGGGGCGGGCCCGGTGGCCGACGCGGTGCGCCGGGTGGAGCTGGACGCCCAGGTGGCCTGGGCGAGCCTGCTCGATGACCCCGACCGGCCCGTGGGGACCGGGCTGGCCGTCGCCCTGCGGCGGCTGTCGCCGGCCGTCGGCGGGTTCGTCGGCGCCGAGTGGTGGGACGGCGGCGGCCGCCCGCACCGCGACCGGGTGGCCGGCTACCAGCTGTGGCTGGAGGAGGCACTGGTCGAGGGCGACGGGGCCGGGTTCGCCCGGGCGTTCGCCGGTTACGACGAGGCGCTGGCCCGGGCCATCGGCGCCCGGCTGACGGCGGCCCGGGCACCGGGGCCCCACGGGGTCGCCGACCGCCGCGACACGCCCGGGCGCATTCCGGGGTGGGCCGCCGGGATCACCGGCCACCGGTCCGGCACGATGGCCGGATGGGCCAGGCAGGCGAGAGCGGTGACGTCCCGGGTGGCGACGGGGCCGTCGTGGACTACGAGCAGGCGCGGGACGAGCTCGTCGAGGTGGTCAAGGCGCTCGAGGTCGGCGGGCTGAGCCTGGACGAATCGGTCCGGCTGTGGGAGCGCGGCGAGCGTCTGGCCCGGATCTGCGAGGAGCGTCTGGCCGGGGCCCGGGAGCGGGTGGAGGCCGCGCTGGGCACCGCGACCGACGACTCCACCCCCGGCTGAGAGGACGCCCGTTCGGCGCTCCTCGCCCGTACCTCTTGTCTCGTACGCCACACGGATGGCGCACCCCGAATGGACCTGCTCGCCTGATTGGCCTAACCTAGGCCCGCAGGATTGGACCAGACGGGTGGCCAGGCCTCGCTCCCCCAGCACGGAGGCGCACCCGCCGTCCTACGGACAGGAGAACGCCTTGAAGAAGATCGGCATCGTCGTCGCGGGTACCGCGGCGCTGCTGCTCACCGCCGCCCCGTTCGCGTTCGCGGACTCGCAGGGCCTGACGGACCAGCACAACGACAAGTACTGCGGTCACGACAGCGACGAGAAGTCCTTCTCGGACCTCATCCTGTTCACGATCGCGCAGGACCACCAGAACGACAGCTCGTGCAAGCAGGACAACGGCGACGACGAGCACCACTCCAAGCACGGCGACAAGCACCACGACTGAGACGAGGACATCGATGTTGAAGATCGCGGGTGTCGGCGTCGCCGCCGCCGTGGCGTTGCTGGCCGTGCTGAGCCCGGTCGCCTTCGCCGACGACAACACCAAGGAGTACGAGCCGCAGGTCTGCGGCAACCAGCCGTTCGAGGGCCTGGCCCTCGGTCTGCTCGGCCACAACGCGTTCGAGAAGTCCGAGAAGGACGAGAACTGCAACGACCGGCACAAGTCGGACGACGGCGACGACCACAAGTCGCACAAGCACCACGACTGACCGGTATCCAGGCACCACCACGACGGCGGTCACCCGAAAGGGTGGCCGCCGTCGTCGTCTACGCAGGCGGATCGACCGCACTAGGATCCCTCAGCATGGGGACACCGACTGAGCGGCTGCGCGAAGCACCGGACCGCAACCTGGCCATGGAACTCGTGCGGGTGACCGAGGCGGCCGCCATGGCCGCCGGACGGTGGGTCGGCCGGGGCGACAAGAACGGTGGCGACGGGGCCGCCGTGGACGCCATGCGCAAGCTGATCGGCAGCGTCTCCATGCGGGGTGTGGTGGTCATCGGGGAGGGCGAGAAGGACGAGGCCCCGATGCTGTTCAACGGCGAGGAGGTGGGCAACGGCGACGGCCCGGAGTGCGACGTCGCGGTCGACCCGATCGACGGCACCACGCTGATGAGCAAGGGCATGCCCAACGCGCTGGCCGTGCTCGCGGTGGCCGAGCGCGGCGCCATGTTCGACCCGTCGGCGGTGTTCTACATGGAGAAGATCGCGGTGGGCCCGGAGGCCGCCGACGTCGTGGACATCACCGCCCCGGTGGCGGAGAACATCCGCCGGGTGGCCAAGGCCCGCTCGATCGACGTCGCCGACGTGACCGTCTGCATCCTCGACCGGCCCCGGCACGCGGACCTGGTGCACAAGGTCCGCGAGGTCGGCGCCCGCATCCACTTCATCTCCGACGGCGACGTGGCCGGCGCCATCTCCGCCGCCCGGCCGGGCACCGGGGTGGACATGCTGCTGGGCGTCGGCGGCACCCCGGAGGGCATCATCGCGGCCGCCGCGATGAAGTGCCTGGGCGGCGCCATCCAGGCCCGGCTGTGGCCGCAGGACGACACCGAGCGGGAGCGGGTCCGGGCCGCCGGGCACGACCTGGACCGGGTGCTCACCACGGACGACCTGGTCTCCGGGGACAACACCTTCTTCTGCGCCACCGGGGTCACCAACGGCGACCTGCTCAAGGGCGTGCACTACCTGCCCGGCGGCTGCACCACGCAGTCGATCGTCATGCGGTCCAAGTCCGGCACGGTGCGCATGATCGACGGCTACCACCGGCTGACCAAGCTGCGGCAGTACTCCTCGGTCAACTACGACATCGAGGGCTCCGGGCCGGCCGCCTACGACGGGGTTCCGCCCCTGCCCTGACCGGGCCGCCGGTACCCTGTCGGGGTGCTGAAGCGGTCGATGCTGGTGCCCCTCGTGGCGCTCGCCTGCGCATCGAGCCTGATCAGCGCGGGGGTGCTGCAGCACCGGCAGGACGAGGCCGGGCGGCCGGCCGTCTCCGCGCAGGCCCCCCAGGTCGAGCCGCCGGCCGTACCAGCACAGCCCGCGCCGATCCCGCCACCGAAGCCACCCCCGCCGAAGCCACCCCCGCCGCCCAAGCCCAAGCCGGCGCAGGCCAAGGGGGTGCCCTGCGTGGCCGAGGTGCACGCCTGCGTGCGGTTGTCCAGCCGGCAGGCCTGGCTGCTCGACGGCGCCGGGCACGTGATCGTCGGGCCGGTGCCGATCACCAGCGGGAAGAAGGGCGCCCGCACCAGCACCGGCATGTGGACCGTGCTCTGGAAGGACAAGGACCACAAGAGCGAGGAGTTCGACGACGCACCGATGCCGTACTCGGTGTTCTTCGAGCCGGGCGGGATCGCCTTCCACACCGGCAGCCTGCGGGCCCAGTCGAGCGGCTGCATCCACCTGGCGAACGCCACGGCGGCGAAGTTCTTCAGCAACCTGAAGGTCGGCGACGGCGTCCAGGTCCTGAAATGAACCTGGCCCGGGGGCCGCTCGCCGTGCTGGTGACGCTCGCCCTGGGCACCGGGCTGGGCAGCGCCCTGGTCCTGGAGTCCGGCCCTTCGACGCCGCCCGCCGCCGCCCTGGGCGACGCGACCGACCCGGCCACCGACGGCCCGCTGCCGCCGCCGCTGCCCACCCCGACCACCCCGCCGCCCCCTCCCCCGCCGCCGAAGCCCAAGCCGAAACCGGTGAAGGCGAAGGGCGCCCCGTGCCTGACCACCGCCTCGGCCTGCGTGAAGCTGTCCACCAACCAGGCCTGGCTGATCAAGGGCGGCAAGGCGGTCTACGGCCCGGTGAAGATCACCCACGGCCGGAAGGGCTGGCTGACCCCGGCCGGGACGTTCAACGTCAGCCACAAGAACCGCAACCACAAGAGCCGGCTGTTCGACGACGCCCCGATGCCGAACTCGGTGTTCTTCAACGGGGGCATCGCCTTCCACAAGGGCAGCCTCACCGCGCTCTCGCACGGCTGCATCCACCTCGGGCCGGCGGCCTCCGAGCGGTTCTACACCGCGCTCCCCCTGGGTGCCGTGGTCCAGGTCGTCCGATAGGTCACTCCTTCCGCTGCGTGCGGGTGACGTTCGACAGACTGGGGGCCATGACTGAGTTCCGCGTCGAACACGACACGATGGGTGAGGTCCGGGTCCCGGCCGAGGCCCTCTGGCAGGCCCAGACCCAGCGGGCGCACGACAACTTCCCGATCTCCGGTCGCGGCCTGGAACGGGCCCAGATCCGGGCGCTCGGCCTGGTCAAGGCGGCCGCGGCCCGGGTGAACGGGCAGCTCGGCGTGCTCCCGCCCGAGGTGGCCGGGGCGATCGCGGCGGCGGCCGACCAGGTGGCCGCCGGCGATCACGACGAGCACTTCCCGGTGGACGTGTTCCAGACCGGCTCGGGCACGTCGTCGAACATGAACGCCAACGAGGTCATCGCCACCCTCGCCTCGCGCGCGCTGGACCGGAAGGTGCACCCGAACGACCAGGTCAACGCGTCCCAGTCGTCCAACGACGTCTTCCCGACCACCATCCACCTGGCCGCCACCGAGGCGGTGCTGCGGGACGTCATCCCGGCCTGTGAGCATCTGGCCG
>JAESFN010000603.1_pt1 | contig 28189 bp, 24 predicted proteins | sample 9269411 | NCBI WGS metagenome assembly JAESFN01 (sample SAMN14505399, study PRJNA617100) | algae metagenome | isolation source: Iphinoe sp. HA4291-MV1 and co-occurring heterotrophs from trail next to... | place: USA: Maunawili Falls, Hawaii | collected 2009-07-25
TGCAAGAGGTGTGGGTGTCCTCGCAGGTCGTGGTCCTGGTCTTCGGGTCCCCGCGTAAGGGCAAGTCCGCGCACCTGGCCGGAACCGTCCTCAACGCCCCTGGCGCCGCCCTCGTCGCCTCGACCAAGCTCGACCTGCTGCGCGCCACCCGAGAACTGCGGTCGCGGCTGGGCTCGGTGAACGTGTTCAACCCCGGCGGGGACGGCGGCGCGGAGGCGGCGTCGACGATGGCGTTCGACGTGCTGACCGGCTGCGCCGATCCGGTCCAGGCCGCGTACCGGGCGGAGGACATGATCGCCGCCGGGGGCAACCTCGCCGGTGGTGGTGGGGGTGATCGGGACTACTGGGACGGCCAGGCCCGCCGCGTCCTCGCCGCGCTGTTGCACGCCGCCGCGATCAGCGACCGGACGATGCTCGATGTCCAGGCGTGGGTGTCCGACCCGAAGGCACACGAGCGCGAGCTGACGAAGCTGCTCCGCTCGTCGCCGGTGGCCGCGATGGTCGCCGACGTGCGGCAGTTCCTGTCCACGAACGAGCGCACCCAGACCTCGATCACCTCGTCGATCATGCCCGCGCTGGCCTGGTTGACCCACCCGGCCGCCGCCGCGTCCGCGAACGTGGATGGTTCCGGGCGGTTGCCGCTGCTGAACGTCGAGCAGCTGCTCGCCGGCCGGGGCACCGTCTACCTGTTGGGTGGGGAGGAGGCCCCGACGGCGCCGCTGGTGTGTGCCCTGACCGGGTACGTGGCCCGGGAGGCCCGCCGGCTGGCCGCGTTGGCGCCGGGGGAGCGGCTGGACCCGCACCTGACGCTGTTGCTGGACGAGGCGGCGCAGATCTGCCCGGTCCCGCTGGACAAGTGGTCGGCGGACATGGGCGGTCGCGGCATCAGCATCGTGGCTGGGTTCCAGTCCCGCGCGCAGATGTTGGCCCGGTACGGGGCGGCCCGCACGGCGGTGATCATGAACAACGCCGGTGGGATGGTGCTGTTCTCCGGCACCACCGACCGCGACGACGTGGGCTGGTGGGTCACCCTCGCCGGGGAACGCGACGAGTGGACGTCCACCACCGACCGGCACGGCCAGGTCACCTCCCGCAGCGTGCGGCGGGTCCCGGTGATCGCCGGAGCCACGTTCCGCCAGCTCGCCGACCACCAGGTCGTCGTGTTCCCGCCCGGGCTGCCGCCGGCCGTCGGCTGGGGCGAGCGGTACTGGCTGCGCCCGGACGTTCAGGACATCACCAACCCGACCGCGCTGCGGGTGCGGGCCCGGGCCGCCCACCGCCGCGCCCTGGCCGGGCTGCGGGCCTGGCTGACCCTGCGGCTGGTGACCCCGACCCGCGCCCTGGCGGCCGGGACCGCCCGTGCGGTGCGTGCGGTCGCGGCTGTGGTGGGCCAGTGGGCCCGGTCCGAGTGGGCGGATCTGCGCCGCGCTGGGGCCCGGGTGGCCGGCTGGTTGCGGCGGCGCCCGACCGGGCCGGAGGCGACGGCCGAGGCGGCCCCGGTCGCCGAGCTGGTGCCCGCCGAGCGCGCCCCGGCCCCGGTGAGCTCCGAGCCGGTCAGCGCGGAGCGAGTGGGTGCGGTGGTGGTGCCGTTCCCCACCGCCGAGTGGCCGGCCGACCCGCACGCCGGTGAGCCGGTCGGCTCCCCCGTCGGAGACGGGCCGGGCGAAGGCAGCCACAACGGCCAGGGCGGCGTCAACGGGCGCGGGAGGTGGAACTGATGGCCAGCGGATCGAACGACACACCGGGCGCCGGGCCGGAGCCGGTCAGCGCGGCCGTGGTGGCCGGGCTGGCCCGCGAGGTGGACGCGCTGCGTAAGGCGGTCCGCAAGGTCGCCGGGTGCCCTGGGCAGGTCGAGCAGCTCGCCGCCACCCTGGCCCAAGCGTTGGACCAGTTCGCCGCGACCGGTCGGGCGGAGCGGGTGCGGCCGGTGTCCTGGATCGCCGACCCGGGCGTGACGGCCGACCCGACGGCGGCGGCCCGCGCTCTCGGGGAGTTGGCGCAGTGGGTGGGGCGGGTGTATCTGCGCTACCCGGCCGCCGCGCGGGAGTTGCCGGACTGCTGGCTGTGGCACCCGGACATGGTCGAGGAACTGGCGTGGTTGCAGCAGGCCTGGGAGCACGCCTACGGGCCGGAGACCGGGTCGATCAGCGCGGCCGCCGACTGGCACGACCGCTACCGGCCCGGTGTCACCGCGCGGATCAAGACGGCGAACCCGCACAGCTGCTCGCTGGAGAACCACCTCGACCCCAACCGCCCGAGCGCGGCGGTCGAGGTGCCGGGCGCCGGCTCGGTGGAAGCGGTGGCCCGGTGGTGGGCAGGCGGCCGCGACGACACCCAACCGCCGCTGCCGACCCCGGCGGACCTGGATGCCGCCGACCAGCGGCTACGGAGCCACCGGCGATGAGCAGCTGCCCACCTCGACCCGACCCAACCCGGCACATCAGTAGCGAGTGGATGGAGACCAAGTGATGAGCGTGCGTGACTACTTCCAGCGGCTCCGCCAGACCGTGCGGAACGACGATCCGGCCCGCAGGGGCGGTGATACGGCCGCCTGGTGGGCGGATCGGCAGGCCGATCTGGCGCGGCGGGCCGCCGAGCGCGCGGAGGCCGGCCGGCTCGCGGACAGTGTCGCGGACACCGATCAGCGGTGGCGCAACCTGTGCGCGACCGAGTACCGGATCCTGGTCGGCGGGTACGGCAACGACGGCCACCCGGACAACGACACCGACACCAGCGGCCACGCCACGCGGGCCGAGGCTCTGGCCGCGCTGCTGGCCGACGAGGTGGGGATCGAGCCGGCGAGGTTGCGGTCGTTGGCCGCCGACGCCGCCGCCGCGCACGGCAGCGACCACGGTCTCGATGACGACCCCGACCGGTTCGCACCCCCGGACTGGGCCCGGCTGCGTAACCCGGCCGGTGACCAGCCGGGCACGCTCGACGCGGCGGGCTGGGACTGGACCGACATCCCGGACGAGCCGGCGTCGATGACGGTGGACCAGGCCCGGCGGATCGTCGAGGCCCACGAAGCCGCTGAGTACACCGCCGAGCAGGCGGACATCTATGCCGACCTCGCCGACGGCGAGTACGGGGTTGCGGTCGCCGACCCGTGGGCTGAGTTCACCCCAGCCACCTGGGACGCCTACACACAGCGGCTGGACGCCGCTCGGGTGCGCCTGGCCCAGGGCGAGAACCCGGCCGCCGAGAACCGGGTAGCGAGGGCGGACGGCGACCCCGACGGCGCGGGCGACACCGACGGCGAGGGCGCTACCGACGGCGAGGGCGACACCGACGGCGACGGCCCGTCGTGGCAACGGCCGCCGGACGCCGAGCTGGCCACCTGGGCGCCGCACGATCTGTCGGCCTGGCTGGCCGCCCTGGCTGATGACCCGGACGTCACCGACGCCCAGTACCTCGACGCCCAGGCGGCGGTCAACAGCGCCATCATCGGCGACGAGTACGACCGCGACGACCTTGACGGTGACGGTCCTACGGACGCCGAGCTGGTAGCCGCGATCGACCGGGGCCTTGACACCGGCGAGCTGATCGAGGTCACGCCGGAGGTGCTCTCCGCCATGGCTGCCGACACCACCGACCAGACCGCGACCGACGCCGACACCGACGACGACCAGGCCCTCGACCTGGTCAGTCCGGAGGAGGAGGCGCGCGCGATCGAGGACGGCACTCACCCCGACCTGCAAGACGACTACCAGCTCAGCCCACGGGAGCTGACCGATGTGTTCCTCGCGGCGCTGAACAACGCCCGCTTCGCCGCCGAGCAGCGCGCCGAGCGGGCACTCTCCGGCGGCGATGCGGCACCCGACGAGGCCGACGACGGCGGCGAGGCCGACGACGGCGGCGGCGAGGCCGACGAGCCGGGCGGCGGGCAGCGGCCCCCGCTGGGGTCGCCCGGCTTCCTCGGCCGCGCATTGGCCGATCTGGCCGCCGACGACAACGGCCACCGAGATGTTCGGGAGCCCGGAGATCAGCGGGTGCCGTTCGGGTTCAGCACCGCCCACCACGACCCGGCCGGTGACGAGCGCGGCGGGGTTGAGCGCGGGGGGTTCGACCGACACCTCGCCTACTGCCAGCACGCACTGCACGAGCTGGCCGAGCAGAACGAGCAGGCCGCCGAGCAGTCCTCGCGGGTCGCGCACTGGCAGGCCAGCGACCGGGGCGCGCAGGTGGGCGACGTGCACGGCGCCGGGTGGGGCCACCGCGAGGAGGACGGACGATGACCGTCCAGCAGAACGCGCGGCCCGGGGTCGACGCCGGGCACACCACCAGGCGGGCCTGGCCGGTCGGCGCCGGCCGACCCGCTGGCCGGGCCGGTGGGCCCGAGGTGGTGTGCCTGTGCGGGTCGATGCGGTTCCTCGCGCAGATGTTGCGGGTCGCGGCCGAGGAGACGACGGCCGGGGTGATCGTGTTGGCCCCGTTCGCGGTCATCGCGCCCGCCGACCAGGACGGCGAGGTGAAGGCCCGGCTCGACGCCCTGCACCGCCACAAGATCGACCGCGCGGATCGGGTGGTCGTGGTCAGCGATGCGAGCGGCTACTTCGGCGAGTCGACCCGGGGCGAGATCGCCTACGCCCGCGCGGCCGGGATCCCGGTGACGTTCCGGCACCTGCTCCTGGAGACCGGATCATGACCGGGCACAGCCCCGACCAGCGGCCGGACCAGCAGGCGGCCCGGCGCCGGTTCCGTGCCGGGCTGCCGATGTATCTGGCGTTGGTCGCGGTCGGTGTGGTGTGGGTGCTGGGGTGCGTGTGGTCCTACCAGGAACAGTCGGCGTTCGCCGCTGACCGGGGGTTCGCGTTCCCGCACCTGCTCCCGTTGGTGATCGACGGGTTCGCCATCGCCATGGCCGGCGTCGCCTGGGCCGCGTCCCTGGACGCCCGGGCGGCGGTCCCGGCGCGGCTGGCCACGCTGGTGGCCGTGGCCGGGTCGGCGGCCAGCAACGGCGTGTGGGCGGCGCTGCGCACCAACCACGATCCCTCCACCGTCGTGCTCGCGGTCGCGGTCCCGATCGCGGCGAACCTCGCCTTCGAGGTACTGCTGGCCGAACTCCGCCGGCAGGTCCAACGGCGACGCGGGATGCCGGCGCCGGTGGCGCTGCCCGCGCTGCGGCTGATCCGGGTCGTGTTGGCCCCGGTATCGACCTTCGCCGCGTGGCGGGTCCTGGTGCTGGAGCTGACCGCACCGGCCGCCACGCTTCCGGCCCTGGCGGCCGGGCCCGGGGTTGTTGACGCTGACGAGTCAACCGGCGGCCAGGCCAGGGCGGCCACGGGCCACGGCGGTCTTGACACCTACGTGTCAACGGCGGCCACGGCCACCGGCCCCGGACTGTTTGACGCGCACGGGTCAACGCCGGGTGGCCGTGCCGAGCTGGACGGCGGCGGGGTGTCCCACGTGGCCGACGGATGGCACGGCCGGGGGTGTTCCACGCCGGGTGTTCCATCCGTGCCACCGGCGGGCGGTCAGGAGCCGTTGCCGTTGACGGTCAACGGCCGGGCGGAACGCCACGCCCTGGCGGCCGGTTCCGGCTCGGTGGCGCGCCTGGCACGCGGCGGCGGTACCTCCCGGGGGTCGTCGGCGGCCGACCGCGCCAGGGTCGCGGCCGAGGAGCACGCCGGGCGCACCGGGGCGTGGCCGAGCGTTCGGGAGCTGACCGAGCTGGCCGAGGTCGGGCACGGCACCGCCGCCCGCGAACTCGCCGCGCTGCGGGAGGCCCCGACCGGGCTGCACGTGGTCACCGAAGCCACAGACGACAGGCCCCAGCAGTGATCACGAACCCGAACGAACCACGCCAGCAGAGCACGAATCCAGCCCAATCACGCCACTCACCATCAGTAGTCAAGCCAGTCACACACCGCAGCAATCCAGTTCTAGAGCGAAGGAAGAAGGACACCGCGCACCTATGCATCTCGATCTGTGGGGGCGCCGAGCGCGGCGCGGGGCGCCTTGCCGGCGGTGGTGCTCGCCTCCGGCTCGGACGGCTCGGGTCGGAGCCCCTCGCTATTCGTAACGCTGTTTCTGTTGGTTCGGGTTCGGGCGGCCGTCAGGCCGGTCGGGGTGAGGGGTGCCTGTCGTGTTGAGGATCAAGTCCGGCCACTCGGTGCGCTACTACACCGACGCGACGACCGAGGCGCGGGAGAACTACTACACCGGCGAGGCGGCGGCCGGTGAGCCGCCGGGCCGCTGGTCGGGCGCGGGCGCGGAGCGCCTGGGCCTGCGGGGCCTGGTCGATCCGAAGGTGATGATCGGGGTGTACGAGCGGGTCCTCGATCCTCGGGACGCCCGGTTCGGCGATGAGTCCCAGTGGGACGCGATGTCCGACGACGGCGGACTGTTGGGACACAACGGGTACGCGTACCGCACCGAGACCCAGGTGTACCAGTCGATGTTGGCCGCCGAGCCCACGGCGGACGCCGCGCGGCGGGACACCCTGCGGATCCTGGCGGGCCAGCAGGCCCGCAAGAACGTGTCGTTCCACGACGCCACGTTCTCGATGCCCAAGAGCGTCTCGGTCGCGCACGCGGCGTTCGCCCGCCAGGAGGTCACCGCCCGCCGCGCGGGCGACTTGGAGGGTGCGGAGGCGTGGGGGACGTTGCGCCGCGCGGTGGAGGAGGCGATGTGGGCGGGCAACACGGCGGCCATGGACTACCTGGCCGAGCACGCCGGCTACTCGCGGACCAAGCATCACGGCGGGCAGGGCGGTCAGTGGATCGATGCCCACGATCTGACCATCGCCTCGTTCTTCCAGCACGACTCGCGCGATGGTGATCCGCACCTGCACATCCACAACGTGATCCATAACCGGGTGCTGTGCGCGGACGGGGTGTGGCGCACCCTGGACGGGAAGGCGATGCGGGCGTTCAAGGGCGCCGCCGCCGCTGTGGGGGAGCGCACCGCCGAGGCCCACCTCTACGCCACGCTCGGGGTGCTCGCGGAGACCCGGCCGGACGGTAAGGCCCGGGAGCTGGTCGGGGTCGACCAGGACGTGTGCGCGCTGCTGTCGTCGAGGCGGCGGGCGATCGCTCCGCGCGCGGTGGAGTTGATCGAGGCGTTCGAGGCCCGGCATGGCCGGGAGGCGTCGCCGCTGGAGCGTGACCGGCTGGCGCATCAGGCGATGATCACGACGCGGCGGTCGAAGACCCGCCACGAGACGATCGAGGAGCGTCTCGATCGGGTCGAGGCGCAGATCGCCGCCGACCTGGGGACCGGGCTCGGGCAGGTGGCGAACGAGATCCTGGTGATGGCCGGCGCCGAGCGCGCCGTGCCCGCGCAGTGGTCACCGGCGGAGGTGATCGAGACCGCGCTCGCGGCGGTCCAGGCCAACAAGGCCGGGTACACCCGCTCGGATCTGACCCGGGAGATCTCCGACACCCTCCCAGCGAACCTGGGGATCACCGAGGGTGCGGAGATCGCCGCGCTGCTGGATTACCTGACCGACGAGGCGTTGAAGCTCGCGGTCGCGCTGGATGTGGCCAAGCCCGGGGATATGGCGGTGGCCGACCAGTTCCGCCTCGCTAATGGAACCTCGGCGTTCATCGGCCCCGGGCGGGCCCGCTACGCCACCCCGGTCCACATCCAGACCGAGCGACTGCTCGTGGAAGCGGCGCGGCGCCGCGACGGCCGAGCCGCCTCGACCACGTCGGCGCGGGCGTTCGTCGACCGGCTGGCCGAGTCCGGGATCGAACTCGGTGCCGACCAGCGGGAGGCGCTGATCGGGGTGCTGACCTCCGGCGGCCAGCTCGAATCGTTGGTCGGCCCGGCGGGGACCGGTAAGAGCTTCGTGCTGGGCATGCTCAACCGCGCGTGGTCGGACCCCGATACGTGGGCCGACCAGCCCGGCGCGGGCGCGGGCCGGGTGGTCGGGCTGGCCACGAGTGAGCAGGCCGCGACCGTGTTGCGCGCCGAAGGGCTGGCGGCGGCGAACACCGCCGCCTGGCTGGCCGCCCAGACCCGCATCGCCGAGAACCGCGCCCTGGACACCGATGCCCGGTGGGTGATCGGGGCGGGGGATCTGGTGGTGATCGACGAGTCGTCGATGTCCGACACCGCCGCCGTCGCCGCCGTGCATGCCCGGGTCGAGGCGGCGGGGGCGTCGCTGCTGTTGGTCGGGGACCACCGCCAGGCCGGCGCCGTCGGGGCCGGGGGCATCGGCAAGCTCCTGGCCGAGCGGGGCCGCGCCTACGAGCTGACCGAGGCTCGCCGCTTCACCCACGCCTGGGAGCGCACGGCGTCGCTGCGGCTGCGCGCCGGGGACGTCTCGTGTCTGGGCGACTACCACCGTGAGGGGCGGATCCTCGACGGCGGCACCCTCGCCACCGCCGAGGCGGCCGCGCAGCGCGGCTGGTTGGCCGACCACCTCGCCGGGCGCCGCTGCGCGCTGGTCGTGGACACCAACGAGCAGGCCGGCCGACTCAACGCCGCCGTGCGCGCGCAGCTGGTCGCCCTCGGCCTGGTCGCCGAGCACGGGGTGCCGCTCGGGTTGGAAGGCACCACCGCCGGGGTCGGGGACATCGTCCAAGGCCGCCGGCTGGCGTGGGACCTCGCCGGGTACGCCGGTAACCGGCGCGGCCCGATCAACCGCGAGCTCTACCGGGTCGAGGAGATCTGCGACAACGGTGATCTGGTCGTGGTCTCTCTCGCGGTCCCCCACACCGCCACAGACACCGGCACAGGCACCGCCGTGGACGGGCAGGTGGGGGCTGATCGGTTGACGCTGCCAGCCGCCTATGTGGCCGAGGATCTCTCACTCGGCTACGCCGGCACGGTCCATGCCTTCCAGGGTTTGACGGTCGACACCGGCCACGACGTGATCACCCCGAGCACGCCCGCGCACCTGGCCTACCCGGCGCTGACCCGGGGACGCCACGCTAACCACGCCTATGTCGTCACCCGCGCCGCCGACGAAGACGCCGCCCCGGGCGAGGTCGCCGGGGCGGTGACCCGGGATCCGCGCGCGGTGTTGGCGACGATCCTGGAGACCGACCGCACCGACCGCTCGGCCACCGAACACGCCGCCGACTCCCTCGCGGAGGCGGTATCAGCGCGGACGGCCGCCGAGCGGCTCGGCGCGGTCGCCGAGGTCGTGGTGGCCGAGCGCACCACGATGTGGCTCGACGAGCTGACCGCCACCGGTGAACTGTCCTTCGCCCAACGGCGCCGGCTGGCGGCCGAGGACGGCACCGGGAAACTCGCCCCGGTCCTGCGCCAGGTGGAGATGGCCGGGCAGGACCCGCGCGCTGCTCTGGCCGCCGCGATACGGGGTGCCGGTGAGACCGGGCGGGGTCTGGATGACGCCCGGCAGGTGTCGAATGTGTTGGTCCATCGCCTCACCCAGAACCGCTCGCTCGACCCGGTCGGGGACCGGTTCGCCGCGTGGGCGCCCGCGACGACCGATCCCGCGCTGGCCGCGACCCTGGCCCAGATCACCGAGGCCGGAGACGCCCGCCGCCACGACCTCGGCGAGACCCTGGCGGTCGATCCGCCGGTGTGGGCCGACGAACTGCTGGGCCCGGTCCCCGACCAGGACACCGACCCGGCCGCCCGGGCGGAGTGGGTGGCGCGGGCCGGGACGATCGCCGCGCACCGCGAGATCGCCGGGCTGACCGAGGAACCGGCCGACCCGGCCGAACTCCTCGGGCTTGCCCCGAAGCCGGGGCAGATCGAGGCCTACGCCTCGTGGCGGGCCGCGTGGCGGGCATCCGGGCAACCCGACATCGACCGCGACGAACGGCAGATGTCCAACGGCCAGCTGCGGATGCGGGTCCGGGCCTGGGAACGCGAGCAGGTGTGGGCGCCGCGCCGGGTCGACAACGAACTCGCCGGCACCATCCAGGCCGCCGAGCACCACCGCGCCACCGCCGAACTGCGCACCGCCGCCGCCAGCGCCGCCACCGACCCGGCCGAGCGCGACCGGCTACTCCAGGAGGCCCGGGAAGCGAGCGCGCTGGCCGAGACGCTGGAAGCCGACATTCCCCGGCTGCGGCAGCTCGACGACGTCTACTACGCCTGGCGCGCCCACACAGCGGGCACCCGCGCCGGCCACGACCGCGCCAAGGCCGAACTCGGCGCCCGAGGCGAACCCCTCACCGGTGAGGACCACCTGTTCACCGCCGCCGAACTGCTGGCCGCCGACCGCGCGGCCCGCCAGGCCGAGGACCCGCACCGGGAGATCACCGAACACGACCTCGCCGAACACGACCTCGCCGAACACGACCTCACCGATCCCGCGCTCACCGAGGAACCCGCCGCCGACAACCCCGACGCCGCCGACGACCTCGGCGGGCACACCGACGACGCCGACGACCACGACGCGGGGAACGAGCGGGTGGACGTCCGGGGCGGGGCGCAACCGGTGCGCCGGGCCGAGGCCGACCGGGCGAAGGAGCAGGTCGTGCCGCGCGACCTGCTGGATCTGCGGGAGCTGGCCGCCGAAGACCCCGACCCGGCCGACGAGGACACCGTGCGCGCTCCCAGCGCGGAGGAGATGTCCGACTCCACCCGCCGGGCGGTGCGCTCGCTTGAGGAGATGCGCGCCCGCAACGCCGCCGACGCCGAACGCGACGCCGCCGACGAGCAGGCCCACACCTCCCGCGTCCAGTACTGGCGCACCCGCGACGAGCACACCAGCGCCGAGTCCGCCGACGACGCGGCCGAGCTGGTCTGACCAGCCTGCCCGGACTTCGTGGAGCAGACATGCCAGCGCCCCCGACACCGATGGTCTCGGGGGCGCTGGCGGCCAGGCCGGGCGGGTTCCGGCTGGCCGGCCGGTCAGCTGTGGAGGGTGGCCGCGATGTCGGCGACGATCCCGGCCAGCCGCCGCGACTCGACCGCCAGCGCGGCGGCGGTCTCCCGGCACTGCGCCCGGTCCATGCCGCTGGCGGCGAGGCTGGAATACATCTCCTCCTCAGTCAGCAGCGTGGCGTCGGGGTGGCGGATCGGCAGGTTCAGCGGCGGGTTCGGGGTTTCCCCCAACGCCCACCGCAGCGTCAACCACACCCCAAGCCCGTACTCCGGGAGCGCATCCAGCGGCGCGGCGAAGGGCACCCCGACCAGCCGACACACATCGATCAGCGTCGTGGCGTTCTCGTCGCCCATCAGCACCTCGGCCGCGCACAGCTGCACCAGAGCCACATCCCGACGCTCGGCCGGCTCGGTCTGTGCGGTCGCAGGGGTCTTGCTCGCCCCGCCCAACCACAACGTGGTGGCGACCATGCCCGCCACCTCCTGCTCCTTCAACCGCGCTACCCGGTCCATAGCCAGGCACAGCAGATCCCGGACCGCCAGCGGATCCGGCGCGACCCAGGTCGGCAACCCAATCTGTGTGTTCATGAACCAACGGTGACACCGCTTGTCGACCCGGTTCCGAACGTGAGCCCCGGCGTGTCGCCTTGCGTAGCGGGTCGGGTGTGCCCTCAAGGCCGGGCCGGCCGAGCAACCACCTGTGGACCCGCCTTCGGCGGGACAGCCCTCGGCCCCGCGCGTAGCACCGGCCGGCCCGGCGCATCAAGCCCTTCCGAACCCATCCGCCCCGGTGAATCAAACAGCGCGATCCACCGGCCCGGACGAGTCCTCCAGACCTTGACACGCACGTACCCCGGCCGACGCTCGGGGCGCCGCAAGGCGGCAGGGCGATGCCCGCCGCCCCCGCGAATGCGGGGCCAGAGATCAACAACCCGCGCACCCGGCAACCAGGGGGAACACCAGCCATGAACACCGCCATGACACCCGAGGACTTCCACAGCACCATCGACAAGGCGCTGGACAACGCGCTGTCGGAGGTGATGAACGCTCAAGCCCTCGACCTGCCCGCCCTGTTCTGGAGCTGCTCCGGGTACCGGAGGTGGGCCAGGGACGGGGTGACCGGACACACGTGGATCGGCCCGGACCCGGCGCCGGTGACCGCGCGGCGGTGGGCGGACGCGTTCGACCTGACCGAATCGCCGACGCCGATGGCGCGGGGAACCGTCGAGTACACCGGGTTCATCCACGGCCAACCGGTCACCGTGTGGGCGGTCACCGACCGCGACGTCTTCGAGCGGGTCGGCCGGCCATGACCACCACCGACGAGCACACCAGCACCGACTACGGCATGTGGACCGAGGCCTTCAGCCGGCTTCACCACGCCGCGACGACCGGTGCCTCCGCCGAGGAGATCGCCGCCCTGGAAGCCGCCGAGCTGGACGAGCTGTGCGCGCGGGGTGAGCGGCCGTGACCACCAACCAGGAGTGGCGCCAAGAGGCGCTGTGCGCCCAAACCGACCCGGAGGTGTTCTTCCCGGAGAAGGGCAAGCCCACGGGCCCGGCGTTGCGGGTGTGCGCCGGCTGCCCGGTCCGGGCCGCCTGCCTGGCCGACGCGCTGGCCCGCCGGGACACCACGTTCGGGGTGCTGGGCGGCACGACCCCACGGCAGCGGAGGAAGCTGCTGCGCGACGAGCAGACCCGGGTGACCCAGGCGGCTCAGCTGGCCGTGGTGGGCGCTGAGGGCCCCGTGAGCACGTGCTGGGCCGGGACCGATGTCCCGGAGCCCGGTGCGTTCCGCCCCCGGCCGTGCCCGCCTGTGGGTGCGGTCGGGGGCCTCCCCGAAGCAGGCGCGGCATGACCGCCACCAGCGGGGTTGATGCGCACGTGTCAACGGCTGCGATCAGTGCGCCGATGGTGGCCGCGCTGGAGTCCGCGTGGTCGACCATCCGGGAGCGTCACCCGGAACTGCCCGCCGTGGTGATGGTCCTAGGCGCCGGGTCGATCGGGGCGGCGGGCCGGCTGCGGTTCGGGCACTTCGCCGCGATGCGCTGGCGCCACCAGGCGGGCCCGCTGGCCGACGAGCAGGACCCGTACCCGGCGACTTCTGGATTCCCGACCTCAATTGAGGGGCCGGAAGTAGAAGCGCGGCTGCCGGAGGTGTTCATCGGCGGCGAGGGCCTGGCCCGGGGCCCGGTCGGTGTGCTGGGCACGTTGCTGCACGAGGCCGCGCACGCCCTGGCCCACGCCCGGGGGATCAAGGACACCAGCCGCCAGGGCCGCTACCACAACCGCAAGTTCAAGGCCCTGGCCGAGGAACTCGGGATCACCGTGGAGAAGGACCCCCGCATCGGCTGGTCACCCACCACCGTGCCCGACCACACCCGCTCCGTGTACGCCGACACCCTCGCCCAGCTCGGCGCGGCGTTGCGGCTGTTCCGGGCGCTGGAGCCGACCACCGACGGCCCGGCGAAGAAGACCCCTCCGGCGTGTGTGTGCGGGTGCGGCCGGCGGATCCGGGTCGCCCCGTCGGTGCTCGCGACCGGGCCGATCACCTGCCGGGTGTGCGAGACCGATTTCGAACCCGACACCGACGCCAGCAGCGACGACAGCACCGACACCGACAGCGGCGACACCGACAGCGGCGGCACCGACAGCGGGACCGAGGGGGACTGATCATGGTGAGCTTCTATGACGAGCACGGTTATGACGGGGACAGCGGTGGGGAGGTGCTCCGGCACGAGGTGGCGGTGTGGACGGTCGGGCAGCTGCGCGCCGCGTTGGTCGGGATCGCGGACGAGACCCCGGTGCGGGTGTCCTACTCCGAGGATCCCGGCGGGCAGTTCGTGGAGGAGCAGGTGGTGATCGGGGCCGACCTGGATGAGCATGTGTGGGACCCCGGCGCGCGGGTCTACCGCCGGGCCCGGGACCCGCGCGAGGCGTGGTTCACCGTGTCGGCGGACTACCCGTCCGGGACCTATGAGCGGCCGGTGCGGTCGTGACCTACACCTTCACCGATGTCTTCTGCGGGGCCGGGGGTTCGTCGATCGGCCTGACCGAGGCCGGGTTCGAGTTGAAGCTGGCGGCGAATCACTGGTCGCGGGCGATCGAGACCCACTCGGCGAACTTCCCGCACGCCGAGCACCTGTGCGCGGATGTGAACAACTACGACATGCGCCGGCTCCCGACCACCGACGTCGGGTGGTTCTCCCCGATCTGCACGGAGGTCTCCCCGGCCGGCGGCCGCCGACGCCGCCGCCGGGCCGGGCAGGGTGAGCTGGAGCTGTGGGGGCCGGTGGCCAAGGCCGGCCTGGAGCGCACGAGGGCGACGTTCCACGACGTGATCCGGGCGACCGAGGTCCACCGCTACAAGGCGGTGCTGGTGGAGAACGTGGTCGACGTGGCCGAGGTGTGGGAGCTGTTCGACTGGTGGGTCGAGGGCATGCAACGGCTGGGCTACCAGGTCCAGTACGTGTCCGTGTCCTCCGCCCATGTGGGTGGGGACGAGACCGATCGGGCCCCGCAGTGGCGCGACCGGCTGTATCTGGTGTTCACCCGGACCGGGATCCCGCTCCCGGACGTCGACCCCCGCCCGCTGGCCTGGTGCCCGGACTGCGGGACCGACGTCCAGGCGGTTCAGTCGTGGAAGAAGCCCGGGCGGCGGATCGGGAAGTACCGACAGCAGTACCTCTACCGCTGCCCCAACTCCGCCTGCCGCCACGCTGTGGTGGAGCCGTATGTGGTGCCGGCGGCCGCCGCGATCGACTGGACCGACCTGGGTACCCGCATCGGGGACAAACCGGCGAAGAAGCGCTACGGCGGGCTGCCCCTGGCCCCGGCCACCATGGCGCGGATCGAGGCCGGGCTGGCCATGTTCACCGGCCACCCGGAGCCGTTCGTGACCGTCCACCGGGGCAGCAGCGGCGAGGCCCGCGTCCGGGAGGCCACGGTGCCGTTGCCGACGGTGACCGCATCGGGGAACCACCTCGGGCTGTCGTGCCCGCCGGTGATGGTGTCGGTCAACCACGACGACGGCCACCGACGCACCTACAGACCCGACCAGGCGCCGCTGCCCGCGCGGACGGTGAAGATCGGGGACGGGCTGGTGTGCTCGCCGTTCGTGACCGAGCTACGCGGCGGCGGGTCGGTCGCCCGCCTGGTGGCGGATCCGCTGGCGACGGTGACTGCGTCGGGGAACCACCACGGGCTGACCGTCCCACCGGGCGCGTTTGTGGTGAAGAACTACACCCCACGCGGCAACCCCGGGCAGGTGTGCAAGGACCCACAGGTCGAGCCGTTGGGCGCGGTCACCGCCCGGGACCACCACTCGATGGTGATCCCGCTACGCCGTGGTGCCCGCCCACACCGACCCCGCCAGGCGCCGCTGTCGACGGTGACCACGCGGGAATCTCACGGGCTGCTGGGCGTCGGGGCCGGGCGGATCGAGGTCATGGACTGCTCGTTCCGGATGCTCACCCCACGCGAGCACCTCCGGGCGCAGCGGTTCCCCGACTCGTATGTGGTCACCGGGAACAAGGGCGAGCAGACCATGCAGGCCGGGAACGCCGTGTCCGCCAATGTCGCCCGCTGGCTCGCCGGGCGGGTCGCCGCTGCCCTCGACGGGCGGTGACCCGGCGCGTTCGGCCACGTACTTCTGTCTGCTAGGTGGCTCGGGTGGTGGCGAAGTCGGTCCATGCGTTGTCGGTGGGGCGGGGGATCTCGCCGTTGGCGATGCCTCGACCGATTTCGAGGACCAGCTCAGGGGCGAGTGCGCGGGCTCAGGCGAGGAGTTCCCGGGACTGGTCGCGGTCGCCGTCACGGTGGGCGTGCGCGGAGGCCCGTACCAGCTCCAGGCATGTGCTGACCACCCTGGGATCGTCACTGCCGTCGCTGGCGGCCGGTGGTCTGGGGGCCGGTGGTCTGGGGGTCAGGGCGAGTTCCAGGGCGGCACCGCAGCGTCCGGAGCGGGCGCCGATCACGGCGGTCGCGGTGGCTCCGGTGTCGTGCTCCCGCACCAGCACCTGGACGTCATCGGTACCCAGGACGTGGTGCAGGTGGTCACGCACGGCCGCCTCCAGGCATCCGACGCGTCCCCGGAGGGTGCCGTGCGCGGGCATGTCCAGTGAGTGGGGGTTGAACCGGACCTCGACGTTGTAGCAGCGCACTCGCTCATCCTCGCAAGATCGTCCCGCCCTGTGGGCCGGATTCGGGATCTCGCGCGAACCCCGGGGATCCGAGCCGGCCCGGGTCGAACCGACTCCGTACCGGCGCCGTCGGGGTGGGCGTGGGCCGCGCGACGCCGGCCCGGGATGACCGGCGGACCCGAGCCCTTGTGTTCACGCCTGTGGCGGTGGCACGTCCTGCACGGGGATGTACTGGATGCGGTAGTGGTAGATCACTTCCCGGGCGGCCCCGTCCTCCAGCTCTGGGTTCTCCTCCAGCCGGGCCGGCCAGTCGCTGACCGCGACCTGGATGTAGGTCGCGCCGTCGACGCCTTCCACCGGGTCGAGGCTCTGCACGTGCAGCTTCTCCCGGCCCAAACCGACCTGGAAGTCCATCTCGGCGAAGGCGAGGTCGAGGACCTCGTCCGGGGACATCAGCGGTTCGGCGGTCGTGTTCTTGGTGTTCATGGCGGTGCGAATTCCTCCAACGGTCCGACATTCCACGGATTTGACAGTGACGTGTCAACAGATCGGGGACGGGCTGCGACGGCGAGGTTGTGCGGGGTCAGCCTCCTCGGGTGGAGATCGCGATTCCGATGACGATCGTGGCCAGCAGCAGCCATGCCCCCTTGCTGGCCTTGTCCGACCCGCCGCCCTTACCGCCGATCCGGCGGGAGAACCCCGAGAGGATCCAGGCGGCCACGATCAGCAACACCCCGACCTTCAATACCCAACCGGCCGCGTCTTGCTCGACCGCCCGCATCGCCAACCCACCCACAGCCACACCCCCAGCGATCTCGGTCTTGCCGCCGCCAGGCGGGACGGCCGTCCCGGCGCGGTGTTCGTGTCGGCAGCGTGCGGTGTTCCGACATGGCGGTGGGGCCGAACCGGGAGGATCGGTTGCGATCGCGAACGACACCCGGGCGAGGTGGGCCCACGTGTCGGTGGCGTGTGCGACGCTGGCCGTCACCAGCGATTCGGGGGAGTAGCTGATGACCACCCAACCACCCGTGCGGGTCTATCTTGACGTGCCCTACGCGGACAAGGACGCCGCGAAAGCCGCCGGGGCCCGCTGGGACCCGGGCGCGAAACGCTGGCACGACCCCCACCCCGGCCCGGATGGCCGACCCCGACCCGCGCTCGCGCAGTGGGCCGCGCAGCCGGACGTGTCGGAGCTGCTGCCCGGGGAGGACCGGGAGTTCGGATCCGGGCTGTTCGTGGACATGGTGCCCGAGTCCTGTTGGTTCACCAACGTGCGTACCTGTGTCGATCAACGTGACTGGGAACGTCTGCGCCGGATGATCACCGGGCGGGCCGGGCACCGGTGCGAGGTCTGCGGACGCGGTGAGGATCGGGCGACTCAGCGGTGGTTGGAGGCGCACGAACGCTGGCACTACGACGAGCAGGCCGGGGTTCAGACGCTGCGCCGGTTGGTGTGCCTGTGCTCGAGCTGCCATTTGGCCACGCACATGGGGTACGCGAACGTCACCGGCCGCTCCGAGCAGGCCATCGCCCACCTGCGGGCGGTCACCGGCATGACCCACGCGCAGGCCATGGCCCACATCGACGCCGCCGGCCAGCTCTGGAGCACCCGATCGGCCCGGACCTGGGCGCTGGATCTGAGCATGCTCACTGACGGTGGGGTCCGCCTCGCCCGACCCGAAACCCCCGCCGGCCGCGCCGCGACCGCAGAGCGCCGGCTATGCGAAGAACACCAGAACGACCGCACACCGGCACCGCGCACCCCGCCGGCCGCACCGCCCACGATTCCCGCCGCCCGGCAACCCGAGCCGCCGACCCCGGCACCGGTCCCCGAGGCGGAGCTGGCCCCGATGAAGCCGATCTACCTGCCCTACCGCTCCGAACGCCGCCGCACCTGGCTGGACAAACTCCTCAACAGGTCATAGTCCGGGGCTCGGTTCTCCCTCGCGCTGCAAGCCCCGCTCTACCCGGCGGGGCAAGGCTCGGCGCAGCCGACCGCGCAGCGGCTCGGCCTTGCTGCGTCGGGTAGCCCACCGGGTGCAGCACGAGGGAGAACCCCCACTCCCGAAGCGCACGCCGGGCCCGGGCAGAGCCCGGGCCGCCGGAGGTGCCGCCCATGATCAGCGCCATGAGTCTCTCGTTCACTGTCAGTCACATTTCGTCCGTCGTGGGTCCGGCCCGGATCGAATCATGGAACCTCAGTCGCCTCGTTAGTCCCTCGCGATTACTTCTTTACCGGTTCGGTCAAGTGATCAGACGGAGAGAGCCGCCGCCGGCTGGGACCCACGGTGATCATGCAGAATCCGACAGTGTGCGAGCATTCGGTTGTGACCTCGGCTGGCTGACCTTGCCCGGATATCGCTTGAGTAGCGGTGGTGGTGGCTCGCCGGCTTTGACCCGGATCGCGCGTTGCGGCCGAGCCCCCCGGCTGAACTGGGGATACCGGAGTGCCACGCACGACAGCATCGGTCCATCCGACAACGAACACGCGGATCGTCCGGCAACGGCCACATCGGTGGCGGGGCGCAAAGGCTTGCCCTCTGTGCCGCAAAACGGATCCTGAACTGGCCGGTATGTGCTCGCCCGAGCAGAGCTGACGGCTGTGGTTCACACGAGCTGTGATCATCTGATTCGCGCCTGGGGGAACGCGTCGGCGGTAGACCGGGAGCCTCGTTACCGGTTGCTGGTTGGGGTTTGCGCCGAGCGGGATCGCCGCCGTGATGTGGGGATGCGGACGCCCGGGTTCAAGGCCTCGGGCAGGTCGCCGGTCGCGATGATGTCGATGGCGAGCTCGCGGGCTTTCCGGTTGCTGTGCTGGCTGGCGGCGAGGAGTAGTGCGCGGGCTTGGTCGTGGTTGATGCCGCGCCGGGCCATCAGTAGCCCGATGGCGGGTCCGATGTCCGCTTGGGAGGTGAGTGCCGTCTCCAGGTCGGCGACGCGGGCGGTTGTGCAGGCGAGTTCCCAGCGGGGTCCGGCGTGGGCGGCGAGCATGCTGGCCAGCAGGATCGAGGTTGCGCTGAAGGCGCCGGAGGAGGTGCTGTAGAGGTTGAGGCTCGCGTGGGCGGTGGTCGTTCCGTCTTCGGTGGCGTCGCCGAGGGACACGCTCAGCGCGCTGAGCACTCCTCGGGTGGCGAGCCTGGCTTCGAGGCGTGGCCACTTCGCTGGGCGAGTGGTGTCGCTGAGGCAGGACGGGGCGCCGGTGGCGAGCGTTTCCAGCGCCGGCCCCTGACCGGTCTCGTACTGTGCTTGGTCGGCGATCCGTGCGAGGTGGCCGGTGTTGGCCGTGGTGCTGGGGCCGGCGGGTGGGTTGGTGGTGACGCTGGCGGCGGAGACGCCGCCGACTCTGGTGAGTGCCACCCGGCTGGCGGCGAGCAGGATGTCCTGTGGTGTTCCTGGGCCGCATTGGTCGGTGAAGTCGGCCAGCATGGCCGCGTGGTGGCGCTGTAATCGGTGTGATTCCCCGTTGTTCATCTGCCCCCCATCTTCGGAATCCTCACCATCCACATGGACGTAAGGTGAACTGCAGTCGAGTGGGAGGTTGCGTATTTGCTAAGTGCTGATGTCGCCACCTGATAGTGGTAATCCCGTTGCGCTGTCTGACCAGCGGCTGTGGCGGTCGCGGCTGGTCACACCCGCGAGCACCGTGGGCCGGCGGTTTGAACTGCCCTGATGTCACGTGGATCCCATTGTCCTCACGCAGTGCGGTGGGCATCATGGCGAGCTGTGAGCCTCGACGAGCGGGAACGCGCGTCGTTCAGGGCGTGCGCGACCACGGTCCGACAGATCGTCGACCAGGGCGGGATCCCCGGTGTCGCACCGTCGGCGATGTTCGTGCTGTGCCGGATGTTGGAGACCGCCGCGAGCGACCCGGCCCAGTTGTCCGCCCGGTCTCGCCTGGAGCTGCGCAACGTCATGGTCGCGTTGCGGGTCCGCGCCGGCGAACCTGGGCGCAGCGGTGAGCCGCTGAGTGGGGCCGGCGGTGGCCGTCGCATCAGTACCGGGCCCGCGCCGTGTCGGGGTGTCGTCGTCGGTGACCAGGGAATATGGTGACCGGATGCGTGAGGCTTTCCAGGGCGAGCTGACCGGGCTTGCCGACGATCTCGCGGGGATGGGTGGGCTCGCCACGGTGGCCGTCTCCCGGGCCACCCGCGCGTTGGTCGAGGCCGATCTGTCTCTGGCGGAGCTGGTGATCACCGAGGATGCCGCCATTCATGCGCGGGCCCGGTGCTGCGAGGACCGGGCGTCACGGATCCTGGCGCTGCAAGCCCCGGTGGCCGGTGACCTGCGGCTGATCGTGTCCACGATCAGAATCGCGGAGAAGCTGGAGCGGATGGGCGACCTCGCCCGCCACGTCGCCGAACTCGCCCGCCTGCGCCATCCGGCCCCGGTCCTGCCACCAGAGCTGACCGACCGGTTCTCCCTCATGGGTCGCCTGGCCACCGTGGCCAGCCAGCGGGTCGAGGACGCCCTGGCCGAACCCACCGGCGACAAGCTCGCCGAGCAGGACCAGGCCGACGACGCGATCGACGACCTGCAAGACGCGATCCTCGACCAGGTCCGGGCCGCCAATCCCGCGTACCCGATGCAGAACGTCATCGACGCCACCCTGCTCACCCGCTACTACGAGCGCTTCGCCGACCAGGCCGTCGGCATCACGAAGAACCTCGACTACCTCGTCACCGGCCGGATGCCCGCCTAGAGAAGCGCGCCGTTATCCAGTACGCCCCGCGCTGGGCGCGGACGGTGGTGATCAGTTTCAGGTGAGTGTGACCTGGATCGTGTAGCTGACCGCCAGACTGACGGCCAGGACTCCAAGCACTATCCGAAGCATCGTCTCAGGCACATGAGGTTGCAGGCGGGCCCCAACGTAGCCGCCGATCAGTCCACCCAGCCCGCACGTGAGACCGAGCGCCCAGTCAGGGCTCACTGGCCCGGGTGTGACGAGCGACAACATTCCGTAGGCGGACACTCCCACAACCGAGGTCAGGAAGGTTGCGACCAGGGCTGCGGGAGCCACGCTCGCAACGGACAGGCCCGCACCGACAAGGATTGGCCCGAGTAGCGATCCACCGCCGATGCCGTAGATGCCTCCGACGATGCCGACGCCCAGTCCTAACCCGGTGATCGTGGACCCCTGGAGATCTCTGAGCCGCGCCGGGCGCGATCGACGGGTACACAGCCATGCTCCGAGAGGGAACAACACGGCGGCCGCGAGGAGCCGGAACAGGCGATCGCCGGGTGCAAGATAGACACGAATGACCGTGCCGGCCACGACACCTGGCAACGTGCCGGCGAGGATCTGGCGGGCTAAGGGTCCGACTAGAGCGCCCGTGTACCGATGGCGCAGGATCGCGCCAGGGGTCGATACGACGTTGAACATCAGGTTCGTCGGCGTGACCGAAGGGCTGGGAACGCGAAGCACGTCGAGCTGGATCGGTAGTAGGAACACCGCGCCGGACACACCGACCGGAGTGGTCAGCACGGACACGAGCAGTCCCGCGCTGAATGCCAGCAAAGCGACCTGCATGCTCACCCCGTAATCCTCGCTGAATGCCTGGTGGCGACAGGATCCGCCCCGGCAGTCCCGGGCTGGTGTTGTGCTCAGCGGGGGCCAGCATCAGCCCGCGCCGACCGCCCTCGGCGGCCGAGCGCGCTACCGCCGCCGAGATGGACCCATCCGGCGACTGACCGGCCCCGTCCGGCGGTCCGGAACGCCTGGAACCACAGACCTGTGTTGGTCATTTGGTGGGCGCAGATCTTTGGCCTTGGGTAGCGGTTGTCCGCTTGGGGGGTGTCCGGGCGGTCGGGCCTCACACTCGTGTGACGGATCGTCACGTCGTGCTGCCTCCGCTGCCGAGAGTCTAAGAGCTGTAAGCAGCTCGGTTGCTTGAACCAGGGCGATCCGAGGTGATCAGCAGACGCTCCGGTGGGGGATTGCGGCCCTCGTCGGGGCGGTACGTCCGGCATGGGAGTCAGGATGCGTACTTCGGACACCGGGGCAGAGGAGCAGAGCATTGCGGTGCATTGCCCCGACACACCTCCGGACCTCGGTCCGGAGGCAGCCAGGGCATTGCTGAAGCTGCTGCGGGCTGTGGCAGAGTCGGACTCTCGAAGCGAGCCCGGCCGCGATCGCGCGGCCTGAGCTGGAGGCTGGCGCCGTGTCCGAGGAGCCGAACGAGTGGGCGACGCTCGACGAGCTGCTTGGGATGGAAGTCGTCGACTTGGTCGACGAAGGTGTCGGGCCGGTGGCGTTCTACGGTCGTTGCTCGACCGAGGACAACCAGGACCCGGAGACATCTCTCGGCTGGCAGCTCAGCAATGCACGCAAGTTCGTGGAACCGTTCGGCGGTCAGGTAGCCGCCGAGTATTTCGACGTGGGGCAGTCGCGGTCGGTGCCGTGGGATCGTCGGGACGAGGCCGGCCGGCTGCTCGCCGCGCTGAAGGACCCGGGTCGCGGGTGGGGGGCTGTGGTCGTCGGCGAGGGCACCCGGTGCTGGTTCGGTAACCAGTTCTCGCTGATCGCGCCCCGGTTCGCGGCCCACGGCGTCGAGCTGTGGGTGCCCGAGCTGGGCGGGCGGTTCGATCAGCGCAATCCCTCGCACAAGATGCTGATGAGTGTGCTCGGCGGCATGAGCGAGTCCGAGAGACAGCACGTTCAGGCCCGGGTGCGGGCGGCGATGGACGCCCAGGTCGTCAACGAAGGTCGGCACCAGGGCGGGCGCGCGCCGTACGGCTATGTCGTGGTCGACGGCGGTCCGCACCCGAACCCCCGCAAGTCGGCAGAGGGATACCGGCTGCGCGTCCTCGCGGTTGATGACGAGTCTGCCGAGGTTGTGCGGCGGATCTTCGCCGAGTACCTGGACGGTTTGGGTGATCGGGCGATCGCCAGCGGTCTCAACAGCGACGGGGTGCCGTGCCCGTCCGCCCGGCGACCTGATCAGAATCGTCACCGGCTCGCCGACGGTTGGCAGGGCAGCACCGTGCGCTCGATCCTGGAGAACCCGCGCTACACCGGGTATGCCGTGTTCGGGCGGTGGGCCAAGGAGGAGAGGCTGCTCGACCCGGACGATGTGGCCGCCGGCCACGTGGTGCGGTTCAAGCGTGCGCCGTCGGATCGCGTAGTCAGGTCCCGTCGGCCCGCTCATCCGGCCATCGTTTCCGTCGAGGTGTTTACGGAGGCGCAGCTGCTCCGACGCAGCAAGGGCGCAGGCGGCTTGGCCACAGCGCGGAAGCAGGAGCGGAGCAGGCGGCCGACCGGCCGGACGTATCTATTCCGTGGCCGTATTCGGTGCGCCTACTGCCAGCGCAAGATGGAGGCCAGCCCGCGCGCGCACGGCATGTACTACCGGTGCCCGGCCAGGACCCTTGCGCCGAACTCGCCGGCGCTCGCTGCACACCCGCCCTCGGTGTACCTGCGCGAGACGCCGGTTCGAGCTGCCGTCAACGCCTGGATCGGCCAGTTGTTCACGCCCGAGCAGCTCGACAGCACGGTGCAGGCGCTGGTGGCATCTCAGGGCGCGCCAGGCGCCTCGGATCTTCGAGGCCGAGCTGAGCGGCAGGCCAAGGAGGCCGAGGCGAAGCTCAGCAGGCTGAGGGCGGCCATCGAGGCTGGAGTCGACCCGGCGGCTCTGGTCGAGGCGATCAACCAGGCCCAGCGCGAGCGATCGGCGGCGCGCGCCGAGCTGGACGCAGCGCCGGCCCGGAACCTGGCGGACCACGCCCAAGTGCGTGAGATGCTCGACGCACTCGGGCCTATGGCGACGGCCCTGGCCAGGTCTCCAGAGGCCGAGCTAGCCCAGCTTTACGAGGCGCTGCGGCTCCAGCTCCTCTACCAGCCCCTGGCCAGCCTGGTGGAAGTGACCATCCAACCGATACTCCGGGTGAATAGTGTGCGTGTCCGAGGGGGGACTTGAACCCCCACGCCCGTTAATAGGGCACTAGCACCTCAAGCTAGCGCGTCTGCCATTCCGCCACTCGGACCTGCTGCACGCAGGATAGCCGACCCGCCTGGCCCGGCCGCGGATGGTAGGAAGATCCGGTGAGTAGCGCGCGCGGCGGACCCGAGGCGGAGGTCGTCGACCTGGTCGGCGACCTGATCAGGATCGACACCACGAACACCGGGGATCCGACCACCACGGTCGGGGAGCGGGAGGCCGCCGAGTACGTGGCGGACAAGCTGACCGAGGTCGGCTACGAGATCGAACGGGTGGAGTCCGGGGCGGCCGGACGGGACAACGTGTTCGCCCGGCTGCCCGGCGCCGACCCGGAACGCGGGGCGTTGCTGGTGCACGGCCACCTGGACGTGGTGCCGGCCGATCCCTCGGAGTGGTCGGTGCACCCGTTCTCCGGGGTGGTGCGGGACGGCTACCTGTGGGGCCGGGGCGCGGTGGACATGAAGGACATGGTGGGGATGACCCTGGCCGTGGCCCGCCACTTCAAGCGCGAGGGGGTCGTCCCGCCCCGGGACATCGTGTTCGCCTTCCTGGCCGACGAGGAGGCCGGCGGGGCGTACGGCGCCAAGTGGCTGGTCGAGCACCGGCCGGACCTGTTCGAGGGCTGCACCGAGGCGGTCGGCGAGGTCGGCGGGTTCTCCCTGACGCTGCCCGACACCCAGGGTGACCCGGTCCGGCTGTACCTGATCGAGACGGCCGAGAAGGGCATGGCCTGGATGCGGCTGCGGGCCAAGGGGCGGGCCGGGCACGGGTCGTTCCTGCACACCGACAACGCGGTCACCTCGCTGGCCGAGGCGGTCGCCCGGCTGGGCAACCACCGGTTCCCGATCGTGCTCACCCCCACCGTGCGGGCGTTCCTGGAGCACGTCGGCGACGTCACCGGGATCGAGTTCCCGGAGGACGACCTGGACGGCGCGATCGCCAAGCTGGGGCCGCTGTCCCGGATCATCGGGGCGACGGTCCGGGACACCGCCAACCCGACCATGCTCACCGCCGGCTACAAGGCCAACGTCATCCCGTCGACCGCCGAGGCCGTGGTGGACTGCCGGGTGCTGCCCGGGCGGGAGGAGGCGTTCCTGCGCGAGGTCGACGAGCTGCTCGGCCCGGACGTGACCCGGGAGTGGGTGACCCGCCTGCCGTCGCTGGAGACCACCTTCGACGGCGACCTGGTGGCGGCTATGACCGCCGCGCTGCTGGAGGAGGACCCGGACTCCCGCGCCGTGCCGTACATGCTCTCCGGCGGCACCGACGGCAAGCACTTCGCGGACACGCTGGGCATCCGCTGCTTCGGGTTCGCCCCGCTCCGGCTGCCCCCGGACCTGGACTTCGCGTCGCTGTTCCACGGCGTCGACGAGCGGGTGCCGGTCGACTCGCTGCGGTTCGGGGCCCGGGTGCTGGACCGCTTCCTGAGGACCTGCTGATGGACCTGAAGCGGCGCGGGGTGATCGTCACCGGTGGGGCGTCCGGGATCGGGGCGGCGCTGGCCCGGCACTTCTCCGCCCGGGGCGCGTTCGTGGCGGTGGTCGACAAGGACGAGGACGGCGCCCGGCGGACGGCCGACGAGGTGTCCGGGTTGGCCCTGCCCGGAGACGTGTCCGACCCGGACATCATGCCCATGTTCACCGCGATCGCCGAGGAGCGGTTCGGCCGGCTGGATCTGGTGGTGCTCAACGCCGGGCTGGGCGGCAAGCAGTCCGGCGTCGAGGACCTGGACGTCGAGGCCTACCGGCGGCTGACCGGGGTGAACGTCGACCACGTGGTGTACGGGGTGTGCGCGGCCGTCCCGGTGCTCCGAAGGCACGGCGGCGGGACGGTCATCGCCACCGCGTCGCTGGCCGGGCTGCTGCCGATGCCCACCGACCCGCTGTACACCCTCACCAAGCACGCCGTGGTCGGCTACGTGCGCTCGGCCGGCGCCGCGCTGGCCGCCGAGGGCATCCGGGTGTGCGCGCTGTGCCCGGGGTTCACCGACACCCCGCTGATCGCCGCCGAGAAGGGCCAGTTCGAGGACTTCCCGCTGCTGTCCACCGACGACATAGTGGCCGCCGTCGACGGGATCCTGGAGCGGGGTGAACCCGGCGAGGCGTGGTTCGTCCAGCCGGGGCGGGAGCCCGCGCCGTACGGTTTCCGCGGGGTGCCCGGACCGGCAGGGGGCACCCGTCCGCCGAACCTGAAGTGGAGCGAATGATGCGTGCCTGGCAGGCGAAGGAGCTGGGGGAGCCGGCCGAGGTCCTGAAGCCGGTCGAGGTGCCCGAACCGGTACCCGGCCCGGGCCAGTCGCTGGTCAAGGTGGCGGCGGTGGCCTGCAACTTCCCGGACATCCTGGTCTGCCAGGGCAAGTACCAGGAGCGCCCGGAGCTGCCCTGGATCCCCGGCCTGGAGATCTCCGGCGAGGTGGTCGCGGTCGGCGAGGGTGCGGCGGCGAAGGTCGGCGACCGGGTGCTCGGGCAGTGCGGCCTGGGCGGCGGGTTCGCCGAGTACGCGCTGCTGGACGCGGAGAACACCTGGCCCTGGCCGGAGGGGATGACCGCCGGCCAGGCCGCCGGGATGTTCGTCACCTACCAGACCGGGTACTGCGCGCTGCACCAGCGGGCCCGGATCCAGCCGGGGGAGACGCTGCTGGTGCACGCCGCGGCCGGCGGGGTGGGCAGCGCGGCGGTGCAGCTGGGCAAGGCGGCCGGGGCCACCGTGATCGGCACCGCCGGCGGGGCGGACAAGTGCGACGTGGCCCGGAAGCTCGGCGCCGATCATGTGATCGACTACACGACCGAGGACTGGGTCACGAAGGTGAAGGAGATCACCGGCGGCCGGGGCGCGGACGTGATCTACGACCCGGTGGGCGGGGACGTGTTCGACGGCTCCCGCAAGGTGGTCGCGTTCGAGGGCCGGATCCTGATCATCGGGTTCGTGTCTGGGCGGTTCGCCGACGCGCCGACCAACCACGCGCTGGTGAAGAACTACTCGGTGGTCGGCGTGCACTGGGGCTTCTACCGCCGCAAGGACCCGAAGATGTACGCGGTCTGGCAGGCCGAGCTGGAGCGGCTGTGGGCGGAGCGGAAGATCGATCCGTACGTCGGCGCGGAGTTTCCGCTGGCCGAAGCGGTCGAGGCGCTCGACAAGCTGGGTTCCCGGGAGACCACCGGGAAGGTCGTGCTGATCCCCTGAGCCAGTGGTTCAGTAGCTGAGCTCGGGCAGCCGGTGGCGGGTGCGGCGGCGGCGGAGCCAGACCTTCCGTTCCCCGCCGGGGTAGAGCCGGACCCGGGAGAGCTCCCAGCCACCGAACTCCGCCTGGATCTGCAACCGGACCGTTGCGGTGAGCCGAGAGACCTCGGGCGGCAGCCGCAGCGCCCGGTACTCCCATTTCCCGTCGCTCGTGTCCTCCTCCATGACACCGGCGCTTCGCTCCAACCGGTTCACCTCCACCCCGGCGTAGTGATGTCTGGCGTTCATGTTCACGTGATGGCCACCCACCATAGGCGCCCGGTGGGGTCCCGAACAGTGGCTCGTGGATAGCGTGAGGCGGTGAATCTGTGGCAAGCCGTCATCCTGGGCATCGTCGAGGGGCTCACCGAGTTCCTCCCGGTGTCCTCCACCGGGCACCTGACCATCGCCGAGAAGCTGCTCGGGCTGCGGGTGGACGACCCGGCGGTGACCGCGTACACGGCGGTGATCCAGGTCGGGGCGATCATCGCGGTGTTCGTGTACTTCGGCCGCGACCTGCTGCGGATCGGCACCGGATGGGCGCGCGGGCTGGCCAGCGCCGAGGCTCGGGAGGCCGAGGAGTGGCGGTTCGGCTGGCTGGTGATCATCGGGTCGATGCCGATCGGGATCGTCGGCCTGGCCGCGAAACCGCTGATCGAGGGCCCGCTGCGCAGCCTGTGGGTGGTGGCCGGCGCCCTGATCGCCTGGAGCGCGGTGATGTGGTGGGCCGAGCGCGAGCCGACCCAGAAGAAGGGCGAGGCCGACCTGCGGCTGGCCGACGTACTCACCGTCGGGCTGGTGCAGTGCGTCGCGCTGGTGCCCGGGGTCTCCCGGTCCGGGGCGACGATCAGCGCCGGCCTGCTGCGCGGCATCGACCGGGTCACCGCCACCAAGCTGTCGTTCTACCTGGGCATCCCGGCGCTGACGGCGGCCGGCGCGCTGCAGCTCAAGGAGGCGATCGGCGGCGGGATCGGGGTGCTGCCCACCGTGGTGGGCACCGTGGTCAGCTTCGTGGTGGCCTACGCCTCGGTGGCCTGGCTGCTGAAGTTCGTCTCCACCAACCGGATCACCGCGTTCGTGCCCTACCGGGTGGTGCTCGGGCTGGCCATCATGGTCACGCTGGCCGCGGGCTGGCTGGACCCCA
>JAESFN010000604.1_pt1 | contig 28085 bp, 23 predicted proteins | sample 9269411 | NCBI WGS metagenome assembly JAESFN01 (sample SAMN14505399, study PRJNA617100) | algae metagenome | isolation source: Iphinoe sp. HA4291-MV1 and co-occurring heterotrophs from trail next to... | place: USA: Maunawili Falls, Hawaii | collected 2009-07-25
TACGGCTACACCGACAACAACGGAGGAACCCCCGCCACAACCGCGGTCGGCCTCTTGTCCCGGATGTATCTGGGCTGGAAGCGCGATCATCCCCAGCTCAAGCAGGGCGTGGCCCAACTCGACAAGCTGGGCCCCGATCCCAACAACATGTACTACAACTACTACGCCACGCAGGTGATGCACCACTACGAAGGAGAAGAGTGGAAGCGCTGGAACAAGAAAATGCGCGACCACCTGGTGACCTCACAGGCGATGAACGGCCACGAGCGCGGAAGTTGGTTCTTCAACGATCCTCATGGCGCGGCCATGGGGGGCCGGCTCTACAGCACGGCGCTCGGGGCGATGGTCCTCGAGGTCTACTACCGCCACATGCCGCTCTACGGCAAGGAAAGCACCGAGAACGAGTTTCCGGATTGAGGCTCGGCGCTTGTCACGGCTTAGGATCGTCTAACTCAAGCCGTTGAGCACGGCGGGAATTTGATGTCCAACGCTTGCCTGCCGAGCGCGTCGTCGACTGGGACGCGGTAGAAGCCGAGAATTCGGACCTGCGGCTCGGGCACACTCTGGACTCTCGTCTAGTTTGGAACCGAATACAGCTTCAGCGGTAACTGCTGGAAGTCTTTGGCCGCATCGCCGGTGTACAGGCTTGGTCTGATCTCCTCAAGCGCGGCGATGCATTGCTGAAAGAGCCGGGCCGTTTCGAGATCGGCAAATAAGCCGTGCTCGTTGAGCTGCTTGTCAAAGTAGCGATGCATGACTTCGGCGAGAGGTTTCCACACGTGGGCCATCGGCTCATTGGGAAGCTGGTCGTGCGATTGGCCGACAACGAGACCCCGGCTGAGGATCGAGCCACCGTCCACGATGACGTCGTAACCGAGGAACTCTGCTGCGGGCAACGGCTGCTGACCATTGCGAACGTCCTGGATGATCTCAAAAGTCGACGTTGGAACGAACGTTGCGAAGATCGAACAAATCTCGCGCGCTATGCCCAGATCATGAAGCTCGCCTGACGCTCCCCCAAGATCGCACCATCTCAAGAATGCTTGATTGACAGGGTGGTCCTCCGAGAACTGTTCCTGATAACGAGGCCAGCTTCGATCAAACCCGCGATAAACGGCCGGGGGCTCGGGCTTCTCCAGGATCATGAGCGTCAGTTGGCTTGCCATGTTTCGAGCGCCCACGTGCGCGCCAGGCCTGTTGCAGAAGGGCTTGTGGTGTCCAGGCTGTGATTCCCGCATAGCGCCGGAAATCACGCGCATTGTGCGTCATCAAATCAGTGACATCCCGGGCGGCCATCACCGCGACCAACCGAGCATCATGAACCGCAACGCCGGCCACTACGTTGTCGACAACGATCTGTCGCTACAATGCGTACGCTTTCTGGAAGCACCCGACAGAAACGCTCGATGGTTGCCAGACGCCGCTCTACTTTGCCAGGCAACAGACCATATCCATTGTTGCTTCGTGGGGCGAGTCGAAACGTTCCAGAATTCGGCCGCATTCTGCGTGGCGATGACAACCCCTTCGTGCTGGGACCGTAGTTTCCGAACAGCCGCGCGTATGTGTCAGTACTCGGGAGCGTCACGCTGAAAAAGACGCAGCAGAATACAGGAGTCGAGCAAGAAGGCCATCAGTCGTGGTCGGCATAAATATCGGCCCGGGAAAAGGTCCCCGTGACGTTGGCATCGTCGGACGCCTCTTCATCGATCAGACGATCGAGTTCGTCAGCGGAAATCGCCTGCGCCTGCGGCGATGGCACGGCGGCCATCAACTTCAGGTACTCTGACAAACTCAAGCCGCGGCTTTCCGCTTGCTTGACCAGCGCGCTCGCGACTTGTTCATCGAGTTGAATCTGAATCATCGACTTGCTCCCTAGGAATCAATTCAATCCTAGGTCCCCTGGTGAAATGCTGCCACAGGCATTCATTTTTTGCACCTTGTCCGACAGAACTTAGTGCTTCCCATTCCCCACCCACCCTGCAAAATCCGGCAGCATGCCGCCAGTCCCCATCGGCAGCGGCCGTAGGTCGCTCGCGATCTCCAGGTCCTTGCGCTCTCGCGCTTCATTCAAGTAGGCCGCCGAGCATTCGATCGTGCCGACTTGCAGCGTGTTTTGGGCCCACAGCATCTTGGCCTGGGCTGGCGTCGTCAGGCCGATGTTGTCGAGGGCGGCGTCGAGCACTTCGGCGTCGGTGTCGAAGTGGATCGGCACCATCGCGGCCGTCGCGTGGCCGCCGGTGAGGCAGTTGATCGTGGTGATCTTGCGGTCCATCGCCTCGACGACGCGCGTGAGGCAGAACTCGCTCATGCCGATGCCGGTCGCGTTGCCGTGCGTCTCGTGCGTGAGGCCGCGGACGAAGATCCGCTTGATCTTGGGCGTTTCGGTTTCCGTCGCGGCATGGTCGTTGTACTTGCGGCCAACGACATTCGTGTCCATGCCGGAGCCGCTGATGTTCTTGCCGATCTCGTCGATGATCAGAATATCGACGCGCTCGAAAGGCAGCTTGGGCATGAGCTGCTTGGCCTGCCGCAAGAGAAGCTTCTCGCGCTCTTCGAACTCGGCCGGCGCTACCGCCTCGATCAGCGCGGTTTCGTCGTAACCGTTTTCGACGATGCCCACGCCCGCGGCGATGCGGCAGCGCTCGAGCACTTCGCGCCCCACGCTGCGCACGATCTGGCCGAAGCTATAGTCCATGATCGCGCGGTGGTAGATCTTGGCCCCTTCGTGCTTGCCGAGGCCGATGAGCATCATCTTCATCAGGCCGCTCTCGATGTCGCCCACGAAATTCGTGTGCGGCTTCACGCGGCCGACGACCACCACGTGATCGGCCCCGTAGGCATGCTTATCGAAATGCACGGGAAAACCTTCGGCCGTGTCGCACACGACCACCGTTTCCATGCTCGAGCGGATTGGGCAGCCGCAGTATTCCTCGGTGACGCCATAGGCTTCGATCAAGGCCCGCTGCCCCTCGGCGGTGCCGCCGGCGTGGCTGCCCATCGAAGGGACGATGAAGGGCTTCGCGCCCAAGCCCAGTAGGTGCCGCACGACGGCGCGGGTGATCACGTGAATGTTGGCGATCCCGCGGCTGCCGGCCGTCACCGCCACGCTCTGGCCCGGCTTGATCCGCCGGCCCAGGTCGAGCTTCGTAAGCTGGGCCTGCACCTCGCCGGGGATATCGTCGAGCCGCGGGGCATGAAAGAGCTGGCGAACGCGAAAAAACTGCGGCGGCTGACGCATGGCGTGGATCGGCTCCAAGGACGGGTGCGGAGGGGGCAGGCCTGACCGTAGCGCCAAGGATAAACGCAGGCGTGCCGGCCGTTATCTTATTTGGTCCGGCGGTGGGCGTCGAATCCGGGGGCCGGGGGCGTTTGCCGAGCTTGTCGGCTGCTGCGACTGGGCAAAATCCGCGCGGCCCCCGCTGGCGGTTGCTAGACTGCCGGAAGAGGCACCTTTTTGCTGTCGAGGGCACTATGCGGCGCGACTATCGAACTCGTAGGTGGGCGGTAGAACCGCTCGAGGACCGACGGTTATTGGCAATCGATTTGGGCGCCTCTGATGGTAGCCACCAGATCGGCCTGCAAAGCGATGACAGCGTCGTTGTGCTCGACGACATGAACATGCTTACGCGGTTCGATGCGCTCGACCAGCAAGACCTGGGCTTTGGTTCGGATGGGTCGGTCGTTGTCGGAGGTCCGCCCAACATATCCGCGCGGTTAGCCGACTTCGGCATCCTCAAAACTCACTTTGGGACGATGGAGCCTGAATAATCCTTGCCGTTGGAATTCGGTCTTTTGGGCCGTAAGGCTGCACGGTCCCTCAAGTCAACAGGCGGCAGGCGAAGCGGGTTCAGGGAACCATTTGCTTGCGGGCGCCGGGGGGAAGATAATTCGTGGGGCTTTCGCTTCTTCTCTGTTGAGTCGTGCGATGCGAGTGCTCATCCTTCTGCTGTTGAGCGCCGGCGTGGCCGCTGCCGGCGAGTTTCGCCAGATACCGCTCGATGCCGCCTACGACGTTACGTCCGACGGCTCGGTCGTGGTCGGCAGGGACCTGGTTTGTCCGGCGATCTGGAATCGCGGCGATGAAGCCAGCACCTTGCTGCCGCTGAGCGGAGCGTGCGGGCCCGACATGGTCGAGGCAACCGTGATTTCGCGCGACGGCTCGTTGATCGCCGGCGCGCGGGCCTGGAGCGCCGGCCCAGTTTTGCCGGGCTATAACCTGCTGATCTGGAACGGGGTCGATGACCTGAACCCGGGCGAACCATTTCCGGGTGAAGGGCGTCCGACGGCGATCTCAGCGGATGGCCGTACGCTCGCGGGCGCAATCTCCGCGCGCAACAACCAGGGCAACACCGGTCGCTCGATGGAGCATCGTGCTTGGACCACTGCTCCTCCGACCGCTATTTCGATCGAGAATCCTCATTCCGCTTCCTATATCACCGGCAACTCCTATTACGGAGCCGCCAATGGCGTTTCGGCCGATGGCGCGGTCATCGTGGGAGAGACGCAAACCTACTATCCGGAAACCGTGTGGCCGTTTTACCCCTACAAGTACCAGTACCGGGAAGCGTTCATGTGGACGGAAGCTGGTGGCATGAAGAATCTCGGCGACCTGCCAGGCGGTGAGATCGATGCCCGCGCTCAGGCCGTCTCCGACGATGGCCGGATCGTCGCTGGGCAAAGCTCATCTGCTGTCGGCAAAGAGAGCTTCATCTGGACCGAGCAGTCAGGCATGATCGCGCTGGGCGACCTGCCAGGCGGAATCTTCGAGAGCAAGCCTGTCGACATCTCGGCCGACGGTCGCGTGATTCTAGGAAACGGCTCCACCGACCAAGGACAGACGCCCTATCTCTGGGACGCGGAGCACGGACTGCGTAGCCTGCCTGAAGTGTTCGCCGATCAGGGCATTGCGTTCACCGAATCGTTCGCCGAGATGTGGGCGAACGGAATGTCGGCGGAAGGGCGATTCATCGTTGGCGGCGCACGGGTGACGCCCACGAGCGTGCCGATTTCCTGGTTTGCGGAGATCAAGCCCGTCCCCGAGCCTGCAACCTGGCTGCTGGCGATGTTCGCAGCAGTTGGAGGTGGTCTCTTGCGCCGGCGAGGATAGCTCGCCGCCACCAGTTCTTCAAACAGCCCGAGCCGGCCTACCCCGCGTGGCTGGGCCAGCTAAAGAGGCGGATGTGGTTGCCGTCGGGGTCGCTGGTGATGATCTCGCGGAAGCCTTCGGCGTGTCCCTTGGGGCGCGTCACTTCGCTGCCGGCCACCATCAGCCGGTCGAACACCGCGTCGAGGTTTTCGACCTCGAGCCCTAGGCTGAAGCGGGGGCTGGCTGCACCGGGTGCGTCGCGGGCAATGAGCGCCAGCCGCGCCGTGCCCATCTCGAGCAGCGCATAGCCGTCGTCCGTCACGCGCACGAGCACCTTGAGGCCCAGGGTCTCGCGATACCAGCGGACGCTCCGGTCCCAGTCGCCGGTGCGGATCTCCACGCAATACAGACCGAGCCGGTCAGCCGGGGGCGCGAACCGTTGCGAGGCCACAGTGTTCTCCCAAGTTGTGCATTCAGAGCCACTCGCCGCGGCCTCGCGACCTGTCGATGCCAGCGCGCCGAGCGCGCGCAGGGCAGACATTGACCGCCACGACCTCTTTACTAAAATGTTGCGGTTCTTCAAGTTATACCCAACCAAGGCTAGGGTCGACGAGGCCAGTTTCGGCTGCGGTTCGCGGCTGCGGACCGTTGTCCGTCAGTTCCTTCCTGCTCAGAGCGTAAAATCGGCGTCGCGCGCTACATGTCTCAAGTCAGCACCATGAATTCCCCTTCAGATCCTGAGATCGGCGCACTCGAAGCCGCGCGACGCGAAAAGTTGCGCCGCATCCAAGAACTGGGACACGACCCCTGGGGCGCCCGGTTCGATGGCCACCAGTCGATCGGCCAGATCCGTGCCCGCGAGGGCGAGATCGTCGTCGATCCGGCGCCCGCCGACGGCAAGACGCCGGAGCAGCACGGCCCCCAGGTCCGCGCCGCCGGCCGCATCGTGCTGTCGCGCGACAAGGGCAAGCTGATCTTCATGGACATCCGCGACTGGGCCGGGCAGGTCCAGGTGTTCGTCGGCCGCAATCAGGTGGGCGAAGAGAACTGGGCGCTCGCGCAGTGCTTCGACCTGGGAGACATTGTCGGCGTCGACGGCGAGCTCAAGCGCACCAAGACGGGCGAGCTCACCATCTTCGCCAGCAAGCTGCACATTCTGACCAAGAGCGTGGAGCCGCCGCCGGACAAGTACCACGGCCTTTCAGACCCCGAGCAGCGGCAGCGGATGCGCTACCTCGACCTGGCCTATGGCGAAGGTTCGCGCGAGCGTTTTCTGGCCCGCACCAAGATCGTGCAGTCGATCCGGCAGACCTTGGCGGGCGAAGGCTTCGTCGAGATCGAAGGCCCGACGCTGCATACGGTCGCCGGCGGGGCCGCAGCGCGCCCCTTCATCACCCACCACAACACGCTCGACATGCAGCTCACGCTGCGGATCGCGCTCGAGCTGCACCTCAAGCGGCTGCTCGTAGGCGGAATCGAGCGCGTGTACGAACTCGGCCGCGTCTACCGGAACGAAGGGATCAGTCCCCGACACAACCCTGAGTTCACGATGCTCGAGGCCTATCAGGCCTACGGCGACTACCGCTCGATGATGGACCTGACCGAAAAGGTGATCTGCGACGCCATCGCCGCTGCCGGGCTGAGCGCGCAGGTCGAGTGGAACGGAAAGCCAATCGATTTCACGCCCCCCTTCCAGCGCCGCACCTACGACGAGCTGTTCACCGAGCACGCCGGCGTGGCGGCCGACGATGTGGAAGGCATTCGCAAGCTGGCCGAGCAAATCGGCTTCGACACCGCCGGCAAGCACCCCGACGTGGTGAAGAGCGAGGTCTTCGAGGAAAAGGTCGAAGACGCGCTGGTCGGCCCGATTTTCGTGCTCGACTATCCGGCCAGCATCTGCCCGTTGACCAAGCGCAAGGCGAGCAATCCCGCGGTGGCCGAACGGTTCGAGCTGTTCATCCACGGCATGGAGTTGGCCAACGCCTACACCGAGCTCAACGACCCCGACCTGCAAGAGCAGCTCTTCCGCACGCAGCTCGATGGGCAGAAGGAAGAAGACTCGATGGCCAAGATGGACCACGACTTCATCCGCGCCCTGCGTCACGGCATGCCCCCTGCGGGCGGCCTAGGCATTGGCATCGACCGGCTGGTGATGCTGCTGACCGGCAGCGCGTCGATCCGCGACGTGGTGCTGTTCCCGCTCTTCCGGCCCGAGGCTTAGGTTTTTCTAACCGCCGAGACGCCGAGGCGCGGAGAAGGCAGGCCGATGAGCCGTGTTTTATAAGACATCGTGCTCGAGGTTGCAGACGAGATTGACATTGAGCTTCCGGACTCGCAGTAGTCGGCGATGACGCGATGACGCCATCCGGAACTTTGCGGCCGCAGCAGTTTGGCCCGGGGTATCTATTCGCTTTCACCGCGGTCGTTGCGGCAGCAGCGGCTGCGCTGTGCGCCTACGAGCGGGGCGACCCTATGCAGCGGCAGAAGGACGCGACAGCCTTGATCGGCGTTGCTCTGGCCTCTCCCTTCGCATTTGCGGTTGTCTACCGACGCGTACTTCAGTGCCCCGTCCGCGCTTGGTTCACTTGGACGCCCTTTCCGCTCTCGCTGGCTGTGATCGGCTTTTGGCACGTGGTCTCCGATGGAATGTTCCCGGCTACTGGAATCCTGCTGCTGGGTGCAGCCTTTTTTGCATTGTTCGCCCCCATAGCCGTGGTGGGCGTATGCTCGGCGATCGACTCCCGCTGGCGGCAGCGGAAAACCTGACCGGCCGCGCGTCACCGCCGGTCCCTTCGTCGGACCGCCCGTCGCCGCGTCGATCTACGGAGGTACAGTGGATTGTCGATTGGTTTTTGCATCGCCCTGCTCGACCGGACAGGCCTGCCCATGACTTCCGATCAAATTCGCAGCCTTCATCAAGCCAAGCCCTTCGAGCCGTTCACGCTCAATCTGGCCGATGCGCGGGCAATCCATGTCCCGCACCCAAAGTTGCTGCTCCAGACGCAGGGCGGTCGGACGATCTTCGTCAACACGCATGACGAGAACGTCGAGATCATCGACCTGCTGCTTGTGACGAGCGTCACCCGCGGGCCTGCGCCGGCCCGCAAACGCCGGCGGTCGGGCTAGCTCGTTTCACCCCCGCCCCCGCATCCGGTCCGCTCGTTCTCCCGGTTTGCTGGCCGAGCTGACGAACGGCGGTTCTCGTCCAGCACGACCGGCTCCAGACTCCGTTGCGGTTACCCGCATTCTGGACGAATCCGCCAGAATTCTCTTGCTCCGTTGGCGGAGTTTCCGTAGCGTGATGGGGTGAGGGCCGTCGGGCAGTTGGCTCTCGATTCTTCAGGCGGAGCGTTGGCATGTCGCTGCGGTCGTCTTTGAGCGAAATCAAGCGGTGGGCGTTGCCGTGGGCGGCGCGACCTCTGCCTAAGCAGGCGGGGCTGCGAATCGTCCGGCTGCAGGGTGAGACGCTCGAACTACGCACGCTCTTTGCGGCCGATATCGCCACGCCTTCGTTCGACGGCGGCAACCAGACAGCCGTGGCCGAGCCCCCTGCGATCGTACTCCACGCGCGGTCCGAGAGCGGTCAGGACGGCGTCGTGATCGAATCGTTCGGCGCCGATCAAGCCGTCGTGAGCGACCCCGCGCCTCCGCCCGGAACGACGAGCGAGGGGGTTCTGCTCGAGAAGCCTTTTCTGAGCGGTACGCTGGTAGTGTCGCGGCAGATGGCATCGCGCGTATCCTTTGAATTTTTCCAGAATGGACAATTGAGCGGACTTCATTTTTCGGGCGGCGCAGTGTTCTATGGCTATGCGGACACTCCCAACGTGCTGACGATCTACGCGACACCGAAGGGAGAGGGCGGTGCGCGGGTCGAGATCGAGTCCGACACGGGAATCTTCCGCGAATATGCCTACTCGGGAAACTCAAACAGCTTTTTGAACGTACGCAACACGGTCTTCACCCCCATTAGCACGAAGAACGCTTATCTCATTGGCCGCCGCGGAATGGCGGAGCAATTCGACCTTACAAAGTCTGAGCCCAGATTGGTTCAGCGTACAACGCCGCTGGTCGACTTCAGTGAACCGACTCGAATCGAACATTACGCCCAAGATGGCAGTTCATTGGTGTACGAACTCCCGCAGCGGGGCGCCCAGGCTCGAGTGCAGTTTTCCCAGGGAGGGCAACAACTCGAATTCGTTGGCGAACCGCTACTGCAGAGCGGCAGGTCAAAGCTGAGCTACGACACCATCAAAGTGGCCCACATCAATGCCACGGGGGTAAAAGAGTTTGTTTCCCTTGCTCTTTCGCCAGAAACGATTGTGTCAAGCACCTTGCTCGAGGACGCGATCATCGGCTCGCAACCGTTTGGGGTCGGCCGTTTCGAGGTTTATCAGCACCGAACGCTCTCCAACAGCAGTGTCGAACTGCGTGCGCGAGTCGTCGCGCCCAACGCTGTCCCAGGAGAACCCGAGCGAACACTCGTGTTTCCTCAGATCCAGTCGCAATTCACGAACGCAGAAGGCGCCTTGGTCATTCGCCATTCTTCGAGCTCGAAAACCTTCTGGCCGTCTGGGCAGGTTGACGTGTTGAACACGTCAGGCACAACCTACTCGAAGCAAATAAGCCAATTGCGCATCGCCGCCGACCGCATTTCACTCGAGCTCATGCGCGAGGAGCGAGGAACTCTTCTCGGGGATTCGGAGCAACTTCAGCAGTCTCGCCTGTTGTTCAACGCGAACGGTGAACTTTGGGAAATCTACGTTCGCCAGGAACGCGGAGACACGCAGCTCATTTGGGCACGGCCACTCTCCTCGCTGCAGCCCGGCGTGATCGCTTATTGGTCGCCCTCTGGGTCACAGGTAATCAAGCTGGTTTCGATCGAAACTCCAGAGTTCGACGAACACTTGGTGCTGCGCCGGCTGAAAGGAGTCGAACGCTACGAAGACGACCTGCGGCAGATCAACGTGGAGGCGGTGTTCGAGAATGGCGAACTCCAAGTCTCGCTGGCGAGCGCGCCGCGGCCTCTCGACATACGGATTGCCTTTGGCGACGGCGAGTTGATCGCCGAGCGGCGTTCTGATGGGCAGAGCTATCTCTATCTGTTCGACGCGGCGGGGCGCACGTTGCTCGAGCAGCGAGTCGTCTACTTCAAGAATGGGGGCGCCGGGATCGAGGTCGACGACGGCGCGAGCAGCTATGTCGTCCACAGCGATGGCCGGATCACAAGAACGTCGACGGAATGGACCAGGCGTGGCATTCTGATCTCCGAGGAAACTCGGCGATTCATCGCCCGCGGCAGCGGCCACGAGTTGCTGGCCACCGAACGCCTGTGGCGGCTCGCGAACCAGACCGTGCAGCGGGAAACGCTTGCCTACTCCGAGACAGGCGAGTTGCTCTCGACGCGCATCTCTCGCGACCCGAGCGAATTAATCGAAACAGAGGAATCCCCCGGGGCGACCTTCGAACTAACGCTGTCGGCCACCGGCGCGAGCACGCTCTTTCTCTACCAGTCGCGCACGGGCGAACTACGCAATTCCACGGCGCGGCGCATCTTATTTGCCGATGCGCCCGAACTCGTGCGCGGCGCGAATGGCCTGATCAACGTCGTGCGTGGCTATGAGAAGTCGTTGGCCGACGGCGACCAGTTCGTCGAACTCGACGTGAGCGCTGGCCAAACTCGGTTCAGCGAACACGTGGTCTTCGAGACCTTTTTTGGCGACGCGCTCGACAATCGCCTGGGCGTGGCGTCGGTCTTGCTGACCGTGGATCGACACGGCGACCGGCGAATGTTGCTGCGGCTTAGCGGCCCGCCCCTGCTCGCGGAGCGTTCGAATTGGCACCCGTTCGATTTATTCCTCGCTGCGCAGCCGCTGCTCGAGTATGAGATCGTCGCCTGGCGATCGGTCGGCGCGCGGCTGATTGCGACCCGCGCCGACGGCGCGGAACTGGCGCTTTGGGCCGATGAGCAATCACCCTTGCTCAACGAGGTGCGCGGCCAAGACACCGCTTGGGGCCGCTTGACGACCACGACCACCTATCGACCGCTGTATGGGATCGGCCCAGGTTCAGAGTTGACGCTGGCGCCCATCGCGCACGAAGTGCGAGACGCTGCCGGACGTCTCTGGCAATCCGAGCGCGTGGTTTATCAAACCATTGTCATCGGCGAGCCAAAAGCCCTGTCGCGCCAGATCGAGTGGCGGCTGGCCGATGGACGACGCGTCGAATATCGCCAGCAAGGAGACGCGCACGTCTTGAAAATCACGACGCCTACAGCACCTCATGCGGCCAAGATCTTCCGCTTCTTGGAAGCGCCGGTCCTGACTCGCCAAAGCGGCACAGGCCTCGCAACCAGCCTATCCGGCAAGGTCGCGGGCCCGCTGCAAGACGAATTGCTCGTCTTACCGCTCTTTTAATCGCCTCCGCAAACTTTGGCGGACTTGCCGCGCTTGCGGGCTGCGAAACTGCTCCGTAGGTTAGGAGTAGTAGCGTTCAGAGTCCGTTCCGCTGCGCTGTTCTTAGCGGGTCGCCCTTCGCCGCGGCCAAAGGTGCTTTCGCGATGAAACTCGTCGTTTGCCTACTTGCCGGCGTCTGTCTGAATCAAGTAGACGGCGCTGCGGACCCTTTCGGCGCGGACGATCCTGTGACGCATGCAGCGGCGAGCCCTGCTGCGACGCCTGACAGCGCGGCTGCCCCTGCCGAAGCGCCCGCAGACGCAGTTCCGGCCGAAGCAACGCAAGAAGCGCCAGCAGCCGAAGATCCGGTCGAACAGGTCGAGATCCCGCGGCCTCGTTCCGCAGCGCCCGAGATCCTGGCGGCGGCGATCAAGCAGACGGTCGAGACTCACGACGGCGAGCCGCTCACGCTGCTGGCAGCTTTCGAACGGGGCGCCGGTCAACCCAAGCAGCGCATCGCGCGGGCTTACTGGAAACTTGCTCTGGCCATGGCGGCCGATCAGTTCGCTACCGCAGAACGGCAAGATTTTGCCAATGAAGCTGCCTGGACGCCGGCGAACAATACACGCACGCCGGAAGATGCGGCGCTCTTGGCCACAGCCGTGGCCACCTCGGCTGCTCGCGCCAATGAAGCGCGGCTGATGCTCACGGCGGCGCAGCTCGAGTTGGCCGATGCGATCGGCCATGCGGAGCCCAAGTTGCCGCTGGCCACCGATCGGCCGCATGTGGGCGCGTATCGCACCAAGTACGAGCGGATCTTTGGCGCGGGTCAGGCGCCCGCGCGACTCCGCCAGATCAACCGCACGATTCCCTATCGCGCCGCCGGCATCGACCGCCGCGCCGACTCGGTTCGTTCGGCCGAGGAGGCCTGGGACTCGAGCCTGGCCGCGCTCGGGCGTGGACAGGCCGACCTCGATTCGACGCTCGCCAGCCACGAAGCGCTGGTGCGCGAGCGACGGCAGTTTCTCGACGCCGTGCGCGACTACAACTTCGACATCGCCGAGTATGCGCTCGCCGTGGGCGGAGAACACCTGAACGAGCCGACGATTGTGTCAATGCTGATTCAGCCTGCGCCCACCGTGAGCAATGAGCCGGCGCCAAGTGAGCCGCCGGCGACGTTCGTACCTGGCGGTGAGTCGGCCGGCAAAGCAGCGCCGACCGATACGGCGTCGACCGCCGAAGCAAAAGCTCAGCAGACTTTGCGACCGCTCGCGCCCGGCGATGCAGCACAGGCTGCGGATGCCACGGCGACTCAATTTCAAGACATTGCAGGCGAGGCGGGTCCGAAGCTCACGCAGCTCGTTGGCGAGCGGCTGACCACAGAGCCGGCCACGACCGCCGACGCCGCCGAGTCGCTCGGGCTGGCGGCGTTTCTGACGCGTGCCACCACGGTCGAGCGGCCTCTGGCGCTCGCGGCCTATTGGCGGCTCGCCGAACAAACCGCGCGGCGTCAGGTCTTCTTGCGGCAACTCGCGGTGCTCCGCGGGTTGCAGGCAGCGGAGACTCTGCCTGACGATCCGGCCGGCAAGGCACGGCTGGCGAGCGAGATCGTGTCGGTCGAGGCCGATCTGGCCGAGTCGGCGCTACAATGCGAAGCCGCGCAGGCGGAAGCCGCGCGCGTGCTGGCGCGAACGACCGCCGACAAGCCCTTGCACCTTACTTCGTTGCCGCACGCCGGACGGTATCCAGCGCGGCTCAATGCTCAACCGTCTACTCCGACGGCCGGCCGACAATTGCGTCGCGCGGCGACCTTGATCGACGCGCTGCACCCCGCTCTGATGGGGCATGCCGCGGCGCTCGTGGCCACCGAGCAAGCTCGGGCGGTCGAAGCCCAGGCCGCCGGCCGCGGGACGGGCGAGCTCGAAACCGTGATCGATGCTGCCCGCCAGGAGCGGCTCAAGTCGCTCGCGATGCTGCAACGGCTAACCGACTACAATCTGGCGATTGGCGACTACGTGGCCGCCGTGTTGCCGGCGAACACTCCGGCCGACCAACTGGCTCGGTCGCTCGTGCTGTCGCCATGAGCGCCGCCGCCTGCTAGGCTGGCCTCATGAGTTCTCTCGTCGACGCTCTCCCGCCCCCGCTCGCTGGCAGCGCTCCACTGCGCATCGGTCCGCTGGTGATCGACCCGCCGGTGCTGCAAGCGCCCATGGCAGGCTTCACCAACTACGCGTTCCGGCAGATCGTGCGCGGCTTCGGCGGCGCAGGCTTGCTGGCCACCGAAATGATCAGCGCTCGTGGCTTCTTGGGCAAAGACGAACGCGAGCAAGAACACCCCGATCGGCTGTGGGGGGTGCAGGACGAGCCGCGTCCGCTCGCGGTGCAGATCTGGGACAACGATCCAGGGCGTCTGGCGGCTGTCGGCGCTCGCCTGGCGCATGACTTCCGCGTCAGCGTGGTCGACATCAACTTCGGCTGCCCGGTGAAGCAAGTCACCGAACGCGCACACAGCGGCTCCTATCTGCTCCGCACGCCGGATCGGGTGGGGGCGATCGTGGAGCAAGTGGCCACCGCCTGCGCTCCGACCCCAGTCACGGCCAAGATTCGCTTGGGATGCAGCCGCTCGGCGATCAACGCAATTGACGTCGGACAGGCAGTCGAAGGCGCCGGCGCGGCCGCGCTCACCGTGCACGGGCGCACGGCCGCCGACTACTTTCAAGGCACGGCCGACTGGGATCGCATTGCCGAGATCAAGCCCCACCTGAAGCGGATTCCTCTGATCGGCAACGGCGACCTGGCGTCTCCGCAGGCGGTGGTCGAAGCGTTTCGCCGGTATCCGGTCGATGGCGTGATGATTGCCCGCGCGTCGCTCGGCAAGCCTTGGCTGTTTCAACAGTGCCAAGCGGCGCTGCGCGGCGAAGCGATTCCGCGCGATCCCACACTGGCCGAAGAGCGCGAGTTGCTCGAGCGGCACTACGAGCTCGTTTGCTCGCGGTTTGGGCCCGAGCGCGGCACGGTGCTGATGCGCAAGTTCGCTTGCTGCTATGCGCAGGGGCGACCGGGCGCGCGTGACTTTCGTGCTCGCGTTTCGCGCGTCGACACGCCGGCGGAGTTCACGGCCTGCGTGAAGGAAACGTTCCCGCGCGATCCGGCTGAGTTGAGCTAAGAAGGCTATTCGTCGAGCAGCGGCATGAACCGTTCACCCCAGATCAGCAGTGGTTTGGAGGGTGACGATCCTCTTCCCCCGGCGACTCACCGGGGGCTAATGAAGTGCGATCAAGATTAGCCCCCCGTCAATGACGGGGGGGAGTTCCACGGCGACTTCATCGCTGGCCGGATGAGCTGATCTTGGCGAACCAAGAAGAGCGACGTGGATTGATTAGCTACGGCAACAAGCCCGGCTTGGTGTCTGCCAAGATCTCGAGAATCGCACGGCGATCCGCTTCCGTGAGGTGTGCATACTTCGCACCTCCCTCGCCCGCCAGCACCTTGCGCAGCCGCTGGACAACGAACTCCTTCATCCGCGGCGGTAGCTCGTCGAAGCTGCGCGAGTAGATCAGGTAGCTGAGCGGATACTTGAACAGGCGCGTGCGCAGGTCGAAGTCGCGGAGCGAGCGGCCCTGTTTGTCTTGCGCGCCGAGCGTGGCGAATCGTTCGGCAAAACCTGATGTCCCGACGAAAGGCCCCTCGAGCGGCGCTTCGTCCGCCAAGCAGAGTGCCTGCACCAGCTTTTCGCCGGCCGACTCGATGCGGCGCGTCGTGCTGTCGAGTCGGTTGCTCTCCGGCTCGCCAAGCGCGCGATTGAACTCCGTTTCGTAATGCACCGCCCGCCGTGTTTCGAAGTTCGCATAGGTGAGCGCATTCTGCACAAAGGTTTGGTGCTCGAACACCATCAGGGCGACCAGATCGCTGTGCGGCGTCGGATAGTCAGCGGGCGAGAACAATTCGCGGGCGTCTGCTAGTGTCTTGCTGGCTTCGCTCCAAGGGCGCGGCGCCTTCGCATCGGTGACGAAGAGATTGCCCCGATGGCTCATCGTCCCCGGCGTTCCGGTCACGTACCAGCCGCCCCAGCGGTTTTCGATCGGCGTGCGGTGCTCCACGCGGTGCGAGCCTTCAGCCAAGAGCGGAAAGCCGACGCGGTCGACGAACAGCGAGCGCACAATGTGCCCAGGAAGGTTGCTGGTCTGGGCCGTCCCATGGCACTGCAGGCACTGCTCGGTCTGGCGCATGAGCTTCGGCGCCTCGCTGCGCTCTTGGTCGAGCGAGTAGAAGACCGTGCCAAGCTGCGGATCGACGGCCGAGAGCTCGACCACCTGGCCGGCGTGGCAGTAGCCGACGTAGACCTCATCGTTGAAATAGAGCGCTCGCGGGGTCTTCGGCGCGATGCGGTGTTGCTGCAGGCTCGTCTTCGAGAACACCAGCAACTGCGAGTCGGTCGAAATGTGCAGCGAGTCGAGCAGGCTGGGCAGCCACCCGAAGCGGGCGTCGCAGGTCAGTTTTGCTTCTCTTTTCTCAAGCGCGTGTTGGAGCTTCGAGATCGCGTTGTCAGGCGTCGCGGCGCTGTAGGAGATGGGCGGCTGCTCGAATTCGTCGCCGGCCATTGCAGGCGATGCCCACCCGGCGCCCCAAAGAATCACGATGACAGTGATGACAAACGACATCGTGCTACTTTTTCTGCGGCGATCGCTGCTGCGCGAGATAGTCGCGCAGGGCAACCGCGTTATTGTGATCAACGTCTCGCGCGGCGAACACGAGCACCGCCGGGCCACTGGCGAGCAATTCGCGCAGCTCCGCTACTAAATCTGGATGGCCATCGAGTTCATGAAAGTATTTCTCTCGAAAGGCATCCCACCGCTCGGGACGATGGCCGAACCACTTTCGCAAATCCGCGGAAGGCGCAAGCTCCTTGAACCAATGATCGATGGCAAGTTTGTCTTTGGAAAGTCCGCGCGGCCATAGGCGGTCGGCCAACACTCGGCAACGTCCGTCCGGCGGGCCGAGATCGTAGGCGCGCTCCACGTCTACTTGCCGGGTTCGGGCGGTCATCCGTCGCTCCCCAGAGAGTTGCAACACTCCGCCGCGCGAATCGCCGCCAACACGCGTTCATGCACCGCCGCGGGGTCGAGCCCTTGCCGGCGACAAGCGTCCGCGAGCGATCTGCCTGCGCAGCAACAATCGAGGGCCAAGTCGTCGAACACCGGCTGGCTGGCCGGATAGTCGATCAGCCAATCGACGACCGAGGAGTCGAGCGTGCAGTGCATGGGGGCCACTTTCGCCTGTTCGCGGGGCCATCTGCAAAACTCCCGCCATCATAGTTGTCTGGACAACTATCGTCCAGCCGGGTAATATCACGTCATGCCTGCATCGAAAGCTCCCGTCAGCCGCCGCTTCGATACCCTCGAGCAAGAGGCCTTTCTCGGCCTCTGGCGCACCTACGATCGGTTGCGGGCGTACGAAGACGAGCTGTTCGCCCGCTATGGGCTAACGCCTCAGCAGTACAACGTGCTGCGGCTCTTGGAGCACGCGCACCCTGGCAACATGCGCACACTCGATCTGGCCGCCCGCCTGGTGAGCCGCGCCCCCGACATTACGCGCATGCTCGACAAGCTCGAGCAGCGGGAGCTGATCGAGCGCGACCGGCCGGCCGACAACCGCCGCGTGGTGCAGGTGAAAATCACCGCGGCGGGGCGAGCCATGCTCGAAGAAATGAGCGAGCCGATTCGCGCTTGCCACACCCAACAACTCGGACACCTGACGCGGAAGGAACTGAAGGCCTTGGTCGATTTGCTGCGCTCGGCGCGGCTGCCGCACGAAGAGGCCGAGAGTTCCTGGCGCTAAGACCCTTTTTGATCGGAGCCCAACGATGGTGGAAGCGACCACAGATGTAGTAGTGATCGGCGGCGGCCCCGCCGGCAGTACCACGGCCACGATCGCCGCGCAGCGCGGTCTGTCGGTCAAGCTGTACGAACGCGAGAAGTTTCCGCGGTTCCACATCGGCGAGTCGCTGATTCCCGAAACCTACTGGGTGTTCGAGCGGCTCAAGATGCTCGACAAGATGCGCGCAAGCCCCTTCGTGAAGAAGTTCAGCGTGCAGTTCGTGAACTCGGCCGGCAAAGAGTCGGCTCCGTTCTACTTCCACGACAACAAGCCGCACGAATGCTCGCAAACCTGGCAGGTCATTCGCAGCGAGTTCGACCAGATGATGCTCGAGAACGCCCGCGAGCACGGGGTCGAAGTGCATCAGCCGGGCCGCGTGCTCGACGTGCTGTTCGACGGCGAGCGGGCAGTCGGCGTCCGCGTGCAGAAGGAAGACGGCACGCAAGAAACGGTGCATGCCAAGGTTGTGGTCGACGCCAGCGGCCAGAGCACCATGTTGCAGAGCCGCTTCAAGCTGCGGCTGTGGGATCCGGTGCTCAACAAGGGCGCGATCTGGACCTACTGGCGAAACGCCTATCGCGACCAAGGCCGCGACGAAGGCGCCACGGTCGTGATTCAAACGACCAACAAGAAGGGTTGGTGGTGGTATATCCCCCAGCACGACGACACGATCAGCCTGGGCGTGGTCGCGCCGTTCGACTACCTGTTCAAAGGTCGCGGCACGCACGAACAGACCTACAACGAAGAGATCGAGGCCTGCCCCGCGGTACAGAAGCGCATCGCCGGCGCGGAGCGCGCAGCCGGCTACTTTGCCACGAAGGACTATTCCTATCGCTCAAAGCAGGTCGCTGGCGATGGCTGGGTGCTGGTGGGCGACGCCTTTGGGTTTCTCGACCCGCTCTACTCCTCCGGCGTGCTGCTCGCGCTCAAGTCAGGCGAACTGGCGGCCGACGCCATTGCCGACGGTCTGGCGAAGGGGGACACTTCGGCCGCCCAACTGGGGCGCTGGGGCGACATGTTCAACCGCGGCGTCGACCGCATGCGGCGGCTGGTCTGCGAATACTACGACGGCTTCAGCTTCGGCAAGTTCGTCAAAGCCTATCCGCATCTCCGCAACCGCATTACCGACTTGCTCATCGGCGACCTGTTCACCGACAAGGTCGACGAAGTGTGGGCCCCCATGGAAACACTCTATCCGCCCGAGAAAAAGGGCATTCCCACCTGGGACGCTAACAAGGCCAACGAGGTCGAGCCGGAAAAGGTAAACGAGTTGTTCCTGCCCCAAGGCGAGTTGCGATGAGCTCCGTGGACGGCGTACGCCCCGTAGCGCCGTCGAAAGCGGCGCGCGCGGGGCACGGGCTCGCCTACCTGGCCATGATCGCGGCGGCGGTGGGCTTGTTCCTGCTGGTCAACTGGATCGGCAGCGGCCTGTCGGCCCCTGCGGCGTCGGCCGGTGAAGTTGCTGCGCGCGCGGCCAGCAAGGGCTCGGTGCATGTGCTGCCGCACGTGCTGATCACGCTCGTCGCGGTGATCGTGGCCGGGCAAGTTATTGGGCGGCTGTTTCGCTTCATCGGCCAGCCGCCGGTGGTGGGCGAAGTGCTGGCCGGAATCTTGCTCGGACCTTCGCTGCTGGGCCGCATTTGGCCCGAGGCGACGGCCTTTCTGATGCCGATCGAAACCGCGCCGTTCATCACGGTGATCGCGCAGCTCGGCGTGATCTTGTACATGTTTTTGGTCGGGCTCGAGCTGAATCCCGCCGTGATGCGCGAGCGAGCCGCAACGACGCTGGCCATCTCGCACGCCAGCATTGCGCTGCCGTTCGTGCTAGGCGCGTCGCTGGCGCTCTATCTGTATCCACGGCTGTCGAACGACAGCGTGTCGTTCACCGACTTCGGCATGTTTATGGGCGTGGCGATGTCGATCACGGCGTTTCCCGTGCTCGCGCGCATTCTCACCGACCGCAACCTGCACACCACGCCGCTGGGCATCACGGCGCTCGCGGCCGCGGCGGCCGACGATGTGACGGCCTGGTGCCTACTGGCCTTGATCGTGGGCGTGGCGCAGGCGTCGGTGAGCGGAGCGGTGATCACGCTGCTGTTGGCGCTCGCGTTTGCCGGATGCATGGTGCTGATCGTCCGCCCGTTGCTGACGCGGCTCATCGAGCGGCACGATGCTGCGCCGCTGACCGAGCCAGTGATGGCGCTCGTATTCATCGGCGTGCTGCTGTCGGCGCTGGCCACCGAGGCGATCGGCATTCACGCACTGTTTGGCGCATTCCTGCTCGGCGCAATCACGCCGCACGATAGCCGTTTGGCGAAGGAGTTCGCCCACCGGGTCGAACAACTCGTCACCATTCTGCTCTTGCCGGCGTTCTTCGCCGCGGTCGGCCTGCGGACGCAGATCGGCTTGGTCTCGGGTCTCGGGAACTGGCTGATGTGCGGCGCGATCATCGCCGTGGCGACGATCGGAAAATTCGGAGGCACCTACGCCGCGAGCCGCATCACGGGGCTCGACCGCAAGAACGCGGCCGGCCTGGGCGTGCTGATGAACACGCGGGGGCTGATGGAGCTGATCGTGCTCAACATCGGTCTCGAGATGAAGATCATCTCGCCGACCTTGTTCGCCATGATGGTGATCATGGCGCTCGTGACCACGCTCGCCACGGGGCCGGCGCTGTGGCTCCTGGGCGTGGATCGGCAGCGCGATGCGGTAGGCAGCGCGCCGGCGTAGTTGTTCGCCGGGATTTTTCCCCCGTCGTTGACGGGGGGCTAAAAGCGCCGCTCATTAGCCCCCGGCGAGCCGCCGGGGGGACCACCGGCGAATCACCGGCCACCGGCTTTTCTGCGACCAAGTTCCGCGCAGCAAAAAGCCCTAGAGACGGTCAAGAGACCGCCGCAGGGCTGGTTGCGTATCTCAGCGGAGTCCGCGAGCGGCTTAAGCGCCGGTCAGCGGTTCCTTCTTTTCGGTGATTACCTCGCAGTGCGGAGCGAGTTCGGCATTGAGCGCCGTAAAGTCGGCCCACTGCTCCGGCACGTTGTCGGCCAAGAAGATGGCCTCGACCGGGCATTCGGGCACACACGCTTCGCAATCGATGCACTCATCCGGATGGATGTAGAGCATCTTCTCGCCCTCGTAGAAACACTCGACCGGGCAGACCACCACGCAGTCGGTGTACTTGCAGCCGAAGCATGGTTCGCAAACAACGTGAGTCATCGGCAGAACTCTCCCTTCACGCGTCACTTGGAGAAAACAAAAGGGATGGCTGGCTGCAATCGCCGCATCCGCTTGGAGCGATCACTTGGCCGACGGTTCAAGCCTACGACACACGCCGTGGCGAGCGTTCCGCCGGGTCAAGTCGTTGCCCTAAAAGCACTTGAACGGTGCAGAGCACGACTCGTCCAGAATCTTAGTGGCCTACTTTACCAGCGTCAAGCAACGGGAAACTTTGCGCCGTCTTCCAAGACTACGCGAATTCTCCGCTACGATCGGCTTTCTAGTTATCGGCCGCCGGCCGAGTCTGACTTGCCCCTACCGCTTGAATCTCCTACCATCCCGGCCGTTTCCGCGCTCTCGCCCGAGTGAGTTCGTGGAAAAACGGCCATGATGGCCGGGGTCGGGCGACCGCCCGCGAAGACACGAACACGAGGTGCAAGGGATGGCCCTCTCCGACATCGACCGCAGCCTGCTCGAACGTTGCCTGGCACGCAAGCCGCGCTCCTGGGAGGAGTTCGTCGATCGCTTCGTCGGGCTGGTGATTCATGTCGCCAACCACGCGGCACAGGCACGTTCCGTACGGCTTTCGGCCGACGACCGCGAGGATCTGGCCGCCGAAGTTTTTCTCGGTCTCGTGAAAGACGATTTCGCCGCGCTGCGGCATTTTCGGGGCGAGAGCAGCCTAGCCACTTACCTGACCGTGGTCGCGCGGCGAATCGTCGTGCGGCGATTGGTCGAACATGGCAGCCTGAGCCGACTGGCCGACGCCGCGAGCCAAACCGAACTCGAGCGCTCCGCCGATCCGAGCCGCTCCTCCACGGAGCGCGTGCAAGACCGCGACCACCTCGAGAAGCTGCTTGCCAAGCTCGACGCCGCCGAGGCGCAGGCGGTGCGCATGTTCCATCTCGAGGGGAAGAGCTACGACGAGATCAGCGCCGGCACGGGCTTGGCTTCGAACACGATCGGCCCAACGTTGACGCGAGCCCGCCGCAAGATGCGCGTGGGCGGCGCCGACGAAGCGGCCTAATGCTTCTGCACCTGCAGAAGTAGGCAAGAGCCTTCCTGAGTGGGTGTCTGGGGTCGAGCAAAGCGAGCCTCCAGCAAACCACGTCTAATCGGCAGGTAGCGTTGCCCGTAGGTCATCGTACTGGGGGCTCGCCTACCGGCTCGACCCCAGCCACCCGCCAAATCTCACCCGGCAATGCTTGCCGTGGCAGGCTGGCGAAAGCGGGACGCTAGCTCGATGATCTTGGCTTCGGTCGCCTCGGCCCGCGGCAATTCGCCGGTGATGCGTCCCTCGCACATCACGAGCACCCGATCAGAAACGGCCAGCAGTTCGAGCATGTCGGATGAGATGACGACGATCGCCTTTCCGCGCCGCGCTTGCTCGTACAGCAGTTGATGGATCTCTGCCTTGGCGCCCACGTCGACGCCGCGCGTCGGTTCGTCGACGAGCAGCACGCGTGGATCGGCCAACAACCAGCGGGCGAGAATCACCTTCTGCTGGTTGCCCCCGCTCAAATTCTTGATCGGTTCGTCGGGTCCGCGACAGACGACGCGCAGCGCTCCGCACAGTTCTTGAACCTTCGCGCGCTCGGCGCGCTGCTTGTATCGCCAGGCGCCGAATCGCTTGCCTGCGGCGCTGACCAGGTTGTCGGCGATGCTCCGTTCCAAGAATAGGCCGCTCAGCTTGCGGTCTTCTGTCAAATAGCCAATGCCTGCGGAGATCGCGTCGGCCGGAGACCGCGGCCGCACGAGCTGGCCATCGACCAGAATCTCGCCTGTGCAGCCGGGGCGAGCGCCAAACAGCGCCATGGCCGTCTCGCTGCGGCCTGCACCCACGAGCCCGGCCAGGCCGACGATTTCTCCCGCATGGACTTTGAAGCTCACGTTCTCGAGCCGCGGCTTGCGCGGACGGCCGCTCGCCGCATCGCTGAGGTTCCTCACCTCCAGGACCGGACGGCGCTCGGGCAACACTTCGTCGCCGCGTGATTGATGTGGGTTCACCTCGCGGCCCACCATCAACGCGATCAGCCGGCTCGGCGTGAGCTCGGCCAGCGGAAATGTCCCTTGGCCGCGGCCATCTTTCAGCACGGTGGCTCGATCCGCGAGGGCAAACACCTCTTCGAGCCGGTGCGAGATGTAGACAATGCCAACCCCGGCGCTGCGGAGCTTGCGGATCAAGCCGAAGAGCCGCTCGGATTCCGCCGGCGCGAGCGCCGCGGTGGGCTCATCGAAGAGGATCAGCTTCGCCGCGACGGAGAGGGCTTTGGCGACCTCGACGAGCTGTTGCTGCGCGGAGGAGAGCCGCTCGAGGGGCGTTTGCGGATCGAGGTTGAGCCCCACCTGATGCAGCAGCACACGCGACGCGTCGTTGAGCCGGCGATAATCGATGCGCCGCAGTCGGGTGACGGGCTGACGGCCGGCGAAGATGTTCTCGGCAACGCTGAGCGGGCCGAACAGACTGCGCTCCTGGTAGACCAGGGCAATGCCGGCCTGCAGCGCGTCACGCTCGTTGCCAAAGACCACATTCTGATGCTGCGCAAAATCGATCTGCCCCGCATCGGGCGGAAACACGCCGGCCAGCACGTGCATGAGCGTGCTCTTGCCGGCGCCATTCTCACCGAGCAAGGCATGCACCTCGCCCGCACGGACATCGAGATCCACACCCCGCAGCGCGAAGACGCCTGAAAAGCGTTTCTCGATCCCGCGCAGGCTCAGCAAGCTCGACGCTGGTTCAGTGGCCGCGGGAAGGGTCATGGGAAAGTTCGCTGGTGCGCCGCCGGAAATCGACCCGTAGGATAGCCTACGCGTCGATCCGCAGGCAGCTTGCGCTTCGACAAGACCCCAAGAAGGCCTAACTCATCCGGATTTCAACGGGCTCGGGCGCCACAACGGTCCGTGTCCCCCCGGCGACTCGCCGGGGGCTAATTGCGTGCTCTTCAGTACTCATTAGCCCCCCGTCAATGACGGGGGGGAATTCCACCGCACCGCCTTCTAAAACGACAACGGGCCCCTTGCTCGTGCAAGGGGCCCGTTTCGTGTTCTCTACCAACTGCAGTCCGGAGGGGACTAGTACAACATGATCAGGTCCATGGTGTACAGGAACTGGTTGTCCGAGTTGCCGTTGTTGAACGGCTCGCCGCCCGGGGGCGAGGCGCCGTCGAATTTGTCGTAGCGAACTTCGCCGCGAACGATCCAGTTGGGATCAGGCTTGTAGTTCAGACCCCAGGCGAACTCGTAGAAGTTGCCCACATAGGGTCCGACGGCCGGGTTCTGCGGGCCGACGTTGCGGTTGTTGATGTTGCCCACGGCCGAGACGCGGAAGCCGTCGTCGTCGCGGAACCATTCGCCGCGGAAGCCGGCGGTCCAGTAGTCGTTGATGGTGTAGTACAGGTAGTTGTTCACACCGTACCACTCGGCGTTGCTGCCGTCGGCCAGGGCGGCGTCCTGGAAGCCGTTGTCATGCTGGATGACCCACTTCCAGTTGTCGTTGAGTTGGCGCTGGTAGACGAGGCTGTACATCCAGCGATCCGAGAACGGGATGTCCGGGTTCACGGTGGGCTCGTCGCCCACGGTGAGGCCGAAGGCCAAAGAGCCCTTCTCGTCTTCGCTGGTCAGCGTAGCACCGCCGAGGAACGACACTTTGTCGTTGATGTCGTCTTCCCAGTTGTCCCAGCCGCGGTGCAGACCAGCGCTCACCGACAACCGATCCGTGGCCTGGTAGGTGGCCTGGAAGCCGGTATGGGTGAACGGCTCGCCGTACTGCATCGTGTAGGCGTGCGAGATGAAGAAGTTGTCCGGCGACGTGACCACTTCGTAGCCAATGATCGTGTAGTAGTGGCCGAACTTGACCTTCAAGTCGTTGTAGGCGACTTCAGCATACACCTGCGGCATGGCCAGACCGTAAAACGGTCCGCTATTCCACTTGCCCGACAGGTCGCGCTCGAGTTCGAGGCCGCGGGCCATGGTGAAGCGTTGGTCGGTACCGTAGAGCAGGTCGACGCGACCGCCCAAGTCCCAGCCGTCGCCTCCAGTGTCCGTCGCCTTCTCGGCGAGCAAGTACAACTGGTTCATCTGGTAGCCTTCGCGGTCGACGAAGCTCACCGTGCCGTTCCAGGGCGTGCCCCAGTTGTTGCCGGTGACGCTTTGATCGAGCCAGCCGCGAATGCTGATGCCGTGGCAGGTCAGGTGTTCGCAATCGAACAGGCGCCAGGGCTCCTCGGCTTCGGCTTCGCAGCTTTCGCAGGCAGGGGCGCAGCCGGTGTTGCACGTGGTGCAGGCCGCGCCGCCATCGACCAGCGGGGCGGGGGCCGCTTCAGCCGCGGGGGCCGCGTCGCTCGGAGAGGCGCTGGCTTCTTCCTTCTCCTCACCCTCGTCGTAATAGCTCCCATACGCGAAGGCGGTTTGTTGAACGGAACTCGGCTGACGCACCGTGGTCTGCGCCATGGCCAGGCCACACGGCAACATGCCGGCCAGGGCCATGATGGTGGCCAGTTTCGAAACCTTCATGATCGTAACTCCAATCCGTGGGAAAAGTGAGCGCAGTGTGCACACCACACTAGGGAGGCAAGCTATTTCTGGTAGGCACTAAAGGGGTGGGGCGCGAGCGTCCGCCTGAACTCGCGGTTGGGTTTGCCAGGATTTGCTATCGGATTCGTTCTTACGGAGAATTCAGGCGCACCAAGCCGCAATTCCCTAGCGAACTACACGGTTGCGGCGGCAAATGAGAAACTTTGCCGGCTGCGAAGAACCTCCGGCCGAAGCCCTCCTGCCAATCGGCCCATTCCTCGCCGGGAGGGGTCCGTTTCTGCGTCGAATTGCGATCGAGTGCGCCCGGGCGTCGAACTGCCCAGCGCCGGCGCGCAAAAAAACCCCGGGACCATCCCTGAAGGGACGATCCCGGGGTTGAATCGCTGCTAAATCTTGCCCGACCGGAGCTACTTGCCAGCCGAGGCGTTCGCCGCCGGCTCGCCCGTAAGCTGGTGGTTGCGGATCTCGATCTGCCGCACGTGACGACCGCCGTCGGCCGCTTCGACTTCCAGCAAGCTGGCAGGCAGGTCAAACGCCCCGACTCGCTCCCAGCGGTGCAGGTTCGACTGCGACGACTTGAGCTTGCCCGAGGGCTGCTCCCAGTAGCTGACGTTGAAGGCCGTGGGCAGGTACTTATGCTCGGGGTTCCAGTAGACATCCATCACGCTGATGGTGAACCGGCCGGTCGGCATGTCGCGGTTCACCTCGGTCACCACGTTGTTGTCGATCCGGTACACGCTGCCCATCGATTCGCCTTCGAGCTTGATGAGCTTGCCCAGCGGGTGATCCCCACCTTCGGGGACAACCGTGGCGCCCGAGCCGATCGAGTCGGCCGGCATGCGGTGGCTTACGAGCGAAGCCAACTGGCGGCGGGCCCACTTCAGGCCGTCGGCATCGGCGGTCGGAACGTCGAGAATGACCTCGCCGGCCTCGTCTACCGTAATCCGGCCCGGCACGCTCTTCTCGTCGATCTTCAGCGTCACTTCGCCCGTGAACCCGGGGAAGTCGTGCCACATGGCGCGGGCCTCGCGGGCCTTGGCCAGCAGGTCGCCGGCAGGTTCGCCCGCGGCCTCAGCAGCAGGGGCGGGCTTTTCAGCCGAGGCCGTGGCCACCGGGGCATCGGCCGGGAGGCGCAGGGTCAGCGTGGTGAAGTGGCTCACCGAGTCATACTTCTTGCCGTTCCGCTCGCCCGACTTGTCGTCCTCGCGTTGGCCGGCGCGGGCCGAAATCAGCCCCTTGCCGGGGTTGCGATGCACGACCTGACCTTGGTCGTCGGTCGTCAGTTCCTCGTCTTCGCCTTCGGGATCGAGCACGGAGACCGAAGTCTTGGCGGCCGGCTTGCCCTGCCACAGGACCGTGAACTTCAGACCCTCGGGGGTCAGCTCAGGCACGACATCGAGCGGGAGGTCCTTGGAGCGGGCGGCGGCGGCCAGATCGGCGCTGGTCGCCGGCTTGAGGGCCTTGGCGTAGTACTGCACCAAGGTCGACGTGCCGCCGTGGCCGTAGGTGCCGTAATCGCAGGTGGCCTCGAGCTGCACCGAGCCCTCAGCGTTGGGGAGCTTGCCGATCCATTCGCCCAGGCCGTCGCCGGTGACGGACTTCAGCTCGACATCCGTCGCCGCATCGCCGGCGACGGTGTGGACCTTGGTATGGGCGACCTTGGGCACCAGGTGCTCGGCCCCGGGAGACGGATCTTCACCGAACCAGACGCGCGCCTCGGGCTTCCCATCGCTGCCTGGCTCGACCGACAACCAAATGAAGTGGGCCTGGGCCGGAACGGTCAACGCTACCAAGAGCGCGGCCAGCCAGAGGGTGCGAAGGCGAACGATCATGACGGAGAACTCTCCAAGAAACGAACTTGTGTGAAAGTCTAGATTAAGCTGAGACCGCGTCGCGCTCGGCCATGATTCGCGAGCGTGGCCAAACGGTGATCAAAAATCCTGGGGGAGCACCTCGCCCCCTTCGCGAGTGGCCAGGGCGTCGAGCACGGCCTTGGTGATGCCGTCGCGCACGAACCGCACCGAGCCGTCGCCCATGAGGAAGAACGCGCCCCCCACGTGATCGCTACGGAAGGTGTCCCACTCTTCGAACGTGTTCACCAGTCGGTCGCTGTTGAACACGCCCAGTGTAGACGCCCAAGCAATGCCAGGATAGGCAAAGGCCCACTGTGTAGTGCCCCCTTTGGTCACTCCCTCGACGCAGTTGTCAGGCCAGTTTTGCAGGCCGTAATCGAGCTCGCCGACCAAGAAGGTGTTGCTCGAACCGTCGGCGATCTTGTCGGTGGTGATCGTGAGGTACTCAGGGCCGAAGCCGATGATCGCCCCGTTGTGCGGTCCATACCGCGAACCTAGATTGCCGGTCGACAAAGCGTAGCTGCTGGGAGCCCCGATCTCGTCGCAACTCGGATCAGGCACCGGCCGCGGCAGGTTCATTTCCGGGCAGCGATAGACTGAAATCGGCTGCCTGAGAATCTCCACGTTCTTGTCGTCGAGCGGCGACTTCTCGAGATCGAACAGATTGAAGGTGTTGCCTTGTTCCAGATACGGCAGGATGGCGACGAAGCCGCTGCTGCCGCCGCCCATCTTCGCGTCCCCCTTGGGCTTCATGATCGCCGGCGGCAGGACTTTGAGGGCATCCTGGTGGAGGTGCATCGCCAGACCGATCTGACGCATGTTGTTCGAGCATTGTGCCCGTCGCGCCGAGGCGCGGGCCGCCTGAACGGCGGGCAGCAAGAGGGCAATGAGAATGCCGATGATGGCAATCACCACCAGGAGCTCGACCAACGTAAAGCCACGCAACCGGTTTGCCGTGCGGCTCGAGTAGATTGATGTCATCGCTCGTCCTGTTCCAATCCTCGTTCCTTCACTCGCTGACTAGCGAGCGCCAAACTTGGCAGCGCAATTGGCGCTGGGCAACTAGCGCTGGCGACGCCGCAGGCAGGCTAACATCGCCAGGCCTAGCAATCCCAGCGAAAGGGTCGCCGG
>JAESFN010000605.1_pt1 | contig 27999 bp, 20 predicted proteins | sample 9269411 | NCBI WGS metagenome assembly JAESFN01 (sample SAMN14505399, study PRJNA617100) | algae metagenome | isolation source: Iphinoe sp. HA4291-MV1 and co-occurring heterotrophs from trail next to... | place: USA: Maunawili Falls, Hawaii | collected 2009-07-25
TTCGGTCTCGCGCAATTCCTCGAGTTCGCCGCGCAGCAGCACCACGCGCTGCCCGTCGGCGGTCGCCAGCGTCACCGAGCCGCTCGATTCGTCGGCTACCATGCCGGCATGCAATCGGCCATCCTTCGTCACGGCGTGGAACACCTTGTAGTGCCACTCGACCGCGCGATTGGGATCGAGCACCGCCACGAGCAGGGCCTCGTTCGATTTGTTGCTGAGCGCTGCAAGATCGGGCCCAACGTTCTGCCCTTCGCCGCCGAAGCGATGACAGGTGGCGCAGTGCTGCTTGAAGAGAGCCTGACCTCGCTCAACGTTCCCCTGCTCGCTGATTTCCCCCCGGAAACGCTCGACCAACGCCTGGCGATTGGCACTGCCAGGCGTCGACAATACGGCCGCGGCCCGCCGGCGAATCGCTTCGTCGGGATGCGAGAGCAGCCGATCCCGGCGAGCGGGATCGAGCTGTGAGAGCCGCACCTCGCCCGTTTCGCCGGCTCGTAGCAGGGCCTCGCTCCAGGCAGGGCGGCCAAGCAACGCATCGAGCGCCCGTTCGCGAACCGCAGGGGCGAGCCCCGACCAACGGCCGAGCAAGGAGGCCGCGACCGATTCGTCCGCTAGCCGGCTCAACCGATCGATCGCCGCAAGTTGCAGATCGAGCTCTTCTGACGGCTGGAGCAGCCCCGCGAGAGTGGCAACATCTCGCGAAACGTCGTCGCCAGGCAAGTGCCCCAACAAGGCAATCGCCTCGCGGCGATCGGCTGCTGAAATTGCTGTGTCAGCCACAGTATCTCGGGCCTTTTGGAGACGTGCGATCAGGTCGTCCCGTGCCGAAGGTGCGGCGGATTGAAGCCGCTCGAGCACCGCCTGTTTGTCCGCGCCGCGCCGCTCGAGCGCACTCAAGACGGCAACAAGCGGCGCAGAACTCGGCTGCTTCAAAGCAACCGAAATGACGTTTGGTGCCGTAGCCAGATGGTCTTCGCCCAGTGCAGAAGCCAGCAGCCCTTCGACCACGCTCAGTTTCCCAGCGGTCGACGTCGCCGCGCCTGGCTGATTCCAAATCGCCTCGGCTACGACCAACGCTTGAACTGGGTAAACCGACTGCAGGGCGGCCGCTTGCCAAGGATCGTCGCCTGCTCGTTCGGCCGCGCGGGCCAGAGCCTTTACAGCGGCCGGGCCGGTCCCGTTTCCCAAGGAAAAAATGGCCTGTAGCACAACGTGCGGATCATTGTCTTCAACCAGCGCGGCGACCTTGCTTGCAATCGGCGGCGAAATATCCAAGAGCGGCTCGGCCAACTCGATCGCCGCGCGGCGCACGCCGGCGTCGGCATCGTCGAGCTTTGCGCGCAGCAGTTCTTCGCTCATGCCCCCGAGAGCCATGAGTGTGAAGAGTGCCTGCACGCGGACGCGAGGATCGGCCGCCGAAGTGGCCAGGGCATCCACCGCGGGAACCGCTGAGAACTCGCGCCGCTCGAGCAGCAGCCGCTGTGCAAGGTCACGCTGCGGGCCAATAGGACTGCCGAGCGCCGCGACGAGCTCGTCGGTCGACGCCTTCGCCAAGCTCGGCCAAGGCGCCGGCCGCTTTCCCGTCGGAAAAATGCGGTAAATCCGGCCTTTGTCGTGCCCCGCGCGCAGGTCGAGGCGGCGCTGCCACTCCTCGGGAATCCAGGCCGGATGCTCGATGACGAGCCGGTACATGTCGGCCACCCAAAGAGCGCCATCCGGACCGGTCAGCACGCGCACCGGCCGAGCCCAGGGGTCGGTCGAGGCCAGAAACTCGGAACTTGCATCCTCGGCAAACCGCTCGCCGCGGAACGTGCTGCCGTCAGGCAAAACCCGCAGGCGGCTAACTAGGTTATGCACAGGCTCGCAGACGAAGGCCGCGCTCGCGAACTCGGAGCCGAACAGGTCGGCGCGGTAGATCGTCGGGCTGCAGGCCGAGGTAAAGCGATTCGCTGTGTACAGATCGTTGAATCGGTCACGCGTGCGGCTGGCGGGAAACACCGGCGGGTTGAGCGGCGGATCGCAGAGGTCGTGCTGCGTCTGCGGATAAGCCACAAACGGATTGCGTCGCAGATAACGATCCGGCAGCACGCTGTGCCTGATCGGTCGGCTGTTGTCTCCATAGAACCAGCGGCCTCGGTCGTCGCGGCTGCGAACGAACCCCGATTGACCTGAGAGGGGCTCGATCCGTCCCTGGTCAGGCTGGAAGCGGAAGTCGCGGCCATGTGTCGCGGTCGTTTCGCCGGTCTTGAGCGAGCGAATTTCGCGATCTTCGGAGCCGCCGCCAGCATAGATCCAGCCATCGAGCCCATATTCAAAGCCGTTGAAGCGATGTTGTGGATTGCCGCGCTGAAAGCCGTCGAAGAGGACGGTGCGCTGGTCGGCGAGGCCGTCGCCGTCGCTGTCGACCGCGTAGAGCAGCTCGGGAGCAGCCGCTACCAACACACCGTCGCGCCAAGGAAAAACGGCCGTTGGGAACTCCAGGCCCTCGAGAAACACCGTGCTTTTTTCGAAGCGGCCGTCGCCGTCGGCATCCTTGAGCCAGCGGACTCGCCCGCCGGGGCTGCCGTGGTCGTCCGCGCCGCGAGGGTAGTCGCCCATCTCGACCACCCACAGCTTGCCGTCGGCGCCGAAGGCCAGGTTGATCGGGTCAGCCACCTGCGGTTCCGCGGCCACGAGCTCGATTTCGAAGCCAGGCGGCAGCCGCCAGCTCTGCAAGGCTTCGCTCGGCGTCTTGGCCCGCTCGGCCGCGGGGTTGGCCCACAGTTCCTTGACCGTCTTGATCACCAGTTCCTCGGTCCCGGTCGACCAGCGGCCCGGCTGGCTGTAGTAGATCATCGAGGAGTCGACCTCGTAGCCTCCTTCGGAGCGTACCCGTTCCGAAGCGAGATAGCCAAACACGTCGTTGGCGTACGCAGTCACCCACACGCGGCCGGGCCTGAGCTCGCGTTTGAGCCGCAGGGCATAGTCGACAACCACTTCACCCCCCAAGAACACCAAGCCGAGCTCGTCGCCGAACCGCCATACCTGCACGGGGCAGGGATAGGTCTCCGGCAAACGCCCCATGCGTTCGTAGAGGTCGAGCATGGCCTGAGCGTGACGACGGTAATGCACATCGGGGCTCTTCAGGCGCTCGCGCAGCTCGTCGACCGTGGGGCGATCGATCGGCAGGCCGGCGTAGGTGAAGCCGGCCGAAATCGCCGCGTCGATCGGCGTTTGCGGGCCTTCGACGACATCGGCCACCGTGCGCGAGATCTCGCGGCCATGTTGCCGCGACTGGTCGAGCAGCCCCCGCGGTTCCGGATTCTGGTCTGCGCCGCAGCCGATCGTGCAAATCGCAACTGCCTGTGGGTACTTGCTTTCCAGCTCCTCAGCCGCGAAGCCAGCCCAGTCGCCGCAGGCTTGGTTGAAGTCGGGGCCGAGCGTCGTGCAGTGGCAGGCGTAGTTGAACACGATGCCGCGCACTTTGCCGTCGGGCCCCCGGACCTGCAGCACCGGCACGCTACGGTCGACGGGGCCCTTGGGGTCGACGCCGAAGCCGGCCCACTGGCCGTCTTTGAGCGCCCGGCGGTTGGCGGCGAAGTTCGCGCTCCCTTGCCCCCAAGTCAGCCGACCTGGCCCAAGGTTCTCGATGGCGGCGCCGATTGCTGCAAGCACGCCCGCCTGTAGTTGTTCGGCATAGCGCTTGGCGGCCGCTTCTTCCTCGGCGGTGAGCGGCTCACCGAAAATGTTGGTCAGTCCGCCGGCGACGTGCGGCGCGGTGTGGCTGTGGGTCGCGGCGAGCACGAACGCCTCGCGCGGCACGCCATGGCGTCGCTCCAGCTCGCGGGCGATCTGCGTAGTCATCGCGCCGGGGAAGCCGATGCAATCGGCGGCCGCCAGCACATAGAGCCGGCCGTCGGCGTCCTTGATGGCGCAGGCCCGTGCCCAGAGCTTGTGGACGGCGGTCTCCGCCGGCAAGCTGCGCGCGGAATAGCCTGACAGGCGATTGGGCTCCCGCGGAGTGATTTCTGCCCGGCCGAAGCCGAACAGGCGGTCAGCCGCGTTTGCAGCCTGCGGGATGGTGAAGGAAGCGGCGAGCAGAACCAGCAGCGACAACCAGTTGCGCATGGCAGGCGGGACCCTCGAGCAGGCGGGAACGCCGGGAGCGCGGAAGCAGATCCTCAGGTCGCGGCGCGAGCGCTAGCATACTTTGCGGGCGGCGCGCGGAGCAACGCGCTAGTGAGCATTCCTGTCGAAGCCGTCATGTCCGCAGAGGATTTCACCGCCTGCTCGGCGGCGTTCGGTGATCGTCGGCGACCAAGAGACTACGGAAAATGCTTGACACCCAAAGCCTGGAGGATCGCTCGCTATGTTGGATCGCCGAAGAACGCTTCATGCCCAGACAATGGTCGCGCTGCTGACCTACGCAACTTTGAGCACGCTCGGTTGCGGCGATGGGGGAGGCGGGGCCGCGCCGAAGTCCAGTCTCTTGCAAGTAGGCAGCAGCGCATCGCCGCCCCCTCCGCCGCCCCCCGCCCCAGCCATTGCCCAATCCAGCGCCCGCGAATCGGCCGAGTCGACTTCAACGCCTACTGAACCAGGGGCGGCAGCAAGCGCAGCGGCGGCAGGCGACCAACTCGCGCTCGGCCAGCAGGTCTTCGAGAACCAAAAGTGCGGCCGCTGCCATCGCATGGAAGAGGGCGGACCCGATGGACCCGGCCCTGGCGGCCCGCCGCCCGGTGGATTTGGCGGACCCAAGGGTGGTCCCGGCGGCCGCGGCCCCAGTGGTCCGAGCTTGGCCCATGTCGGCGCGAAGCCAGATCGCACGGCGCAATGGCTGGCCGATCACGTGCGCGATCCGAAGTCGCACAACCCGCGCTCGCGGATGCCGAGCTTTGGCCCCGACAAGATCAGCGACGCCGACCTCGCCGCGCTGGGCGAGTATTTGGCGAGCTTGAAGTAATCCGGCGGCATGTGGCGAGAAGTTATGCTGAAGCATAACCTACGTGATTCCCCGCGCGCTTCGCCGCTTTACTCCATCACCGTCGGGTCGTTCGCGAAGTCGATGTAGGCGTCGTGCGTGTAGAAGTGCCGTGCGATCTGCTCGGAGAGCACTTGCACGAACTGCTTGCGGAAGGCCGGCTCCGACTTTTCCATCGAAGACACGGGCGTCTTGGGGAACCGCGCCGACGGCAGCGGCTTCTCCCAGGTCGTGTCGCCCGTCGCGACCTCGTAGACCGCGACTTGAATGTCGGCCTTACCCTGCATCAGCGTCGTGCCCTCGCGAAGGCTGAACTGGTGCAGGTCGATGCCAACCACATAGTCGGCGTCGAGCGCCTTGCCGAGCTCGAGATACTCGTCCCACGAGTTTTCGTCGGTCCATTCAGCGATCTTGCGCTGATCGACCATTTTGATCTTGGGCACGTTCTCGCCGAGCAGTCGGCTCACGTTTCGCGAGATCTCTCGCGCGGCGCCGGCGCTCGAGTACTGCAGCGTGTCCTTGGGACGGCAGATCACGGCGACCGTCTTATCTTTCAGGCCGGTGTACTCGGCCTTCACGTCCTGCCCCTTCATGACGATCAGGGCCGCCTGCATGATGGTGCAGCCCGTCAGCGGTACGAGCGCAATCAGTGCGAAGAGCGACCAACCGGACCAACGTGAAGCGCGTACGGCGCCATCCATGGCACACATCCTTGCGAAAGTTCGCGAAAATTCGAGTTCGCTGTCGATACCCTGTCGCTACGACACGGGCAGTCGAACGCTATACCCCGGTATCTGCAATCCAGCGCCGAGCCCAGTCGGCCAGCACGACTACGGCCAACACACCTGCGGCCGCCAGCAACCAACGATCACGCGGCCGCCCGCCCCACCAACGTCCGCGGACTGCGGAGACCGCGGCCCACAAAGCAATCAACGGCGCAACGACCGCCATCAGTGCGCCCGCGGCATTCGCCTGTGCGGCGCTTCTTAGTTCTCCCCGCACGGCATGAGCCCAAGCTGTGGTCATGCCGCACGAGGGACACGGCCGGCCGACCACGCGGTAAAACGTGCAGGCCGGAAATCCCATTTGCTCGTGTGTCCCGAAACCGCGCTCGTTCGGCCGGAGCCCAGCGGCCACGCCCAGCAGGAGTGCGAGTCCGATCGCCAAACAGGCCAGCGCTGCTCGCGCCGCGAGGCTCAATGCAGTGCTCGCCGAACGGCTATCTCGATTCACGGTACACAAGGGCGGGGGAGGATAGACCGCAGGGGAAAGGCGAACAAGGCCAGTTCGACCGACATGGACGGCAATTGATGAAAAGCTTGGAATTCAGCGTATTCGCCGATTCGGCGGTATGCCAGCAGTGTGACGAATCATCAGCGAGCTCACGCTGGCCGCTCGCCATACGGGTGGTTGGTAGTCACCGCCGCTAAGTCCTCTAGTGGCGTCGACCAGGCGTTCCTATAATCCCGGCCCCTTGGTGAACGGGTAGGACTAGTTCGCCTGGGGAAGCCCTTGCTCGGGATCCGAGCAAGACTGGCGGCCTCGACGCAGAGGGCAGCAGTTGGTTGGCAGTGGGAAAGGGCCGTAGGCCAGTGGATGTGCGGACAGGACGCCCGCCACCCTCGGCCCCGTCTCCCACTTTTCGCGCGGGGCGCCTAGCGCGCCGCCAGGGTTAAGGAGAACCGCCGGTGCGCTCGATCGCCATCATCAATCAAAAAGGGGGCGTGGGCAAAACGACCACGGCCGTCAACCTGAGCGCCGCACTGGCGGCCGCTGGTCAACGCGTGTGCCTGGTCGATCTCGACCCGCAAGCCCATGCCACGCTCCACCTGGGCGTGAACCCCGCGCTGCATGACCGCAGCGTGTACGAAGTGCTCACGGGCGGGGCGAGCTTAGCCGAAGTGCGCCGCCCGGTGGCCGACAACCTGTGGCTCGTCGGCTCGCACATCAATCTCGCGGCCGCGGAAGTAGAGTTGGCCGGCGTCGTGGGACGCGAACTGATCCTGCGAGACAAGCTGGCTGACGATACAGGCGACTTCGACTACCTGTTCATCGACTGCCCCCCGTCGCTCGGCGTGCTGACGCTCAATGCTTTGGCCGCGGTCGACGAGGTGCTGCTCCCCCTGCAGCCGCACTTCTTGGCTCTGCACGGCCTGAGCAAGCTGCTCGAGACGATCCACCTCGTCGCCCGCCGGCTCAACGAGCGGCTGCGGCTGGGCGGCGTGGTGTTCTGCATGTACGAATCGGGCACGCGGCTAGCGGCCGAAGTAACGCACGATGTCGACGAGTTCTTCCGCACCTCGCGGCAGGGCCCCAAGGCGTGGTCCGAAGTGCGCACGTTCTCGACGCGGATTCGCCGCAACATCCGCCTGGCCGAAGCGCCCAGCTTTGGCCAATCGATCTTCGGCTACTCCGGCGACTCGAACGGGGCCGAAGACTATCGGCAACTGGCCGAAGAATTTCTGCGCTCGGCCGGCGAATCGACCGAGCCGCTGCAGGCTTGCGCTTAGGGCGCTTCGTTGCTACGGTCCAAAGAGCGTCGCGCGCTGCCGAAAGGCGCGGTCTTTGCACTGTGTTCGCCTCCTCTGGGGTGGTTCGATACCGTTCACGAGGAGTGCAAATCATGGCTCGCTGCGAGACCTGTGGCAACGAATACGACAAGGCCTTCACGATCATTCAGGAAGGCCAAAAGCACACGTTCGATAGCTTCGAATGTGCGATCCATGCCCTCGCGCCGCAGTGTGCGCACTGCGGAGTACGCGTGGTAGGACATGGCGTGGAAGGCGGAGACGAAATCTACTGCTGCGCGCACTGCGCATCGCATGCCGGCGTGACCGGCGTGCAGGACCGCGTTTAGATCATTTGAATGGCCTTTCGGCAGCAACGAGCTTCAAGACCTGTTGCGTGCCGAGTGACGCCGCACGCAAGCTAAGCTCGCCAAGGCAAGCGCCGCAAGCAAGCCAGCGCTCGGCTCGGCTACGGTTGCGCTTGCCTGGCCGAAATTCTGCTTGAGCAACGCGAAATCGTTCAGGTCGATAGTCCAGTCGCCATTGAAGTCGCCTTGCTGGAAGGTGCCGAAGCGGCCGAAGTTGCTTTTGACCGTGCCGAAATCGGCTAGGCTCACTTGGCCGTCGCCATCGGCGTCTCCCAGCAGCGGCTCGAATTCGACGAGGAAGCCGGCACTCGTGTCTTCCGAGTAGTCGTGCCAGCGACCTGAACTCCCCGCCGGCAACGTGCGGTCGGTGAGCCAGAGTACGTAGTCCTCATGGTCCGCGCTCTGCGGTTGCCAATCAATACCGGAAGTCGTGCGCGCCCAATTGGCGAACGTCACGAGTTCCTCGTTGCATTCCCGGAAACCGCAGCCGCCGCGGTAAAACTCCTGGCCAGCCTCCGGCCCAACGACCCACCTCCACACTCCCTCTTCGGCGGCGTCGCTCGCGCCGATCCAGACGCCGCGCGCCCAAGGGTCGCCGCTCACTACGGCAAACTGATCGGCCAGGAACTGTTCTTCTTGTTGGCTGGTAATCGTCGCCAGATGCCCCGCTCCCTGGAACGACATGGCCTCAGCCGCGGCCTTGGCAGCGCCAAAATCGTCGACCGGGGTGCGGATCATCTTGTAAAAATGGCCGTTGGCTGGATTGAACCGCAGGTCACGATCGACGGCTTGTTGTTGGCCCGCGGCATCGACCAAGATCAGTTGGAAATCGCTATCGGCCACCAGATCGGCCTTAGTTCCGTCCTGGAGATCGGCAGTGAAGCGGCCCTGGGGGAGCGGAGTATAGGAACGGGCATGCAGAAAGAGCTCAGCCGGTTCTTGACGTTCGGACAATCGCCCTTCGACCGTGCCGGTAATCGGGCCCGACAGCACATGAACGGTACTGGACGGATTGAGATTGATGCGCGCTTCGTCGACCGCTGACGAGAGCCGCACCAAGCCGCCCTCGATCGCGATCACGCCCAACTTACCCACGGAACCCGAGAAATCGAGCTCGGCCTGATCACGCACGCTGAGGTTCGCAGTGGACATGCCCACCGAGTGAACCTTGGCGATCGCCCGATCTTCGAGCCCGATATTCAAGCCGGCCGGCGAGGCTGATTGAGGATCTGCCTCGAGCCAGCCTTCGAAGACGGCGTTGTTGGCGAGTCGAACCCCCATGCCCCCTTGGGACGTTGAACTCATCCTGACGCGGGAGTTGCCATCCGCCGCGATGCTTCCGCCGGGACCTGCGAACAGCGCCGAGTCGATTTCCACCAAGGCGTTTCCTTGAACGTTCAACGGCCCGTCGTGACGCGTATGGGAGAGAGCGGCCCGGCCATCGGAAATCGTCGTGGCCGGGAGCCGCGTTCCAAGAGCCTCAAATTGTGCATCGTCGCGAACTAACAAGCTTGCGAGCGCAACGTCGGCTTGAATTCTCAGAGAGGCTGAATCCCAGACCTCCACGTCGCCCAGATTGCCCCCACTGGCTTCCGCGTGAGCGTCGTGGTGCAGGGTCAGTCGCCCGATCTTCGCCCCACCCCCTAGGTCGACGTTGGATCGGTCTAGCGCCCGAAATTCCCCAACGTTGGCCCCACTCCACACCCGCAACCCCGCTTGATCCCTTGTCTCCATTCTTTTGACGTCGATCGCGCGGACCGTGGTGGTGGAGCGGCCGCCCAGCACCATGTCGACCACCGAGCCGGCGTTCAAGTCCAGGAGCGAACGCTGGTCGGCTTCCACGCGGTTGATCTTGCCGGCGTCCATCGAGAACTCGGCCGCCCCGGTGGCTTTGACGACGCCTGCCTGCCCATTGGCCATGACGCCCTGCGCATCGTCAGCCAAGTTCCAACCGGCGATGAATCCCGCTTCGAGCACCGTTCGCGAACGGTCGAATTGGTCGAGTGTCCGCCTCACGGTCCCTCCCTGAACCAGAACCTGCGCCGTATCGCGGGCCTCGAGGCCAAACGCGGCTTCCCCTTGCGGCGCTATCCGCAACTCCGTTTGGCCCGCGGCCGAATCGCGTACGACCATGCGATCCTTGACTGACGATTCGAGAATCGTGTCTTGATCGATGACCACCTGAGCCGTCGCCGAGGCTGACAGAATAGGCCCGACCGCTAGCACGAGCGCCAGTCCAACGCCCCATTTCAAACGGAGCGAGGGATTGAAATGCCGTTGCTGCTTGTACATCGCCGCGACTCCCCGCAAAAGACCCAAGTTCCGGCCCACATCTCAAATTGGAGGAGCCTAAACTCAGGTTCCTCGCGCGAGACGCCCACTACAGGAACTGCAGCCCGCGGAAAAAGCGGCAACAACGAGTCAAGAATTTTGCGGCTCAAGGGCCGCCAAGGAGTTTCGGCCCGCGGTGGCCTTGGTCTCTTGATGAGAATCAGCGCGGTTGCTGAGCGCGCTAACTCTTTTTCTTCGTCACCATGTAGACGATGCCGGCGACGATGGCGCCCATGGCTACGGCGCCATAGAACGGCCACATGCCTTTCCACTTGAGCACGTAGCTCAGCGTCAAGAAGGTGACCGCCGCCGTGCCGACATACGCGCCGAGGATGATCAACTGCTGCGTCTGCGCATCGGCTTCGCCGCGATCGCGAACGGGCGTGTCATCGTCGTCATCGTCCTGCTGAGCCTTCGCGGCCTTCACCGGGGGCGGGCCGCCGCCAGCGCGTTCGGCGGCCGCCACGGCGCTCGAGTAGTGCTGGCCAATCGCTTCGTTCATGCTGGCGGCGGTGCAGAGCACCGTGCGCACCGGCATGCCGACTCTCAGCCGTAGCTCGTCTTCGACTTCGGGACGCAGTGGGTTGGGAGACGCCATGAGCAGCGTCCCCTCGTCGACCATTACCGGCGCGCAGGAGTGTTGCCGGGCAATCTGGGCCGGAATCTTGGGCACCATTTCGAGGTCAACGCCAATGTCGGCCAGCTCGATGTAGGGCAGGCCGATGCCTTCGGCGTAGACCTGCATGACGACATCGGGCGTCGACATCTTCTGCTGCGTCACGGCGTCGCGCAGGTCGAGCCCGACGGCGTTGGCATAGTTGCGGGCCTTGGCCAACTGCTCGGCCGTGATGATCCGCCGGCCGACCAACAGTTGTTCGAAGGTGTATCGCCGGCCGGTGGTTGCCGCGCGGCCCAAGCTGGCGTCGTATTCTTCCTTGCGCGCGCGATCCGTGAGGCAGAGCATGGCCTTGGCCAGCTCGTTGAGCAGATCCTGCGACTGCTGCGCGTAGTCGCCCGCCGCGTACTTGCGGACGTGGGCGTTCATCTTGCGGTAGTTGGCGCGGATCTTCGCGGCGTCGTCTTCGAACTTCTTCAGCCGCAATAGCTGATAGTGGTTGAGCGGCCGCTCAGCGTCGGTGATTTGCAGCCAGTCTTTGTAGACGTCGATTTGTGTGGCCATGCGCGCGAAATAGAGTCGCAAACAAAGGTTGCCTGCACAGCGTCAGTACGGCCGCGCAGGTCCAGGTGATTCGAAACACTAAGAGCGCGTGGCTCGCCCTTATTGCACCACGTAGTCCGAAGCCAACGTCGTGAAGGCGTCTACCTGCTGATCGTCGAGGCCGCTGCGGCGCTCGATGTCGATCGTCGCCTCCTGGCCTCCCGATTTTTCGCGTGCCCGCACTTTGATGCGGCCCGCGGTATCAAAAGAATAGGTCACTTCAATGGGCGACCCCTTGGGCAGTCCTTCCGGCAGGCCCGTGACCCGGCAATTCCCGAGCAGCGAGCAGGCGGCCGGATCAGGGGCATCTCCCTCGATGACCTGAATGTTCACACGTTCCTGCTTGTCCTGCGAGGTGACGAAGGTCTGGGTCACCTCGACCGGCAGCCGCGAATTCCGCGGAATCATCACATGATTCACCACCTTGCCGGTCTTCGGATTGCGCGCCGCGACCCCCAGGCCGTGCGAGTTCACGTCGTCCTGGCGCACGCCGGCCAACAGCCGCCGCACGCGATCCGTGAGCTGGCTGTCGCCACGGTGCTTGGAGTCGAGGATCGCCGCATGGATCGCCGCCCCCTGGGCCACCGAGGTGAAGGGCGAAATCCCTCGATACACCTCGACGCCCGTGATCTCATACATCCGCCGCGCCACCCACGGCATGAGCGTCGACCCGCCGACGAGCACGATGGCGTCGAGGTCGCCGGCGCCCACCTTGGCCTGGTCCATCACCAGTTCGGTCGTATCGATCGTCCGCTGGGCCAGGTCGGCCGTCATCTCGTCGAACTGTGATCGGCTGATCGTTACCGACAACGACTTGTCGCCGTGGCGGAAGTGAATCGTCGTCTGCTCTTGCTCCGACAGCGCAATCTTGGCCTGATCGCACTCGTACTGCAGCAACTGAATCGCCGCGCGCGAAGCGCGGAGGTCGACGCCGTGCCGCGTTTGGAACTCGTTGCACACGTACTCGACCAGGCGGTCGTTCCAGTCGACGCCGCCGAGATGCACGTCGCCGTCGGTGGCCAGGACCTGGAAGTGGGTCGGCGTGTACTTCACGACCGTGACGTCGAACGTGCCGCCGCCGAGGTCGTAGACCAGCGCGCGCCGTTCGCGCTCCTTTTCTTGCACCACGCCCAACTCGCCCTGCTTCCAGGCGTAGGTCAGCGTGGCGGCGGTTGGCTCGTTGATGATGTCGACCACGTTGAGCCCGGCGATGCGGCCGGCGTCTTGCGTGGCCTTGCGGCGCGAGTCGTTGAAGTAGTAGGGCACCGTGATCACGGCGTTGCCGATCGGGCCGATGCGCTTCTCAGCGTCCTGCCGGAGCTTCTTCAGGATGAGGGCCGACAAGAATTCCGGCGTGATCTCGCGCCCGTCGAACGTGCGGTTGTAGCCGACGTTGCCCATCTGCCGCTTCACGCGCTCGACGACGTTGTCGGGGTCTTCCATCGCCGCCCGCATGCGGTTCGGGCCGACGATCACGTGGCCACTCTCGGCGAGCAGAATCAGGCTAGGCGTCTCGACGTCGTCGTCTTCGTTGGGAACGGGCTGCGGATTGCCTTGGTCGTCGAGATAGGCCAACGTCGAGAACGTGGTGCCGAGGTCGATGCCGACGGTGTGCCCCTCGAGGAATTCCATAACGTTCACCTGCGAATGACGAAACGACGCGCCCGACAACCGGGAGGCGTCGCGGAGCATGAATAGGGCGCGAACCGACCGCTCTGTCCCAGCCAGAATCAGGCCGTGCGCGGGCGCAAGAACGCGCCGAACGAGGGATCAGGGAGCGGGCTCACCACCAAACCCGCATTCTCAATCCCGGCCGGAGCGGCGTCAAGGTTTCGCTAGCCCGACAGTCTGCATGAAGGTGAGAAAACCGCTAAGAAACACGCGGCTTTTACCTCGCGCCACGAGCCCACCGACCTCAGCCGGAGAACCAGCCCACGGCAGCGTAACAAAGGGAGCCACCCCAGGGTGGGTCAGCCCGACACCGTTTACTCGCGGGCCGCGACCAAGGTGCGTCGCTTCGGTTGCACGGGTTTAGGCTGATTGGTAGCTTGCAGCCCACACTTTCGGTCCCAACCTGGCCCGCCATCCGACCACGAAGCGCAACTGCGTGAACACGATCCTCGTCACTGGCGGCGCAGGCTTCATCGGCAGTCACCTCACCGAGGCGCTGCTGGCCCTGGGACACACCGTGCGGGTGATCGACGATGAGTCGACCGGGCGGGCGGAGAACTTGGCCGGCCTGGCCAGCAACCCCCGGTTTCACTACGTGTTGGGCTCGGTTACCGACGGCCCGCTCATGCGGCGGCTGCTCGATGGCGTCGACGAGGTCTATCACCTCGCGGCGGCGGTCGGCGTGGGCCTGATTGCGCAGGCGCCCATCCGCACAATCGAGACGAACATCTTCCCCACCGAAATGCTGCTCGCCGAGTTGCGCCGCCGGCAAGAAGCGGGGCAACGGACGAAACTGTTTCTCGCGAGCACCAGCGAGGTCTACGGCAAGAATCCCAAGGCAAGCTGGACTGAAGAAGACGACCTGGTGCTCGGGCCGACAACCCGGCCACGCTGGTCGTATGGCGCCTCGAAAGCGATTGATGAATTCCTGGCTCTGGCCTACTGGCGCGAGTATCAGTTGCCCGTGGTCATCGGCCGCTTTTTTAATGTCGTCGGCCCACGGCAGGTTGGGCACTACGGCATGGTCTTGCCGCGGTTCGTTGCCGCGGCGCTGGCGGGCGAGTCTCCCATCGTTCACGACGACGGCCGGCAGGTGCGCTGCTTTGCCCACGTCGGCGACGTTGTCTCGGCCGTGCTTGCGCTCATGAGCTGCGAACCGGCGCAGGGGCGGGTCTTCAATATCGGCAGCGATCAACCGATCTCGATCCTCGAGCTAGCCCAGCGGGTAACGGCCGCCGTCGACCCGCAGCTCGAGATCCGCTTCCAGTCCTACGCCGAGGCTTACTCGGAAGACTTCGAAGACGTTCGGAGCCGGGTGCCGGACCTGTCGCGGCTCCGGCAGACGATCAACCACCGGCCGAAATACGACCTGGCGGCCATCGTGGCCGAAGTCGTCGCCTGGATGCGCGCCGGCCGGGGCGGCTGAACGAAGCGGGCTCGCTATGAATACGTTCGTCTCACATCTCGAAAGCGCCCTCGACGGCACGCGGTTCGAGCCTGGCCAAGTGCTCGGCACGCACCAAGAGCGGCCACTGTGGGTGCGCTACGACTTGAGTGCCGTGGGCGCCGCGGCCTCGCCTCAAGAGGTAGCACAGCGCCCCGCAGGGCTGTGGAAGTACCGCGAGCTGTTGCCGCTTCCCTTTGAGACAGAGCCGGTCTCGCTTGGCGAAGGGCCAACGCCGCTCGTCGACTGCCCGCGGCTGGCGCGAGAGCTTGGCCTGCGCGGTCGGCTGACGGTGAAGGATGAGTCGCATCTGCCGGCGGGCAGCTTCAAAAGCCGAGGAATGGCGGTCGCCGTGAGCATGGCCCGCGAGCTCGGGCTAAAGCGGCTGGCCGTGCCGACGGCCGGAAACGCCGGCGGGGCCCTGGCTGCCTACGCCGCGCGGGCGGGGCTCGAGGCCTGGGTGTTCATGCCGGCCGATACGCCGAGCATCAATCAGATCGAAGCCTGGCTGGCCGGCGCCAAGGTCGTGTTGGTCGACGGGCTTATCAACGACTGCGGCCGCATCGTGCGCGAACACCGCGAGCGGATGGGCTGGTTCGACATGTCGACCCTCCGCGAGCCCTATCGCCTCGAAGGCAAGAAGACGATGGGGCTCGAACTGGCCGAGCAACTTGGCTGGCAGTTTCCGCAGGTCATTTTGTACCCCGCCGGCGGCGGCACCGGTTTGATCGGGATCTGGAAAGCCTATGAAGAACTGCGGGCGCTCGGCTGGCTGACCAACGCCGCGCCGCCCCGACTCATCGCCTGCCAGAGCGAAGGCTGCTCGCCAATCGTTCGCGCATTCGACGCTGGCGAGCGCTTCGCCGAAACCTTTCCCAAGGCGCACACCATGGCGAGCGGCTTGCGGGTGCCGGCGGCCGTGGGCGACTTCATGATGCTCGACGCGATTCGTGTTAGCGATGGCGCGGCGGTCGCTGGCCGCGAGGGGCAAATCGTGCCCTGGATGCGGCGCGTGGCGAGTGCGGAGGGGCTAAGCATTTGCCCTGAAACCGCGGTCTGCTTCGACGTGTTCGAGCGGCTGCTCGCCGCAGGCAGCATCGAGCAGGACCAGCACGTGGTCGTCTTCAATACGGCGGCCGCGCAGAAGTATCCCGAAGTGTTCGACCTCGACCTGCCGCGGTTGGCGAAAGGCCAGGCCTTCGATCCCTCAATCGCGGAATAGGGGATCGCAACGCGACAAAAACCTGCTAAATTGTTTGACTGGCAAAGCCACTTGGCCGGGCAGCCCCGGCTCACCTTTCCTCTGATGATGTTGGTGGTCGCATGCGAACTTGGCTGCGTCCTTCCCCGCGGGCGTTCACGCTCGTCGAGTTGCTGGTGGTGATCGCGATCATTGGCGTGCTCATCGCTTTGTTGTTGCCCGCGGTGCAGGCTGCCCGCGAGTCGGCCCGGCAGACCCAGTGCCGCAACCATCTCAAACAACTCGGCCTGGCGGCCATTCTGTATCAGGACAGCCACCGGCGCTACGCCAATCACATTGACCGGCCGATCTTTACCGGCTCTTGGCTGGTCGCGGTGATGCCGTACTTCGAGCAGGGCGGTCTGTACGATCGTTGGGCCAGGGCCGTAACGATCAGCGCACGCCGAGATCCCGCGACCGTAAAGGAACTCGAGGCGATCGTGGCAACGCCCATTCGGCTGCTGATCTGCCCGACGCGCCGCGCCGTGAAAGCCTATCCGCGCCGCGGTCAACAGGGGCTCGGCGCTCATACCGACTACGTGCTCAACGGCGGCGCGGCCAAGACCGCCGGCAGCTTCCACACCGACATGCCTGGCATCTACGAGGCGGGCGCCGCGGGTGGGCGAGTGGGCACCGGGATCGTCCGCGCCGCGGATGTGACCGATGGACTGAGCCAGACCTACTTGATTGGCGAGAAGGCGATCGCCGTGGAGGACTACACCACGGGCAACGGCGACGGGGACGATGGAGACATCTTCCATTGCCAGAGCGGAAACTGCGTCCGCTGGGCCAAGCAAATGCCCGCACGCGACGCCACGCGGGCCCAGGCTTGCTGGAGTTGCCATAGCTTTGGCAGTGCCCACGCGGCGAGCTGGAACGCGGTTTTTTGCGATGGGTCGGTGCGCTCGCTGTCGTACGCGATGAACTTCGCGTCTCATACGGCTCAGGCCAGCCGGGCCGCCGAAGACCGCGCCACGCAGGAGTAAGCCACAAGGCGAATCCCTGATCCCGCCGCTCGCTAGCGAGATTTCAGCAGTCGCGATCCGCCGGCGAGGGTTGCGGAGGGCCGCAGCAGCATCGGATACTGAGTTTTGATCTCAGCATCCCCGGATTGGCCTCCGCATGATTCGTCTCACCTCGGTCGCGCTCGTTCTGCTGCTCACTTCGGCCGCCTCGGCCGAAATGCTGGTGAGCGACAACTTCGGCAGCCAGGTGCTGCGGTTTAACGAACAGACCGGCGAGTACCTGGGCACGCTCGTTCCTGAAATGTCAGGGGGTCTCGACGGCGCGACCGGCATGTGGATCGGGCTCGATGGCCGCCTGTGGGTGACCAGCCAGAACAGCGGCGACATCCTGCGCTACGACCTCGATTCGGGAGAATTCTTGGGGGTCTTTTTCGCCTCCGATCCCGATGCGCCGGAACTGCTCGGGCCCTCCGATCTGCGGCTCGGTCCGCAGAACCAACTCTTTGTCAGCCAGTTCGCAAGCGCCTCGGTCGTTACGCTCGACCCGCTCACCGGCGCCTACAACGGGCCGTTCACGAAAGGCGGGCCGCTCAGTGGCGCCACCTACTCGAAGATTGGCCCCGACGGCAACCTGTATGTGAGCAGCTTCAACACCAACGAAGTGCTCCGCTACAACAGCCAGACGGGCGACTTCATCGACAGCTTCGCCTCGGGAGGCAAGCTCGTAGGGCCGGCAAGTTTCGCCTTTCACGGCGACTCGCTCTACGTTTCGAGCCTCTTCGGCCAGACCGTGGAACGTTTCAACGCCAATACCGGCGACTACGTAGGGACGTTTGCCACCCCGGCAAACATCCAGGCCCCAGGCGGCCAGGACCTGCTTCCCTTCCCGTCCGACCTGCTCTTCCTTGAAGACGGCCGCCTGCTCGTATCGCTCACGGGCCAAGCGGGTGTGGTGGCCTTCGACGCTGGGGGGCAGCAGCTCGAATACTTTGCCACCGGCGGCACCCTGCGGGTACCGGGGCAAATGCTCCTCTTGCCGGAGTTGATTCCCGGCGACGCCAACCGCGACGGCACGGTCAACCTGGCCGACTTCGGCCTGCTCAAGGCTCACTTCGGCTTGGGCACGAGCCGAGCGGAGGGAGACTTCGACGGCGACAAGAAGGTCGACCTGACTGATTTCGGCATTCTCAAGGACAACTTCGGCACTTCAGCCGCGGTGCCGGAACCGGCCAGCCTCACGCTGCTGCTCGCCGGCCTCGCCGTTCTTGGCCTTAGGCTGCGTCGACGCCCGGTCGGCGGCTGAGCGTCGGCCAACCACTGAGATCGCCGGATGTCTCACCCCCTGGCCCCCAGTTCCCCGACAGGGCATGAAACCGCCCGGCGAAGTCGTTAAACTTTTGGCTTACCCCTAGGCCTGGAGTTTAACGCCCGCGCATGGTCGCTACGCCTCGTTTTTCCCCGCTCCGTGCTGAAATCGCCGGCATGCCGGTTCGTCAACTCGCCGAAGAGTTCGACACCCCCTGCTACGTCTACGATCAGGCGAAGATTTCCGAGCGGATCGCCGACCTCAAGGCCTTCGATCTCGTCCGCTTCGCGCAGAAAGCCTGCTCGAACCTGGCGATCCTCGACCTGGTGCGTCGCGAAGGGGCGATGGTCGACGCCGTGAGCGCCGGCGAGATCGGCCGCGCCCTGGCCGCCGGCTTCCTGCCTTTGGGAGATCCGCCGCCGATCGTGTACACGGCCGACATCTTCGACCGCGAATCGATGGAGATGGTGATCGAGCACGGGCTGCATGTCTGTTGCGGCTCGCCTGACATGATCGACCAGCTCGGCGAGCGCCGCCCCGGCAGCCAGATTACGCTCCGCATCAATCCCGGCTTCGGCCACGGGCATAGCCAAAAGACGAACACTGGCGGCGAGCACTCGAAGCACGGCATCTGGCACGCCCAACTGGCCGACTGCCTGCGACGGGCCGATGCCCACGGCATCGCCGTCACCGGGCTGCACATGCACATCGGCTCCGGCACCGATCTCGAGCATCTGAGCCAAGTCTGCGGAGCGATGGAGCAAGCTGCCCGCGAAGTCGGCCGTTCGCTCACTGCGATCAGCGCCGGCGGCGGGCTGCCGGTTCCGTATCGCGCGGAAGAGACCTATGTCGACCTCGACGGCTACTTCCGCCTGTGGAACGCCGTGCGCGGCCGGCTCGAGGAAGAGTTCGGGCATGCGCTGCGGCTCGAGATCGAGCCGGGCCGCTACCTGGTGGCCGAGGCCGGCTACTTGGTGACGCGGATCTGCGCCGTGAAGCGCATGGGGGGCAACACCTTCTACCTGGTCGATGCTGGGTTCAACAACTTGGCCCGGCCAATTCTGTACGGGGCCTATCACCCGATGGCCGTGTGCCCGGCGCGGGACGAAGATCGGCCGCTGGTGGATGCGGTCGTCGGCGGCCCTCTCTGCGAGTCCGGCGACATCTTCACGCAAACCAGCGGCGGCTTTGTGGAAGCGCGGCGGCTGCCTGCGGCCGAAATTGGCGACCTGCTCGTGATCGAAAATGCCGGCGCGTACGGCTTCGTGATGAGCTCGAACTACAACAGCAAGCCGACCTGCGCCGAGGTGCTGGTAAGCGGCGGCAAGGCAGAACTGATCCGCGAGCGCCAGACCTTCGACGACCTGATCCGCGGCGAGCGGATTCCGGCGTAGCGAGCGTCATCCACGGCAAGCTCGGCCGCCGCGGAACGGCCGGACATCCGGTTTCGCCCGGCGCGTCCGCCGCGCGGCCACCTAGGTCATTGCCCGGTCAGCGATGCTACGGCAGCTTCGGCACCGCCAGTGCGTTCGGAACTCCGCGCCGCATACGCACGGAAAAAACGCGTTGATCGCCCCTGGCACGCCGGTCGCTTAGGGTCTTGCTCCGGAGGACCCATCACCATGACCGAAGCGATCTGCCGTCACTGTGGAATCGAACTACCGCTACGCAGTCCGAAAGCGGCCGAGCGTCACGAGACCTGGGTATGCCGAAACTGCGGCCACCAGAATCTGGGCCTATTCGATCCGTTCGCGCGCTCTGCGATTCGCTATAACTGCGCCTACGGCATGCCAGGGCGGCCGAAGCAGCGCAACCTGCAACCCGTTCAGCCGCGGCTGCTCGTCGTGGGCTGAGCCCGACTAGCCAACCTTTACGCGCCGCGAGCCTTCGGCGCCAACTTCCACCGCGTCCGGGTTTTCCGGCAGGCGGATGGTGGCGGCCGTGGGCAAGCGGCGCTCGGGAGTGATTCCGCGGCTGCCGCCGGCGAAGAAGACGTTGTAGGTGGCCGCAACCCCTTCAGAAAAGTCTCGCTTGAGACGCTGCAGGATCTCGGTCCACTTCAGTCCGCTGCGGAAGATCAGGCGATAGGCTGCCTTGAGTTGACCCAAGTCGGACGACGTGACGCCGCTCCGCTTGAGGCCCACGAGGTTGAGCCCGACCACATAACCGCTGCCGCCGTCGATCGTCACGAAAGGAGGCACGTCCTTCACGATGCGGGCGTGTCCGCCGACCATCGCCAGGCGGCCAATGCGGCAGAATTGATGAATGCCCACAGCGCCCGACAGGTAGGCCCGGTCCTCGACGACCACGTGGCCGGCCAAATTCGCGCTGTTGGCGATGATGATGTTGCTGCCCAGGTGGCAATCGTGCGCCACGTGGCAGCCGACCATCAGTAGGTTTTCGTTGCCGATCACGGTGTCGGCGCCCACGTGCAGTCCGCGATGCACGGTTACGTTTTCGCGGATCGTGTTGCCGGCGCCGATCAGCAAGCGGCCCAACTCGTCGGGCGCTTTTAAATGCTGCGGCACTCCGCCCAGCACAGCCCCCTCGAACACATGGTTCCCGGGGCCGAGCACGGTGCCGGATTTCACCGACACGCGGGCTTCGAGCACACACCCATCGCCGATCACGGCGTCGGGTTCGACCACACAGAAGGGGCCGATGGAAACGTCTCGGCCAAGTTCAGCGCGAGCGCTGACGACGGCGTGAGGATGCACCTGCACGGAGCCGAACCTCAGATCGAGTTGTGGGCCCGGCTGCCTTCGTGGCGGCGTCCACGGTGGGACCCTCGCGCGGGCATGGCGAGGTGGAGCGTGGCCAACTTGTAGTGGCTGCATCCGACCTGTGTTATCGGTCCCGCACTTCGTGTCGGTTCAGCGTAAAGCACCATTTTTGCCGGGCCCCTACGGTCGGCCTCTCGCGCAGGAACCTGTTGTCAAAGCAGGGGCGGCGGTTTTAAGCTAGGCGGTTCACCGTTTCCCCAACTCACCCTCCGCCTGAGCGCTCGCGCACAGGGCGAGCACCCTGCGAGGTCCGAAATGCCTACTCCTCATGAGCTTTACGACGAGGCCGACCGCCTCAAGGACGGCGGCAAGTTCGCCGAGGCGGCTGAGAAGCTAGGGGAAGTGCTCAAGCTGGACGACAAGTTCGCCCTGGCGCACTCCGCCCTGGCGGTCGTGCTGGGCAAGCTTGGACGGCACGAAGAGGCCATCGAGCATGCCCAGCAGGTCTGCCAACTCGAGCCGGAAGAGCCGTTTAGCTACACCGCCCTCAGCGTCACCTGCCAACGCGCCTTCGCTGGCACCGGCAACCACGCTTACATCCACCAGGCCGAAGAGGCCATGGCCCGCTCGCGGATGATTCAGGGCGGGTACTAGCCTGGTCCGCTTGCCGCATCGAGTAGGGTGTCGTCAAGCGAAGCGCGGACGCACCATTCCCATCCCCTTGCCTTTCGCGGCTCCCCCATGTCGTACACCTACGCCGAGATCGCCAAGACGATCGACCACTCGCTGCTCAACCCCACGCTCACGGTGGCCGATCTCGAGGCCGGTTGCCGGCTGGCGCTCGAGTACGACGTGGCCAGCGTGTGCATTCTGCCGTACTACCTGAAGCGCTGTGCCGAGCTGCTGCGAGGCAGCAATGTGAAGGCCAGCACCACGATCGGCTTCCCCCACGGCGGCCACACCACGGCGATCAAGGCGGCCGAAACTCGCCAGGCCCTCGACGATGGCGGCGAGGAGCTCGACATGGTGGTGAACATCAGCAAGGTGCTGAGCGGCGATTGGAACTACGTGCGCGACGACATCGCGGCCGTGATCGAGCCGACGCATGCCCGCGGGCAGAAGGTCAAGGTGATCTTCGAGAACAGCTACCTTCAGGACGAACACAAGATTCGCCTCTGCGAGATCTGCGCGGAACTTGGCGCCGATTGGGTGAAGACCTCGACCGGTTACGCCCCCAGTGGCGCGACGATCGAGGATCTCAAGCTGATGCGGGCTCATTCGCCGGCGCACGTGCAGGTGAAAGCGGCGGGCGGGGTGCGCGACCTCGACAAGTTGCTCGAGGTGCGAGCCCTGGGCGTAAGCCGCGTGGGGGCGAGCAAGACCAAGGAAATGCTCGACGAGTGCCGGCGGCGCTTGGGTTGAGCGAAATAAGGGTCCGGGAGAAGCGCGGAGCATCGCGCCCGAGCCGATGGTGCGTCTGCGCTTCGCTTGACGGCACCCTACCGCTCACACCCACCCGCTCAGCAACTCGAGCTATACCTTCTCGGCGTACGCCTTCAGGTCCTTGGCGAATCCGGCCAAGCGGTCTCTGAGTTCCGCCTTGGTGTCTTCCAGGTTGGCGAGCTGCTCGGCTGGCTCGTAGGCGAAAAGGTAGAACTTCACCTTCGGCTCCGTGCCTGAGGGGCGGACGGCCACGTAGTTGCCTTCGGCCAGGTCGATGAGCACCATGTCTCCCTTCGGGCCAGCGAGCGGTTCGCTGCGGCCATCGGGCAGAATCGTCTTCAGGTTGCCATAGTCGCGAACGCGGGTCACCTTCTGGCCGCCGAGTTCTTTGGGCGGGCTCGTGCGCAGGGCCGACATCAGCGTTTGCATGCGGGCCATGCCTTCGGAGCCGGGCATCGTGACGCTCGAGGTCTGCTCGGCGTGGCAACCGTATTGCCAGAAAAGCGAGTCGAGCTTCTCGTGCAGGGTTTGACCGGCCGCCTTGCAGGTCGCCGCTAGTTCGGCGAGCAGCATCGAAGCCACCGCGGCGTCTTTGTCGCGGGTATAGGTGCCTACCTGATAGCCGTGCGATTCTTCGCAGCCAAGCACATACTTGGCCGGACCAGCCTCGTCGATTAGGCCGGCAATCCATTTGAAGCCCACCAGCAGGTCGCCGTAGGTCTTCACGCCATAGGCGTCGGCGATGCGGCGAATCATCTCCGTGGTGACGAGCGTCTTGGCGACGTAATGCTCCGGCGAAAGGCTGCCGGCCTGCTTGCGGCGCGAGAGGACGAACTCGGCCAGCAGCGCGCCGATCTGGTTGCCGGTGAACGTACCCCAGGGCCCTTGAAGGTTCTTCGTGAGCGGCGCGGCGCAGCCCACGCGGTCGCAGTCGGGATCGGTGGCGATGGCGATGTCGGCGCCGATTTCTTTGCAGCGCGCGATCAGCGCGTCGAACACTTCCGGGTTCTCGGGGTTCGACACATGGTGCGGCACGTTGGGGAAATCGCCATCAGGCGTGGCATGGGGGCCAAAGATTTCAACCTGCTTGAAGCCATCGCCGGCCAGCGCCGGCGGCGCGGCCGATCCGCCCACGCCGTGCAGCGGGGAGTAGAGCACCTTGAGTTCACGCGGCCCCGGCAGCGCTTGCGCCGCAACCTGCGCGAGGAACGCGGCGTCGACCTCTTCTTGGCAGTAAACAACGCGGCCGTCGGCCAGTGCCTGGGCAAACGGCACGCGTTTGATTTCCTGCACCTGCTGCACGCGGCCGATGACCCCCTTGTCGTGGGGCGGCAAGAGTTGCCCGCCGGTCGACCAGTAAACCTTCACCGCGTTGTCCGACGGCGGGTTATGACTCGCGGTGACCATGATGCCGGCGGTGCAGCGCTTGTGACGCACGGCGAACGAGAGCTCCGGCGTGCTGCGGTAGCCATCGAGGAAGTAGATGGTGAAGCCGGCGGCGACCAAGATTTCGGAGCAGAGCTCGGCAAACTCGCGCGAGCGATGCCGCGTGTCATAGGCGATGGCGCACGACAGCGGCTTCGGCACATTCGGCAGCGACAGCACATAGTCGGCCAGCCCCTGCGCGCTCTCGCCGATCGTGCGGTCGTTGATGGCGTTCGAGCCGACGGGATACATCATCCCGCGGCGGCCGCCGGTGCCGAAGGGGATGATCGTCCAGAAGACATCGTCGAGCGTCTTCCAATTGCCGGCAGCGACTTGCTCGGCCAGTTGCGGCAGGAACTCGCGATACGCCGGCTCCGTCAGCCAGGTCCGCAAATTCTCTACGGCGCCGGCCGTGAGCTGGCCGGAACGATGAGCGCCCTCAACGGCGGTGAGCAACGAAGCGGAGTCGGCGGAAGCGGGCATGGCACGTGCGCGAGATGGGCTGGGTTCGACAGGCAACGCTCCGCCCGACAGAGGTAGGCCCGGGGAGCGACGTTGCGGCCATTGTCGATTTTTGTGGGCCGCCTGCAAGCCACAGCGGTTGGCGAAACTTGTCGGCTTGGAGCGGTTGTCGCGCGAGCGCGCGGCGAATTCTTAGCTGACTTGTGCGGAATCTCTTTGGTGTTCGCGCACTGCCAGCTTAGGTTGAAAGGGTTGCCGATTCATGGAGACCTGTGCAACGTCCCTTCGGAGACCAGCGCATGAAGACCTACGCCCCGGTGCTAACGCTCACGGTCCTCAATGTGGTGCTGCTGCTGGCAGTGCGCGGCGGCTGGAGATCGAGCTCGAGTCCAGCCGCCGATACGTCCAAGGGCGCCTTCGAGTTGTTCAACGAGGTGGTCCATCTCCGCGCTCCGCTGCGCCGTCCGAAGCTGCAGCGCGAGCTCAAGAGCGAGGCCGCGGTGACGCCGGTGTCTTGGACCACGAGCGAAGGCCCGTCGGACCTGGTGGTCAACGCCGACGCGAGTGGGGAAACCGCAGCGCCGCGGCAGTAGACGCGTAGGGTGCTGTCAAGCGAAGCGCGGACGCACCGATCGTGCAAGCCGCGACGGCGATATCATCGTTGGTGCGTCCGCGCTTCGCTTGACACACCCTACGGTAGGGGCCGCGATACGGACCAATGAACGGCGTTAGACACGTGCTCAGCCCGTCTCCGCATCTTCACGGACACGGAACTCGAGCTTCCAGCGATGATCCGAAACCGTGCTGGCGCACCACAACTCGAGCTGCCCAAGCTCGGTGACGTGCGAGTGAATCCGCACTGGCACGAAGCCGTCGGCCGCGCCTTCGCTGGCTGGCAACGTGGTCTCGAGCGAGTCGGTCTCGGCCAGTTCCTCTTCGGTCCAGCGCGGCAGCACCTGGCCTGGCTGATCTTGCTTGCGAACGGCGGAGCCAAAGAAGCGGAACAGCGCCGGCTCGCCGACGACGAGCGCGAGTTCCTCGCCTGGCACATCGGCCTCGGTCCCTTCTTCCATGCCGAACGGGGCCACACATAGCGCCCGCAACGGCCGCGGCGCGCCGGGAATCGCCAGCCCCGCGGTTTCGATGCCGATGTAGTAAGAGCGAGCCGTGCCGCCGCGGATTCGCACGCCTTTGCCTTGCTTGGCGAACCCATAGTAAGCCGCGCCGCGAGCGACCGCGTGGTCGAGGTCGCGATTGCCGTCGAGCCCCTTCGGCGTGGCGGCTTGGCCAAACCAGCCGCCGATCACCTCGAGCAGCCGGCCGCGAAACGCATCGGCCTTGAACACGCCGCCGTTGAACAGCACGTGCGAAGGCTGCGCCGCGGCTTGTCCATCGCCGTGCGCGCTGAGGAACGCCGCGAGGTGCCGCGTGACGGCCGGGTCGGACTCGAACGGCAAGCCGATCTCGCGAAAGCCCGAGGCGCGGCGGCTCTGCGGTTTCGCTCCAAGTTCACAGGCGGGGAAGAAGCCTTCGAGCAATAGTTCGGTCGCCGCTTGTCGATCAACATCGACCGACACTGTGCCGCCGACCAGCTTGCGGCCCCGCCCGAGCACCGACACAGGGTGCTTCTTCGGCCCGCCGACGGCGAACAGCGCTTCCTTGGCCGTCCGACAAGAATGCCAGAGGGCGACCGATTGCCAGGGATCGAGTTCGATCCCTTTGCCAGAAAATTCGCCGGCTACGAAATGGGCCAGCGTCAGGTCCATGTTGTCGCCGCCGGCCAGAATGTGGTTGCCCACCGCGGCGCGTTTGAGAACGAGCTCGCCTTCTTCTTCGGCCACGCGGATCAACGTGAAGTCGGTGGTGCCGCCGCCGATATCGCAGACGAGCAGCGTATCTCCCAGGGCCAACTGCTTCCTCCAGCGCTCGCCCTGATCGGCCAGCCAGGCATACACGGCCGCCTGCGGCTCCTCGAGCAACACCAGGCTTTCCGGCAGGCCGGCCGCGAGCGCTGCGGCCCGCGTCAACTCGCGGGCGCTGGCGTCGAAGGAGGCCGGCACCGTGAGCACGACCTGCTGCTCACTTAACGGCGCTTTGGGATGCGCAGCGTTCCAGGCGGCGACCAAGTGCTGGAGATAGCGCTCCGTGGCCGCGAGCGGCGAGATCTTGGGCACCTCGTCCGGAGCGTTCCACGGCAGAATCGGCTGGCGGCGATCGACGCGGCTGTAGCAGAGCCAGCTCTTGGCGGCGGCCACCGTGCGCATCGGCATTTCGGCCGCTTGGCGGCGGGCGATCTCGCCGACGGCCCAGCCCTGGCCGCGCTCCCAAGGAAGGTCGAAGTTGCCGGCCTTGGCTTCCTCAGGCGTGCCTAGGTAGCAAAACGACGGCAGCAGCGCGCGGCTTTCGATCGTACCGGCCGAAACGAGCTGCGGAACCTCGAGCAGCGTAACCTGTGGTTTTTCGGCAGCCAGCGGCGCAAAGGCAAGCGCGCTGTTCGTGGTGCCCAGGTCGATGCCTACGATGAACTCAGCCGGCATACCTATCGCTCCTGATCGCTCGACAACTGCCGGCTTCGGCACAACTCTAACGGACTTCGACTTCGGCTGGCGCTACGACGAGCGCCGCCTGAGCGCTGCCGGTCCATTCCGGCAGTTCGCAACGCGTGGCCTGCCAGCCGGCATGCACCAGCGTGCCCCGGTACGGCGGCTGCCCAACCACTTGGCCAGTGAGGCGGATGCGGGCCGCATCGAAGCCGGGGGGCACTTCCATCGGAGCACCCTCGGTCTCGGTGAGCAAGGGCTTCAGGCCGAATGCCCGCTCGAGCACGGCCTGACAATCGCGATGCACGTTGCGCACGGCGGCCCCGACTTGATCGTCGGCATAGCCGGCAATCGGCTCGAGCAGGAAATCGATCAACCGCGCCTCGCGCTGCAGTGTGGCCAGAAGCTGCACGGCGTCGCTGCGGCGGGCTGCTTTCGGCGCTGCGGGAGCCGGTGTGGGCTCGGCGGGCGTTTCGGCCGCCGGCGCGGGCAACAAACACTGCTCCACGCGCTCGGCCGATTTTCGGTCGAACAGCACGGCGAAGAACGCACGAAAGGCGAGAACGAAGCGCGACATCGTGGACCGTGACCGTGTGTGTTTGACATTAGCCCCCCGTCAATGACGGGGGGATTTCCACCGCAACGCCGCGCTGGCCGCAACAAAGCTCTCAAGGGTCAGCGCGTTTCGCCAAACTGCGTTGGCGGCGACGCCGCGGCCGTTCACCCCCGGCGGCTCGCCGGGGGCTAATTTGCGGGAAAGCGAGTTGTTCTAACCCATGACGCGGCAGAGCGCCTAGCGTCGCCGTCGCCCACGCCGGCAGTTAGAATGCCGGTCGCGAAACGAATTGCTGCCCAGGTACGCAAAACCCGAACACGAGTGAGCCACATGCTGCGAATTGTAACCGTGCTGGGGTTGGGCATTGCGCTGCTGGCTGCGGCGCCCGCGCGTGGCGCAGAGCAAGGCGAACTCGCGCCGATCGGGCCGCCGCCCGCCGAACTCAAGGCCCCGGCGTTCTACAAAAAATACATCGACGCCGATGGCTACCCGATCCTCGCCTCGAAGAGCGTCAACGACTACGCCCTCCGCGAGGCCGCGTACCTGGTCAAGCTGCTGCTGGCTCACCGGCCCGACGTGAAACAGGCCATGGTCTCGAGCGGCTCGCGGCTCTTGATCATCGGCCACAACGAGTACACCACCGACATCCCCGAGCACGCGTGGCTCGAGCCCAAGGACTATTGGGACGCCAGGGCACGGGGGTTGGGGGGCTCCGAGACCGACCCGGTCTGCAGTTGCGGCGAAGAGAATCTGCTGGCCTATGAGGGCGATCCCTACGCGGCCGAGAACATTCTGATCCACGAGTTTGCCCACAACATCCATCTGCGGGGCATGGTGCG